>Ga0187894_10001983_pt1 | contig 25191 bp, 23 predicted proteins | sample GBC1701081metaG_FD_136650 | JGI IMG/M metagenome (GOLD analysis project Ga0187894, IMG submission 136650) | White microbial mat communities from a lava cave in the Kipuka Kanohina Cave System on the Island of Hawaii, USA - GBC170108-1 metaG ... | reverse complement strand
GTCCGGCACACGCACCTTTTCCCTTGTCCTCTCCCTTCAATCCTTCATGACCTCCGCCACCTCTTCAGGGTGGCGGCATTTAACCTGACCTTTGGTGGCGGCATTTAACCCGACCGGTGACACTGCATTGTTTTTTCTCGGGCTGCCAGCGGGCCTTGTATATTTTCTCCCCGAGGCCGCTCATCCGGTCGGCGCAACCATCATGACCATTGTCATCGGACTACTGTTTGGGGTCTGTTTTATCAAGTTGGTCACAACCCGCGTAATGGTGAAGGAAGACAGTTTGGAATGCTGGACCCTTCGCTGGAGAAGTGTCATTCGATACGAAGATTACTGCCGGGTTTCAATCATGCGGTTCAACATCGCATTGGAGCGCAAGGACGGCCGGATTGGGACAGGGCTGCCTGCCGTATTCAACAACTCGCGCGGTTTGTATCACTACCTGAAGCTAAAGATCGAGGGTCCGTCAAAACCTGCGGCCACCCCAAAGCCAGTGGTCGTGCCGCCGGCTACTGTGCTGTAGTTGGCTGCGGCTCCGTCTGCGATGATTCGGCCGGAGCCGTCTTCGTCTTCGGTGTGCCCACTAGGACGCCGAGATGCTCCTGGATGCGGAGGAAAAACCCGTCGTCGAGGGTGTCGTCGGGCACCTCGTAGAGCTGGTGCGAGGGCATGTGCTCGTAGATGCGGCGCTGCCGGTCCTCCGTCAGTCCGCGCAGCTTGATGAGCTTCTTCCGCTCCAGCATCAGCGCGAGGAACTGGAGCAACGGCGTGTTGATCCCGGCGTTGTCCGTGATTTCGCCCTCGGCCGGACTGGCGCCAGCGGGCGGCGCCAGCGACAGGAACAGATTCTCCGCCGTCAGCTTCAGCGCCCGGTCGGGATTGTCGTCGGCCGCGCGCGGCCTGAACACCGTCACCCAGCGGCAATAGACGAAAGCCCACTCCATCGGTCCGGTGCCCTCGGGCCGGAGCGCTATGTCCCGCGATTCCACCGAGGGCAGTTGAGGCGGCGGGTCCTCCGATTCCAGCAGATCATAGCGGGCGATGGCCGGACTCTCCCCGCCGCGAGGCCCTGAGCCTGTCGAAGGGCGCACCAGGTAGCTGACCACGCGGTCGCCCTCGGCGAAGGCGCGCCCGCTCACGAAACATTGTGTGGCCATCGCGTGAAGATTCAGCTCCATGGGGATTTCCTGTTTACTTCCCGATGCGACAGAGGCCAGTAGATTTATCAGCCCGATTCTTTAACCACGGATTACACGGATGAACCCGGATGGCGTCCCAACCCACTTTACCTGTCATTCTGAGCGTAGCGAAGAATCCATAATCATGTCCGCCTGCGTGAGGGTTACTGGATTCTTCGCTTCGCTCAGAAAGACAAACCATGGGTCCTCCTGTCTTCTGCGAGATTCTTCTTATCCGTGCCTATCCGTGATATCCGTGGTTAAAAAACTCAACCCATGAGCGGCCGCCTCATCGCCGTCGGCGACATCCACGGTTGCCACAAGGAGTTCGCCGACCTCCTCGACAAGCTCGATCTCGGCAAGCACGACCGGCTCGTCCTGCTCGGCGACCTCGTCAACCGCGGCCCGGACAGCGCCGCGGTGCTCGAGCTGGCCCGGGAGCACGCCACGGTCAGCCTCCTCGGCAACCACGAGCTGCGCCTGCTCAACTACCGCAAGACCGACGACCCCAGCCATCTCAAGCGCACGGACTTCGACACGATGAAGCAACTCCGCGGCCGCGACTGGGACTACCTGGAGGCCATGCCCCTCACCTACTACGACGACGAACTCGACGTGGTGTTCGTCCACGGCGGGTTCCTGCCGGACAAGGCGTGGCACAAGCAGCCCGCACGCATCGTCACCCGCATCCAGGTGGTCGACAAGGACGGCGAGCCGCGCAAGCGCGCCGAGGCGCCCGGCGCGCCGCACTGGTCGGAGCTGTGGAGCGGTCCGCCGTTCGTCGTCTACGGCCACACGCCGCGCAACGAGGTGTCGCGCCAGAAATGGAGCCTCGGGATCGACACGGCGTGCGTGATGGGCGGCGCGCTCACCGCCTACATTTTGCCCGAAAAACGGGTTGTGCAGGTGCGGGCTCGTGAGAAATACTATGAGGCATGAGCCCGACCGCCACCGACACCCTGCTGCTGTGCGTTGATTTGCAGCCGGTGTTTCTCCACGCGCTGCCCGACGGCGCGCGGGTGCAGCGGCGCACGGGCTTCGCCATCGAGTCGGCCCGCGGCCTCGGCCTGCCCGTGCTGTTCACCGAGCAGATGCCGGACAAGCTCGGCCGGACGGAGCCCGAGTTGCTGGCCCGCGCCGCGCCCGCCGAGGCGATGGGCAAGGACACCTTCTCCGCCTTCAGCGACGACAAGATCTGCCGCCGCCTCCAGGAGATCGGCGCCGACCACCTGCTGCTCTGCGGCATCGAGACCTCCGTCTGCATCTACCAGACCGCCCTCGCCGCCCTGCGCAGCGAATACGAGGTCACCATCCTCACCGATTGCGTCAGCGCCCGCCGCGCCGACGACGCCCGCACGGCCGTCGCCGCCCTGGACAAGGCCGGCTGCCACCTCCTGCCCGCCGAGACGGTCTTCTACGCCATCCTGCACGATGCCCGGCATCCCTTCTTCCGCGCCTTCACCGCCTTGGTGAAGAAATACGGGTAGACAGAGAATGTTTCCTGCTGCACACACTCGAAGGTTTGAAGAGGCTCTTGCCGCTAGCGTTCCTTTTGAAGCGCTGTCTCTACTGGCACATGAGCTGCGGGATCAGGGAGTTTCGCAGCTAGATCTCTACGCGCTTTTCTCACATTTCCACCAGTCTATGCCTGAAGAAGATCCCCGCTATGAGGCTATCACTAATACGCTGGATCTCATCTGGAGTGGGCCGTGGGCTAAAGGACACGGTTTGTTTGCCCACGAACTCACATCTCGGAAGGTTGATGAACACCGAAGGAAAGGCTAACCATGCACCAGAGACTAATTCAGGCCAGCATTGGGCGGCAGCCCTCTTAGCTTATCTGAATAATAGGCTTGGTTGTAGCAGCCGGGGTCGCTGACCCCGGACGAAGATAAGAACAACTCACGCGGCGGCCGGGGTCACCGACCCCGGCTACAGCGATCCTCCGCCTCTTGGATGTTGGAGCTTGGAGCCTCACCGGATTCCTGTTTTCAATCCGGGGCGATGGCCGACCTCTCCAGCCTCACCGTCCGCCAGATCAAGGCGCTCGACCGCAAGGACAGCGACAACTTCACCGCCGTCCTCCTGCTCAAGCGCCGGCAGACCCGCACGGCCAAGAACGGCAACACCTTCCTCTCCGTCGAGCTGGGCGACAAGGGCGGCTCGTTCAACGCGAACGTCTTCGGCGACAGCCAGCCCTTCGGCGTGTTCGAGGAGATGACGGAGGGCGGCATCGTCCGCATCGAGGCGCGCGTGGATTATTACCAGGACCGGCTCTCGCCCAAGCTCCAGCGCGCCGAGGCGCTCGATGCCGCGCGGCTGAAGGACTCGGACCTGATGTCCAACCTCGTCGAGACCGCGCCGGAGGACGCCGGCGAACTGTGGAAGGAGTTCCAAGGCCATATCGCCGCCATCGGGCACGAGGGATTGCGCGCGACCGTGCAGGGTGTGTTCGACGAGATCGCCGAGCAGTTCAGAATCGCCCCCGCCGCCGTGGCCATGCACCACGCCTACCGGCACGGCCTGCTCGAGCACACCGTCCACATGGCCCGCGCCGCCCGCGCGCTGCTGCCGCTCTATCCCGAGGTTGACGCCGACCTCGCGCTCGCCGGCATCCTGCTGCACGATGTCGGCAAGGTCATCGAATACCAGGGCGACCTCGTCACGACCAAGAGCCGCAAGGGCATCCTGCAGGGCCACGTCGTCCTCGGCTACCAGCTCGCCCGCAAGCACGGCATCAAGGCCAGGCTCGACGCCGACCTGCTCGAGCGGTTGGAGCACATCATCCTCAGCCACCAGGGTGAACTCGAGTGGGGCGCAGCCGTCATCGCCGCCACGCCCGAGGCGGTGTTCGTCGCCAAGCTCGACGACCTCGACGCCAAGATGGGCATGGTGCAGCGGCTCCTCCGCCAGGCGGGCGACGACGAAGAATTCTCCGAGAAACACATGGGCCTCAACGCCCAGCTCCTGCTGAAGAAGCCGCAGAAGTGAGCAATCCGCCTCCAACCGGTCCCTACACGGAAATACTGACCACGCTGGCCGCGGCACAGGTGGATTTCATCGTGGGAGGCGGGGTGGCTTGTGTTCTGCAAGGTGTGGAACGAGTGACCATGGACGTGGATGTGGCAGTTCTGATGAGTCCGGAGAATCTCGGGAATTTCCTGTCGGTAATGGCGGCTTTGGGCTTGAAACCGCGTGTGCCCATTCCACCCGAATCGCTGCTCGAGCCGGCGACAGTCCGGCAGATCCTCGACGAGAAGCATGCCTTGGTTTTCAGCTTCCTTGATCCGGACCGCCTTCTCCGGCACGTGGACATGTTTCTCCGTCCGGACCTTGCCTACGCATCACTGCTGCCCGACACAGAGTGGATTTCACTGGGCGGGCATCGTGTCCGGGTGATCAACAAGCGCCGGCTCCTCGCCATCAAGCTTGGCATCCAGCCGCCCCGGGCCAAGGATGCCATCGACATCGAATTCTTGCGCCGCCATGTCCGCTGACCGCCGACCCTCCGCCGACCGCATCCGGGAGATCATCTCGGCCTCGTCGCCTGCCGACTACGACGGGCACACGGAGTTCGAGCAGATGACCCCGGCCCAGCGTCTCGAATGGCTCGACCACGCCGTGACCTTCATTGCCTCGACCAAGGACGCGAAGTCAGCCGGGAACCGGACTGCCGCCACCCTGCGGCCGAGTCCATAGCACATCCCCTCAAGCGAGCTGCGGATCGGCCCCCCTGTTCCCGGTCTTCCGTCCACTGACACATGCCCCCCCTGCCCGACGCCCACGCCCTGGCTGTTCTCCTGCTGGTCCTGGTCGCGCTCTGGCTGTTCACGCGCGAACGCATCCCGCTCGAGACCTCCTCGCTGCTGGTGCTCATCGCGCTCGTGGTGGGGTTCGAGATCTTCCCGTATCACCGGGAGGGCGTCGCGCTCCACGCCCACGAGTTCTTCACCGGCTTCGGCCATGAGGCGCTCATCACCATCTGCGCGCTGATGATCGTCGGCAAGGGCATGGAGACCACCGGCGCGTTGCGTCCGCTGGCCGCGCTGCTGGCCCGGATGTGGGCCGCCAGCCCGATGCTGTCGTTCCTCGCCACGCTCGTGCTCGGCGCGGCCTTCAGCGCGTTCCTCAACAACACGCCGATCGTCGTGATGCTGCTGCCGATCCTCATCGGCGTCTCCCTGCGGACCAAGCAGTCCTCCTCCGGCATCCTGCTGCCGATGGGCCTGGCGACGCTGCTCGGCGGCATGGCCACGACCATCGGCACGTCCACCAACCTCCTCGTGGTGTCCATCGCCTCCGACCTCGGGCTGCGCCGCTTCGGCATGTTCGACTTCGCGCTGCCGGTGGTCATCGCGAGCGTCCTCGGCATCGCCTACCTCTGGCTCGTCGCCCCGCGCCTGCTGCCGGAGCGCCAGCCGCTGCTCACCGACACCTCGCCGCGCGTCTTCGATGCGCAGTTGCACGTCAACACGGACAGCTTCGCCCACGACCGCACGCTGGAGGAAGTGCGCAAGCAGGCCGGCGAGGGACTTGAGATCCGCTCCATCACTCGCGGCAAGGATCTGTTCGTCGCCCGCCATGCCGGCTCCAAGCTCCAAGCCGGCGACCGGCTGCACGTCCGCGACACGCCGGAGAAACTCAAGGAATACGAGCGCGCGCTGGGCGCGACGCTCTACGGCGAAGGCGACGAGAAGCCGGTGACCGAGGACCACCCGCTTTCAGCCGAGGGCCAGCAACTCGCCGAGATCGTCGTCACCGAGCAGTCGCCGCTCCACCGCACCACCCTGAAGCGGGCCCGCTTCGCCGAGCGCGCGGGGTTGATGGTGCTCGCCATCCACCGCGCGAGGAGCCCGCGCGGCAAGGACGGTCTCGGCGACATCGTCCTCCAGGCCGGCGACGTGCTCCTCGCCCAAGGCGGAGCCGAGAACCTCGCGGCCTTGAAGCAGCGCGGGAAATTCCTCGTGCTCGACGCCACCACCGACCTGCCGCACACGAAGAAGGCTCCGCTCGCGCTCCTCATCATGTTCCTCGTCGTGGCCGCGGCCGCCGCCGGGCTCGCGCCCATCGTCGTCACCGCGCTCGCCGGCATGGGAGCGATGCTGCTGACCAAATGCCTCGACTGGGAGGACGCCGCCGGCGCCCTCAGCACGCAGGTCATCCTCATCGTCGCCGTCAGCCTGGCGCTCGGCCTCGCCCTGATGCGGACCGGCGGAGCGGAGTTTCTCGCCCAACTCTACGTCGCCGTTGCTTCCGGCCTGCCCAATCCGGTCATCCTGAGCGGACTGATGCTGCTCATGGCGGTGCTGACCAACGTGGTCTCCAACAACGCCGCCGCCGTCATCGGCACGCCCATCGCCGTGAGCATCGCCACGCAACTGGTCCTTCCGCCCGAGCCGTTCGTGCTGGCCGTCATCTTCGGCGCGAACATGAGCTACGCCACGCCGATGGCCTACAAGACCAACCTGCTGGTCTTCAGCGCCGGCGGCTACAAGTTCTCCGACTTCATCAAGGTCGGCACGCCCCTGCTGCTCCTCATGTGGGCCGCCCTTTCCGCCCTGCTCGTCTGGCAATACGGGCTGTGAGCCCCAGGTCGGCAACTGCGCGATCCGGATGATCGGCAGCTTTGTAGGGCTGCCGCTTGCGGCAGGCCTTGGCCCGGCGACAAGCGCCGGCCCTACAGTGGAAAGACAAAAGCATCGCATGATCGCGTCCGGAGGCCGCGCTCCACCTGCCCTCATGTCAGCAACTGCACGATGCGGATGATCGGCAGGAACAGGGCGATGACGATCGTGCCGACGACGACCGCGAGGAAGAGGATGAGCAGCGGCTCGATGAGCGAGCTGAGCCCGGCGACGGCGTTGTCCACCTCCTCCTCGTAGATGTCGGCCACCTTGTTGAGCATGTCGGGCAACTGCCCGGTGTGCTCGCCGACATCAACCATGCTCGTCACCATCGGCGGCAGCACGGCGGTCTCCTCAAGCGGCCGGGCGAGCGGCTCGCCGCCCTTCACCCGGTCGTGCACGAGGTCGAGCGCGCCGGCCACGCGGGCATTGCCGCAGGTGTCGCGCGTGATGACGAGCGACGGCAGGATGGGCACCCCGCTGGCCAGCAGGGTGCCGAGCGTGCGGGTGAACCGGGCGATGACGGCCTTCAGCACCAGCCCGCCAAAGAGCGGCGCCCGCACCAGGGCCGTGTCCCAGAGCCTCGAACCCGCCGGAGTGCGGCGCATGAGCTTCAGTGCGATCCATGCCGCCACCAGCCCGCCGAGCACGAGCAGAATGTTGCTGCGAACGAGTTCGCTGACGCCCATGACAGCCTGCGTGAGCGGCGGCAGCGGCGCGCCCTTGAGCAGGTCGGCGAAGATCTGCTTGAACCGCGGCACCACGAACACGAGCAAGCCCGCCAGGATCGTCGCCGCCACCGTCAGCACGATGATGGGATAGACCATCGCGGCGCGGATCTTGCCGCGCAGTTGCAGGCTCTTCTCCTGGAAGCGCGCCACCCGGTCGAGGACCGTGTCCAGCACGCCGCCGGCCTCGCCGGCCTTGACCATGTTGATGTAGAGCCGGTCGAAGACCTTCGGATGCTGCGCCATCGCCTCGGACAGCGTGCCGCCGGAGCGGAGCTGGTCGGCCAGCGCGGTGACGATCTCGCGCAACGCGGCATTCTTCTCCTGCCGGGCGAGCACCTCCAGCCCGCGAACCAGCGGCATCCCCGCCCGCAGCAGCACGGCCAGCTGCCGCGTGAACACCGCCAGTTCCTTCCGCGACACCCCGCTCAGGAACGGCAGCCGGATGTTCATATTAAGACCGCGGCTGGCTGCTTGGGTGGAGCGAGGCTTCGGGACTCGCTCTGAACCCGTCCGGAGGCCGGGTTCCACCTTATCAATCCCGCCCTGCCGCACCTCAGTCGGAAACAGCCCCATCACCTTCAGGTTAGCCACCGCCTGCTCCGACGAAGTCGCGTCGAGCACGCCGCTCTTCTCGTCGCCGCGTGTGTCGAACGCCGTGTAGCTAAAGCTAGGCATGAGGAGTAAGCTCCAAGCTCCAACATCCGAGCTCCAGAGAGGTTCCAACCCCCAGTAGTTCCACTGAACCCAAGGGGGTGATTTTGCGATTTCGAGCTTTGGGGTTCACTGAAAATTGGAGGTTGGAGCTTGGAGCTTCCACGAAGCGCTCAGGTGTATTTCGCGACTTCCTCGAGCGTCGTCTCGCCGGCGATGAGCGCCCGCAGCCCGTCCTCGCGGAGCGACCGCATCCCCTGCTCCACCGCTCGCTGGCGCAGCTCGCCCGCGGGCACGCCGCGCACGACCAGCTCACGCAAGCTGTCGGTCATCGTGAGCATCTCGAAAATGCCCAGCCGCCCGCGATAGCCGGAGTGATGGCATTTCTCGCAGCCCGCGCCCCGGTAAAGCGGCTTCCCGGCCACACACTCCGGCTCGATGCCTGCCTGCCGCAGCAAGGCCTCCGCAGGCTCGTAAGCCTCGCGGCAATCCGGGCAGATCCGTCGCACCAGCCGCTGCGCCAGCACGGCCTCGACCGTCGAGGCCAGCAGGAACGGCTCCACGCCCATGTCGGTGAGCCGGGTGACGGCGCCCGGCGCGTCATTCGTGTGCAGCGTGCTGAGCACGAGATGACCGGTCAGCGACGCCTGGATGGCGATCTGCGCGGTCTCGAGGTCGCGGATCTCGCCGACCATCACGATGTCGGGATCCTGCCGCAGGAACGAACGCAAAGCGGAGGCGAAAGTCAGCCCGGCGGCGAGGTTCACCGGCACCTGCATGACGCCCTCGATCTCGTATTCGACGGGATCCTCGACCGTCAGCAGCTTCGATTCGGCCGAGTTGAGCGCCTTCAGGCAGCTGTAGAGCGTGGTCGTCTTGCCCGAGCCGGTCGGACCCGTGACGATGAAGATGCCGTTCGGACGGGCGATGACGCCCTTGACCGGCGCGAGGACCTCCGGGGGCATCCGGAGCTGCTCGAGGTCGAGCTGCACGGCGGACTGGTCGAGCACGCGCAGCACGACGCTCTCGCCGAACTGCGTGGGCAGCGTCGAGACGCGCAGGTCCACGGCGCGGCCGCGGATGGTGAGCTTGATGCGCCCGTCCTGCGGCACGCGGCGCTCGGCGATGTTGAGGTTGGCGAGCACTTTGATGCGAGAGATGATGGGCAGCGCGAGCACCTTGGGCGGCGGCGACATCTCGTGCAGGACGCCGTCCACGCGGTAGCGGATCTTGAACTCGTGCTCGAAGGGCTCGAAGTGGATGTCGGAGGCCTTGTCGCGGATGGCCTGCGCGAGCACGAGGTTGACGAACCGGATGATGGGGGTCTGTCCCGCCATCGCCTCGAGGTCGTCCGCGCTGATCTCCGTCCCCTCCATCACACGGGCCGCGCTGCTGTCCATCTGGCCGAGCACCGCGTCGGGCGAGGCCTCCTCGTCCCCGTAATGCTGGCGGATGAGCGACTGCACGCGCTCGGGATCGGCCACGAGCACGCGCACGTCGCGCCCGAGGGCGAAGGTCAGGTCGCCCACGATGTGCGGGTTGAACGGATCGGCGGCGAGGAGCGAAACCGAACCGGGGCCGGCCTTCACCGGCGCGACGCCGTAGGTGCGGGCCAGTTCGCCGTCCACGAGCGAGAGGGCGTCGCCCGGCAGGCTGGCGGGCGGTTCCCCGGCGAATTCGCCGCCGACATGCTCCGCCACGGCGCGCAGCAGATCATCCTTCCCGAGGAGATTGAGATCGAGCAGGACGCGGGCGAGCGGCTTGCCGCCCAGTTCGTGCTGCTCGACGGCGAGGCGGAGCGGCTCGTCCGCCACCAGCCGGCGCTCGGCCAGCAGTTCGCGGATGGCCTGGTCGTGTCCCTCGAACATGGCGCGGTGGCGCGTCGCGCGTCAGATTTCGCGCAGCTTGTAGCCCATGCCGGTGAGCTTTTCCTTCATGACGTTCGGTTCCTGCGCCTTTTCGTAGGCCTCGTCCGGCTCGATCAGCTCGCGGTTCACCAGGCTCATCAGGTGGGTGTCCATCGTGATCATGCCGAGGTGGGCGCCGGTCTGGATGTCGGACGGGATGCGGAAGGTCTTGTTGTCGCGGATGAGCGAGCCGATGGACGAGGTGTTGACCATGATCTCGTAGGCGGCGATGCGGCCGCCGCCGACCTTTTTGCAGAGCGATTGGCAGATGACGGCGATGATGGAGGTGGAAAGCTGCATGCGGATCATCTCCTTCATGTTGGCGGGGAAGGCGTCCACGATGCGATCGATGGTCTTGGCGGCGCTGTTGGTGTGCAGGGTGCCGAACACGAGGTGGCCCGTCTCGGCGGCGCTGATGGCCGCCTCGATCGTCTCGAGATCGCGCAACTCGCCGACGAGGATGACGTCCGGGTCCTGGCGCAGCGCGCGCCGGATGGCCTCGGAGAAGCTCGGCACGTCGCTGTGGACCTCGCGCTGGGTGACAACGCAGCGCTTGTGCGGGTGATAATACTCGATCGGGTCCTCGATGGTGATGACGTGGCCGTCGCGGTTCTCGTTGATGTAGTTCATCATCGAGGCGAGCGTGGTGGACTTGCCCGAGCCGGTCGGGCCGGTGACGAGGACGAGGCCGCGCGGGCGGTAGAGCAGCTCCTTGATCTTGTCGGGCATCCCGATGGCCCGCAGGTCGAACATCTGGTTCGGGATCTGGCGCAGGACGAGGCCGTAGTTGCCCTTGGCCTTGAGCACGGAGACGCGGAAACGGGCTTTGTCGAGGTAGGCGAAGCCGAAGTCGGTGCCGCCGTTGAGCTTCACGTTCTGCACGTGGTTGTCGGGCGTGATGGAGAGCATGAGCTTCTCGGTGTCCTGCGGCGTGAGCGGCGGGCCGTCAATCGGCGTCATGCTGCCCCGGAGGCGGAGGGTCGGCGGGGTGCCCACCTGCAGGTGGAGGTCGGAGCACTTCTGGTCCACCACCAGTTCGAGGAGGTCGTTCATTTCGTAGCTCATGGCGGGAAAGGTCGGGGGTTATGCGGTGTCGCCGACGGTGACGGAAAGAACTTCATCGATTGTGGTGTGTCCGGCAAGGACTTTGCGCAGGCCGTCCTCGCGCATCGTGAGCATTCCCGCGCGGCGGGCGGCATCGCGGAGCCGGGCCGTGGTGACATGCCCGTAAATCATCCCGCGGATGGCCTCGTCGACGATGAACAGCTCGAAGATGCCCAGGCGGCCGCGGTAACCCGTGCCCTGGCAGGCCGCGCAACCGGCGCCGCGGCAGAAATTGGCGCCTTTGATCTGCTCGGCGGTGAACCCGGCCAGGGCCAGTTCGGCGGCCGCGGGCTGGTGCGGCTGGCGGCACTCGGGGCAGATGCGGCGGACCAGCCGCTGCGCGAGCACGGCGCGGAGCGACGCGGACACGAGGAACGGCTTCACGCCGATCTCGATGAGGCGGGTGACGGCGCCGGGCGCGTCGTTGGTGTGCAGGGTGCTGAAGACGAGGTGGCCGGTGAGCGAGGCATTGATGGCGATGTCCGCCGTCTCCACGTCGCGAATTTCCCCGACCATGACGATGTTCGGCGCCTGCCGGAGCATGGCGCGCAGCGCGGCGGCGAAAGTCATGCCCGTGGTCGTGTTCACCGGCACCTGGTTGATGCCGGTGATCTGGTATTCGACCGGGTCCTCCACGGTGATGAGCTTGCGGTCGGCGTGGTTGAGGCTGTGCAACGCGGCGTAGAGCGTGGTGGTCTTGCCCGAGCCGGTCGGCCCGGTGACGAGCAGCATGCCGTCGGGCGACGCGATGAGCCGCTCGAAAGCGGTGCGGTGGTCGCCCATCATGCCCAGCTCGATCAGCCCGAGCTTGAGGCCCTCCTTGTCGAGCAGGCGCATGACGATGCTTTCGCCGTGTGCCGTGGGCAAGGTGGAGACGCGCAAATCCAGCGGCTTGCCGGCGAGCATGAGCTGGATGCGCCCGTCCTGCGGCACGCGCTTCTCCGCGATGCTGATGTTCGCCATGATCTTCACGCGCGAGATGATGGCGAGCTGGAGTTTCTTGGGCGGCGAGTCCACCTCGAGCAGCACGCCGTCGATCCGGTAGCGCACGCGGAAGCGGCGCTCCAGCGGCTCCAGGTGGATGTCCGAGGCGCGGCGCCGGACGGCCTCCATGATGAGGGAATGGACCAGCTTGATGACGGGCGCATCGCGGTCGGCGGCGGGCGCGCCTTCCTGTGTAGACGGTTCGCTCCCCGGCTGATTCGCCGCCGTCTCGCCACCGCCAGGCAGCACTGCGCCGACATCGCCCGTTTCGCGTCCGTAGTAACGCTCGATCGCGCGACTGATGTCGCCGTCGGTGGCAACGCACGTCTCCACCTGCAACCCCGCCACCGGCGGGAGGGCGTCGAGCACCTCCACGTCGAGCGGGTCCGCCAATGCCACGCGCAGGACATCGCCGGAGCGGGACACGGGACAGACATTGTGCTTGATGACAAACGAGCGCGGCAGCGCCGCCAGCGCATCGGACGGCACGGTCAGTTGCGACAGTTCGACAAAGGCCATGCCGAACTCGTTTGCCACGGCCTGCGCGAGCGTCCGGGCGTCGAGCACGCCGTCGCGGACGAGCAGGTCGAGCGCGGTGGGCGGCGCGGTGGTGAGGTCGGTGTGCGCCGCGGCCCGTTGCTGCGCCTCCTCCAATTGCCCCGGCCGGAGCAGGCCGCGCTCGAGCGCGAGGCGGAGGGCGTAATCGTCGGCGGTCGTCACTTGATCGGGCGGTTGGCGGTTTGACTGTAGGCGGTCCCGCAACTGCGGGATCACCCCGAAAATATCGATTCGCGCGGCGAGAGGCCTGTGAGGGGATCCCGCGGCGGCGGGACCGCCCACACGATCAGCGGTTGAGGCTCATGAGGAACTCGGCGTTGGTCTTCGTCTTCTTCAGGCGGCCGATGAGCATGTCAAGCGAGTCGGCGGCGGGCACGCCCTGCATGGCGCGGCGCAGCGAATAGACGCGGGTGAGCTCCTCGGGATGGTAGATGAGCTCCTCCTTGCGGGTGCCGCTCTTGTCGATGTTGATGGCGGGGAAGATGCGCTTGTTCGACAGGTCGCGGTCGAGGTGGAGCTCCATGTTGCCGGTGCCCTTGAACTCCTCGAAGATGATCTCGTCCATCCGGCTGCCGGTGTCGATCAGCGCGGTGCCGAGCACGGTGAGGCTGCCGCCGCCCTCGCTGTCGATGTTGCGGGCGGAGCCGAAGAAGCGTTTCGGCTTCTGCAGCGCGGTGGCCTCGAGGCCGCCGGACATGATCTTGCCGGAGTTGGAGGCGAGCGCGTTGTAGGCGCGGGCGAGGCGGGTGATGGAGTCGAGCAGGATGACGACGTGCTCGCCGAGCTCGACGAGCCGGCGGGCCTTCTCGATGACCATCTCGGCGCAATGCACGTGGTTCTCCGGCGACTCGTCGAAGGTGGAGGCGACGATCTCGCCCTGGCAGTGGCGCTTGAAGTCGGTGACCTCCTCCGGGCGCTCGTCGATGAGGAGGATGATGAGCCGCGCCTCGGGCGAGTTGGCCGCGATGGAGTTGGCCATGTTGTGCAGGAGCACGGTCTTGCCGGTGCGCGGCGGGGCGACGATGAGCCCGCGCTGGCCGAAGCCGACCGGCGTGAGGATGTCCACCATGCGCATGGAGACGTCCTTCTCGCCCTGGCGCTCGAGCAGGAAGCGCTTGAGCGGATAATAGGGCGTCAGCTCCTCGAAGGGCTTGATCTTGACGATGTCCTCCGGGTCGCGGCCCATGACCTTGTTGATGCGCACCACGGCGGGGCAGCGCTCATTGTCGAGCGGCGGCTGCACCTGCACCTCGACCTCATGGCCGCGCTTGAGGCCGAATTTGCGGATGAACAGGCCGGACAGGTAGGAATTTTCCGGGTAAAGCCGGTAATTGACGGCTTCATGCACCACGAAGCCATAACCCGAGTCCGACAGGTCGAGCCAGCCCCGGTCGAGCAACGGCGTGCGCTGATCGGCGGCGGCCTTGAAGATCGCCGTGAGCAGTTGCTTGCGGTTCGGCACGCCCTCGAAGCTCGCGCCGGACTCCTTCGCCTTTGCGGCGAGCTCGGCGTGGTCGAGCGCATACAGTTCCTGCAGCCAGATGGGTTCCTTCTTTTTCGCGGCAATTTCATCGGCGACACGCTCCAGGGCATCGAGATCGGTGAAGCGCAGCGGGTCGGGCAGATCGCCGTAGTAGATCTCGCCCTTGGGCGGGGCGGGCTGCTGCGGATGCTTGGGTCCGCCGCCGCCACCGCCGTGTTTGTTCCACTTGCCGCGGAATTTCTTGTCGCGCCAGCGGCCGAACTTGCCGCCGCCGCCGCCTTGGTAATGCCCGCCCTCATGGCCCGGTCCCTGCCCTTGGCCGCTGTCCTGTTGCCGGGGCGGGGCCTCGGCGGTCGGAGCGGGCGGCGCCTCGACGGTCGGCTCGGGAGGCGGCGGAGCCGCGGGCGTCTCGGCCGCCGGAGCAGGCGAAGCCTCGGCCGCGGATTCCTCGGAGCGGCCGGCCTTGCCGGAGCGGTAGAGCCGGGAGCGGGACCGGCCGCGCTTCTTGGGTTCGTCGGCCGTTGCGCCGGTTTCGGTCGAGGTGGGGGTGCCTTCGTCAGACTTGGGAGGGACTTCCATGAAAAATCAGGTTGCCGGGTTCGGCGCGAGGAGGCGCGAGGCCAGTTCAACGGCCTGTTCGCGCAGAAAATCGAGGGTTCCGTCGTTTAGGAGGACAAAGTCGGCCAGCTCGCACTTCCTGGCCAGGGGCAATTGTTTGGCGAGTCTCCGGCGGGCGAGGTCGGGCGGTATGCCGCGTTGCTCCAGCCGCCTTAATTGCTGGGCGGAGTCTGTCGAGACGCAGACCGTGAAATCAAACCAATTCTCCAGATTCTTCTCGAAGAGCAGCGGCACTTCCACGACCCAGGCCCCGCCGCCCTGCCCGCCGGCAAAAAGCCGCTGCCAGTGGGCAAGCAGCCGGGGATGCAGGAGGTTTTCCAGCCACGCCAGCGCCTCATCATCGGCAAACACGATCTCCGCCACCTTGGCGCGGTCCACCCCGCCCTGCGGCGTCAGGACGCGGTCACCGAACTTCCCGCGCAAGGCCGCCACGACGGCGGGTTCCTGATGGAGGACGGCACGGATGTATTCGTCGGAATCGAGCCGCTGGAAACCGTGTTCGGCGAGCATGGCCGCCACCGTGGATTTGCCGCAACCCATCCCGCCGGTCAGACCGACGATGAGATTCTTGCCTGCTGGCATCTTGCGTGTTCGGCGCCGACAATGGGCTTGCGGCACTAGGGGGCAAACCCTAATTATGCGGTTCCAATGGCCCCTCCCCACGGAATCAACACCAAGGATCCGGAGGCGGTCGCGGAAGTGGCCCGCAAGGTGTTCGAGACGGTGGGAGCCAAGGAAAGCCGGCCGCTCATCGACAGGTTGTTCGCGGATGTCACGCGGATGTTTCGCGGCGAGTATCCCGGCTACCTGCCCATCGACATGTTTTATCACGACTATGAGCACACGCTCCAGGCCACCGTCTGCCTGCTGCAGATTCTCGAGGGCCGTCATCGCACCGGGATCCGGCCCGTCCTGTCCCCCCGCGACCACGAACTGGCGCTCATGGCCGTCCTGCTCCACGACTCCGGCTACCTGAAGCGCACGGACGACACCGCCGGCACCGGCGCCAAATACACCCTGATCCACGTCGAGCGCAGTTGCGACTTCGCCCGCACCTACCTGCCGCCACTGGGCGTCAAGCCCGCCGAACTCGACGACATCGCCCACGGCATCAGTTGCACGGGGCCGGTGAACAAGTTCAACGTCGTCCCCTTTCGCCGGCCCGAGTCGCGCCTGATCGCCTGCATCCTCGTCACCGCCGACTATCTCGGCCAGATGAGCGCCGCCGACTACGTGGACGAACTGCCCATCCTCTACCGCGAGTTTGTCGAGGCCTACGACTTCGCGCAGATCCCGGAGGACAAACGCGTCTTCAAGGGCGAGCACCAGATCATCAAGCAAACCCCCGCCTTCTGGGAGAAATACGTCAAGCCCATGCTCACCGTGGACGCCGGCGCGGTCTATCGCTACGCGGACCACCCCGACGGCTCCAACCCTTACATGGACGCCGTCGAAGCCAACATCGCCGAAGTCCGCCGCGCCGTGGACTCCGGCCACCCGGTGGCCTGAACCGCCCGGGTGGAGCGCGGCCTCCGGACGCGCTCGGAACCCGTCCAGAGGCCGGGTTCCACCCCGCGAGCTCGCGCTTGCTTCGTGCAGTGCTTTCCGCCTTGCTCGGCGCGGGCCACCCTATGCTAGCAACCGTTCAATCGGCTGCACTCGTCGGCATTGACGCTGTGCCCACCCATGTGGAGGTGAACGCCAAGGAAAGCGGCGCCCCCAAGCTCATCCTCGTCGGCCTGCCCGACACCGCCGTGAAGGAATCCGCCGACCGCGTGTATTCGGCGCTCTCCAACTCCGGCTTCATCATGCCGCGCACGCGCACGACCATCAACCTCGCCCCCGGCGACCTGCGCAAGGAGGGCCCGCTCTACGACCTGCCCATCGCCCTCGGCATCCTCGCCGCCACCGAGCAGCTCGCGGTCGAGTCGCTCGACGGCTACCTGATCGCCGGCGAGCTGAGTCTCTCCGGCGCCACCCGGCCGGTGCGCGGCGGGCTCGCCCTCGCCGTCTTCGCCCGGCAGCAACGCCTGAAAGCCCTCTTGCTCCCGCCGGTCACCGCGCAGGAGGCCGCGCTGGTCGAGGGCATCACCGTCTACGCCGTGGACTCACTCGACCGCGCGGTGCGATTCCTCACCGGCGAGCAGACACTGACGCCCGTTCGCGCCAGCGCCGCGCAAACCGCGGGCCCCGCCGGCGATGGCACGCCCGACTTCGCCGACATCAAGGGCCAGCACGCCGTCCGCCGCGCGGCCGAGGTCGCCGTGGCCGGCAACCACAACCTCATCATGATCGGTCCGCCCGGCTCGGGAAAATCCATGATCGCCAAGCGCGTCCCCGGCATCATGCCCCGGCCCACGCTCGACGAATACCTCGATGTCCTCCGCATCCACTCCGCCGCCGGCCAGACCCTCCACGGCTCCCTGCCCTACCTCGAACGCCCCGCCCGCGCGCCGCACCACACCATCTCCGACGTCGGCCTGCTCGGCGGCGGCGCCATCCCCGGCCCCGGCGAAATCTCCCTCGCGCACCACGGCGTGCTGTTTCTGGACGAACTGCCCGAGTTCAAGCGCTCCGCCCTCGAGGTGCTGCGCCAGCCGCTCGAGGACGGGCACGTCACCATCTCGCGCAGCGCCGGCAAGGTCACCCTGCCCTGCAACTTCATGCTCGTCGCCGCCATGAACCCCTGCCCCTGCGGCTACCTCGGCGACACCAAGCGCGAGTGCCGCTGCTCGCCCACGCAGATCCAGCGCTACCGCGCCCGCATCAGCGGCCCGCTGCTCGACCGCATCGATCTGCACGTCGAGGCTCCTGCACTCAGCATCGGCGAACTTCGCGCCACCAAGGCCGGCGAGGACTCCGCCGCCATCCGCTCACGTGTCGAGACCGCCCGCGCCCGTCAGCACGCGCGCTTCGCCGGCAGCCGCACCGCCTGCAACGCGCGGATGTCCACCGCCCAGCTCAAGAAGTATTGTCCTTTGGACTCGCATCTCGGCGATCTGCTCCAGCAGGCCATGGAGCAACTGCATCTCTCCGCCCGCGCCTACGACCGCATCCTCAAGGTCGCCCGCACCATCGCCGACCTCGCCGCCGCCGACCGCATCGCCGGCCCGCACCTCCTCGAGGCCATCCAATACCGTTCGCTCGACCGGAACGTGTTCTACTGACCGGCACCGGCTGGACTGACGAAATACGGCACTCCGCTAGCACTACTGCGTTAAGTTCCCGGCCGAATCTGCTCCGTTTCCCAGAGGAGATGTCACCTAATAGGTGACATTCTTGCGGTGATGGCCGGACAGGGTGAATGTAGCGGAGTAGTGCTGGGGTTGCCTCACGGGCAAGAAAAAGCCGGGGCGCACGGCTCCGGCTCGGGAGTGTTGCGAGGCCGGGTCGCGCCCGGCTCAGTTGCCGTATTTGACCGAGCAGCCGTAGGGCTTCGAGGTGGCGGTGCGCACGGGCTTGCCGTCCTCGACGTCCTTGAGCGCCTCGCGCACGTAGTTGGTGGCCTTGGCGATGTCGGCCGGATTGCCGCCCTGGATGCTGTCGATGCCGCCGGCGTAGACGAGCGTGCCCTTGGCATCGATGACATACATGTGCGGCGTGGTGCGGGCGTCATACATCTTGCCGACCTTGCCGTCGCGGTCGCGCATGTAGGCGTTGGCGGCGAAGCTGTTCTTCTTCATCCACTCGGCGAGGCGGTCGTTGTCGAGGTCGCCCTGCGCGCCCTTGTGGCCGGAGTTGATGGCGAGCCAGACGATGCCGTCGGAGGTGGCGTCCTTTTGCAGCTTCGGGATGTTGCCGCTCTTGTCGTAGTGCTTGACGACGATGGGGCACTCGGGGTTGACCCACTCGAGGACGACGGTCTTGCCCTTGAAGTCGGAGAGCGAGACCTGCTTGCCGTTGATGTCCGTCAGGGCGAAGTCGGGCGCAGCCTTGCCGACTTCGGCGGCGGCGAAGAGGCCCGTGGTGAGCGCCGCCATGAAGGCGGCGCCGGCGAGGATGAGTTTGGCGGGGGGTTTCATGGGTGCGATATGCATACCCGCAAAATGACGCCCGTCAAAGGCGGTTTGGTTACAAACCGGCGGATTCGGTCTGTCCAGCGGGGTTTTATTCTGCTTTCCGCGGCCCGGCGGCCCGCCTACGGTGGCCGCGTGATAAGCTGGCTCGGCGATTTTTTCCGGTTCTGGTGGAGTTTGCTCTATTGGAACGGGCGCAAGACCCTGTTTCGCCTGGGGGCGCGGGACCATACCCGCTGCCCCTGCCAGAACCCCAGCGATTCCGGTCTGGCCCTCCAGACCCGCTGCGAGGCCTCGGCCACTTGGAACAAATCCGCGCGCTTCCGCCGCGTGTGCCCGCTGCTGGTCGAGACGCCGGATGGATTGCGCTGCTCGGCCAACACGGAGAATGTCCGGCCCTTCTGGGGCCGCGCGGTGGGCTGCTACGCCGCCGTGCTGCTGGCGCTCTATCTCGCGGGGATCGGCACGCTCTTCTTCGTCATGCGCGGGGTGGGATACGAGGTGGGACTCACCACGCTGCTCTGGCCGGGCCGGTGGAGCGAGGTCCGGACCGCCCAGGAGCGCATGTATGCCCTCCGCGCGCAGCAGGCCATGGCCGCCGGCAATTTCCAGGGCGCCATCCTCGCGCTCGAGATGGTCTGCTCGCTCAATCCCCGCAACCAGGCCGCCGCCCTCGCCCTCGCCAACCTCTGGCAGGTGTCCGGCCGCGCCGTGCAGGCCGACAACATCTACGAGCGGCTGATGGCCGAGTTTCCCGAACGCCGCGTGGAGATCGCCCAGCTCTGGTATCGCGCGCTGCTCGCCCGGGCCGACTTCGCCCGCATCAAGCGCCTCGCCGCGGAACTTCTGCGCGCCGACGAGCGCAACCGCGCCGCCTGGCTGCACGCGCTGTTCTTCGCCGCCCGCCAGACCTCCGATCCGCTGCCGCTCAACGAGCTGCTCGCCGCCTCCGCCACGCTGCCCGACTGGTGCGTCCTGCTGCTCACCATCGAGCACGAACTGCTGACCGGCAACATGCGCAACATCAGCCAGCTCACCCGCGTATGGGCCGAGCCCGGCTCGGCCTACCTGCCCGTCTACCAGGTGGACCGCCTCATCTCGTTCGGCCGCCACCGGGAGGCGCTCGCGGCGCTCGAGGGCTATGCGGGGCAACTGCCGGTCGACGAGGCCGGGTTCCTGCGCCTGCGCATCTACACGCTGCTCGGCTGGTCCTCGCTCGTCGAGACGGAGGCCGGCACATTGCTCGCCTACCCCATGCGGCCGCAACTGGCCGCCCAGTTCAGCGCCTTCCTCATCCGCCACCCCAACCGCACCATCCTGGCCCGCGCCGCCGACCGTTTCGTGCGCGACGGGCCGCGACCGGATGGCGAGTCCTTCCCGGTCTATACCGCCGTCCTCCTCGCGGCCGCGCGCTGCGGCGACACCCAGCGGGCGGCCTACCTTGCCGACATCATTCGCCAGCATGCCTCGGCCGACCTGCGCGCCATCAGCACCCTGGGCCAGCTGCTGGCCAACGACGACGAATCCGTCCGCATCGACCGCATCCTGCCGATCGTTCCGCTGCCCACGGAGATGGTCTACGCGCTCCTGGAACGCTACCACCGCCCCGCCCCATGAGCCGAGTCCCCGCGCCCCCGCCGCCCGCCCGGCCCGGTCCGGCCCTGATCCTCGTGCTGGTCATGATGCTCGGCGCCGTGGCGGCCTACAGCGCGCTCGTCTGGCCCGAGTGGCGGCGCAATCCCGACCTCTCCCACGGCTTGTTCGCCCCGCTCATCTTCCTGCTGCTGATATGGGAGAGCCGCCAGCTCGGACCGCACCGCTGGCTGCCCGTGGGCAACTGGCGGCTGGCCGCCGCGAGCTGCACCCTGCTCGGCGCCGTGCTGCTGCTCGGCATCGCGGGCCTGCTCGCCGCCTCGGTCGGCTGGACGCACTCGCTCGTGATGTTCGCGCTGGCCGCGGTGCTCTGCGTCTACCTGTTCACGGGCCTGCTCGTGCTCTCGGGCGAGCGCGCGCGCACGGTGCCGCTCAACTGGATCAGCCTGACCGCCATCCTGCTCTGGCTGCTCGTGGCGCCGCTGCCGCACGGAACCTACGCGCGCCTGACCCTCGCCTTGCAAGGCTGGGTGACCGACGCCGTGCTCAACGCGCTGCACCTGCTCGGCGTGCCCGCGCGCCAGCGCGGCAACGTCATCGAGCTGGCCCTCACCACCGTGGGCGTCGAGGAGGCCTGCAGCGGCATCCGCAGCCTGCTGTCGTGCGTCTATGCCGGGTTTTTCTTCGCGGCGTGGCAGGTGCGGCGGGCCGGGCGCCGCGCGTTCCTCATCCTCCTCGCCCCGGTGCTGGCCATCGGCATGAACTTCATCCGCTCGCTCACGCTCACGCTCATGGCCAACGCCGGCGTCGAGATCACCGGCTTCTGGCACGATGTGACCGGCTTCGCCATCCTCGGCTGCACCGCAGCCATCCTCGCCGGGCTGGCCCTGGGGCTCGGCTCCAAGGCCGCGCTCGCTGACGCCGCCCCCGCCCTGGCGGATTCGCCACCCGGCCGGCCAGCCTACAGCGTGAATCTCCTGTTCTGGACCGGCAACGCCGCGCTGGTGCTCCTCGCCGTGTTCTTCATCTATCACTCCCGGCCGGCCGCGCGCACCGACCGGCCCGTGCCGGACCTGGCGGAATTGCTGCCCGCCAAGGCCGGGGACTGGAACGTGATCACCACGCGCGACCTCTACATGTTCGCCGACGTGCTCCACACGCCGCACCTCTACGAGCGCACCTATCTCAAGGGTTCGGGCGCCGACATCGTGCAACTCACGGTCTACGTCGCCTACTGGCCCGCCGGGCAGGCCTCGGTGAGCCTGGTCGCCTCGCACACGCCCGATGCCTGCTGGCCCGGCGCGGGCTGGGCTCCCGCGCCGGCGACGGACCGCCAGGTGGTGCTGACGCTGCCCGGCCGGAGGCTGTCCGAGGCCGAGCACCGGGTGTTCGCCAACGCGGCTGATTTCAGGCAGCATGTCTGGTTCTGGCACGTCTACGATGGCCGCGTCATCAGCTACCGCGATCCCTATTCCGTGCCGGCCCTGCTGCAGATCGCGCTGCAATACGGCTTCCGGCGCGAGGGCGACCAGTTCTTCGTGCGCTTTTCCAGCAACCGCCCGTGGGCGCAGCTCGCCCACGAGCCGTTGCTTGTTGAACTGGCTGACAAGCTCGGCCGCATCGGCCTCTGACCCATGCCCTTCGCCGTCACCCGCAAGGAACGCGTCATCCTCGGCATCCTCCTCGCGCTCATCGCGCTCGGCCTGCTGGGGCTCGCCGTGCTTTGAGCCGTGACGCCCCGCGCCAAAACCGGGTTGCCAAGCGCGGCCAAATCCCGACCGTAGGCATCCCGCCGCCCGGACCAGCCGTATCTCCATGACATGCTCATCGCCCCAGCCCCGCTGCTCCTGCTCGCCGGTTTCGCCCGGCCGGCGGACGACACCCGGCACGACGCCCCCGCCCGCATGAGCGAAGACCCGGCCAACCCCCGACCCGCCGACGACCCGGCGGAGGAACTCGCCCGGCTCGTCCAGGCCATGGCCGGCGGCGACCGCGCCGCGCTCGCCCGGCTCTACGATCTGCTCGGCGGTCCGCTCCACGCCCTCGCCCTCCGGGTGCTGAACGACTCCGCCGAGGCGCCGGACATCGTGCACGACGCCTTCCTGCAGCTCTGGCGCAAGGCCGGCGACTACGAGCCCGCGCGCGGCAGCGTCTTCGCCTGGGCCGCCACGCTCGTGCGCAACCGCGCCATCGACCGCGTCCGCACGCGCAAGCGCCGCACCGAGATCCTCCACGGGTCCGCCGCCGAGATCCTGCCCGCGGCCGTCGGCGACTCCGATGCCGCCGACCGGCTGGGACTGGCCGAACAGGCCGGCGCCGTGCGCGCGGCGCTGGCCGCGCTCGCGCCCGAGCAGCGGACCGCGCTCGAACTCGCCTACTTCGGCGGCCTGACCCAGCAGGAGATTTCCGCCCGGCTCAACGAACCCCTCGGCACCATCAAGGCGCGCATCCGCCGCGGCCTGCTCCGGCTGCGCGAGACGCTCCCCGCCCGGCCATGATCACCGCACGCCACGAAGAACTCGCCGCGCTCCACGCCCTCGGACTCCTCGAAGGCGCGGACCGCACCGCGTTCGAGGCCGAACTGACCGCCGAGCCCGAGTTGCGCGCCTTCGCCGGCAATCTGGCGGAGCTTACCGCCATCCTCGCACTGCTCGCCCCATCCGCCGCGCCGCCGCCCGGCCTGAAGGAGCGCATCCTCGCCTCCGCCGCCGCGCCCGCGCCGGAAAAGATGGTGTCCTTCCAACCGCTCCGGCTCCTGCCCTGGGCCGCGGCCGCGGGCCTCGCCTTTGCCGTCGCTTGGCTGTCGTTCCAGAATCTTTCCCTCCGCCGCGACAACGAGGCGCTTCGCACCGGGCGCGAACTCGCCGAGACCGCCTACCGGATGGCGCGGAACCAGCTCGCCGAGCGCACCCTCCTCGCCGAGCGCATGATCAACGACCTCGGCCTCCGCCTCGCCCGGCAGGAGGATCTCACCCGCCTCAAGGTCACCGCCCTCGCCGCGCTCGCCGGCGACACCAAGGAGGCGCAGGCCATCGCCGTCTGGGATCCCGAGCAGCAGACCGGCCTCCTCACGGTGGAAAAGATGCCCGCGCTCGCCACCTGGCAGGATTACCAGATCTGGGTCGTGGATCCCGCGCGCGAGAATCCCGTCAGCGGCGGCGTCTTCACCGTCACCCCCGGCGGCCGGGCCACCCTCGCCTTCAAACCCGACCAGCCCGTCACCCAAGCCACGGCCTTCGCCATCAGCCGGGAGAAGAAGGGCGGCGTGCCGAAGGCCGAGGGACCGGTCTTGCTGCTGGGCCAGTGAGCGGCCGTTGGGCGCGCATCCTGCGCCGGCCTGCCCGCAGAAGCCTTTGGCCAAGGAGGGCGAGCGTTATTTTCCGGGATGTCACTTGAAACTTGTCACGGACCGGCGGGCGGAAAGACTGAACGCCCCCATGATAATCAAACCGAAGGTCCGGGGCTTCGTCTGTGTCACCGCGCACCCCGCCGGCTGCGCCGCGCACATCCAAGAGCAGATCGATCACGTGAAGTCGAAGGGCCCGATCAACGGCGGCCCGAAGCGGGTCCTCGTCATCGGCGCCTCCACCGGCTACGGCCTCGCCTCGCGCATCAGCGCCGCCTTCGGCTCCGGCGCGGCCACGCTCGGCATCTTCTTCGAGCGCCCGTCCGAGGAGGGCCGCCCGGCCACGCCCGGCTGGTATAATTCCATCGCCTTCACCCAGGCCGCCCGCGCCGCCGGACTCCACGCCCAGAACCTCAACGGCGACGCCTTCTCCGACGAGCTCAAGAAGCAGGCCGTCGAGCTCATCAAGAAGGACATGGGGCCGCTCGATCTCATCGTCTACTCCCTCGCCTCGCCCCGCCGCCAGCACCCGAGGACCGGCGCCGTCCACAAATCCGTCCTCAAGCCCCTCGGCGCGCCCTACACCAACAAGACCGTCGACACCGACAAAGGCATCGTCAGCGAGGTCACCATCGAGCCCGCCAACGAGCAGGAGACCGCCGACACCGTCGCCGTCATGGGCGGCGAGGACTGGGAGATGTGGCTCGAGGCGCTGTCCGCCGCCGGCCTCATCGCCCCCGGCGCGACCTCGATGGCCTATTCCTACATCGGGCCCGAGCACACCTGGCCCATCTACAAGGACGGCGCCATCGGTCGCGCCAAGATCGACCTCGAGCGCGCCGCCCGGGCCATCAACGCGAAGCTCAAGGCCCGCGGCAACGGCCGCGCCTTCATCTCCGTCAACAAGGCGCTCGTCACCCAGGCCAGCTCGGCCATCCCCGTCGTGCCGCTCTACATTTCCATCCTCTACAAGATCATGAAAGCCGCCGGCACGCACGAAGGCTGCATCGAGCAGATGCAGCGGCTCTTCGCCACCCGGCTCTACAACGGCAACACGCCGAAGCTCGACCCCGAGGGCCGCGTCCGCGTGGACGACTGGGAGATGCGCCCGGAGATCCAGGCCGCCGTCTCGAAGATCTGGCCGCAGGTCACCACCGGAAATCTCGCCGCGCTCACCGACATCGCCGGCTACCGCGCCGAGTTCCTCAAGCTTTTTGGGTTCGGCCTGCCCGGCATCAACTACGACGCCGAGGTCGAGCCGCACGTGCCGATGGTCTGATACCATTTACGTTGCGGAATGGCACTTTAGCCCGGAGCGCCAGCGTTTGCTTCAGCCAGCAGCCAGCCGTCGCCGATCAATTGCGCGACCCGCGCCCCGCTCGTGCGCAACGGTTCCAG
>Ga0187894_10001982_pt1 | contig 25210 bp, 23 predicted proteins | sample GBC1701081metaG_FD_136650 | JGI IMG/M metagenome (GOLD analysis project Ga0187894, IMG submission 136650) | White microbial mat communities from a lava cave in the Kipuka Kanohina Cave System on the Island of Hawaii, USA - GBC170108-1 metaG ... | reverse complement strand
TGCCCGCGCGCGGGCTATCATGTTAATAGAGGGCGGATTAAACGAACGGACGAAGGTTCTCCGAATCATTCGGAGCCTGAATCCAATTTAATGCGGCGGAGGTATACCATGAATGCACTTATAGGAACCGTTCTCGCTGGAGTCATCGGCACTGCGGGCATGAGCGTGACACTGTGGGGGATAACACGCACCGGAATCGCAAACGCTGCGATGATAAGAGCGATCGGGAGTTTGTTCACACAGTCTTATGAAAACTCTTTCGGACCCGGCCTAACCGTACACTTCATCGTCGGGATAATCATTGCATTCCTTTATGTCGCGTTGATAAGTCTTTTTGAACCGACGTCTCTCGCCGGCACGATTGCGCTCGGAGGAATGATAGGGTTCGCACATGGAATCGCGTTCGGATTTACTCTCGTGGTCGCCGTAGCCGAACACCACCCTTTAGAGCAGTTCAGGCGGGTGGGCCTGGAGGTGGCAGTGGCACATTTGTTCGGCCATGTTGTATACGGAGTCCTGGTCGGAGCGGTCGTCGGGCTTACGGGCATCAGGTTCTTCGGCTGATAGAGCCCCGGGACGAGTACCCGCGTCACGGACTATTAATAACCGCCGACCGTATAATAAACGGCCGTCGTTCAAACCGCATTATTTATCTACCGTAATCTCGACCCTTCTGTTCTTCTGCCTTCCCTCCGGGTTATCCGTTCCGTCGGGATTCGTATTCGGCGCGACCGGGTCGGCCTCTCCGAGACCCCTGGCGGTGATTCTGGCTCCGTCGACTCCTCCTGATTCCACGAGCCAATTTTTTACGGAATCCGCTCGCTTCTGAGAGAGTTTCAGGTTATATGAGTCTGAACCCTTTGAGTCCGTAAAACCCGCGACGATGACCTTTGAGCTGCCATACCTGTTAATAACCTCCGCTACGTTTTTAAGGGTAGGCTCCGCTTCTTTGCGTATGTCCCACTTATCGAAATCGAACAGTATATCTCCCGAGAGCTCTATTTTTATCTCCGTGTCTGTTTCGGTCATCTCGAGCTCCTGAACGCCGCCCTTCGTATCTATGACTTCACCGCTGATATTCTCGGTCTTGAACTCGAGGTCGACCGTTTCGAAAACAAGGCCGAGCGGCTCGCTCTTTAACTCCTGCTGAGCGGCGGAATCATACGATAAACACAGGATGCTCAGAAGCGCGGACATCAGCGCTATCAGCGATATTTTTAACGACGGGATCGACCTCGACATGGGTCTCCGGATCATTTTATTATCGTTACGTCTTCAATGGGCGGTGCGCCGGGGAGATATATGGTAATTATCTCCACCCCTTCAGGAGGGGCTGGGAACTTAGCCCAAGCCGACTTCGATTCCCCCGGGCCGAGCACAAAATACTGGAGCATCGTTCCGAGTGGTTTCCCTTCGGTGTCCTTGACAATAAGGTACTTTTTATTGTTAGCCGTATCCACGAAATAGACGTGCTCAATTACGTCATCGTGATCGAATTTCCCCACGCGTGAGATGTCTACCTGCTCCGATCCGCTGTTTGTGTACTTAAACTTGAGGGTCAGAGTGCCTCCCGAAGTGACCTTGGCTTCCTTGAACTCGACGGTGACGCCGCCCCATTCCGTATCCTCAACGACCGGTTCCGGGGCGGCCTTTTTTGTCTCCTCTTTGGAATCAGCGGGAGAGGCGTCGTCCTGCGCATTAACGACTGCTGCAAACCCGAAGAAGCAAAGAAACAGAGTTAAAGATACAAATATCTTCTACAAGATGAATTCATTATTTTTAAGCTCATTTGTTTCCTCCCGAGTCTTGGTTTGAGACTCTCCGGCACACCGACAACGAGTCCGTTTATGTGCATATTATACTACTTTTGCGATAATCATTAATACTCCCCGATTTGTATTTACAGAGGGGATTGACCGGGTATTGAAGCATAAATTCCGAGCGACTAATTAATTCTCATAAGGGCTTTAAAACCTTATCGATTTCTTCGAACACTTTGATGATTTCCTCCTCGGTATTGTAAAAGTGAGGCGCCATCCTCAGCGCTCCGCCCCTGTTGTTGACCACGATATTCGATTCCCTCAATCCCTTTTTCAAAACCACGGGATCGAAATCCCCCGAGAATGAGACTATCCCTCCCCTTTCACTCCGGTCGCGGAGCGTCCTTAGCCGGAACCCCCTCTTTTCGGCCTCATCCATGATCAAATCGCCGAGGTCCCGGACCCTCGCACCGACATTCTCGATTCCAATTTCTAATAAGAGATCGAGCGCCGCGCCCAGCGCGCTGATCCCCATCACGTTGAACGAGCCCTCCTCGAACCTGAGGGCGTTTTCCTTGAGCGTGAAATCTATATTCTCGAAATCGTTCTCGCTCTTTACGGATTTCCACCCGATCAAATTCGGCCTCAATCCCGAAGCCAGCCCCATACTGCAGTAGAATATGCCCGTCCCCTCGGGCGCGAGGAGCCATTTGTGGCCGTCAGCGGACAGGAAATCCACTCCGAATTCCCTGACGTCCATGGGGACGACACCCAGGCTCTGAATAGCGTCCACGAAGAAGAGTACGCCTTTTCGCCTGCATAAGGCGCCTAATTCTTTAAGGTCTATCATGAAGCCGTTTAAAGACTGTACGGAGCTCATCGAGACAAGCCTTGTCCGCTTATCAATGAGATTCTCGATATCATCAAGCCTGATGCGCTCCTCCCTGAGTGGAATGAACCTGACCTCCACCCCGTTTCTCTTTAAATCGAGCCATGGATAGATGTTGGACGGGAATTCTTTCTCGAAGACGAGCACATTATCCCCTTCCCTCCAATCGAGCCCACCCGTGACTATGGAAATGCCGTGGGACGTGTTCTTTATAAATGCGATTTCGTCCTTTTCCGAGCCGACGAGACGCGCGGATAGAGCCCTTACCCCCTCTACCCTTTCCATCCAGGTTTCATAATTCATAACGGCTTTTTCGGCGGCTTCTTCAAGAAACCTGTCGACCTCCCTTATTACCCTGAGCGGTATCGGGGCTACCCCGGCATGGTCGAGATAAATGCCTGTCTTTATTATGGGGAACTCCCGCCTGTAGCCCTCGACCGCGGCCCTGTCGATCCCGGGGAATTTATTGTTTTTCATAGAAGGATAAAACTAACGCAAACGATGCCCGCTATCAATCGGATAGTACAAAAAATACTATTTGACAAAATATAAAAAACGTGCAATAGTAAGCTTTTCGAAGTAGTTTCTTAGGAGGAATCGAGCTTTATGCAGGGTAAAGTAAAGTGGTTCAACAGTTCCAAAGGTTACGGGTTCATCCAGTCGGATGAAATAGGCAAGGACGTATTCGTTCACTACAGCGTCATCGAAGGCGACGGATACAAAAGCCTGACCGAGGGTGAGACCGTAGAATTTGATATTACGGAAGGGCCGAAGGGACCTCAGGCGACGAAAGTAGTCAAGGTAAGCCCGGCCTGACAGACGTATCGATTTTCGAATAGCAAGCGCGTTCTCTTTCCAAGAAAGTTCTATCAAAATTGCTAATACGGAATTCTTTGTCCTCTGTTCGACGTAGGACGGTCTGCTTTTACCCGACCGACTTGACAGAGTAATTGAATGCCCGCAATATTTTAATAGTGTGCTAACGAGAAGGGAATTCCTTAGAAACATCCTCGCCGGAACAATCGGAGCGTTATCTTTCCCGCTTCTGGGACTCTACGAAGGCTCCAAATTCCACTTTGCCCAGCTCGAATATAACGGGGATTGGGACCCCAGGCCGAGGGATTACAAGAGGCTCATGAGCGCCCTCGAGCTGAGGACGAGCGTTATAGCGTCCTACGAGAGGAAGGTCCTGAGGCTCGCCGATGCCAGCCTCTTTAATTTCCCATTCCTTTATATGGCGGGCGGCGCGAGCTTCGAGCCGTTCTCGGAAGAAGAGAGGAGGAGGCTGAGGAAATACCTCAAGCTGGGGGGTACTCTCGTAATAGACGATGCATCGGGCGCCGACATATCACCGTTCGATACACGGATCAGGGAGGAATTAAAATATATACTCCCCGAATCCCCGCTTAAGCGCCTTACGCAGGACCACGTCGTCTACAAATCGTTCTATCTCCTATACTCGGCGAGCGGAAGAATAATAATCAACCCTTACCTCGAAGGAATTACGTTCGGCGATGAGGACAGGACAGCCGTCTTCTACTCGAGGAACGATCTCGGCGGGGCGTGGTCGGAAGACGAGTTCGGAAAATGGGAGTTCGAATGCCTGCCCGGCGGCGAATCTCAAAGGGAGCTCGCGTTCAGGACGGGTATCAACCTGATACTATATGCCCTTACCGGAAATTATAAAGAAGACCAGATACACATCCCGTTTATCAGGAGAAGGCAGCTCTTATAAACGGTATTTACACGGTGCCGCGGGTTCCGGTACGGTAAATACCGCGGATTACATCGGTTCGAGTTTTATTACCGCGAACACTGCTCCCTGGGAATCCACCATAACGGCAAATCGCCCCACTCCTGGGACGTCCATCGGCCCGTTTAATATTTCACCCCCGAGAGAGACGGCTTCGGCGGCACAGCCGTCACAGTCATTAACCGCGAAGTATACGAGCCAGTTGGAAGGCACTTCTCCCCAGCTCTTATTTATCTTCATCATCCCCGCAGCGGGCCTTTCTCCGTTCGTGAATACCGTATAGATCATACCGCCCATATCCTGCTCGTTCGCCGACCACCCGAAGAGCCCCGTGTAGAACGCGCCGGCTTTCCCGGTATCGTTCGTCAGGAGCTCGTTCCAGCAAAGAGCCCCGTGCTCGTTTACGATTCGGGCACCCATGTGCTTGAACGGCTGCCACAACGATACGGCGGCGCCCGTCGGATCGAGGATTAAAGCCATCCTCCCCGCATCGAATACGTCCATCGGTCCGACTATCACCCCGCCCCCGAGAGACTGCGCTTCCTTCACGGATTCATCCAGATTCGATACGGATACGTAGCTCGCCCAGTGAGTCGGCACTCCCTGCTCCTTCTGCTCCGCCCACATCTGATAAATTGCGCCTGCGTCTTTTCCGCCGATAGCGGCCATGGAGTAGACCTTGTCCTCGCCGATCGGCACATCCGTATACTGCCATCCGAAAAGCTTCGAATAAAACTCCTTCGCTCTATCAGCGTCATCCGCCACAAGCTCCGCCCAGCAGAAGGTTCCGGGCATATATTCTTTCATTTCGCTCATCGTTTAAGCCTCCCGGCAATATTTTTGCAATTTGCTTTTTTATTTGTATCTACAATGCAGAAAATAATAGCATGAACAGGTTAATATAATATGAAGATTAATACGGGATAACCGAAAAAAAGACTGGGGGTGATTTTTGAATCACCCCCAGTAGCCAAGAAGGACCCAAGGTGTTAGGGAGGGTAATGGCCCGGATAAAAGGTGGCATTATCAGTACACCATTCCAAGATTAAGGGGATATTTAGAAAAAATTAAGGCTGTGTTAATGTTTCAGGTGCCGGATATATCCCGGGCCGGCTCCGCTTGCGGATGTATCAAATCGGTTACGGCCCTGAGGCCGGATTGTCCGAATAATGGAAAAATAGGAGACCTCAGATGGAAAGATGGTACATAATGACTCTACTCGCCCTCGTTTGTTTTTCTCTCGGCAGTTTTTTGGGCAAGGTCGCGTCCTTTAAGGACATCTCGTATCGGGTGTACTTTTTTGAAGCGGTGGGAACACTCACCGTCTTTACGACGTTCGTTGTCTGGAACAGGAACGCCATTTTCAATAACTTTTCCGTAAACTACCCCGCGCTCCTCATGGGCCTTAGCTGGGGGATAGGGACTATACTCTTCATCGTCGCGCTCAAATACGCGAAGCTATCAGTGCTCGTCCCGCTGTCCGCTGTCTATCCGGCATTGACAGTCATACTGGCGCTCATATTCCTCGGGGAGAAGCTCGGGCCGAGGGAGCTGGCCGGAGTAGCCTTTGCCGTCGTGTCGGCGGCGCTCCTGGCGAAGTAAAATACGGAAAACACGAAAGGTGAACCCCCTACGGTCGAGAAAAGTCTACTTGACAGCTCTGTAGCGACCCCCGTCTTTATCTTTAATCTCCTCAAGCTCCCCTCTTAATGCCTCTACACTCTCTTCAAGTTCTTTTATCCTTTCGATAAGTGGTGAAGCGGGGTCAGGCAGCTTGTTGTGCTCGAGGCCGGAATAGTAGGGGAAAATATCTCCGGAGACGGCACTGCCCGGTATGCCGACTACCGTCGAATCAGGGGGCACGTCCCTGATAACTACTGAATTGGCCCCGACCTTGGAATTATCCCCGACGGTCAGCGGACCGAGGATTTTTGCGCCTGCGCCAATGGTTACATTATTCCCTATCGTCGGATGCCGCTTCTCCCTGGTAAAACTCGTACCCCCGAGCGTAACTCCATGATAGATAGTCACGTTCTCCCCTATTTCGGATGTCTCTCCGATGACGACGCCCATACCGTGGTCGATGAAGAACCCCCTCCCTATCACGGCGCCCGGGTGGATTTCGACCCCGGTAAAAAAACGTGAAACCTGAGACATGACCCTGGCCGTGAATTTAAAGTTTTTCCTCCAGAGGTAATGTGTAATACGGTGGGAGACCGCTGCCTGAAAACCGGGATAAGCCGCGATTACCTCGAGCGTGCTCCTAGCCGCGGGGTCCCGCTCGAATACCGCCCGGAAATCAGCCCCGATATCTTTTAGAATGCCCATTTTTATACAAATATCCGAAACAGAAATGTGTAATATACAAAATTCGCTAGATCAAATCGGGCTTGTTTGTAACAACCCCGCTCACCCCCATCTCCCTCAGCCGCGCGGCTTTTTCGCTGTCATCCACGGTCCAGGTGAACAGATATATCCCGGCGTCGCGGGCCCTGCAGGCGAGGTTCTTCGTGATAAACCACCTGAACGGCGCGACCGCATCTGCCCCACATATCCTGGCGACTCTCAGGGGGTCGGCGGACGCGAACAAAATGAGCCCGGTTTTTAAAACCGGCTCCCGCTCCTTTACGGCCTTTAACCTGTGAGGCTTGAAGGAGATGATAAACACGTCGTCCAATTCACAGTAATCCCTTATGACCTTGATTACCTGATTTTCGAGTCTGTCCTCCTTGAGCTCGATAACGAACTTAGTCCTGCCCGCAGCCGTCTCGAACGCCTCCTCGAGCGTCGGTATCCTCTCTCCCATCCCGGCGTCGAGCTCCTTGATCTCGGCGAGGGACTTATGGCTTACGAGACCTCTCCCGTTCGTCGTCCTGTCGACATTTCTGTCGTGAATGACGACCAGACGCCCGTCAAGCGACCTCCTTACGTCCAGCTCAACCATATCCGCCCCGAGCTCGATCGCCCTCCTGAAAGAACGGATGGTGTTCTCGGGCTCATAAGCGCTGGCGCCCCTGTGTGCTATCTTGACAAAGAACCGTCCGGATGACCTGGCCACCCGAGTAATATACACAGTAATAACAAGTCTTTGCTAATATTCTGAAAAATAGTAGAATGCTAGGAATGCAGGATTTCCTGAGAGACGTCGCGTACACGCTCAGACCACAGCAATGGGTGAAAAACCTCCTGGTACTGGCCCCCCCTTTTTTTGGCGGCGCGCTGTTTACGAGCACCGATATGTTCTTCAAAATGTTCCTCGCCTTCGTAGGATTCTCCCTTGCATCATCGACGGCCTACATATTAAACGACATCTCCGACATAGAGTACGACCGCCTGCATCCCAAAAAAAAACAGAGGCCCCTGACCTCGGGAAGAATAAACATATTTACAGCTGTCGTCCTTGGAATAATTACTTTCGCGCTGTCGCTGGCGGCGTCCTTCATCATCGGGACCGATTTCCTCATCATAACCGTGCTGTATCTGTTGCTTGCACTCTCATATTCGTATTATCTTCAGAAGATAGAAATAGTAGACGTGTTTTGCATCGCTATCGGTTTCGTCCTGAGGATCGAAGCCGGGGGGATAGCGTCCGGGATCGAAGTCTCCAACTGGCTTCTTCTTACGACGCTCCTCCTATCGCTGCTGCTCGGATTCGGGAAGAGGCGACACGAGCTTGCTCTGCACAACGATCCGCACAACACGTTCAGAGAGGTGCTTTCCCGGTACAATACGAACTTTCTCGACACCACGCTCAGCATCTTCGCAACCACCGCTATAGTTACATACGCCATCTATACGGTCGAAGTAGAGACGAGGATATTCCTCGTCACGGTCCCGCTTGCGATCTTCGGCGTGCTCAGGTACATGTACCTCGTTCAAACGGATACGAGGGGGGACCCTACCGAGTCCCTGTATAAAGACAGGCCGTTACTGTTGACGGTATTATTATGGTTCCTGATAACTACCGCCATTATCTATTTCAAGAATATCGCGGGCTTCCTTGAGTAAATTCTCCGGGAGGCCGATACCGATAGCGTTCCGGGCCTCTTTCCTGGCTTCGTCCGTCTTGCCTGTTCTAAGATATATCTTCGCCAGGAGAAGGTTCGCTCTCCCATAATACTTATAACGCTTCATCGCTTCTCTTACATACCGTTCAGCCTCGAGGTAGCTGTCAGCCGAATTCGTGAGCTCGCCGTTTATATAATATATAAGCCCCATGTGGTAGTACGTCTTACCGTAACCGGGATCGTATTCGAGCGCCTTTCGAAACCACATTTCGGCCCTCTCGTACTCTCCCTTGTCCAGATAAACGAGAGCCAGATTGTTCGCCGTAATGGCCAAACCCCTCGGGTTGTCTTTCATCTCCGGGGATAGCGCGATCTTGTATTCCCTTATAGCTTCGTCGTATTCACCCTCATTCGATAATGCGAGCCCGTAGTTTGAATGAGGCAGCGGGTGGTAGGGAGACTTAAGGGATATGTCTCTCCAGAGTGTGAGATCGTCTTTCCAAATGCGCTGACCTTTATAGGCGGTGAGTCCATATAAGACTATTAAAAGAAGGCCTAGCCCCCACGCTATGCGTTTTAAGCGGGCCCGGCTTCCGGCTTCGACTATCCAATAGCCGATGAGAAGACAGTAGCCCGCAGATGGAATGAATAAATAGCGCTCCGCCAGGGGTGTAGGGGCGATGGAGACGATCGCTATAAGGGCCGACGGGGCGAGCGTAATCAAAATCCAGAATATGCAGAAGGCGGTGACCTTCTCCCTCATTTTTATCGAAATGAAGCTCAGCACGGCCAGCACGGACAACAGGACTATCGAGGAAATCAGATAAGGGGTTTCCCTTGCGACCGCGGTTATAAAAGGATCGAAGCCGAAAGGCAGTATCAGCTTATCGAGATACACGAGGTAAGAACCTAAAAGGATTTTGATCAGCCCCGGATAAAGAGCGGCCTTGGATGCATGCTCTTCCCCGCTTGGAGTATGTGCGAGGCCTCCGTTGACAATTCCTATATCGACCTCCGGTATGTCGAACGCCTTAGCCCTTAGATACAAATAGAGCAGCATTACGCCCAAATAGACCGCATATTTCGGAATGCTGCTCCAATTGAAGAGCCTCCGATTCATGAGGTCGAAGACCAATACCAATATCGGAAAAACGATTGCGACCTCTTTTGAAAAAAGGGAGAGCAAGAAGCTTGATCCGGCAAGCGCCAAAAACCATGAGATTCTATATGAAAGTATATGGGAAATGGAGGCGAGGAAAAGAAAAAGGGCGCAGATCACGTCCGACCTTCCCGCGACCCACGATACAGATTCCACGTGCATTGGATGTAGCGCAAAGAGAAACGCGGAAAGGAAGGCGCAAGATTCCTTCCCGACTACGCCGAACTCTCTCAAGACGAGGAGCGCCATGAAATAGAAAAGCACCACAGCAGCCGAATTAAAGAGAAGGTTGCTCAGGTGAAAACCGAATGGGGAAACTCCCCATATTCCGTTATCCGCCACCCACGATAGATAGACTACGGGGCGGTAATACCGCTCTTGCTTGTGTTCGATTTTATCGGGGATTATATAATAGATAATGCTCGAAGTGTCGTAGGAAACATTACTCTTCGTTATCATCTCCACGTCGTCCCAGACGAAGTCACTTTTGAGCGAGGGCGAGTAAAGAGCGAAGGAAACAAGAAATAGAATGAGAGCCGCTAGCGGCCTGTTGGATATAAGTTTGGATATCAATTCCATAAGCTGACTAAATTATATCACCCGGACGCACGTTATATCCGCACTCCGGGCGGGGATTTCCGGGCAGGTTATCTCCCGGCCCGGGCTGTATGCAGGTCGGGAGCGCATAAGCGCGCTCATCGGAAGAGATCGTCCTCGGGATTCCTTATCAGCTCCCTCGCGCCCCCGCCCCCCTTTTCAAAGCAGTACCCGCGGACGATTACCACGGGCACCGAACCCGCTTTTTCCATCGCGAGACCGGCAGCCGAAGCTATCTCGTCGGCAACGGCCATAACCGTCGCGCTCAGGACGAGCCCCTTCGAATCCTCCCTGCCCCTGTAATCCCTGAGCGGCCTCATTCCCGAGCACCCTATCGCTATATCCACAAGCCCTTCCCTCCACGGCCTTCCTACGGTGTCCGTAATAATGACCGCAATGTCCCGGCCGGCGGCACTTTTAAACCCGCGTACGAGTTTATCGGCGGACAGGTCCGAATCCGCCGGCAGGAGTGTCACCGAGTCCCCTCCCGACACGTTCGAAGCGTCAACGCCCGCGTTCGCCGATATGACCCCGCCCCGGGTCTCCACGATAAGCCTGCCCTTTTCCGGCTTCCGCTGGTCCATCTTTATGATTTTCGTCGTTTCGCCGAGTATGACTTCGACAAGCCGGGGGTCCTTGCTCACTTCCCTGGATAGAGTCAGAGCAAAGGGCGACGGCTCCACTTCGCTCAGCTTGACTATGCGGTCCTCCGCTTTGGAAATTATCTTTTGAGCGAAAACGATTATATCGCCGTTCAGGATCGAAAGCCCCCGGTCTTTTACCGTACGGGTCACGATCTTCACGAGGTCGTCTCCGGGCATGATTTCCGGGATGCCCCTAACCGGGATTATAGAGATTGTGTCAGGTGTGTCCGCCATATCCTTCACTCTTAACAAGCTATGCCCGTCAAGCAAAGATAATAGTATAGAGCGAAACTTATTCAAGGAGACAGCCGGGATAATAATTATTTACATATAAAGGAGCCGCCTGCCGGCCGGTGAGCGGTTCGGGATATTTACGCTCGTGTTCGTTATACTTAAATACACCGAAAATGAAAGTACCGAAATTAATACAATCGATAGAAGAGATCGTTAAGCTTGCGGACAAGGAGTTCTACTACAGGGAAAATAATCTGCAGCTGAGATTCTCGTCCCGGGATTCCGTCATTGTAATAGGGACGAGGGAGGACGGCACGGTTTATCTGTCCGTCTATTACGGCTCCGAGATGGGATTTAAATTCTACATGGAAAAGGACGGTACGCTGCTCATGGAGGAAGGGAGCATACCCGGACTGCTCGAGCACTCGGGCCCGGAGCAGGTGCTTGACCTGATAGACGGCTCGGGCGAGTTCCTTCTCGGACTCGGTGCCGAAGCCATCGAATGGGGTAACTACGAGTTTAAAACCATGGATCAGGTCAGGGAGGAATTCGAGGAAATCAAACAGGCGGATAAAAAGAACGACGGGGACCCTGAGCTGCATTGACCCGACGGGCTGCATTCTCCGGAACCGGCATCCGTAACAGGAAGTTCCGAACCTGCTCCCGGCCTGCAACCATTAACCCCGGCCCTCGGCCTCCCGCGGCTAGTCGTAAAAAAAACCTTTTATTCCGCCCGGCAAATCGGTTAGTATTTTAGGTGTAATTCAACACATAGGAGGCTATTTAGAATGATCAGGAAAAATATCATCTTGAAATCAGTAATATTTGCGGTTTTTGCTGTTTGCTTAATCGCCGGCGGTGGCGCCGCGAAAGTGTTTGCGCAGGATAACACGGAGCCCGCCAAAACGGACGCCATGGATAAAGCGCAGCAGGAGATGATGGCCAAATGGCAGGAATTCGCGACGCCGGGCGAAGGCCATAAAGCACTCGAGTCCTTGGTCGGCACCTGGGACTATACGGTCACATGGTGGGAAACCCCGGAATCCCAGCCTCAGAAATCAACCGGAGCAAGCGAGGTAAAGTGGATAATGGGAGGCCGGTTCCTCGAGCAGACAGCCAAAGGAACCGCGATGGGCCAGGAGTTCCAGGGTATGGGGCTCATGGGCTACGATAATATGAAAAAAGAATATACCGGGGTCTGGATAGATAATATGGGGACAGGCATGATGACGAGCGCCGGCACTTACGACCCTGAGACGAAATCATTCACGGAGAAAGGCTCCTTCTCGTGCCCTCAGGAAGACGGGGAGAAAGCGTTCCGCGGCGTAACGACTATCCTCGGCCCGGATAAATACACTTATGAGATGTTCGCCGCCGGTAAAGACGGCAAAGAAGCCCGTATGATGGAAATCGTTTATACAAGAAAGAAGTAAATTTTAGCCGTTTTAACTTTTATTCCGGTATTTATGCCAGACGAACGGCGCCGCCAGCTGGCTGAGGAACGCTTTGGGCATTTCATCTTTAATACCCAGCGGTCCGACGTGGCGGTCTTTGGGATGGTAGTACGTCCCGAACAGGATATCGAAAATCGCGAGGTTCTCTCCGTAATTGTTGTTCCCCTCCTCCACTTTTTTAGAGTGGTGCCACCTGTGGACATTGGGTGTGATGAAGACGTAATCCAGAGCCCCGCCGTGCATATATACGTTGCAGTGTGTAAGCAGGCCCACGAACGCCGTGATCGAGCTGAAGTATATAAATACATCCCCCGGTACGCCCATTATAAAAAGGAGGGGTATGCTGAAAAGCAGGCCGCCCAGGGTATCGACGAAATGGAACCTCCCGGTGTTGAAGAACCAGAGCTTCTCGACGCTGTGGTGCACCGAATGAAAGCGCCACATGAAATCCCACGTGTGCGCCAGGCGGTGCTTCCAGTAAAGCCCGAATTCGCTTACGACCATCGCTATAAGGACCTGTACCGCCATGGGAAGCCCTGACGGCCAGAAAGAGTAGGCGGATTTATGCCCCATCGTTTCTATAATCCCGCTGATCAGCAATAGGAACAAAGCTAACTGAATAAGACCCTTGTTGAGAATAGTATGCGCGAAGTCCGGAAATTCCTGTCCGTCCGACTTTACCCACTCATCGCGATACGGCATTACCCTCTCGAGCACGAAGAGTGACACCCCAAGGCTTAAATACGCGATGTTGAAGTATAGAGTCGGCCTCCCCCCCTTTATCCCGAGATATACCACGTATATCGGAATACCCAGGAGGAGGGGCCAGAGAATGTATGACAGAATCTCTTTAGCGATATTCTTAACCATCGGGAATCGCGCTCCTCTCACAGTATGCCTCCAAATAATTCTAAATCCAAAGCCGGGCTCGGCAAGAATTTATTGCCGGTCCCCGACATGCCGTTAATACTACACCGGATTTTTGAGGATTATGTGAAGATACCCGTACCTCAAAACAAGACCGCCGCAAGCTTGACAGAGAGCAAGCGAATTTTCATTATGACGGTTTGGTTTGACGTCAGCGCCGGATACCGCTCCCGACTATTTCCACTTTATATTACAGCCGATGCTCGGCGCCTGGTCCTCACCGACGGGCTCGCCTTTTAAGACCCTGTCGAGCGCTTCCCTTATATGTTTGCCCGTTACCGGTTTCCCGTTCCCCAGCCTCGAATCGTCCATCTGCCCCCTGTACGCCAATTTCAGACCGGCGTCGAACACGTAGAAATCGGGCGTGCATGCGGCATCGTAAACCCTCGCCACTTTCTGAGTTTCATCGAAGAGGTAGGGGAAAGGATAGCCGAGGCTGAGAGCGACAGTCTTCATATTGGCGGGGGAATCCTCGGGATATTTCTCGACGTCGTTGGAATTTACGGCGATGAAGGATACGCCTTTCGGAATGTAGTCGTTCGCGAGCTCGACCAAACCCTTCTGCACGTGTTTGACATAGGGACAATGGTTACATATAAACATTACGACAGTGGCTTTGTCCGATTTCAGCTCATCCAGGCTGAACTCTTTATCGTTAACCGCGCCCCGGAGCTTGAAATGCGGGGCTTTTGTGCCCAGAGGAAGCATGTTAGAAGGTGTTAGAGCCATTTCCTATACTCCTTTACAGTCAATTCCTTTCGTCATAAAAATTTATAGCTTTGTGCGAGCCGTCGTCAAGCACGTCTATCCGGCTGATTTCACCCATATCATCCTCCTTAAGGTACGAAGTAATCATCGAGAACAGTTCGAATACCGCGAGCGGCCTGCACTTTTATTCTACATAGAATACAGGGATAATCCTAGCGGACAAAGTTTCTTGCAATGTCCGGATAACAAATACTGATCCTTGTTTACATACTGAGCAATCACCCTATTATTAGTAAACGAATAACTACGCGGAGATGTCCGCCATGCAACCGATCACTATAGGCCCCGACGTTGGAGAGGTTTTCGATGTGGGTCCGTTCCATATTGTCACCAGGATACCGGGAGCAGACCCGCTCGTACCCTGCTTATTTCCGTGCTTATCACGGGGACGGCCTATTACGGACTATACAATTTTACGTGAATTTGAAAATATCGCTCGACAGACCAGTCTGTCTGGCAATTATTACTCCTATGCATGGCCACTAGAGCGCGCCATAGAGGCTGTAGAGAAGCTGGTATAATAAAATTTTGCCAAAATTAAGACAGACTGGTCTGTCTTAATAAAACCATTCAAGGAGGTGTTACAAAATGTGCAGCGCATACAACGCAAATATAAACCAGGCAAAGTTGGACCAGTTCGCCGAAAAAATGTTCACAGTTTTGAATCACGGAGCATTAACGATGATGATTTCGATCGGGCATAGGACCGGCATTTTCGACGCTATGGATAAAATGCCGCCTTCTACGAGCGAAGAGATCGCCAAAAAAGCCGGCCTCAACGAGCGTTATGTCCGCGAATGGATGGGGGCGATGGTAACGGGCGGGATTATCGAGTACGACCCGCAAAAAGGGACCTACTTCCTGCCCGCCGAGCACGCAGCCTGGCTCACAAGGAGAGCGGCCCCGAACAATATTGCCGTTACCACACAGTGGTTCTCCGTTACGGGTTCGGTCGAAGACAAGTTAATCGAATGCTTTAAAAAGGGCGGAGGGGTCCCTTATGAAGCATATAACCGCTTCAACGAAGTGATGTCGGAAGAAAGTTACCAGACAGTAGTCGTTCCGCTCATCGACCACCTTCTCCCGCTCGTACCGGGCATTAAGGACAGGCTAGGCTCAGGCATCGAGGTGCTGGATGTCGGGTGCGGCAGCGGTTTCGCGCTTCTCGAATTGGCGAGTGTTTATCCGAACAGCAGATTCACGGGCTATGACCTCCTGCCCCAGGCGATCGAGCGGGGAAGGGCTCGCGCAAATGAATTCGCCCTTACCAATATCACATTCGAGGCACAGGACGCTTCCAAATTCCAGGACAGGGAGAGGTTCGACCTTATCACGACATTCGACGCCGTGCACGATCAGGCGGACCCGGGCCGTGTGTTATCCAATATACACGGAGCATTGAAAGACGACGGCGTTTACTTTATGCAGGATATCAAGGGATCGAGTCACGTCGAGAAGAATATGGACAACCCGCTCGCCCCCTTTCTTTACACGGTATCGTGCACGCATTGCATGACGGTCTCGCTCGCGCAGGGCGGCAGAGGACTGGGCGCAATGTGGGGGAAGGAGCTCGCATGCGAAATGCTCAGGGAAGCGGGGTTTGGACAAATCGAAGTCAAGGAGCTCCCGCACGACCCGATCAATTATTACTACATCGTCAGGAAGTGAGAGAATCCGGAGCGGAGAGATCGAAGTTGAGACGGGGAAGACCAGCGAATAGTATTAAGACGGACCCGGCGTAGGATTAGCCCCGGAATCGAGGATCGGAATGCAGTCTGAGCCGTTCCATTTGCCCTCGGTCGCAGTAATCCCCCCGGTCGGAGTCACGCTGAGCCGGCCGCAGTTCTCTATCTTGGAATCGTTCGCCGGCCTTATCGTCAACGTTTCATTGCCTGCGTCGGTCCCGAAATCCCTCCTCATACCGGTCGGGACGAATGTGAAATTCAGCGGTTCTCCCGCCTGGCCGATGTTCTCCGAGGCAACGAGGGTCAGATCGGACTGGAACCTTTTAGAATGTTCAGACTGCATACACCATACTGTGGACCCCACGTTGCTGTCCCCCCTTTCAAGAATCAGCGAGACCTCGTCGTCACCGGCCGCATATTCAATATATTCGTCACACTGCGGACAGTCGGCGTCTGAATCGTCGATGTCGTCACAGCGTGCGATGACCGCCCTGTACTCGACCCCGTCCCTTACGGCCTTCAATTTACCCAGCTGCAGCATGGAAGAGATATTGTTCGTGACCCCGTCCACGGAACGGCGCTGCGCGGATTTGCCGGTTATGTAGGACGTACCGATCGCGAGCACTGTCCCCATGACTGCGATCACTACCAGTATCTCTATCATGCTGAACCCGCGTGTATTCCGGTTTAGCTTCATCGGCCCTTCTCCTAGAGGAGCTCCTCCCAGAAAAGAGTTTGGGTTTTTGAGGGAAGCGGAGGTAGTTCCCAAACGATAAACTGCGAGCCTCCGGCTACAGGACCCCCGGTAAAAGCGACGGACATTAATACAGAGCCCCTCGCTCCAAAGGTCAGTTGTGCAGGTGTCGGCATACCATATGCAACAGTGCTTCCTGCAGCCACACTTTGTTGAGCATCTGTACCCTTAAGCACATCGCTGTTCTTAACCCCGGGAATACGGCTCAACGCCGCTGCGCCGGAAATAAAGTCAAGCGCGAAAATTCTTCCCAACCCGGTCCCGCTCGTACAGGGATCTTCCGATTCCAACGCAGGGGCAAATGTTGTAAAAAGAAGGACCCTGCTTATTACAACCGGCGCACCGAACCCTTTTTCCCCCTCTTGCGGATTGCTGAGGTTGCTTGGGAATAATACTAAAAACTCGCCCTGGTCCGCGTTAAAGTTATTACCCTCCGATGAAATAAACTGCCCGTCGACTCCCGACTGTAATTCTAGCTCTATGACCTGTTCCGCTGAAACCAATGTGGTCGCAGTCTTTATTGTGAGTCCTCCCTGGGCGGTGCCGCCGGCTAGAAAGGCAGGCACGTAATCATCTATAAAGTTATAGAGCTTCCCTGATTTCTCTATGTTACTCGGATCTCTTCTATCACCTGTCACAAAAATTACATGACGTCTGCCCAGATCGTCGAGAACTACGGCAGGAGGAAAATATATAGGCTCAAGGTTGCTTTGAGGAACATCCGGGTTACTCTGGGCGTCGAAACATTCCGCATCCGTATTTGCACAAAAGGCTACCCCCCCGGTCCAGTCCTCGGCCACTATATTCAAGTTGCCATCGGGACCGCTACTTGAGATACTCCCGTCGACCTCGATCGGCATGGATATATCGAACCTCCACATTCTCCCACACGTATCCCCGAAATACGCCAGGTCCATATATCCGTCCGAATTGATATCGACTGCCGCCACAGTGCTCGGAACATCACACACCATATCATCGACGTTCGAGAGAGCTGAACCTCCGGAGGGTATAGGTCTATCGGGGTGGAACTTAAATATCTCCTTACCTGTGCTGACGTCCACCACCACAAAGGCATTACCGAAGTTAACTCCATCACTGGGATTCGTATCCAGAGGATCCAATCCCCCTCCCACAAACATTACCCATCTGTCTACAGGTACTACAGGTGTTATTTCATCTCCGGTTGCGATATTCATTCTTATCCTGCCCACGGATGGCGAAGACCATGTATTGCCGAAATCACGGTCGAATAGAGTCCAGAGATGTTTCGGATACTCAAGCGTGTCAGCGCCGTTTTCCATATGTTCGTGGAGGAAATCGCTGGTTCCGCAATTATCGCCGCAGGCGGGATTAGTCACGTCGAGAGCGACATAAGCTCCACCACCGTTTCTCGAACCGGCAAGCAATATTGTATGCCACTCTCGTCCGCAAAGGTCTATTTCTCCATCAGCAGTGGTGACCGGGCCCTCGCATATGCCCTCCTTCACCTCGATTCCATTGGGAAATCCGTCTATAAAGAAGTCGCCGATTAGAGGTGAGCCATCTGAAAAAGCCCTTTGTGAAACGTTATCCAATACGAATGTCGAAAAATCTCCCGTCCTGTAATCAGGAGGAAGAGGAGTTCCAAAAACGATGTCTGCCGGGGAATTGGCGGAGCTTGACGGATTGGCAATAGAGTCCGGTAAATACGTAGGCATAGCCACTCCGAAAAGCTCGAATCCCGTACCTGCACTGATGAATGGAAATACTTCTTCTTTTAATGTAAAAGGATTTGTCTTGTCTTCGGCCTGCGCTCCCTCGGCATTCGGATCCTTGAACTCGCCTGCATGAAAGGCGTGAAGGAATCCGTCGTTAGCCCCGACATAAACGACTGCAGATCTGTCCTTGTATTCGAAGGCGAATTCCTGATAGCCCGTATCGAAGAATAAAGGGGAAGGCGAGCCGACAATTACCGGATCTGAATGGAATATATCCCCGAGCCTGACCGAGCAGGTATCAAGACTCCCGAAGTCTCCGTCACCGTCCTCATCCCCAGGGTCAGGGCAGTTATATCCCATTGATGTGAACGGCTCCGAGCCGCCCACCTGAGCGGGGGTGGGATCGAGAGATGGTGATCCCATCGGATCGCCTACCGTGGCTATACCTGTGTTTCCGACAAGGAACTCTATAATCTTGTCCCTCATGCATTCCTTTACACACGTCCGGCATTCCGTTGTAGTTACATCTGTGCAGTCGACCGTCCCCGTAGACCCCTCGCAATCCGTAGGATTACCAGCCGGCGGTATGCAGTAATCGGGTATAGGATTCGTCACCTCGTCATTACCGATGCCGAACTGTCCAGGATTTATCGGTTCGTCCGAATCGTTGAACGGTACGAGAGGTCCTATGTATCTGACGACATTTCCGGTCAGGTCGTAATCACTTCCGCTGAAAGGCGGATCCTCAATGCCGTCCTCCTCAATCATATCGGGGGATTTCACCGTATAGAGATTCCGTGCGGAGGATACAATATCCCTCTCTGCAAGCTCTTTTCCGGCTTCCCAGAAAAACTGTTTTGCGTTGTTGTTAAGGGTCCCGTCATCGTCAAAGATCGAGAGACTTTCCACGACAGCCGGATCATCAAGGTCGGCGCCGGCCGGGGGTTTGCGTATGACTTCCTTATTACCGACGCTCTCCGGAACGTCCACAAACCCGTAGAGGGCGAGTCTTCCCTGCCATAACCTTTCGGTAGAGAGTGGTGTAAGAATCGAGAGGAATATACGGTCTCTCAGAGCTACTGCAGATGATGATTGCGGAGCAGCAGGCGATACGCCCGACGTGCTGAAGGTATTTATCTGGCCCGCAATGTCCTTGAGGGCTTCTAACAGCTCAGACGGGCTGTTGACGAAAAAGGCAAAATCTTTAAGCTGTTTGTCTGTGTCGTTAAACGGCGTGCCGGCATCGAAAAAAGTATTGTTGAAGATATTCACGCTCTGGAACTGGCATTGCCCGTTTTCATTCCTGTTCGACGCGGTGTTTTTACAGCCCTGGAGCTGGGCCGTCGCGGGCGCGGTGTCTATATCTTTTACTTTTCCCAGATTTTTGAACACGTCGAATTCAGTACCCTGAGGGAATATAAGCGGGTCATCGAGGTCGACCGAGCCCGGCACCTCGACTCCGTTGGGAGCCGTGTGCTGTATTATCCCTTCAGTGTGAGTACCCCCGGCAAGAGCCATCGCGTTCAATGTCCGCCTCGCGGCCGGATCCTCAATACCGAGGCCAATTACGAAGACCAATACTTCCTTCTTATATGTATTGCCCTGGTTTTGAACCGGATTTCTCGAGTAGTAAGTCCTCAAGTTGCTGACAGCCTGTATTGTGCTTCTTCTGTTGGCATCGGTCGTCAATCCCCCTGTCGTCTGACCGCTCTGGCCGTTGGGGTCGCCTGCGCAGGTATCCTCTCCGTCCGTAATGATTATCACGAATTCGGGCCTGCACTCTATTGACGGGTCAGACTGTAGCTCCACTTTGAACGCTCCCAGTGCGTCGTCGTTTATAACGTTCCCGCCCTGATTACCGCTATTCGCGCTATCGTCGAATCCCAGGACCCATGCGAGAGGCGTACCGCCTTCTCCCCGTTCCCTCCTGAAGAACGACCATATATTCCTGAGGTTGGACTCGCTCGCCCCGGCGAACCCTCCCTGGGCCAGCCTGAATGTATCGGGGTCGGTGCAGCCGTCCCAGTTGTCCTTTCCCGAATAAGAAAGCGGACGTATTCTGATACCCAGCTCATCCCCGTCCGCATCAGTCAGCTCGTTTGCGAGCTTGGTATCGGTAGCGCCCGTAATCGGCAGACTCCTGTTCGAGCTTGGGTTACCGTCGTCCCTGACTATCTGTCTTACGTTCCTGAACGGCGTGAACATATACTCCTGGCACGTGACAGAGCTGCTCGTTCCGTCGTAAAAATTGTTTGGGTCGTCGCACATCTTATCTGCAAGGGAATCGTCAGCGTCGAGAAAGTCAAAGAGAACGCTGTGGAGTATATCCATCCTGCTGCTACCGTACCGCGGCTGTCCCTCACAGTCAGGATTCCCCGGGACTTTGCAGTTTTCGGCCTTGTTGATGTTGATGGCTTGTGTCGTTTGAACACAGGTCTTTACATTATTGTATCCGGGCGTATTATCACAGCCGGGGCTGGTCCCCCCTATGCAATGCTGTGAAGCGCATTCCGTAAAACCGGCCAGGGAGTCCATAGCCGCGGCAGCCTGGGAGTATTCGTTATCCTGAATGCCGTTGTTGTCGCAATCATTTATGGTCTCCCCAAAGGTTCCGTTATTATTCCCGCATACCTGGTCGTAAATCATGCTTATTTGGGTCGTGGTTAATGCAGGACCACCGCCCCCGGGCGGATTATTAATACAATCGATGTGTGAAATCAAATCAGCTTCAGTTCCCACTATTCCGAAACCGTTGTGGTTCTTAGAGCCACATACCGAAAGATTGGCGATATTCTCCATGCAATGGGCGGCAGACCTTGTGCACTGGGAGTATGCATTGGAATTGGCCGTGAACGAATTGCAGTTGAACAGCTCTTCGCAATCCTCTATAACGCCGCTATTGTCTTCCTCGTCCCAGTTCCCGACCTGTCCTCCCCCCCAGCTCCTGAGCATGGAGCCAGAGTAGTCCGTAATGAGAAGAACGTTCGGCTCGCCGCCTACTACTTGAGAGATTATTACGTTAAGGTCCTCCACCTCGTTTTTCTTAATAGGCTCTCCCTGAGCGCCTGTTACTAAGAGTAAAACGAGAAGCAGGGTAAGAATTTTTATCCGATATAATCTTTTTTTCACTTGAAAAAAAATGCTTGTAACAAACATGTCTTTGTAAGTACCTCTCAATTAATAAACTTACTTCTTATCCGCGCTTATAATTCATTTTCCTTTTCCATAAATATTGTGGGTTCCGAGAGTGAAGACTTCTAAGCCTATAGCTATTTCAGTTCCCGTATTTATTTGAGCATTAGTGTCATTCTTATCCTTATCCATGCTATTCTTACCCGTGACCGTAAATGGCACGGTCGTGAGTGATGCGCTATCGTTTGACATCTGGGTATTTTTTATGACCCTCGAATTGGCTTTAGTACTTTCACTTGATTGAAATAATTTAGCCGGCACTTCGTCACCCCTGTACCCTGTCCTGCACCTCGATCCATTATCAAGCTCTTCATCCAAGACTGTGACATCCTCTCCATTACCTTGACCAAGCGTGCCGGGCAGTCTATATGACTCTAATGAAGCGAGATATGCTACAGTCACTACCTCAAACCTGTTCCTGCCTTCCTGAATACATCTTTCCGCTGCTAGAAACGATTCCTGACCCTGTTTATAATTGGACATGGCGCGGAAATCGTTATTCGAGTTGAAGGACACTGTAGTCGCGAGCACCGACATCACGAGGAGCATTATCAGCGCCATTATAATCGCGACTCCCTCTTCGTTCTTATATACGTGTAAAGGGGGATTTTTCATGATCGCACTTTCCACCGCTTTAGTCTTCTTTATTACCGGCATCATATGTTTAACCGAACTCCTCTCTTGAATGATTCCTCATATATACAGTCGTAGATAATATGCGGTAGGTATATCCTTCCTCAGGCTCGTTTGTGGTTGTAGATGGTGAAGCGACTGTCCTCTGCAATACATCGGCAATGGTGGGGATGGTCTGCGTGTATTCGCCCCCCTGCATTTTCTGCGGCTTTATTTTAGACTTCACCACTATATATATTTCGACCGACCTGATTTCCTGCTCCCTCCCGTTCAGAGCTGTATTCGTGAAGTCCGGGTACCTGCCGTTGTTCGCTGCCAGAGGTACCCCAACTTTTGTTATATCGCCGTCTGCATCCTGAAGATTGAATACAAGCTGAAAATCTACTATCCCTGGGGCATTCAAACCGCCTGCGATCGGCAGAGCCTGACCATTGTTCCGCTGTAGAAGAAGCTCGTTATCCGCGAGGTCCACCCTCAATGTCTTTGCATCGACTATAGTCATTTCCGAGGGCTGAGAAGAGAAAGTCGGAATTATTCCATAATTGAGGCCATTGACGGTTACACCGTTTATAAAATCCGATACACTGTTAAAATTTGTGACAGGAAGGTTATGCACTTTAATATCATCTAGAGAATCGATGGTTGCCGTCTTGGTATTCCCGTCAACGCTGGCGCGCAATATCACTGAGCACTCGGTGCACCTTTCAGGTTCCAGAAGACAGTTTACAGTACTATCGGGGTTACAAAGAGCGGTACGAGACCTTAGTCCTAGGAGAATATCCACGTCCTCCTCTGTCTCTCCTATTAAGACATTCTCGTTGAACCATTCGGGTGGCAAGAACCGAAACTTATTAGGATTTTCCTCGTCGATGAATATCTTACCAGCCACGGAAGGCAGACTAGTACCGTTTTGTCCTCGGGTAATATCCCATGTATATAAAGTGATGCAGTCGGGCGGAGAATTAGCGGACCCCGCTTTGTTCGTATCCGCAGTGCAGGGATTATTCCCATCACTTCCGCCGTTCACAAACTGTACGGCAAACGTCTTTCCCTGACGTGAGCCCGCGTTCCTTATCTCGGTCGCGAGGTAGTCCAAAGTTGCTCTCGCCGTCTGGTCCATGTCGACCGCTTCCTTCGTCATCTTGAACTGCCTCTGCTGCTGCTGGAGCGCGATCGTCATGCCCGCGATTATGATTGCCAGTATCGACACGGCAATCATGAGCTCGATCATCGTGAATCCCTTATTGTTCGACATACGTTCTATCCTATTCATACAATTCATCTTCATGGCACATGCGGAATAATCACATCAGTCCAACCATTAATAAACTGGCTCCAGTCATCCGCGTGAGCGCTGAAAACCAAGCGCTGTGTTGCGAGAGTATCTTTGATGCTCAGGCTGTCGAAATCCGTTTCTTCAAATTGTATTTTGGATTTAACGCCGTAAGTAACGTTGAGAGTTGTCGTTGTTGGAACACTAGGACCATTGTCTACAACAAGCACACACACCTGTTTCACAACAACTAAAGAATCTCCCGCGGGATTGCTGCAGTCCGCCTCATTTGTGCTGAAGTCCACATTTTCGGGATTGAAATTGTGAACATCTATGACAGAGCACGCAGTCTCGGGAGTAGTGCAATCCCCTTCGTCATTTATTTCGTCATTCGTGAGATCCGATGTAATCGCCTCTAGCGGGTTGCACGGACACTCGGTGCAGACATTTTTCTCCCCTTTACAGTGTTGCAAATGAGGCTCCGAATCGCTTCCCGGAACAAGCCTCCCCGCCTGCGCCTCCATGAAAGCGATAGAATTAAGCAAATGAGCCCGTTTCACCTCTTCCATGTCCCTGTCCGCAATGAACTGGATGATATTCGTGGCAATTGTCCCCTGCTCGGCAAGCTGCTTCTGCCTGAGGGAGAGGAACTGCATTTGGGCCATCGCAAGAAATCCAAGGGCCATGATTGTTACAGCGATCATTATCTCCGTGAAGGTAAAGCCGTCCTCTTTCGAAAAGGCAGTCATAATCACCCCGCAATTACAGGAAATTTAATTAAGTGCAAGTACCATGCCAGAATCCGTTCGCCGGCAACTCGCTGTAACTATTGAATATATTTACGACGTTGTGGCGGTGTCCCAAAGGGGAAAACGCAAAATTTGCCCGAATTGCGCAAAAAATGCATGTATAGAACAAATTGGGTTAATGCATCTGTTGAACCTGGCAGCAAGGGAAAAGGAAAAATCGGGGGGACTGTTTTATCAGGTTTTCTCCTCGTATCTGGGAAAAAGACTGCTCCCTTTGACCACGGCCTGACCGGGCTTGATCAAGCCCGGGTCTCCGGCGTCGGAGAGCCTGAGCGAGGAAAACGGGTCCGGGGAGCCGAGCCTCTTCCATATCTCCTCGGATGACGACGGCATAAAGGGACTTATGAGTATCGACACTACGCCGATCGAGCGGGATATCGTAAAGAGCACGGTGTCGAGCCTTTCATCTTTCTTTTCTTTCGCGAGCGTCCAGGGGGCTTCATCGTCCACGTACTTATTGACGAGGGCAATGAACTCCCATATCGCGCCCAGCGCTTTATGAAAGGCGGTTTCGTTCATCGCCCCGTCCACCTGCCCTATAAGGGATAACGCCGCATCGTGTATGGATTTCTCACTGTCGCCGAGGGGACCGGGCGCGGGTATCTTTCCCCCGCGGTATCTCTCCAGCATGCCGAGTGTGCGGCTTACCAGGTTCCCGAGCCCATTCGCGAGGTCCCCGTTCACCCTGGACACGATCGCGTTTTTCGAGAAGTCCCCGTCCTGCCCGAACGGTATCTCCCTCAGAAGAAAGTATCTGAAGACGTCCGCCCCGAACTCGTCCGCCATCTGATAGGGGTCGACCACGTTGCCGAGCGACTTCGACATCTTTTCCCCCTCTACCGTCCACCAGCCGTGCGCGAATACCGTTTTCGGGAGGGGTATCTTTGCCGACATAAGGAATGCCGGCCAGAAAACCGCGTGGAAACGTAGTATGTCCTTACCGACCAGGTGTATATCGGCGGGCCAGATGCT
>Ga0187894_10001981_pt1 | contig 25213 bp, 26 predicted proteins | sample GBC1701081metaG_FD_136650 | JGI IMG/M metagenome (GOLD analysis project Ga0187894, IMG submission 136650) | White microbial mat communities from a lava cave in the Kipuka Kanohina Cave System on the Island of Hawaii, USA - GBC170108-1 metaG ... | reverse complement strand
GTCAAAAGGCAAAAATCAAAAGGCAAAAATTCCTGAGGCTCAGTCCTCAACACTCAGTCCTCAGTCCTGGTCTTCCCTAGCCCTTAACCCCCAACCCCCAGCCCCCGCCCTTGTCGGGCGTGACACCGACCTCGCGCAACTGCACAGGTGGTTGGACAAGGCTGCGAACGGTCACCGCCAGCTCGTGTTCGTGACCGGGGAGCCGGGGATTGGCAAGACTGCGCTTCTTCAGGCGTTTGTCGCCGGAGTCCAAGACCGGGAAAAAAGGCAAAAGGCAAAAGGCACAGCGCAAAAGGCAAAAGTGGAAGACCAACCCCTAGCAGCTCACCCCCAGCCCCCAACACCCGTGCTTATCAGTCACGGGCAGTGTATCGAGCAGTACGGAAGCGGCGAGCCGTATCTGCCAGTGTTGGATGCGCTGGGGCGGATATGCCGAGGGCCTGTGGGTGCCGCTCTCTTGCCTGTCCTTCGCCGGCACGCGCCGACGTGGCTGCTGCAAATGCCCGCCTTACTTTCAGACAGTGAGGTGGAGGCGCTACAACGACGGGTGCCGGGCGCGACCCGCGAGCGGCTGTTGCGCGAGCTCGCCGAGGCCCTCGAAGTGCTGACCAACGACCACCCATTGATAGTGGTGCTGGAGGATTTGCACTGGGCGGATGCCTCCACGCTGGAATTGCTGGCGATGCTGGCCCGAAGGCGCGAATCGGCCCGCTTGCTGGTGCTCGGGACGTATCGGCCCCTGGAAGTGCTGGGAAATGGTCATCCACTCAACGGGGTGATGCACGAACTGCACGCGCACGAGCTGTGTAGCGAACTCGCCTTGCGGTTGCTGAGCGAGGAAGACGTGGCGGCCTATCTCCAGGAGCGATTTCCTCACAGTATGTTCCCCACCCGTCTGGCGAAGGTGTTGCATCGGCGCACGGAGGGCAACCCGCTCTTCGTCGTGAGTGTGATCGATGACTTAGTGGCGCAAGGCGTGATGGTGCGAGTGGACGAAGACTGGGCGTTACAGGGAGAGGTGGAACGTCTTGTAACAGAGGTGCCGGAGAGCATCCGCCACCTGGTGGCCCGGCAGCGCGAGCGGTTGCCGCGAGAAGATCAACAGGTATTAGAAGCGGCGAGCGTGGCGGGGATGGAGTTCTCGGTAGCGGCCGTGGCGGCGGCCTTAGAGGCCGAAGTAGTGGCCGTGGGGGAGCGGTGCGCTTGGTTGGGCGAGCGGCAGCAGTTTCTGCGACCGGCGGGTATCGTCGAGTGGCCGGACGGGACGGTGGCGGCGCGCTATGGGTTCATTCACGCCCTGTATCAGCAATTGTGGCATGAGCGGGTGAGGGTCGAGCAACAGCAGCAGTGGCATCTGCGGGTCGGCAAGTGTAAGGAGGCGGCCTGGGGGCCACAGGCGCAGCAGATTGCCACCGAGCTCGCGATCCATTTCGAGCAAGGCCGGGATTACTCCCGCGCCATTCGCTACCTCCAGCAGGCGGGGGAGAAGGCCCTCCGGCGCTCCGCCTACACGGAGGCGATCGCTCACCTCACAAAAGGGCTAGTATTACTCCCGACCCTGCCGGACACACCCAATCGCACCCGGCAGGAACTCGGGTTGCGGATCGCTCTGGCCACTCCCTTAACAGCGACCAAAGGCTTGGCCGCCGCTGAGGTCGGAGATACTCACAACCGGGCGCGCACGTTGTGTCAGCAGATCGGCGAGACTCCCGAGCTGTTCCCGGTACTGTGGGGCCTTTCTGCATTTTATGGCTCGCGGGCGGAGTGGGAGACGGCACGGCCGCTGGCTGAGCAACTGCTGCGACTAGCCCAGCGTACCCAAGACCCGGCCTTCCTTCTACAAGCCCATTCGGGGCTAGGGGTATTCATGTTCTGTCGTGGAGAGTTTGTCTCTGCCCGTAGACACCTGGAACAAGGGATTCTCTATGGCCCCCAGCAAGATCGTTCTCAGGCTTTTCGCTATGGGACCAACCCCGAGGTGTTTTGCCGCTCCTATATGGCCTTGGTCCTGTGGTTTCTCGGCTACCCGGAACAGGCCCTGCAGAGCAGCCGAGAGGCGCTGACGCTGGCGCAGGAACTGGCGCATCCTCTAAGCCTAGCGTTCACCTTGAGCATTAGCGCCTACCTCTACAGTAATTGCCAGGAAGAATATCTGACCCGGGAGCGTGCCAAGGAGGCTATGACGCTGGCGACCGAACATGGCTTCGCGGAAGTGTTAGCTTTGGCGACTGTAATGTGGGGCTGGTCGCAGGCGGGCGAGAGAGAGGAAGGGATTTTGCGAATACGCCAGGGTCTGACCGCTTGTCGAGATATAGGAGTGGAGTTGGCACAGCCACATAGGCTTGCGCTGCTGGCCGCGGCGCATGGAAGAGTGGGGCAAACGGAAGAAGGATTGAAAGTGCTGGCCGAGGCGTTGGCTCGGGTGGACAGCACGGGTGAACGAGCTCATGAGACAGAGCTGTGGCGGCTGCGTGGCGACCTCCTGCTGGCGCAGGAAGGCGAAGAAGAAAGCCAAAATGCAAAAGTCAAAGCGCAAAAGTCAAAAGTTCCAAATCCGCAATCCGCATTCCACAACCCGCAATTAGAGGCGGAGGAGTGCTTCCAGAAGGCCATTAAGATTGCCCGTCAGCAACAGGCGAAGTCGTTCGAGCTACGGGCGGTGATGAGCTTAGCGAGACTGTGGCAGCAACAAGGCAAGCGGCACGAAGCTCGCACCACGTTGTCCGACATCTACAACTGGTTCACCGAAGGGTTTGATACGGTAGACTTGCAAGAGGCCAAGACACTGCTCGACAGCCTCGGTGAGGGTGTGAAACTTTAATCGGATACAGGTCATAAACGACCTGCCTACCCTTACCTGTCCCTACGAGACGAAAAGGGCTGAACAGTTACAACTACAGTTCCAGTATTTCACGCAGCTTGCGTTTGACGGTTTGTAGATCGGCTGTTACGACCGTACCCAATTGTCGACTAATCATCTCTTGCTTAACGGTTCTGATGATACCGGTCACGACTGACGGATACAGCAGCCCAGCCGCACGCCATGGAGGGTGCAGGGTCAGGTCTTGACTTGACAGTTTTTAGGTCTAACCCCCGTGACGGTGGCAATACAGAAGTCATACTTCAAGACCTGACCCCAATTTTCAGACGACCCCAATTTTCCTACAATGTCTGCGATCAGCGCCTTGGTCTCTAAATAGCTGCAGCAATCGCTTCGTCAATTGACACTCGGCCGTGAAGTCTTATTGCTCCTCCATCTTCAAAGGTCACTAAGCCGGAATTGAACCCGCGCAGCATCTCGCTCCACGTTGAAACAGCGTGTGTGCTCATCTGCATCTGCCCAAGGACGCGCGGCCACTCTGTTTCCGGCAATGCAACCGCTTGCACAGAGCGATTCAGCGCTTTGGCAAACGCACTCGCAACATCATTCGGAGAATAATCGCGTGGTCCACTCAGCTCGATGACCCGTTTGCCGTTCCATTCTTCCAGCGTCGCTTCGGCTGACACACGACCAATATCCACCGCTGCCACCATTGGAATCGCACGGTCTAGTGGAGAGAGAAAACTCGGCAGTACACCATTACTCTTCACTACCGGTGCGACCGGCACCCAGTTCTCTATGAACCAGGCTGCGCGGATGAAAGTCACTGGTATCGACAGTTGCCCAAGCTGCTGCTCGATCATCCAGGTCGTGCGGATATTCCCAGTACCGCTCGGTAAGTGCGCGCCTACAGAAGACAACACAACCAGTTTGGGGAGTCGCACAGCTTCTACTGCTTTTCGCACAGCGTCGAGGACGACCGCAGCATCGGCGAACATGTCGGCACTCGTGTAGACTGGCGGATTGATCACATAGGCGGCAGCGGCGCCAGCAAATGCCTGGCTCAGGGCTGTGGTCTCGGTGAGATTGGCGACCGCGACTTCGGCCCCACGCGTTTTCCAGGCGGCTCCTTTGGCAGCCTCACGCACGATCACGCGCACTGGCGCGCCACGCTCAAGCAACGTATGTGCGACTGCCGCTCCGGTTTGTCCGGTCACTCCGGCGACGACATTCATCGTAAACCTCCTTCAGAGAATCTTAAAATACTTGCACAGCATAGTGCTGAGAGCCAGCGCCCACTTGTGGAGTCGCTCGGGCTCGTGGTTGCGACTGCTGACCTCTTCGGCCACACTCGCAACCACGGTGAGGAAAAACTCGGTGCGGAAGTCGAGGTCTTTACCGCCGTCGGGAAGTACCTCTTGCAAAAACAATCGTACTTGATGTTGGCACGTTCAAAAGTGATCTGCGTCCGTACGTCGAGTTCTTGCAGAACCCTGCCAATGGCTACCAATCAACTACGCGCAACCTCAACGGCGGCACCGAGCTCACCATCAAGGGAAGTGTGTGAGGATGATTGAGAGACGAGTCATGAGCTTCTTCTCGTAAGTGAAACCCACGGCGCCCAGGAACAGTCGCCGCAAGCAGGCTCCACACCAGCGCAAGCGGAGTGACGACGTATCAAAGCCCATCTAACAGGGGCGCCCGCTCCGGTCGCTTCTTACGTCCGGCGTGTCCCTCAGCTTTCCGAGGCCGCCCACGCATTATCCGCCGTCTTCGAGGTGGGCCGAGCGACTCCGTGGCGTCCAGGGCTCTGAGTGCAGTCGGACCGTCCCTGAGGAGATCGGCGACGACGCTCGAGAGTTGCTGCAAACGGGTTTCGTCGAGCGATTGGAAGAAGATATCGTTTCCCAGGCGGACGAGCGGAGCGACCTCCTCGACCAGTTGCTTTCCCAGGGGGGTTAGGCAAAGCAAAACCGAGCGCCGGTCGACAGGATTCTGCCGCCGTTCCAGGATTCTGCGTCGCGCGAGTTGACCAGTCTGCAAAGCAACAAACGAGTCATGCGCGTGTAAAGCAGTGGCGATATCACGAACTGTCACACCACTTTCTTGTTGCCTCTCGGCAACGATCATCATGATACTGTACTGCGACGGCGTAACACCGATCCGGTCAGCAAACCGCGTGCGACCCGTCTCCAGATAGCGGTCAAGCGCGAACAGGTCATAAATCAGACGGCGGAACGCGTGATCCAGACCGTCCACGAGAAGGGACGGGTTGGAAACTGATAGCGGCGGAAAGCCGTTCTTGGCCATAAGGGTTCTCTCTGCACTCTTCTTCGTGGGCACCAACAGCGTTTTCAGCATGCCAGGTGCTTAGCGAACGCACAATTGCTCCTCACCAAAGGGAGAAGCGCATTCTTTCGCTTTTTATACACATAATATAATTAAACAAAAAAATAACTGCAAATCCCTTTCTAAATTGTCACTATGAGAGTTTTGGCGACTCTCTTCGCAAAATTGCCGGCAATCGAGTCTCTGAATTGACTCGTAAATAAAGATAATATAATTAAATAAAATCGAAGAACGGAAAATAAATCTTCCACCGCGCAGCCCCGTAAAGAAGGAACGAGAGATACCTGCGACCAGCAATCCCTAGGAGAAAGGAGCACGGTGATGAGCGAGCAGGAAAACATCCAGACGGTAAAAGACTTCTACGCCCAATTCCTCTCGGGCGATCCGGAGGGAGCGTTGACCCGCTTTCTCGCTGCGGACATCGTCTGGGAAAATCCCTTACCTCCACCGATTCCGTTCGGGGGGATTTTTCACGGACACGATCACGTGCGGCGGTACTTTCAGATGATGCTCGAACACGTCGCCATCAAGGAGTTTCCCATCGCTGAGTACATCGCCCAGGGGGACACGGTCGTCGTGCTAGGCTCCGAGGCGAGCCTGGTGAAGACCACCGGGCACTCATACCGGATGGACTGGGTACATGTGCTGCGCGTAACGGACAGGCGCATCCGGCGCGTCCGCGAATACAACGACACTGCGGCGATGGTGAGTGCCTTTGTGCATCCATGAAGCCTGTTCCCTGACTATCGCTTTATCCGCCGAGAGTCTCGGCAAGACGGAGGAAGTGAGGAGTGTCATGAAAACCAACGCGACCCCGAGCGGAGCTGGCGGGAGACAGTTAGTAACATCTGGTGAATTAGTACAACGTACACGTGACCTCGCGCCTGTCCTCCGCCGACGGGCCGAACAGGCTGAGACCTTGCGTCGCCTCCCCGACGAAACGGTGCAGGACTTCCGGGAAGCCGGGCTGTTCCGCATCGTCCAGCCTGCGCGTTTTGGCGGCTACGAGATGGACATGAGCACTCTGGTCGACGTGGCCAGGGAAGCGGGACGCGGCTGCGGCTCCAGTGGCTGGTGTCTCAGTCTGCTCGCCGCTCATAACTGGCTCATCACGCTCTTTGATGAGGACGCCCAGCAGGAGGTGTTTGGCAACCATCCTGACGCGTTGATTGCCACCTCTTTGGCCCCCCAGGGAAAAGCGGTCTCAGTTCCTGGCGGGTACCAGCTCAATGGTCGTTGGCAGTTCTCCAGTGGCTGCGACCACGCCCACTGGATTGCCGTGGGTGGGAGCGTCGAACCTGGATCGCCCACCGCCCAACCTGAGGCACGGATTTTTCTCCTCCCGGTTGAGGATATCCGGATCGATGACACCTGGTTCGTCGTCGGTCTGCGCGGCACAGGGAGCAAAGACATTGTGGTGGAAGACGTCTTTGTGCCTGCGCGCCGGACGTTCTCGTTCGTCGACGCTGAAGCCGGTACGACTCCTGGCGCCGGGACGCACACGGCTCCCCTGTACCAGCTCACTTTTACGGCGATGCTGAGCATGGCAGTGGCAGGTCCGGCTCTCGGAATAGGTCTGAGCGCACTGGACACGTACCAAGACTGGATGCGGTCGCGGGTGGCGATATTTTCTGGCGCCAAAATGACCCAGCAAGCCCCCGTACAGATTCGCCTGGCAGAGGCCACCGCAGAGATCGACGCCGCTCAGTTCTTAGTGCAGCGCGATTGCGCGGATATGATGCGTACGGTGACAGGAGGTGAGCGCCTCAGCCTCCGGCAACGCGTACGGTATCGGTGGGACGGAGCGTATGCGATAACCCTGTGCACTCGGGCTGTGGATCGCCTGTTCGCCGCGAGTGGGGGGCACGCGCTCTACGATCACCACCCTTTACGGCGTGCGTTCGGTGACCTGCATGCCATGTCCGCCCACATAATCGCGAATCTGGATCTGGCCGGCGAACTCTTCGGCCGTGTGGCTCTGGGTCTGGAACCAAATGGGCTCATTTGAAATGGGAAGCGAGGAGGTAGCTACTACCGATAGCCGGAAAGGAGAGAGCCGTATGGGAAGACAAATAACAATTTACGCCACCGTTCTTGCCCTCCTCCACCTGGTCGTCGCCCTCCTCCACAATCGAGCGCATGCGGAGTTGCAGATCGGCCTCCCTGGCCCCTTATCGACACTCCTAATCAGTGTCATCCTGATCGGCGTATACCTGGCCGCGGCGCTCGTGGTCGCGGCGCTCCGGTGGCCCACGCTGCAACGCTCAGCGCTTCTCCTGTTTACCGTGTCGATGGCTGCGGTGTTCGTTTTTGCGGGCTACTATCACTTCCTGGTTCCCGGCCCGGATCATATAGCGCACGTGCCAGAAGGGTATTGGGGTGACCTGTTTCGCGGGACGGCAGTGCTCGCCGCGCTGTTGGAAGCACTGGGTTTGATCCTGGGATTTGTGTGGCTCCGGGGGCCAACAAAACCTTTTAATGCCGTCCACCTGGGGCGCGCAGGCTAAAGTGAATGAAGGAGCACGATCATGGCTGACAATTCTGCAATGGTGGATGAAAGGTGATTGGTTCGACGTTTGTAGCTGTAACATCTAGCGCCAAAGAGGGGAGAACAGCTCGATGGATCTCCAGGATCGAGTCGCATTGATTACAGGTGCCAGTGGCGGGCTAGGAACCGTCATAGCCCAGAGGCTCGCTGACGAGGGAGCGCATGTCGCAGTGACGTATCTGGGACACCGGGAAGAGGGCGTCGAGGTTTGCCGCCGTGTCGAGTCCAAAGGACGGAAAGGGGTTCTCATTCAGCTCGACCAAACCGACCCGGCCTCCTGTGAGGCTGCAGTTGTGGCGACGGTGACTGCACTGGGCCGCCTCGACATCCTCATTAACAATGCCGCTGTGTATTACTCTGTTCCGTTTCACGACCTTGAGGCGCTCACCCCTGAGATCTGGGATCGAGCGTTGAATACCAATCTTCGTGGTCCCCTGCTGATGACCCGGGCTGCGGCGCCGTACCTGAAGCGGCAAGCACAAGGGCGGGTGGTGAACATCTCGGGGCTGCCCGGCTTGTCTCCCACCGGGAGTATCGCTCATGCTGTGGCCAAAGCCGGGCTCCTCCATCTGACCCGCTGCCTCGCGGTGGCGCTGGCTCCCACGATTACGGTGAACTGCGTGGTGCCGGGCCTGATAGAGGGCACACGCATGTTTGCCCAAGTGCCGCCGGAGGCCGTTGCGGTCCTAAAGGAACAGGCTGTGCTCAAACGCACGGCAAGCATTGAGGATGTCGTGCGGCAGGTCGTCGTGTTCTGCCAGGCAGACTCGATTACTGGGCAAACTCAAGTGATTGACGGAGGCGTCGTCTTTCATTAAAGATGGCACGAGCCACCTTGTTGACTGAGAACTTCGTCACCCCTCATCTCGAGAATAGTCAGATCGCGGAGCACTGGGATGTTGGTTAGTCGCTTGAGCCAAACCAAGACCCAACTCTCTACGGTCTGACATTAAACGAAAAGGAGATTATATGACCTCCTCGCTGAAGGATCCGCAGCTCGAGGCTCTGCTTGATCGTTTACATACGCAGAGCGACGCACAGATCGAGGAGACAAACGCGTACTTCGCTCGCCGCGTGCAAACAGGCACGCTGGACAGAGTGAGGTTCGACGACGACATGCACCGCTTTTTCTCAGACAAGCTGGTAGCGCTGGATCGCGACAAGGCAGTGTTCTGCTATCAACTCTGTCGATCCTTGCAGGCGACCCGCGTGGTGGAGGCAGGCACGTCGTTCGGTGTCTCTACCCTTTATCTCGCGGCCGCAGTGCGCGACAATCAGGGCAAGAACGGCGTCGTCATTGGCACGGAGTACGAGCCCAAGAAGGCGGCAGCCGCGCGGGCGAACTTCAAGGAAGCCGGGCTCGAGGGGTTTATCGAGCTGCGTGAGGGCGACCTGCGGCAGACGCTCCAAGACGTCGGCGGCCCAGTCGACTTCATGTTGATCGACATCTGGGAAGTCGCGTTGCCCGCGCTGGAGTTGGTGTCACCGCACTTGCGTCAGGGAGCCATCGTCGTGTGCGACAACACCACCGCATTCGCGGACCACTACCGCGACTATTTTCAGTTCGTGCACAACCCGCTGAATCGGTTTCGCACGATGACGGTGCCCTTTGAGGGTGGTTTTGAACTCACGGTTCGCATCTGATCCCGGAATCAGCGGCGCCCTGCTTTCCGAAAGGTGAGATTGATGCGACAGCACCCTGTCAGTGGGTGCTCGTCTTCAGCAAGTGGTGCAACGCCATGAAACACGAGACGAGCAGGACCGCCCCACACGACTACGTCGCCGTGTTCCAGTTGCACGCGGCGTGGCCGGTCACTGCGGCGGACGCCGCCGAACAGAAAAAGGGCCGGCACTCCGAGTGAGACTGACACGATGGGTGCGGTGAAATCACACTCGTTCCGGTCCTGATGCAACGTGAGCTTCGCTCCCGGCTCATAGCGGTTGATCAAACAAACATCAGGCGCGAAGCCTTTGAATCCACCCGCAGCGGCCGCGCGAGTCGCAAGACGCATAAATAAAGCAGGGAGTGAGGGCCAGGGTTGACCTGTGGTCGGGTCAATCGGGTCGTAACGATAACCGGCGCGGTCCGTGACCCAACCGACGCGGCCACAATTGCTCATCGCCACCGACATGCGGAAGCCGCCAGGGGTGATCATGTGGCGGAAGGGCGATACAGCGAGGACTTGTTCGAGTGCTTTCATCAGCGCCGTGGCATCGGTCCAGGCAAACCCCCTGAGCAACATTGCTCCCTCTGCGAGCGTCTCTATGCTTGTGCTTGGACGGCAAAAGCCGCTCAGCAGCTCACCTGTCGCTGTGTCACGGCGCTTCCTCATTGGGCGTCGTGAAAGATGATGCCGAGCGTTTGACGATGGCCGGAACGCACCCGGCTCACCCCGTGGCGCAGGTTGACCCGATAGACACCGCGCGTGCCCTGCACCGGCCGCTGATGCACTGGGAAGATTACGCCGTCACCTTGGCCGAGGGGCACGACCTCGGCGCGCGATTGCATGCGCGGCCGCTGCTCGACGAGCACAAACTCACCACCGGTGAAATCCTCGCCCGGCAGCGAAAGCAGAAATGTCGCCTGCAGTGGGAAGATGTGCTCACCATAGAGATCTTGATGCAAGCAGTTGTAGTCGCCTTCGCCGTATTGCAAGAGGAGCGGGGTCGGTTTGGTTTGCCCAGCGTGATGGCAACGGTCCAGAAATTCGGCATGCTTATATGGATAGCGGATGTTGATGCCCATCATCTTATTCCAGTGGTTCGCAATGTCAGACAGTCGTGGATACAGTGTAACACGGAGGTCCGCAACCAGGTCGGGGAGAGGGTAGGCGAAGTATTTATACTCACCGCGCCCGAAGCCGTGGCGCGCCATCACGACCCGGCTACGAAACCGCTCGTCTACCTCATAGGTCGCGGCCAGAGCTTTGCATTCTTCGGCAGAGAGCACCGAGCTGATGACGGCGTAGCCATCGGCATCGAGGCGCGCGGCAATGCACCGCCAGTCGAGCGTCGCTATCCGTGTCTCAATGACAGGCGTGGACTCTTTCTGTGCCTCGCGTACGCTCATCTTTTGAGAACAGCCCGCAGCGACTTCAGCCATTGCGGTATTGCCCCCTCAAGGAGCTTCGTGCAGTTCTCCTGCTCTTTCTCCGGGCAGTCGAACGTCACCGACCATTCGACGAACGCCCTGTCGCCATCAACGATCGGAGTAACGCGCCCCGTCCCCTGGTAGTAGGTGATCGCCCCGAGTGGTTCGCAAGACTCATAAGTGTAGAGACGATCGAGGTCGGAGTGGGCCAGTAGTCGCTGGCGAATACGCGTACCAGATTCGACGAAGTTACGGATAGCGCCGACCGCATCGCCTGATTTGCCGTCCTCAATATGGCTCTCGGTGACGGTTGCCACCCACACCGGGTAGCTATTGAAGTCGCGGATGACGGCCCACACCTGGTCGGCTGTCTGTTCGAGCACCGTGCTGTAATACACTTTCGTCATTATTCTTCCTCCTTATCTTTGTTAAAATCCCGTCGTCCTCATTTTGTGAAATCGCTTCCGCAATTCTCCGTAGCTTGCTCTGCCTATTCGATTCCCTTACAGTCTTTCCGATGAGGACAGATTCTTCTTCAGCGCACGTCGCGCGTAGGCCGCGCTTTCTTTGGGACTATGACTTGGACGAAGCTGAAGTCCGAGCGATTCTTGCGCAAGAGACACTGTCGCCTTTGAAGCGATGGCTGATCGAAAGGATTCTCAGCGAAGGTCGCTTTGATGAAATTTGTAACTATCTCGACCTCAACACGATTCATCAGAGCTTTGCGCAACTCCGGCTCCCTCCAGAAATAAAGGCCCGCTGGGAATACGCACTCAAGCGATGGACAGCAAAGTAACTACGGATGTTCTTTCTTCGTTCCAGCGGGATATTCTTGTCGCCCTTTTTAGCGATCCCTGGTTTCGTGAGCATTTTTACCTGACCGGTGGAACTGCGCTTGCCGCCTTTTATCTCAAACACCGCTATTCCGACGATCTGGATTTCTTTACGCATCAAACATCGCTTGATGGTGTCCCCGAACTCATGCGCAGTACTGCCGACCGTCTGGGAATCAGTGCAACGCCTTTACAGAGGAGCCCTGGATTTCTTCGCTACGAACTCAATGGAGAACTCAAGGTGGATTTCGTGGTCGATGTCGCTTTTCGCGTCGGTGAACCAGCATCCATCGATACATTGATGATTGACTCGATACAAAACATCGCTATCAATAAAGTCTGTGCCATCTTAGGACGGCTTGATGCCAAAGATTATGTTGACCTGTTCTTTATTCAGAAGGAGCACCAGTTTGATATTTTTGAGCTACTCCGTCTGGGGCAGCAAAAAGATGCGGGATTAGATCCATTTGTCTGGGCCTCTCTGATTGCCGAAGTGTCACAGCTCGTAATCCTACCAAGGATGCTCCGACCGATTTCACTAGAGGAACTCGCGAGTTTCTACTTACAACTGCGCGATGACATACTCGATTATATAAAACCCACTAGCTGATCGTTCAGTATGACGTATTCTCCACGTCAATCCGGGGCCAGGAAAGCGCTGGCACATTTTGGCAAGATGGTGCTTGCCCTCTCATCTTCTGATCTTTCCCGTCCTTCAAATAGTGGGCGTTCGTTTTAATTCACAGAAATCCGCCATCAACGACTATTTCGCGGCCCGTGATCCAGCGCGCCTCGTGCGAACACAGAAACGCGACGACATCAGCGATGTCGTTCGGTTGCCCCAGGCGGCCGAAGGGTGACATGGCTGCCAACGTCTTAGTGGACTCTTCGGTATTCGCTTTCCAGTGCATGTCCGTCTCGGTCGGGCCGGGGGAGATACTGTTGACCGTGATGCCACGCCCGCCCAATTCGCGCGCCCACACGCCGGTGAACGCATTGACCGCGGCTTTGGTCGCCGCATAGGCGCTGTACGTCGGGGGCGTCGCCGTCGCCGCCACGCTCGACACGTTCACGACGCGCCCCCCGTCACGCATCCCGCGCACCGCCCGTTGGGTTAAAAACATCAGGCCGCGCACATTGGTGGCGAATTGCCGATCGAAGTCGTCCGGTGTGGCTTCGAGCAGCGGCGCGTTGGCGATGAATCCGGCGTTGTTGACGAGAATATCCAACTTACCGAAGTGCCGTTCAGTCTCACTGATCAATCGTTCGTGCGCCTCGAGTTGCGACACGTCGGCCTGGAGCGCGAGAGCGCGTCCTCCGGCTTGTTCGATTTCCCCGACAACGCCCCGTGCAGCCTCGGTGCTGCGAGCGTAGTTGACAATGACACTCGCCCCATGAGCCGACAGTTTACGGGCGATACCAGCCCCGATGCCCCGACCGGCGCCCGTCACGAGCGCCACCTTCCCCTGCAAATTGAGCATGTTCATTCCTCTTCTCTTTGTTAAAACCCCACTGTGTTCAGTTTGTGAAATCGAGTAGGCGTGCCGGAATCGCTATCGACTGATGATGCCGCCATCCGCGGCGATGTTCTGGCGCGTAACCCACCGTGCCCGGTCGCTGACCAGGAACGCGATGACTTCAGCGATCTCTTCTGGCTGCCCCAAACGATGCAGTGGCGTCATCTCGATAAAATCTTGGCATGCCTCCGGTGTCATAGTTGCCAATAACATTTGGGTCTCGGTAAATCCTGGCGAAACAACATTGACTGTGATCCCGCGCGGAGCGATCTCCTTCGCCAAGGTACGGCAGAATTGCTCCACGGCCGCCTTGCTGCCGAAATAGCAAGTACCGCCTGGAACATTCAGGACGGTGCCGATCGTTGACACGCAGACGATCCTCCCGCCCTCGACCATGTGGCGCAGCGCCTCTTGCAGACAGAAGTACGTTCCCTTGGCATTGAGCGCATAGGTCCGATCGAAGTCTTCCTCGGTGATTTCCTCCATCGGCTTGAAACACGAGTACCCTGCATTTGCCACCAGGACGTCGAGTCTATCGAGGTGTTTGATGGTCTCGCGAAAGAGCCGACGTATATCCTCCAGCTTGGCAACGTCGGCTTGGACGGCCAACGCCTTGCCGCCTTGAGCCTCGATTCCTTTGACCACCGCGTTCGCCTCCGCAGCGCTGGTGGCATAGTTGACCACTACTGTTGCGCCCTCTTGTGCAAGGCGCTCCGCTGTTGCCCGGCCGATACCCCTAGAGGCGCCGGTCACGACCGCTACCTTCCCTTTGAGTGTGTCCATTATTTTCTCCTGTCCGTGAATTTTTTACTTGTTAGAATACTGACTACTCCGCGGCTACGGCTGAACGGTGCTTGAGCTGACCGTGATTACCGAGCGGCACGATAACGACAAATCCAAGAAAGCCCGTCGCGAGCGCAACCGCGATGGCTCCGCTATAACTACCGGTGAGATCGACAGCGAGGCCGGCTAGCAATGGTCCGAGCAAGGCGGACAGGCCCGAGGCAGTGAAAAACACGCCGAGCACGGTGCCGAGATGCTGCAGGCCGAAACATTCGATCAGCACGCCAGGCACGAGCGAGATACGGCTGCCATAGCCAACGCCAAGCACCAGCGCAAAAAAGAGCAATGATGCATGGGAAGACGAGAGCAACCAGATGGCATAGCTGCTCCCCATGATGAAGACCGTGAGTTTGAACAGTGGGAGCACCGCGAGCCGGTCACCCAGTGGACCCAACGCCACGCGGCCGATGACACTCGCCCCACCTATCACTGACACGAGGCCGGCGGCCGCTATCTCACTGACGCCATGATCGCGAGCGAACGCCGGCAGGAACACGAACGGTACGAAGAGCGCAGTCGTCGCCAGCACCCATGAGAGGTAGAGTAGCACGAATTCGCGTGAGCGAAAGACGTGCTTGAGCGGATATCCGGTCACGTTTGCTGACGACGCAGTCGGCGGCGATTCGACCACCACGGCGCAGCCAAGCAGAACGATGGTGGCAGCGAGGCCGAAGATAAGGTTGGTCGCACGCCAGCCGTAGTGGTGGATGAGGATGGCGGCCAGCGGCGGGAGCGCCATCATGCCGCATCCGGTGCCAGTCGCGGCGATGCCGAGCGCAGTGTTCCGACGCCGGACGAACCATCCGCCGATGACAGCCAACGTCGGCACATAACAGCAGGCGGCGCCGATGCCGACACCGAGGCCGTAGGCCAGATAGCCAAACCAGATATGGCCAGCCAAAGCAGTGAGGCCGAGCCCAAGTCCAAGAGCCACCGCACCGACTGTGACAACGCGACGCGGCCCGAAGCGGTCAGTGAGACGGCCGGTAAATGCTCCCAGTGAATACTGGATCATGGAGGTGATGGAGAAGAAGCCTGAGGCTGCGGCGGCGCTGGCATGAAATTCATCCGCCATTGGCTTAAGGAAGACGCCAGCACTATAGATGACGCCGAAGACGACAAAGCCCGCGAGAAATGTCGCCGCTACCATGAGCCAGGCGCGCACTGAGTTCGGTTTTGCGGAAACCAGGTCTCGCTCCATCTGTTCCACTCGGTAGAATATAACCCCCGAGGATGACGAATGTGAAAAGAGAGTCACTTTGAGTGACATACTACTTCTCCTCCCGCAGGAGCCTACTGCGAGTAAAGAGTTGGGGAGAAAGGGGTTGGTTATAGACGGTCTTTTCAGCGACATACACGGTCGCACGCTCGGCCACATGATCAATCCAGCAATGTCCTAGCGCTACCCAGATCTGTTGTCCTTTATTCCAGGGGGTGAAATCAGGATGCGCATAGGAACGAAAGATCGTGCGCCAGTGTTGGCCTTCACTATTGAAGATGAGGATATAGAGCACATTGGCCGTTTGTTTATCGACATAGAGCACCCGACGCGCATACGGATGAGAGCCGACGGGAATACCTTCCACGACATACACCTGGCGCAGCTCCCACGGCTGACCCGTCGGATACCAGCCGCCTCGTCCGCCAAGGGTAACATGATCTGTTTTTGCCAGCCCCGGAACCAGAAGGCTCTGTTCCCCGATGAATCGCCAACGATACGGGCGGAGGTAGCCGCTGAATCCCCATGAGTCCTCTTGCAGGGTGAAGAACCCAAAGGGTGAAGCCAGGTGGTTTGCTGGCGAGGGACGAACACGACGCACCTGGACATCGTAGAATTGCTCACTGTCGAGTTTCATATCATCATCGTGGCGAAGAGTGAGGGTTATACTCCCACGAACATCAGGAGGAGCGGTCAATTCACGGACAAATTTGTAGTACACACCTTCCTGCTCCCACTCGGGAATGTTCTTGGCGACCGCAGGTCTATGCATGCCGTAGCGGAAGGCCCCGTGGAGACCTACGAGCCTGTCCAGCGCCCCAGTAGCGGTGAGCGATCGCGTTTCTCCCCAAAATTCCTCGCTATCTCCCCGGTCGCGATACCGGAAATTCCACATCACTTTCTCCCCTGCCTGTGGATCATGCGCGGCGATCAGCGGGAATGGCATCCCGGCCACATAGTTTTTCAGTTTTCCGCCTTCGATCTCAACTTTGTGATAGTGCTGGCGTGTAGCATCCACGTATTCCTCGCTAGGAGGAAGGTCCGTTGTGTCTTGCACACTGAATGTCAGCTCTCCCTTCTCCACCAGAGCACGGATCTCTGTTGGCAGTGCCGCAGCGACTTGCTGAGCAGTGCTCTGGTCCACCCACATCCCGACCTCTACTTCTGTAGCGTGAAGAACTCCTTGTCGGTAAGGAAAGAAGACCTGCAGAGCCGGATCTGTGGGAATTGGTTCTTGGCCGTATACGGCGACAGCGGAAAACAGAATCAAATTTCTCATTAGCCAACTCACTGTGAGTCTTGATTGATACCACCGCATTCTGAATCTCCTTGACGATATTCGAGGTTAGAGAAATAGCCCACCGGATAAGGATGACTGCGACGAGACCCGAGCCGCGTGATATTCAGTTAAGCCCGGGTGTCATTGTGAGTTACCTATAAGGTGGGGTACTTAGCGGAACAGTAGAAACAAACCGGTCTGTCATTCTCGCGAAGGCGGGAATCCAGGCGGCATAACTGTAGACCAGTGCTGAATCTTCCTGGATGCCCGCCTTCGTGGGCATGACGGTCATGAATCCATCAAAATTATCTGGACCGAGTACTAACCAGGCCGGCAAACCTTGCATGCCCGCATGCCCGCTCGCCGAGCCTCTTCAGGACTGGCGAAAAAGACGAGCCGCGCACGATCTCCACGAGCAGCAATGCGGCAGTCCGGTTTGCAGTACATCTTCGTTCCGTTGTGACCCCACACTGTCGTGCCGGACATGTTTGCGGTATCGCTGTCCACCGCAAAGCCCTCGCTCCGCAGCAGTTGCAGTTTGCGGGCAGCGCCACCCACGTATCCGCCGAGACGTCCGTCCGACGCAATTACACGATGGCACGGAATGTAGATCGGTACCGGATTATCGTGCAGCGCATTGCCGACGGCGCGTGCGGCCTTCGCGGCTCCCACAGCGGCACCCAACGCTTGATAACTGACCACCGCGCCGCGCGGCACTGTCTGGAGTCCGTCAAGGATCTTTTTCTGGAACGCATTTCCCGCCAGGGTCAGATCAACATGCTGGCGTAGCGCCTTCGCGTCTCCGGCCACATAGCGGCTCACTTCCTTACCAACTTCTTTCACGGTCCGCTGATCCTCGACGGGGTCAAACTGTAACCGCAGGTCTGCCAGTGTCGCCGCGATATCGCGGTTGTCGTGGACATAGTGAGTAAGCGCGACTCCGCTTGAACTCATGGCGACAAGCAAATCTCCCAGTGATGATGTGACCACGCCCACGGCGGCTTCCGGTCGGCGCATGCGCTTCAGTGCAGTAGTGACCTTCGCGCGGGAGTGACGCAGCAATGCTTCGACAACTTCGTCCCCCATTTCAGTGCCAATTGAACCAAGAAGGTGTTCGATGTTCATTGATCATACTCCGCTGCCTTGAGTTTTCTCACGGCCTGTGAAACATTTGCCCGCGCGCTCTCCTGTGAGCAGCCCATTGTGATCGCTATCTCTCCATACTCCAGACCGCCAAAATACCGCAGGTACAAAGCCTGACGCTGTTTGGTCGGAAGGTCAGCAATCTGTTGACGCAAGTGAACCACGGCATAGCCGTCGGTTTCGTAAAATGAATGCTGATGTCCTCCCGTCGTGTCCGCTGCTGAACATTCTTCGCTGTCGCTCACAATCACGCGCGCACGCCGCGCGCCGTTACGTGCACGATTGCGGCAGAGATTGGTGGCGATGGCATACAACCACGGACGCGCATCACTCTCAGGCTGAAGCCGCGGGTAGGCACGGTACGCACGTAACCACGTTTCCTGAAACAAGTCCGCCGCATCATCGCGATCGCCCGACACACGCAGCAGGTAGCGCATGATCTCCCGCTCGTGGCGCTGCAATAATTCCTCGAAGGGAAGCGGGACCGGGAGCTTCTCGTGCACCATACATCTTAATACCCCGCACGCAGCCGAATGTGAAAACGCCGCACATTTTCTTCGGGGCCGGTGAGCGTGCCCGGTGCGATTTCACAAACTGCGGACACCGGGGTTTTAACACATACAGATTGCGAAAAGGGATCATGCCTTAGACTGGGCTTGCTCAAGCCTTGCAACAGAACGTCAACAACAGGGAGGTGATGGCAATGATTACTCCAGAGATGGGGATTTTTCTCCTCGGACTCGGTGTCTTGGGACTCGCCGTTGCGACCGCGATTCACGATACCTGGTGGCTCCAGCGGAAAACAAAGGAAGCAGCAGAGGATCAGGATTCTTTACGCGAAGCCGCCTAAATCAGACCATAGAACATCGGGACAGTTCCTCACTCGTTGCATTATAGATTTTCCACTCACCCTGAGCGTAGCCGCGCGAGCGGCGGAGTCGAAAAGTGCGACTCAGGCAGGTTTGCTGGCCTTCGACTTCGCTCCGCTACTCTCAGGCCGAGCGGAGATGCAACTTCCTGTCGGTGAGAGAGTGTACGAATGTCATGTGGTTCGATTGAGGGCAAAATTTTTCACGGGTCACTGCTAGTTTAACGAAAACAAGGAGGAACAATCCATGCCAGATACAGAGCGTTCTCTATACATACGTCTGGGCGGATATGACGCCATTGCTGCGGTTGTCGACGATCTCCAGGTCCGACTGGAAAGCGACCCAGTGTTGGGACGGTACTGGTCCGCCCGCCGCAGCTTGGAAACAGACAGACGAGTGCGCCAACTCACCATAGATTACATCGCAGCGGCCGCCGGCGGGCCGACCTTCTACCTCGGACGCGACATGCGACTCGCGCATGCAGGTATGGGTTTTACCAAAGACGACTACGCGGCGTTCACTCGCCATCTGACGGCCACACTGGATAAATTCAAGGTACCCGAACCCGAGCGCGGCGAGGTAATGGCCTTTATCGCCAGCTTGGAATCACAGATTGTTGAGAAATAGCAGAGAAGGAGACATTATTATGGACCACACAACGTTCGAAGCGAAACGACGGTCGGTCGAGACACCGTCAGGGCGTGTCAGCTACGTCGAACATGGCAAGGGCCCGGTGGCCCTGTTCGTGCACGGCGTCTTGCTCAACGGCTATTTGTGGCGTCATCAGTTGGAGGGACTCGCGGACATGCGTCGCTGCATCGCGGTTGACCTTCTGGCCCACGGGGCAAGTGAGATCAAGCCGACCCAGGACGTCTCCTCTGATGCGCAGGCGACTATGCTCACGCAGTTCCTCGACGCGCTCAAGATTGAGCAGGTAGACCTCGTTGGCAATGATAGTGGTGGGGGTATCGCGCAAATCTTCGCCGCGCACCATCCGGAGCGGGTACGGAGTCTCACGCTCACGGACTCTGATACTCACGACAACTGGCCGCCGGAGCCGTTCCAAGGATTCCTCGAAATGGCCGCCCAGGGTGGGCTGCGCGGGGCGTTGGAGAAAATGCTCTCCGAGAAAGACTTCTTTCGCTCCGAAGAGGCGCTGGGACTTGCCTACGAACGCGCTCAAGAGGTCACGGACGACACCATTGAAGCGTACCTGCGTCCGTTTCTCTCCTCACCGCAACGCCTGCGCGACCTTGAACGCTTCCTCGCCGCCTTCAACTGCGAGCAGACCATGCGAGTGGAAGCGCAGCTCCGCACTCTCAAGGCGCCGACACTCATTGTATGGGCGACCGATGACATCTTCTTCGACATGAAATGGTCACACTGGCTTGCCAAGACGATCCCGGGGACGCGGCGTCGAGTTGAATTCAACGGCGCCCGGCTGTTCTTCCCGGAAGAGCGCTGGCAGGAGTTCAACGACGAGCTGCGGGCGCACTGGAGTGCGGCGGCGTAGAGGATACAAGAAAGCGTATGGGCGCAGGGCGTGATTTATCGTTTTTGTCTTCGTAGCGAAGCCGCATTCGCGAGGCAATCGTTAGTGGTTCAGTTTCACGGCTTATTGTAGGGACGACCTCCTGTGGTCGCCCACAACTTGGGCGGGCACGGGGCCTGCCCCTACGAGAACAGATTGGGGCGATCAAATTGAATCACTACCGGCAATCCCCCGGTTGTCAAGACGAGAAAAATCTATATAGTTTTCCACAAGACGACCGGTCATATTCAACTGCTGAATAACTATGAAGCGTGGCCTACACAAAGACAATCTACTGGAGAGTGGCCTAGCCCTGATGTATCGTCACGGCTTCGCCGCTACCGGGGTGCAGCACATCACCGACGCCAGCGGCGTGCCCAAGGGGTCGTTCTACAACTACTTCAAGAGCAAGGAAGATTTCGCCCTCGAGGCGCTGGAGTACTATGTCGCCGGCGAGTGTGAGCAGCTTGAGGCGACGTTGGTCAACGGGAAGGGCTCGCCCCTGACGCGACTGCGTACCCACTTTAAAGACTGGATCCAGCAACTGACGCACAAAGGTTATGTCGGCGGTTGTTTTGCCGGGAATTTGTGTCAGGAACTGGCCGACGTCAGTCCGACGTTTCGCCTTGCGGTCGACCGCGCGTTCCAGCGTATCCAGCGTTACCTCACCACGTGCTTGCGAGAAGCGCAGAAAGCTCGGGAGATAAGCCCACAGGCGGATGTCGAGGAATTGTCCGCCTTCCTTCTCAACAGTTGGCAGGGGGCGGTGCTGCGGATGAAGGCGAGTGGCAGTGATGAACCGCTGCGTAAATTTCAGCATGTGGTCTTTGACCGAGTCCTCCGCTGAGAGGAGGGAATTTTTTGGTCGCATATAAGACGACCAGTCATCTTAAATAAAGAGAAACCCAACCAACAAGGAGCTGAATGATATGAAAATAGGTCTTGGTCCGTACGGCATGCAGGCACCGCCCGGATGTGGCTTCACCCACGAACAACTCTACCGCGAGATGCTCGAACAGCTCGAAGTCGCCGAAGATCTGGGCTATGACTCCGTGTGGCTGACAGAGCACCATTTCCTTGATGATGGCTATTTGCCCGCTCTGCTCGCGTGTGCGGCAGGCGTGGCCACCCGTACCCGTCGCATTAAGATCGGGACTGGGGTAGTCCTCCTTCCGCTGTACGATCCCATCCACATCGCCGAGGAGGCGGCGGTTGTTGATCTCTTGTCTAGCGGCCGTCTGATCTTTGGGATTGCTCCGGGCTACCGCCCCGAGGAGTTTGCCGGCTTCCGCACCCCACGGGAAAAGCGCGGCGCACGAATGGAAGAGGCGATGAATGTGCTCATCCAAGCCTGGAGCCAAGAGCGCTTTTCGTTTGAGGGGAAGTTCTATTCGTACACAGACATGAAGGTGACGCCAAAACCGGTGCAAAAACCACATCCGCCGATTTGGATCGGGGCTTCAATTAAGGAAGGTATTCGCCGGGCGGCCAAATATGGCGTTCCTCTTCTCGCCTCTCCCCGTCACCGTCTGGGGGAGATGGAAGCGCACTACCGTCTCTACCAGGAGTACCTGGGCAAATTCGGGACGCAGTGCGACCTCAGGCCGGTGATGCGCGACGTCTACGTGGCCGAGACCACCAAGCAGGCAGAGGAAGAGGCACGGGAGCACGTGGTGTATATTCATCGGGAGTGGTACGGGGCATGGTCGGCCTGGCGGCCGATTACTACCGATACCGGGAAACGGGTCGAGAACAAGGAAGAAGTCCAGTTCGATGAGGTGCGCGGCCGGTTTATTATCGGGGACCCTAACACTGTCAGCCGGGAGATTGCAGAGTACCAAAAGGCCTTTGGCATGAACTATCTGATCGCGCGCATGCAGTTTCCCGGTCTTGCCCATGAGAAGGCGATCAAGTCGATGCGGCTGTTTGCCCAGGAAATCATGCCCCGTTTTGCCGACTGATGTCCCCCGAGAAATCGTTAAAGAAACGTACGGACAGATCGCGACAAAATGACTGAGAAAAAGTCGGCATAGATAAATACAAAGGAGGCGGTAATGGCTCAGGTGACTTTTGGGCTATTCGAGTGGATTGACCGGGGCACGGCGCCTCTACATCAACTCTATGCGGAGCGGCTGCAGCTCCTGGAGATAGCCGACGCCGCCGGCTTCTTCTGCTATCACCTCGCCGAGCACCACGCCACGCCCCTGGGCATGGCGCCCTCACCCGCGCTGTTCCTTACCGCGGCGGCGCAGCACACCCGGCGGATCCGCCTGGGACCGCTCGTCTACCTGCTGCCACTCTACCAACCCCTGCGGCTTATCGAAGAAGTCTGTATGCTCGACCACCTCTCGGGCGGGCGGCTGGAGCTGGGCATCGGTCGCGGCGTCTCGCCCTACGAGCTGGGTTCCTTCGGAGTCGATGCTACCAGCTCGCGCGCGATCTTCCAGGAGACCTTAGCAATCCTCATCGCCGGGCTGACGCATGAGCGACTGACATTCGAGGGCCAGCACTACCAGTACCACGACATCCCCATGGAGTTGCACCCGTTGCAGCAACCGTACCCACCCTTATGGTACCCTACGCATAACCCAGAGAGCATCGAGTATGCGGCCCGGCACGGCTATCATTTCGCGAGCCTCGGCCCGGCCGCGCACGTGCGCCAGCTCGTGGACATGTATTGGAAGACCTGGGAAGCGCATCGGCAGGAGTCGGGACGGCTCAACGGCCACGTGACCGCGCCCAAGGTGGGCGTTGTCCGCCAGGTGTTCGTCGCGGACACCGACGCTGAGGCGCTCGCCGCCACACGCGCCGCCCACGCGGACTGGTATCGCTCGATCACCAAGCTGTGGCACGAGCACGACGACCACAGCGTTGACGGGCTCTTCGCCTGGGAGACGGCCCTCCAGCACGAGACCGTCATCTTTGGCTCGCCGGCGCGCGTGCGCGAGCAGATGGCGCGCTTGCTGGAGCTGAGCGGTTGCAACTACGTGATCTGCTCGTTCGCCTGGGGCACTTTTCCCCACGAGCAGGTACTGCACTCGCTGCGATTGTTCGTGGAGGAGGTGATGCCCGCCTTCTCCATTTCAGATGGATAAGGAGATAGGAGTGACAAATGGAAAGCGTTTATTTGTGATAATGGCGGCCAGTTTCTCAACTCTGCTCATGCTGAATACCGCTTTTGCAGAGGAACATGTTTGGCAAGCGACCGATGGCGTCTACAAGTATGGCCCCGGCGACTATTATTATTCGATGTTTGTTGTAACCGACGAAGGGGTCATTGCCATTGAACCTGTCAGTATCGAACATTCCCGGGGGTTGTTGAACGCAATCGGGAGGGTGACAGATAAACCGGTTCGCTATCTGCTGCACAGTCATAATCACTGGGATCACTCCAAGGGAGGGCAAGTCTTTCGTGATGCAGGCGCGAAAATCATGGCACACGTGGAAGCTTACGAGTGGATGAAAGCCAATCCACATCCAGATCTAGCGCTGCCTGATGAAACCTGGGCTGGAAACCGAAAGGATATTGTTTTAGGCGGCAAAACGATTGAACTCCATTATGTAGGAAGGGGTCACGGGTTTGGCATGACCGTGTTTCTACTGCCTAAGGAAAAAATCGCCTATATCGCGGACATTGTGACTCCCAATCGAGTCCTTTACACCATCGTGCCGGATTTCCATTTCAAAGAGTGGACGCAGGCGCTAGCAGAAATTGAAAAAATGGATTTCCAGACAGCTGTATACGCTCACTCTCATGCTAAAGAGCCTTTCGCTCCTAAGTCAGCTGTAACTCAAACTCGTGAATTTATCGAAGATTTAAGGGCGGCTGTAGTGGCTGAATTCAAGAAAGGAACCCCGTTCGACACAATTCCAAGCACTGTAAAGCTTCCCAAGTATGAGCATTGGGCAAACTACAACGAACACTTGCCCATGAATGTCTGGAGAATGATGCTGGATATGCATATGGGACCCTGGAAAGAATAAGTGGAGATTCTGCACCTGACCGCTTTTCTGCTGCGCTCCAAAGCAACAGGTGAGCTGGGGGGTTCTCAAGAGGAGGAGGTCTCGCGCGCCGAGGGCTCTGCGGGCTGGTGTTTCTTGAATATAAGAAAGACACAGGAGGAACGTATATGGCTATTTCTGCAGCTTTTCCCTTCACCTCACACTATATGAACGTCGATGGTGTGCGCATTCACTACGTAGAGCAGGGTGCCGGAGATCCCATTCTCTTTCTCCACGGCAACCCAACGTCGTCCTACCTCTGGCGGAACATCATTCCTTACCTCACCCCGCGCGGGCGTTGTCTCGCGCTGGATCTCGTCGGGATGGGCAAGTCCGACAAGCCGAATATCGAGTACCGGTTTTTTGATCACGTCAAATATGTGGAAGGGTTTATCGCAGAGCTGGGGCTGAAGAACCTGACCTTGGTCGTGCACGACTGGGGCTCCGCGCTAGGCTTCCACTACGCCATGCGGCACGAGCGCAACGTCAAGGGGTTGGCGTTCATGGAAGCGGTTCTCATGCCCGTGCCCAGTTGGGATCTGTTTCCTCAGGACCTCAAAGAGGTCTTTCAAGCCTTCCGGACTCCGGATGTGGGGTGGGATATGATCGTGAACAAACACATGTTCGTCGAGCAGATTCTGCCCGGGGCGATCGTGCGCAAGCTGACCGAAGAAGAGCTGAACCACTATCGGGAACCGTACACCGACCCGGTGAGTCGCAAGCCGCTGTGGCGCTGGCCCAACGAGATTCCCATCGCCGGAGAACCCGCCGATGTCGTCGCGGCGGTCGAAACCTATAATCGCCAGCTCCAACAGTCCGCGCTGCCGAAGTTGCTCTTCCACGCCACTCCGGGGGCGCTGATCAACGCGCCCGCGGTGGACTGGTGCCGACAGAACTTAAGAAATCTAAAAGTAGTGGACATTGGGCCGGGGATTCATTTTCTCCAAGAGGATAATCCAGATCTCATCGGTTCAGAGCTCGCCACCTGGTACGGGAGCCTGTGAGCGGGAAAAAGTAAGTCGGGAGAACCTTTATGAAACTCAGCATCAATTTGCGCAATTGGGGTCCCTACTCGACCAGGGAAATGCTGCTCGAATGTGCGCGGGCCGTGGATGACTCCGGGCTCGATACCGTGTGGATCAACGAACGTCTGGCGTTGCCGCCCACT
>Ga0187894_10001980_pt1 | contig 25230 bp, 21 predicted proteins | sample GBC1701081metaG_FD_136650 | JGI IMG/M metagenome (GOLD analysis project Ga0187894, IMG submission 136650) | White microbial mat communities from a lava cave in the Kipuka Kanohina Cave System on the Island of Hawaii, USA - GBC170108-1 metaG ... | reverse complement strand
AGCGGCCGATGACACCCTCGTCGGTCTCGAGGTCGAACAGCACGAGCGCGGCCTTGGCGATCGCGCCGCTGGCGCTGATCGGCGGCCGGTTGAACGGAACGAGTACGGGTCGGGCGCGGAGAGCGCGAATCTTCATGGCGCAGGAATAGCCTCGGCTCGGGGGGGTGTCAAGCCGCTTCGGCTTTCGAAATGGGCGGTCTCGACCGACGCCCGGCGTTCCTCGCGCCGCGCCCGCCCCCTCGACGGGTCGCGACCAGTGCCCTATCCTTGCTGTCGTGATCGTTCATCTCGTCGACGGGACGTACGAGCTCTTCCGGTACTTCATGTCACCCGCCGCCGCGTTCAACCGGAACACGCCCGAGGAGCTGAAAGCCGTGCGCGGAGTCGTCGGCTCCATGCTCGGGATGCTGGACGGCGGCGCCACGCACGTCGGCGTCGCGACCGACCACGTCATCGAGTCGTTTCGCAACGCGCTCTGGCCGGGCTACAAGACGGGTGAAGGCGTCGACTCGCTCCTGCTCTCGCAGTTCGAGCCGCTGGAGGACGCGCTCGAAGCGCTCGGCCTCGTCGTCTGGCCCATGGTCGAGTTCGAGGCCGACGATGCGCTCGCGGCCGCTGCGGTCATGGCGGCGGCCGACAGTCGGGTCGAGCAGATCGTGCTCTGCACGCCCGACAAGGACCTCGCGCAGTGCGTGAGCCGCGATCGGATCGTGCAACTCGACCGCCGCACGCGCGTCATCCGCGACGAGGCGGGGGTGCAGCAGAAGTTCGGCGTGCTCCCGCCGTCGATCCCCGACTGGCTCGCGCTCGTCGGGGACTCGGCCGACGGCTTCCCCGGCCTCCCGGGCTTTGGCCCGGCCTCCGCGTCGACGCTCCTGGCGCGCTATCAACACCTCGAGCACATCCCTCCGCGTGCCGCCGACTGGGACGTCGCGCTGCGCGGATCGGCGCGGCTGGCGACGACCCTCGCCGAGCAGCGGGAACGCGCGATGCTGTTCCGCGTGCTGGCCACGCTCAGGACCGACGCGCCGATCGGCGCCGACGTGGACGCCCTCGAGTGGCGAGGACCGCGGGCCGACTTCAAGGAGTGGGCGGAGCGATTGGGCGCGCCCGAACTCCACGAGCGCGCCCTGGCGCTGTCATCGACTCACTGAACGATCGGCGTCCCGTCCCGCCCGCTCTCACGCAGCGCCCAGTAGAGACCGTGGATGCGCTGGGACACGGGACCCGGCTTGCCGTCTCCGATCGGCCGCCCGTCCAGCTCCACGATCGGCATGATGCCGCCCGCGGTGCTCGACAGGAACATCTCGTCCGCCGAGTAGAGGTCGTAGGCGGTGAGCTGTGCCTCGCGTGCCGGAAGGCCGTGCTCGGCCGCGAGCTCGAACACCGTCTGGCGCGTGATGCCCATCAGGATGCCTTCCGGTGGGGAGAACAGCTCCCCGCGCCTCACGACGAACACGTTGAAGCCGGGTCCCTCGGTCACATGACCGTCCAGGTCGAGCAAGATCGACACGTCCATTCCGGCCGCCTTGCCCTGAAGGACGGCGAGGTCGAAGTGCAGCCGGCTCAGCGACTTGATCTTCGGATCGAGACACTGCGCGGGCAGCGCGCGAGTCGATGCGATCATGGCGCGGCCGCCGGCGCGAATCTGCTCCTGATTCAGAATCCAGACGTAGGGAACGACGAAGACGATCAAGCTGGGTCGGCACTGCGTGAGATCGCGCACGCCGAGCGGCGGCTCGCCCCGCGTGACGATGGTCTGGATGTACGCGTTCTGCAGACCGGAGCGCCGCGCCGTCTCGATGATCACGCCGCGCAGCTCTTCGATCGGCAGCGGGCACGGGATCCGCGCCGCCCGCAGTGACAGTTCCAGGCGATCGAGGTGCGCGGACAGCTTGTAGATGCGACCGTTCCAGGCCGACGTCGTGTCGAACACCGCATCGCCCCGGAGGAACCCGAAATCGAAGATCGAGATCTTCGCCTGGCCCCTCGGGACGTACTGCCCGTTCACGTAGGCGATCAGGGAATCGACGCTCATTCGCGGATCCTCCTTCGCCCTCAGGCTCCAGCCGGCGCCTTGTGCAGGCGGCCGTCCTTCATGATCGCCAGGAGCGCGTCCTGGTTCTGCAGGCGCTTGATGTCCGTGAGCGGATCGCCGTCGACGAGCAGCAGGTCGGCGAGGTAGCCGGGCTTGACCTGGCCCAGCTCGTTCGCCCGGCCCATGATCTCGCCGCCGAGGCGCGTCGCGGCGACCAGCGTCTCCATGGGCGTGAAACCGAGCACGTCGACGAAGAGCAGCAGATCGCGCGCGTAGGTCCCGTGCGGGTTCCACGCGAAGCCGTAGTCGCCGCCCGGCAGGACCCGGATGCCGCGCTTCCTCATCCGGCCCATGGTGTCGACGGAGACCTCCAGCTCGTGCAGGAGGCCACGCTCGCGCGCCATCTCCGGCGTGAGGCCCCACTCGCTGGCCGCGTAGCAGGCCTGGTACGTGAGCCCGAGCGCCGGCACGACGAAACACCAGTCGCGGTTGGCCTCGAGCAGGTCGAGCGCCTCCTCGTCGGCGAGGTTGGCGTGGTAGATGATGCCGAGCCCGTGGCGCACGCACATCTTCACGGAGTCGGCGCTCCTCGCGTGCGCGCACACGCGGACGCCGCCGGCGCGGGCAACCTCCATGGCGGATGCCACCTCGGCATCGGTCATCACCGCGCGATGGGCGCGCTGGTCGCCCTGCCCCGTCTGGCCCGAGACGTTGAGCTTCAGGAGATCGACGCCCTCCCGCACCAGCAGACGGCAAATCTTCCGGATCTCGTCGGGCCCGTCGGCGACCCACGTGAAGGTCGGCGTCTCGAGGTGCGGCAAGTGGAGCGCGTTCTCGTCCCCGAGTCCGCTCGTGACCGTGATCTCGGGGCCGTTGGCGAGGTAGCGCGGACCAGGGACTCGACCGGCCTCGATCTCGTTCCTGATGACGACGTCGAGACGAGGCTTGGCCGACGCGCCGGACAGCACGCTCGTGTACCCGCACTCGAGCATGGTCCTGGCGTTCCGCATCGTGACGAGGATGTGCTCCTCCGGCGGCAGCCGCGTGAACTCCGCGTTGGAGGCCGCGTCCGGATACGTCACGTGGCCATGCGGCTCGATGAGCCCGGGCATCAGCGTGGCGCCCGTGCCGTCGATCACGCGCGCGCTGGCCCGCGGTAATCCTCCGCCCGCCTTCACGGCCGCGATGCGCGAGCCCTCGACCAGCACGTCGCCCGCGAACGGGGCGGCCCCGCTCCCGTCGAAGATCATGGTGTTGGCGATCAGTGTCCTGTCCATGGCGCCCCTCCTCGGGGACGACCATAGCACGCGGCCGGTGATAGGATGTCGGGCGTGATCCAGCTCGGCCGGCTCGGCGTGTGGGCGTCGATGGACGGAATGACCGCCACTGCGGCGGCCACGTTCGCCCAGCGCGTCGAGAGCTGGGGCTACGGCGCGCTGTGGCTCCCCGAGTCGCGAGGCCGCAACGTGCTGGTTCTCGCCGGATGGCTCCTGGCCGGCACTCGGACGCTGGCCCTCGCCACGGGCATCGCGAACATCTACGCGCGCGACGCGCAGGCCACGGCGTCCGGGCAACTCGCGCTCGCCGAGCAATCGGGCGGACGGTTCCTGCTGGGTCTCGGCGTCTCGCATGTCCCGCTCGTCGAGGGCCTTCGCGGCCACGTGTACGGCAAGCCGGTGGAAACGATGCGCGGCTATCTCGGCGCCATGCGGCGCGCCAGCTACGCCGCCCCACGCCCGGCCGAGGCGCCGAAGACGGTGATCGCCGCGCTGGGTCCGAACATGCTCGCGCTGGCCGCGGCGGACGCCGACGGCGCGCATCCCTACCTGGTCTCGCCGGCGCACACGCGCGACGCGCGCCGCATCCTGGGCGACGGCAAGCTCCTCTGTCCGGAGCAGACGGTGCTCGCCGAGAGCGACCCCGTCCGGGCGCGCCGCATCGGACGCGCCTGGCTCGGCCGCTACCTCGAGATGCCGAACTATCGCAACAACCTCCTGCGTCTCGGGTTCGGGGTCGCGGACTTCGCGAACACCGGTTCCGATCGACTCGTCGACGCGATGATCGCGTGGGGCGACGCGGCGGCGATTCGCGGCCGCATCGAGGAGCACTGGGCCGCCGGCGCCGATCACGTGTGCATCCAGGCGCTCAATCCCGACGAGGCCACGCCCGGTGTCCCCGACGAACGTCTGCTCGCCGCGCTCGCGCCGGCCGCCGGGCGACGATGAGGCCCCATCTGCTTCGTTGCCGTTCTGCTCGGCGCGTCTCTCGGACAGCCTCCTGACCTCGCCAAGCATCCGCGCGAGAGGAGAACGCGTCATGCGCCACGGAGTCGTGTTTCCGCAGACCGAGTTCGGCAACGACGTCCAGGCCATCAAGGACTACGCGCAGACGGCCGAGGGCCTCGGCTACGACTACCTCCTGGTCTACGACCACGTGCTCGGGGCGCACCCGAACCGCGAGCCGAAGCTGACGGGTCCGTACACGTACGAGCATTCGTTTCACGAACCCATGGTGTTCTTCGGGTTCCTCGCGGCGATCACGACGCGGCTCGAGCTGGTCACCGGCATCCTCATCCTGCCGCAGCGGCAGACCGCGCTCGTGGCGAAGCAGACCGCCGAGGTCGACGTGCTGAGCCGCGGCCGCCTGCGTCTCGGCATCGGCATCGGCTGGAACTACGTGGAGTACGAGGCCCTCCGCGAGGAGTTCCGCGCGCGCGGGCGCCGCGTCGAAGAGCAGATCGAGGTGCTGCGCAAGCTGTGGACGGAGCCGCTCGTCACGCACAAGGGCGCCCATCACACGATCGACAACGCTGGGCTCAACCCGCTGCCCGTTCAACGTCCGATCCCGATCTGGTTCGGCGGCGCGGCCGAGGCGGTGTTGAAGCGCGCCGCGCGCGTGGGCGACGGCTGGATGCCGGCGGGCCGGCCGCCCGACGATCGCATGAAAGGCCACCTCGAGCAGATCGACGGCTATCTGAAGGCAGCCGGACGCGATCGCACGACCTTCGGCGTCGATCCATGGATCAGCATCGCGGGGCTCGACAAACCAGAGTGGCGCCGCCGCGTGGAGGCGTGGCGCGCGCTCGGCGCGACCCACCTGGCGGTGGACACGATGCGCGCGGGCTTCAAGACGCCGAAGGAGCACATCGCGGCGATCCGCGAGTTCCGCGAGGTGCTGCGCTAGCGCCCCGCGCCGCGGGCCTCCTGCCCGCAGTCACGGGCCGGCAACGCACTCGCTTGCGGCCTGAGTCACGGGCCGGCAGCTCCGACCTACGACAATTCTGCGCGGACCGCGCGCGCCGCCGCGCTCAGCGCGGCGAGCTTGCCGAATGCCGTCTCGCGGGGCAGGTACTTCATCCCGCAGTCGGGCGCCGGGATGAGGCGGTCCGGCGACACGTGGCGAAGCCCCACGCGGATTCTGGCTGCGATGGTCTCCACACTTTCCACTGCCGGATCGCCGAGGTCGATCACGCCGAGCATGATCTGCTTGTTCGACAGATCGGCGAGCATGCCGAGATCAAGCTTCGGCTGGGCGGCCTCGATGGAAATTTGTTGGGCGATGGTCTCCGAGAGCTGGGGTAGGAACGAGTAGCCGGTAGGCTTCTGGCCGCGGACCACCGCGGCGTAGCCGAAGCAGAGGTGCAACGCGGTCGGGACCGTGATCCCCTCCAGCGCGCGGTTGATCGCGCGAACCGCGTAGCGCTTCGCCCCCTCCGGATCGTTCCTGAGCCAGGGCTCGTCGAGCTGGATGACGTCGGCGCCCGCCGCCTCGAGGTCGCGCGCCTCGGCGTTGACTGCGGCGGCGAAGTCCATGGCCATCTCCTCCACGTCGCGGTAGAACTCGTTCTGCGCCTGCTGCGCCATCGTGAACGGGCCCGGCAGCGTGATCTTCGCGGGGCGGTCGGTGTGGCGGCGCAGGAACTGCATGTCCCGCAGCTCGACCGGCTGAGTGCGGCGTATCCGCGACACGATGCGAGGCACGGTCGTCTCCGTGCCGGTCCGGTTCCGGATCGTGCCCGGACGCTCGACGTCGACGCCCTCGAGCGCCGTCGCGAAGCGGTTCGAGTAGCTCTCGCGACGGATCTCGCCGTCGGTCACGACGTCGATGCCCGCGCGCTCCATCTCGCGGATGGCGACCACCGTCGCGTCGTCCTGCGCCTGCTCGAGGAACGGTACTGGCACGCGCCACATCGCCTGCACGCGCACGCGCGGGACGCCCTTGGACAGCATCGTCCGGTCGATCAGCCAGTCCGGCTGGGGATAGCTGCCCACCACCGTGGTCGAAAGCGCCTGCCGGAGCATGGCCCTGCCCTCCTCAGGAGATCCCGCGTCTGCACGATCGCGCCGCCTGTCCGAACGCACGCCATCATACGACGTCTATCGCTCGAGGCCGTGCTCCCACACGACGCCGGCGCGGCGGCCGATCATGACGAGGGCCGCGACCGCGAGCAGACCGGCGCCGCCTCCGAGCGCACACGCCGCACGCACGCCGAGATGCTCCGCGAGCACGCCGACCAGCAGCGAGCCGAATGGCGTCATGCCGGCGAAGGCGAGCGCGTAGAGACCCATGACGCGGCCGCGCAGCGCGTCGGGCGTCTCGAGCTGGAGCGTGGTGTTGCAGCCTGTCGAGAACACGATCTGGAAACATCCGAGCACGACCAGCAGGGCCGACGTCGCGGCGAAGTGGCCGACCAGCGAGAGGCTCGCCGTCCCGACGCTCAGGATCGCCGCCGAGCCGGCCAGGAGCCAGAGCGGCGGCTGGCTCTGGCGCAGCACGGCGAGTCCCAAGCCGGCGACCACCGCTCCCACCCCCAGGGACGACATGAGCAGGCCGAAGCCGTGCGCGCCCTCGTTCAGGACGTCGCGCGCCACGAGCGGCACCAGGACGTTGAAGTTGATCACCAGCAAGCTCGTGATGACGAGGAGCCCGAGCGTGAACGCGATCGTCGGCGTCCGGGCCGCATAGTCCACGGCGCCCCACACGCCTTCTCGGAGGCCGAGCCGACCCGCGGGCTCCGGATCGCCTGCCGTGCGCGTCGCGAGCAGCGCGCCGATGACGGCGACGAAGGAGAGTCCGTTCAGGAAGAAGGCGGCAGCCACGCCGAACCGGGCGATGAGGAGCCCCGCGACGGCGGGCCCGACGATGCGCGCGGTGTTGAACACCAGCGAGTTGAGCGCGACGGCGTTCGGGACATCGGGCTTGCCCACGAGGTCCGTGACGTAGGCCTGGCGCGCCGGGATGTCGGCGGCGCGCCCGAGTCCGTAGATCGCCGCGAGGACCGCGACGTGCCAGTAGCGCACCCGGCCGGTCCACACGAGCGCGGCGAGCGCGAAGGCCTGCCCCATCATCGCGGTCTGGGTCAGCAGGATGATGCGGCGCTTCGGGAACCGATCGCTCAGGGCGCCGCCGATCGGAGACAGGAAGAGGACGGGAATGAACTGCAGCGCCGTCACCAGGCCCAGCTGGAGCGGCGAGCCCGTCAGCTCCAGCACGAGCCACGATTGCCCGACGCTCTGCATCCACGTGCCGACCAGCGAGACGAGCTGCCCGCCCCAGAACAGGCGAAAGTCACGGTGCCGGAAGGCGGCCAGGCGGGCCGGCCTCGGTCCCCTCGAGGGCTCCACCGGTGGCCCGGGCGATCAGCGCGCCGACACGCTGAAGAGGCGGGCGCCGGCGCGGAGCTTCATGGCCCGAGAGTGAGGGCCGAGCACGGCCACGTCAAGCCCGCGCGACGTGCACCGAGCCGCTGGGTACGAACGCCGCGACAAGGCCTTACCGGCCCGCCGATGCGTGTGGGCCCTGCAGGCTGCGCTCGTCGCGCCCACACGCAAGAACTTGACCGGGCGCGCAGGCAGGTGCAGATTGGCCGGGAGCCGGGGCGGCTTCGAGAATCGACGCGGCCCGCCCGGACATCTCAAGAGCGCATCCGGAGTCGACTGCCAGCGAGGAGGGCCAAGCGCCACATGGCGAACGTGACCGTCTACACCAACATCGGCTGAGGCCCCTGTCATCGCGCGACAGAGTATCTGTCGCAAAAGGGAGTCGCGTTCGTGGAGAAGAACGTGGGCAAGGATCCCGAGGCCCGCAAGGAGCTGATGGCGATCGGCATGACCTCGCTGCCGGTGATCATCATCGGCGAAACCCGTCTCGCCGGCTTCAACCCGATGAAGATCGACGAGGCCCTGGCGCAGGTGCAAGGATGAGCGAGTCCGGCAAGCCGTCGCAGGCGAACATCGACAAGATGTGGGCCTATGCCCGGAAGTACGCCGAGAAGTCCGGCACGTTCCTCCATCCGGACGTGGCCGTGACGGAGACCGTCGTCGAGGGCCTCGCGCGCCACATCGAGCTGGTCGGGCGCCCGCTCTGCCCGTGCAACTTCTATCCCGACCCGCACGAGGAAGCCAAGCTGCGCCGCTGGATCTGCGCCTGCGACGAGATGCAGAAGTGGAAGTACTGCCACTGCCTGCTCTTCGTCGGGCCCGACGGGCTGCCGATCACCGAGCACCTGCCCGAGGACCACGAAGGGCGCGCCGCCTATGGCGTCGTGCCGGATCCGCACCCCGACAAGGGACGGGCCACCGCGCGCGTCCTCGAACGCCAGAAGGCCGAAGGGCCCCGCGAGTAGGAGCCGTCCGGACGCGCTACCGCGCGTCCACGGCGGCCAGGGCCCGGGGCAGCTCCACCAGCACCTCGCCGAGACAGCGGCGAATCCGGGCGATGTTCGCCTCGGCCCTGTCCGGGATGCCGCCGCGCGACACGTGCGCGATGAATTCATCGTGGCTCACCGTCATCAGGAGCGAGGCATTGATCTCGAGCTGGAGCGCGTGCACCCGTCGCGTCCCGGGCTGGCCGAAGGTGGCCACGATGTTGCCGCCGGTGTAGCCGCTGACGTTCTCGTGCACGTCGAAGCCGTGGCGGGCGAAGACGCCGGCCACGGCCAGCGCGAGCGGGCGCGCGCACGTCGAGTCGTGGCGCGTGCCGATGATGACCTGGTGATCCTTCATCCGCCTCGCGCTCCCGGTGTGGCCGTCGAGCAGGACGGCGGCCCCGTGCGCCTGGCAGAGCCCGGACAGCAGCGTCTCGAGGGTCGCGTAGTACGGATCGTAGAGAGCCGCGAGCCGCGTCTCCAGGTCGGCGAGCGCCAGCGGCCGCGCGAAGATGGGCGCATCGCGCATCGTGTGCGTGCGCACGACGCCGCGCAGCGAGCGCACCTCGCCGGCGACGTGCTCGAAGTCGTCGCGCCGGCGATTGACGTCCACGAACATCCGCGAGAAGGGCGTCGCGAGGACGGTCGCGCCGTGCTCGTGCAGATCGCCGTAGAGGTCGCTCGCGAAGACGTCGGCGAACCCGTAGGCGAACGTCTCGAACCGGGGCTCGCAGTAGTCGTCCCGCGTGATGTGCGGCAGCGGGAGGGTCCCGTAGTGCGGCACGCTCACCACCACCGGGGCGCTGCCAGCGCCGTCCGGGTGTCGGACGATCGGGAAGCCTCCGTCCATCGACGGGATGCTACAGGGGCCCCGAGGGCTGAGCAAGGGAGCCCTGGCGCCGCGGCGCGTCGGGGCCGCTCGCGGCTGGCCGCACCCGTTGGCTCGCCGGGGGCGCGCCACGCGCCTTGACACGCTCCCGGGTGCGTGCTACGCGGAGGAGTACGCGCATCGGGCGACTCACCAGTCGGTCTCAACGATGAGAAGGAGGATCACCATGACCTCGGTCACCGTCAATGGCCGGCGCTACAACGTGAATCTCCCCGACGACACCCCGCTCTTGTGGGCTCTCCGCGACGAGCTGGGGCTCACGGGCACCAAGTTTGGCTGCGGCATGGCTCTCTGCGGCGCGTGTACCGTCCACGTGGACGGACAGCCCGTGCGGGCCTGCGTGACACCGATCTCGGCGGTGGCCAAGAGCAAGGTCACCACCGTCGAGGCCATCGGCGCCGACAAGGTGGGCCGCGCGGTGCAGACCGCCTGGGTGGACCTGGGCGTGCCGCAATGCGGGTACTGCCAGGCCGGCCAGGTCATGACTGCGACGGCGCTGCTCAAGCGCACCAAGAAGCCGACCGACGCCGAGATCGACGAGGCGATGAGCGGCAACATCTGCCGGTGCGGAACGTACGTGCGGATCCGCGAGGCCATCAAGCAGGCCTCGGTCGCGGCAGGAGGCGCCCGATGAGTCCCGCGCGGCCGGCAGTCGCGACCGATAGCGCCGCGCTCGCGAACGTGAGTCGGCGCCGATTCCTCCAGGGGGCCACCCTGGGCGGGCTGGTCCTCGCGGTGGGATTCCCCTCGCTCTCGCACGCGGCCGATCCGCCGAAGTTCGGCGCGGACGGCATGCCGAACGGCTGGACGGACGACCCGCTGGTGTTCGTCTCGATTGCCGAGGACGGCACGGTGTCGATCGTGTGCCATCGATCGGAGATGGGCCAGGGCGTCCGGACCGGGATGCCCATGATCGTGGCGGACGAGCTCGAGGCGGACTGGAAGCGCGTGCGCGTCGTGCAAGCGACCGGAGACGAGAAGCGGTTCGGCAACCAGGACACGGACGGGTCGCGCAGCACGCGGCACTTCTTCGACCCGATGCGCCGGTGCGGCGCCGCGGCCCGGACCATGCTCGAGCAGGCCGCCGCCAAGAAGTGGGGCGTGCCCGTGAGCGAGGTCGAGGCGAAGAACCACGAAGTCGTGCACGCGAAGACCGGACGGCGGGCGAGCTACGGTTCGCTGGCCAAGGCGGCAGCCACTCTTCCCGTCCCGGCGCGCGACACCGTGCGCCTCAAGGATCCGTCCAAGTTCCGCTACATCGGCAAAGGCAACCTGAAGCTGGTCGACGGGCCAGACATGGTCAGTGGCAAGGCCGTGTACGGCATCGATACCCGGCTTCCCGACATGCTCTACGCGGTCGTGGCGCGGCCGCCCGTGTACCGGGGCAAGGTGGCGAGCTTCGACACCGCCGAGACGCTCAAGGTGCCGGGTGTGGTGAAGGTGGTCGAGATCGAGGCGAGCCCGCCGCCCGCCTTGTTCAATCCAGTCGGCGGCGTCGCGGTCGTCGCCAAGAACACCTGGGCCGCGATCCAGGGCCGGAAGGCCCTGAAGGTCACCTGGGACGACGGTCCGAACGCCAGCTATGACTCCGTCGCGTTCAAGGCGGCCATGGAGCAGTCCGCCCGCAAGCCCGGAAAGGTTGTCCGCGACAACGGCAACGTGGACGCCGCGATGGCGAGCGCCGCCAAGAAGATCGAGGCCGAGTACTACATCCCCCACCATGCGCATGCGCCGATGGAGCCGCCCGCGGCGACCGTCCGCATCAACCAGGGCAAGTGCGAGGTGTGGGGCGCCTTCCAGTCCCCGCAGCGGACCCGTGATCTCGTGGCCAAGCGCCTCGGAATGCCGCCGGAAAACGTCACGGTCAACGTGACGCTGCTCGGCGGCGGTTTCGGCCGGAAATCGAAGCCGGACTACGCGATCGAGGCAGCCGTGGTGTCCAAGGCGATGGACGGGAAGCCGGTCAAGATGACGTGGACCCGCGAGGACGACCTGACGAACAGCTACTTCCACACGGTGTCGGTCGAGCACCTGGAAGCTGGCGTCGACGCGCAGGGCAAGCCGGTCGCCTGGCTCCATCGCAGCGTCGCCCCGACGATCGGCTCGACCTTCGTCGAGGGCGCCAAGAACGAGATTCCGATCGAGCTGGGCATGGGCGTCATCAACGTCCCGTTCGCGATCCCGAACATCCGCATCGAGAACCCCGAGGCCGAGGCGCACACCCGCATCGGCTGGTTCCGTGCCGTCTCGAACATCCCCCACGCCTTCGCGGTGCAATCGTTCGTCGCCGAGATGGCCGCGGCGGTGGGGCGCGACCAGAAGGACTACCTGCTCGAGATCATCGGACCACCCCGAAAAATCCTCCCCGAGGCCCTGTCGGACACCTGGAACCACGGTGAGTCACCCGAGAAGTACCCTGTGGACACGGGCCGGCTGCGCCGCGTGGTGGAGACGGTCGCGCGAGAAGCCGGGTGGGGCCGAAGCCTGCCCAAGGGCCAGGGGCTGGGGATCGCCGCGCACTACAGCTTCGTGTCCTACATCGCGTCAGTCGTGCAGGTGGCCGTCGACGACAAGGGCAACCTGACCGTCCCGCGTGTGGATATCTGCGTGGACTGCGGCGCGACCGTGAACCCGGATCGCGTGCGCGCGCAGATGCAGGGGGCCGCGGTGATGGGCATCGGCCTCGCGACGATCAGCGAGATGAGCTTCAAGGGCGGCCGGGCGCAACAGGTGAACTTCGACAGCTATGAAGTCCTCCGCATGCCGGCCGCGCCTCGAGAGACCCGGGTCCACATCATTCCGGGCGACTACAGCCAGCCGATGGGCGGTGTCGGCGAGCCCGGGGTGCCGCCCGTCCCGCCTGCGCTGTGCAACGCGATCTACGCCGCGACTGGCAAGCGCATCCGCCAGCTGCCGATCCGCGATCAGTTGAAGGTCTAACGGCAACGACGAAGAGCAGCTTCGCCGACGACCGCGGCCCGCAACGTGGCCGCGGTCGTCGCGTCTTTTCCGTCCGCGCGCCGGGGCGCTCACCCGCGAGTCATCCGGTGAGCGCCGTCGAGGCGCTGGCGCCCCGCCCCCGCGGCGCCCCTCTGCCGGCCGGCTACCGTCGCCGCAGACTGCCCGCCAGCAGATCCACGAGCGCGCCGACCGACCGCTGATCGGTATCCCGTAGTGACGCGTACTCCGCCACCTCGACGATCTGGACCCGGGGATCGCCGAGGATCGGGCCGAGCAGCTCGCGACCCTCGGCGACGCTCAACCCCTCCGCGTGGGGGAAGTACGCGGCCGGCACATCGCCCCTGCCAAAGACATCGATGTCGAGGTGCAGCAGGACCCGAGCCGACGCCGGAATCGCATCGAGCGCCCGCCGTGCCGTTTCGGCCGGCCCAACTCGGCGCAAGTCGGCCAGCGACGCCGATCGCATGCCCGGCAAGGGCGACGCGGACGGGTTCGTCCAGCCGAGCACCGTGACCTGCGATGGGCCGAGCGGGGGGCCTGACCAGAACGGCGCGCCGCGCGTCAAGAGCCACACTGCGAGCGCCGCCGCGCTCTGGCACCGCGTCGGGTCCGGCGCCGCGTCGTCGAAGTCGCCGTCGACGTACAGCACGTGCACCTCGTCCGGCGACCCCGCGCGCAGGAGCGCCTGCGTGGTCCCCGCGACGATGCTGCAGTCGCAGCCGAGGAGCAGCGGCACGTGGCCGGGCTGCCGCAGGTACGGGGCCACCCGCTCCGAGACGCAGTCCCAGGCGATCCGTGGTCCCGGCCAGCTGCGAACCGGTGGGATCGCGTGATGCGGCAGGTAGCTGGGGATCGCCACGTCGCCCTCGTCGACCGCGTGGCAGCCCACAGCCTGCAGGCGCTCGAGCACGCGGGCTTCCCGATAGGCCCGCGCATCGTCCTCGCTGCCGGGATAGAGGGAGCCGGTGCGCAGAGGTACGCCGAGGACGTGATACGTGGTCGTCTCGTTCATTGAGCCCTCCTGGTCGATTTCGTCACTCTACATGGCGGCGCGCCGCCGCGCGGAGGTTGTGCCCTGTCCAAAGGGGCCCCGTACGCCAGGTGGCGTATTGCTCCCTTCCTTCACGAGGGCGTATCAAGCGGTGTCGGGCCAGAGAGCCCAGCCGTGCCCAGCCTCGAGGAGGAACACATGCCCCACGTCAGTCGCCCACGTTCGTTCGGAACGACCGGGACGCCCCTCACCATCGGCACGACCAGCCGGCTCGGGATGCTGATTGCGGTGCTCGGACTCGTTTCGGCGTGCGCGATGACTCCAGCACGCCCCACGGCGTCCGAAGCGCCGGCTCGGGCGCGCTCCGTGACCTGGGCCGACCATTTCCTGCAGGCGAAGGCTGCCGCCTCGTCGCCCGCGGGCCTCCCGGCGCTTCCTGTCGCCCTCGCGAAGACTGGCTCTGGCTCGCCGCTGCCCCTGTACTTCGAGGTCAATCAGGGGCAAGCCGGTGGTCGCGTGGAGTTCATCTCGCGGGGCCCGTCGCACACGTTGTTCCTGACGTCGAGCGCGGCTGTGCTGGCGATGCCCGGCAGCGGGCCCGGCGAGGCCAGGGCCCTTCGGCTCTCGCTCGCCGGCGCGAACGCCGGGACTCGGGTGGAAGGAATGGACGCGCTCGCTGGCCGGGTCAACTACTTCATCGGCAACGACCCGAGGGCCTGGCGCACGGACATCCCGACGTACGCCAGCGTGAAATACCGCGACGTGTACCCGGGCGTCGACCTCGTGTACCACGGGCGCCAGGGTCAGCTCGAGTTCGACTTCGTGGTTGCGCCCCACGCCGACCCGGCCAGGATCCGGCTCAGCCTCGAGGGCCCCGGCGAGTTCAGGCTCGACGAGCGCGGTGACCTCGTGCTGGGCGCCGGCGCAGCCGAGGTGCGGCTGCGCAAGCCCGTGATCTACCAGGAGATCGACGGCGCGCGCCGGGAGATCGCGGGGCGGTACGTCCCCACGGGGAAGGGCGCGGTCGGGTTCGCGGTCGCGGACTACGACCGGCGCCTGGCGCTGGTGATCGACCCGATCCTCCAGGCGACCTACATCGGCGGGACAAGCAATGACAACCTGAGCGGCACGGCGCTCGACACCGCGGGCAACATCTACATCGCCGGCAGCACCAACTCGTTCGACTATCCGGTGCTCAACGCCTTCCAAGGGACCAACACGGGCTTGGGCGTCAACGGAGCCTGCTTCATCACCAAGCTCAATCCCTCGGGCTCCGCGCTGGTCTACTCGACCTATCTCGCCGGGAACGGCGACAACGCGTGCTTCGGCGGAGTGGTCGTCGACGGCTCCGGGAGCGCCTACGTGACCGGCCCGACGACCGCGGACAATTTTCCGGTGACCGCGAGCGCGCTCCAGTCGACGCGGGCCGGCGACTACGACGTCTTCGTCACCCGGCTGAGTCCAGCGGGCAACTCGCTGCTGTACTCCACCTATCTCGGCGGCGGCGGATTCGACAACTCCCGGGGTCTCGCGGTCGACGGCGCCGGCAACGTGTGGGTCTCCGGCATGACCCGCTCGACGAATTTCCCTGTGAAGAACGCCACCCAGGCCGCCCATGCGAACGACGGCGGGAACAACGACGGCTTCGTGACGAAGATCGACACGAATCAGTCGGGCTTCGCCGGCCTCGTGTTCTCGACGTACTTCGGCGGCAACGGGACCGATCACGGCAGCGGGAACAACGTTGGCGGCGGGCTCGCGCTCGACCCATCGGGCAACGTCATCGTCACCGCTGACACGAACTCGAGCGACCTCGCGACGACGGCCGGCGCGTTTCAGCCGCTCCACGGGGGCGGCTTCGATGGCTTCGTTTTGAAGCTCGGTCCGGGCGGGAACAAGATCTACGCGAGCTACATCGGCGGCCCCGGAAACGACCCCGCCTTCACGATCGCGGTGGACGGGGCGGGCAACGCGTACGTCGCCGGCAGCACGAACGGGGTCAATTTCCCGCTCAAGAACCCGTTGCAGGGGACGTTCGGCGGCGGCTCGGACGACGCCTACCTGATCAAGGTCGATCCGAGCGGCCAGCTGATCTTCTCGACGTTCCTCGGCGGCAATGGCCCGGAGTTCCCCGGGCGCGTCGCGGTCGACCGGGCGGGCAACGCCTACCTCACGGGCAACACAGGGTCCACGGCAAACTTCCCGCTGGTCGCTCCGGTGCAATCCACCTACGGGGGAGGCTCCGTGGACGCCTGGATCATGCTGGTCAACCCGACAGGAACCGCGATCGCCTTCTCGACGTACATCGGGGGGTTCGGCGGCGACACGGGCTTCGGGATCGTCCCCGACCCGAGCGGCAACGTCTACGTGGGCATCGCGAGTGATTCGCCCAACCTCCCGGTCGTCACGCCCTTCCAGGCCGGCCTGCAGGGCGGCTCGGACGCCTACGTCGTGAAGCTCTCGCTGCCCGGCGGGCTCGTCGCGTCGCTCTTGCCGATCAGCCGCGCCGTCGCGACAGGCGGGACGGCCACCGTGTTCGCCACCATCATCAACAGCGGCGCCGACGAGGCGACCGGATGCACGATCACGCCGGTCAGTCAGCTCCCGATCACCTCGCTCTACCAGACCACGAACCGCTTCACCAACGAGCTCACCGGCACACCGAACACTCCCGCGAACATTGCCGTAGGCGACTTCCAGACGTTCCTGATCGCCATCACCGTCAACGGGGCGTTCTCCCCGAACGACATCTCGTTCAGCTTCGGCTGCGCCAACCGGCCCTCGGCGACCGTCATCGCGGGAGTCAACACGATGCTGCTGTCGGCCTCGGACGTCCCGGGGCCGGACATCGTCGCGCTGGGCGCCACACCTAGTCTCGACGGGATCGTGAACATCCCCGGCGCCTCCGGCACGGGGATCCTGGGGGTCGCGACATCGAACGTCGGTGCCGGCGCCTCGATCATCGTCACCCCGGACACGGGGACTGCGGTGCTCCCCGTGACGCTGCTCGTCTGCGAGACGACGGGCTCTCCCACCGGGGCGTGCGTGTCACAGCTCGGGTCGTCGGTCCCCACGACGATGAACGCGGGCGCCACGCAGACGTTCGCAGTCTTCGCCGTGGGTACGGGCACGGGGACGGTCGCGTTCGACCCGGCGGTGAACCGCCTGTTCCTGCGCTTCCGGAACGCCGCCAACAACCACGAGGTGGGAGCGACGAGCGGAGCGCTTCGGACCCAGTAGCCGACGTCGTCGCGTCGCGCGCGCTTCCGCTTGACGCGCCTCGGACTCTCCTCTACCGTCACGCTCGTGGCCGCCGCTCGGCGGTCATGAGCGTTGCCGGGGGAGGTGAAGCCGTGAACACCCAGCCTGACCGCGACCACATCGGCCGCCGGGCGCTCCTGCAGCGCGGGGCGCTCGCGGGCCTCGGTTTGAGCATGCGTCCAATGCCGGCGGCCGCGCAGCAGCCGGAACGATCGGCGGCCGCTGGCGTCCGGCGCTACGCCTTGCTCGGCCGCACCGGCATGCGCGTGTCCGACATCTCGTTCGGCGGCAGTCAGCTCGGCAGCCGCGAGGGCGACACGGTCCGCCATGCGCTCGACCGGGGCATCAACTACCTGGACACCGCGGACAGCTACAGCGGCGGCAACTCGGAGACGACGATCGGCGAGATCATCCGGGGCAAGCGCGACCGGATCTTCCTCGCGTCCAAGACGTACGCGGGACCGCGCCGCGACCAGATGATGCGCGCCCTGGAGGGCAGCCTCCGCCGGCTGCGCACGGACTACGTGGACGTGTACTTCAACCACGCCGTCAACGACGTCGACCGGTTGAAGAACCCCGAGTGGCACGAGTTCAACGCGCGGGCGAAGCAGCAGGGCAAGATCCGCTTCGTCGGCATGTCCGGTCACGCCGGGCGGCTGGTCGAATGTCTCGACTACGCGCTCGACACCGACAGCGTCGACGTGATCCTGGTCGCGCACAACTTCGGCCAGGACCCCTCCTTCTACCAGCACTTCACGCGCTCGTTCGACTTCGTCGCGCGCCAGCCGGATCTGCCCCGCGTGCTCGAGAAGGCCAAGGCGAAGAACGTCGGCGTGATCGCGATGAAGACCCTGATGGGCGCGCGCCTGAACGACATGCGCCCGTTCGAGAAGGATGGCGCCACCTTCGCGCAGGCCGCCTTCCGCTGGACGCTCTCGAACCGGAACGTCGACGCGCTGATCGTCTCGATGACGAGCCCGACGGGAATCGACGAGTACCTGGGCGCGTCGGGCTGGCAGTCGAGGGCGGGCCTCGACCTGCCGCTGCTGCAGCGCTACGTGCGGATGAACGGCCACTCCCAGTGCCGCCACGGATGCGGCGACTGCCTCGGGGCGTGCCCGTACGGGGTCCAGATCGACGAGGTGCTGCGCGCCCGCATGTACGCGGTGGACTACGGGGATCTCGAAATAGCCCGCCGCGAGTACGCGATGCTCGGAGCCGGCGCGTCCCCGTGTCTCTCGTGCGCGGCCCAGCCGTGCCAGGGCGCGTGCCCCCACGGCCTCCCGGTCGAGCGCTTCGTCGTGCAGGCCCACCGGATGCTGGCAGGCTGATCGTCCTGGCCCGCAGGATCCGGCTCTGGCGGGACGTCCTGCCCTGGCTCGTCACCGCCGGCTGCTTCCTCTTCCTCTACACGCGCCTCGAGCGTGCCGCGGCGGCCGAAGGGCAGCCGCTGGTCCGCTACCTCGCCCTGGTCTTCCAGCACGTGAGCTGGCCGCGATGGCTCGCGCTGATCCTGCCCTATTGCCTGCTCTTCCTGCTGATCGACACGCTGGTCGTGTGGCGGGTGATCTCGTGGTTCAACGCCCGGCTCAGCTACGTCGACGTCCTGCCCATCCGGGCGAGCGCCTACATCCTCTCGATCGTCAACGAGCAGGTGAGCAAGGGGGCGATCGCGCTCTATCTGAGCCGGCGCGAGGGCATTCCCGCCTGGGAAGTCGGATCGAGCATGCTGTTCGTCATGTTCTGCGAGTACTACTACCTGCTCGGCTGGGCGACGGTCGGCGTGACGCTGCAGTGGGACCGCTTCCCGCGAATCTTTCACTTCATCCCCTGGATCGCGGCGGCGTCCGCGGCGTTCTTCGTCGTGCTCCACCTCTTCTTCACCGGCCGGATCGGGGCGGGGATCGCGCTTCGCGACCGGCCGATCTTCCGGGCGTTCCGGCGCGCCACGGTCTGGCACTACGTCGGCGTGCTCGTCCTTCGCTCGCCGGCGATGCTCGGCGCGGTCGTCGTCTACACCCTCGCCCTGCGGCTGTTCGGCGTCCAGGCGAGCTTCGGCGAGCTGCTCGGGTATCTGCCCGTGATCTTCTTCGGGGCCGGCATGCCCGGCCCCATGCACTCGGTCGCCATCGTGCTCTGGGTCGTGCTCTTCCCGGAGAAGGCCGGCGCGATGACCGCGTTCGGATTCGTCCAGCACAACTTCTTCGTGCTGTTCAACGCCGCGATCGGTCTCCTCTTCCTTCGGCGGGCGACCCGGCTCTTCGCCGCCGCGTCGTGAGCGTGGCGTGGAACCGCTGTCCGATCGACACCAGCGTGCTCGCGACCAGGACCCACGCGAGGGCGACCACGACGGGCCGCAGCGAGCTCCATCCCAGGCGGGCGACCACGTCCCCGACCAGCGGGACGAAGTAGAGAATCCCGTTCCAGCGGCCGAGGGCGCTCGGGCGCAGCCGGCCACCTCGATCGAGCACGTACGAGTCGATCACGTACTGGACGAAGGCGGCGCCGACCAGAACCGGCAGGATCCACGGAATCGCGCCTCGCAGAGCCCCCGCCGCGAGGCCGCTCGTGACGAAGAGGGCATCCGTCGCGTGGTCGAAGAGACGCCCGCCCGCAGATGCGGTGCCCCGCCGGCGGGCGATCACGCCGTCGAGGACATCGCTCGCGATCGCCGTCAGCAGGATGAACGCCGTCCAGAACGCATGGGTCGCATCCGGGGCGGCCATGGTGATCGCGAACGGGAACACCAGGAGCAGGCGGATTGCCGTCAGCGCGTTGGCCATCGGACGCGAGCGTTTGTACCGTGCCGACGCGCCATCGTCAATTCCACCGTGCTAGAGTGACGCGCGAGATGACCATCGACGAACAGATCGCCGCCCTCGCCCGACGCGCCCACCAGATCCTCCCCGAGGCCGACCTGCGCGCCAAGCTCGCTCGGAGCGCCAGCACGGGCGTCCCCCTGCGGATCAAGCTCGGGATGGATCCGACCGCGCCCGACGTGACGCTCGGCCATGCGGTGCCGCTGCGCGTGGTGCGGCAGTTCCAGGACTGGGGACACCGCGCCGTGCTGATCATCGGCGACTACACGGCGAGGGTCGGCGACCCGTCCGGCCGCAACGCGACGCGCCCCGTGCTCTCGGGCGAGGCGATCGACGCCAACGCGGCGACCTACGTGGCGCAGATCGGGAAGATCCTGCGCACCGACCCCACGCACCTCGAGGTGCGCAACAACGGCGAGTGGCTCCGCGACATGACCCTGGTCGACGTGATCCGACTCGCCTCCCGCGCCACGGTGTCCCAGATGCTCCAGCGCGACGACTTTGCCGAGCGGTTCGCGAGTCACACGGAGATCCGGCTGCACGAGATTCTCTATCCGCTGCTGCAGGGCTGGGACAGCGTGCAGATCGAGGCGGACGTCGAGATGGGCGGGCGCGATCAGCTCTTCAACAACCTGGTCGGCCGCGACCTCCAGCAGCAGCAGCAGGGGGGCGACGGCCAGGTCGTCATCGTCACGCCGCTGCTCGTGGGCCTCGACGGCAAGGAGAAGATGAGCAAGTCCAAGGGCAACTACATCGGGATCACCGACCCGCCCTCGGGGCCCGATGGCATGTTCGGCAAGATCATGTCCCTGCCCGACGCGCTGATGGACGACTACTACACGCTGCTCACCGACGCGCCGCCCGACCGGTATCGGGCTCGGATTGCGAGCGACCCGCGTGCGGCGAAAGCGGAGCTGGCCCGCGACATCGTGGCCTGGCTGCACGGGGCTGCCTCGGCGGACGCGGCCGCGGACCAGTTCGAGAAGCAGTTCGCCCGGGGAGAGGCGCCGGACGAGATCCCGGAGGTCTCGGTGGCGGACCTCGGGCCCGGCCCGCACCGCTTGCCCCCGTTGCTCGTGCGAGCCGGGCTCGCGGCGAGCAACGGAGAGGGCGCGCGCAAGATGCGAGAGGGCGCCGTCTACGTCGACGGAGTGCGCATCACCGACGTCACCCGGACGATCACCGTCTCCGCGCCGACGGTGGTGAAGCTCGGTCGCCGGTGGGTTCGCCTGGCGCCGTGACGGTCAGGCGGCCATCCACTCCCGCGTGAAGCGCGCGTAGCAGTCGCGCTCGCCCGGCATCTTCGGCCAGCCGGCCAGGAGGCGCACCGCGGCGAGGAGCAGCCGGTCGCGCAGGTGGCTTCCGCTCTGCGCGTGCTCCTCGTACGCGGACAGCGTGATCTTCTGGTTGTGCGGATCGTCCTGGAACTTGCAGGCCGTGACCGCGACCGCCTCCTGGAAGGCGCGACGGTTGGCGCCGGACCGAAGATAGGCGTCGGCGAGCGCGGTGCTGTGCGGAACGTCGAAGGCGAGGATCGCCTCGTCCAGCTCGAGGAGCAGCGCGTCCGGCGTCTTGTGGCCGAGGTCGACGCCCGCGCGCTCGGCCTCGAGGACGGAAGAGAACAGCTTGTTCGCCCGCGCGGCGTCGTTGACGAAGCTCGCCATCAGGTAGAGCACGCGCGCCTGATACGGGTTGTCACTCGTGCGCATCCACGAATTGGCGGCGTTGCAGTAGTCGAAGGCGTGCTGCCCGTCGGTGAACTGTCGCGGCACCGTGTTCCGCAGGATGATCTCGGCGGCCCCGATCTGGATCGTGTCACCCAGGCTCCGGACCGACACGCCGCTCCGGAGATGGCTGGTGAGGAGGTCCCAGAGCGTCCTCGCGTCGGCCTCCATGAGCAGGCGGACCATCTCCTCGGCCTGGGCGTCGGTGAGTGGCGTCTCGTTGTCGCGCTTCACGTGCTTGCCGGCGTCCGGGAGCTCACTCGCGGTGGTCACGCAGGCTGCATCGTAGACCGAATAATAGAGGGGACCTACCGCCATGTCCGGAACGCCGATGTAGTAGACCCCGTGGGCCCGCTCCCAGCCGATCAGGTCGGCGAGCTCGACGACGGCGCGGGCGCGCAGCGCCTTGTGGCCGGTGTTGCGGGCCTTCCGTCCCACGATGGTGTCCTGCAGGTCGATGAGCCCCAGGAACTGCAACTGGTCGCGCAGGAGCGGACGCATCTCCGGGTCGGCGGCCAGGCCCTGGAAGAGCGCGTAGGAGTGCCGCACGTCGCCACTCATGGTGGCGATCAGGTGCGCGTGGAGCTTCTCCTCCACGCTGCCTTCGGGGGTGATCGGGTCCTGCTCTCGATTCCACACGACCGGGCCGTAGCTCGGCGGCGGCACCACCATGCCCTTCATCGTCGCGTAGCGCCCGGGGTACCGGCCGAGGAGTTGATTCCAGATGTCGAGCCCCGCCGGGATGTACCAGACGCTCTGGAGCAGCGGCAGGATCCGATACGCCTCGGGCAGGAACGGCGTGAGCCGCGCCGAGGTGCGCAGGCCGAGGATCGTGTGGTCGTTGTTGACCAGCGTGATCTGCCCGTCGCGCACGTTGATGTGGCTCGGCACCTGTACGAAGGGCGCCTCGGCCGCCGTGACCACGCCGAGCGCATCGCCGATCGAGCGCCCGTGGCGCTTCACCATCTGGAAGTAGAGATCGGCTGTCCGTGGCTGATCGCGGTCGAGGATGGCCTCGGTCAGTCCGTCGAAGAACCGGTCCTCACGAAGTTCCGCGCGGGTCATCGGCATGGGAGTCTCCTCACGGGAGCGAGTGCGAGAACATCGGCTTGCCGGCCACGGGCATCTCCGCCCTCAGAATTCGGCCGGCGCCGGAATCGGTCATGAACAGCGACGCGCCGGTCGGGCCGCCGAAGGCGATGTTGGTGACGAAACACTCGCCCTGCGGCTCGACGTGGTGCGTCGGGCGCCCGACGCGGTCGAAGCGCCACACGGTCATGCCGGGCTGCGCGACGATCAGGCCGCCCTCCGCGTCCAGCGCCATGCCGTCGGGTCCGGCGAGACCACCGGACAGCTGGATGAACAAACCCACCTTCGACACGCTGCCGTCGTCGAAGAGCGGCAGGCGCCACACCGCGTTGCCGCGGGTCACGCCGACGTAGAGCTGCGTCTCGCCGAGGTTCGGCACGAGCCCGTTCGGGCTCGGCACCGTGTCGACGAGCAGGTCGAGCCGGCCCGCCGCCGTGTAGCGGTACACGCGGCCCGTCGGATCGTGCAGGCCCGTCTGTCCCTGGTCGGTGAAATACAGGTCGCCATTCCGGGCGAAGACCAGATCGTTCACGCCCTTGAAGCTCTCCGACCGGACGGTCTCGATCAGCGGGGTCACGCGACCGCTCCCAGGATCGAGCTGCATGATCCCGCGCTTGTAGTCTGTGATGAAGATGCGGCCGTCGCGGTGGATCTTGAGCCCGTTCGGCCAGCCGTCGTACTCCGTGACCAGCGTCCACTCCCCATCCGGGGCCACGCGGAACACGCGGCCGAACGGGATGTCGGTCACGTAGAGGTGGCCGGCACGGTCGAAGCTCGGGCCTTCGAGGAAGCAGTCGACGGGCTCGCCGGCCCGATTGGCGTCGGCCCACGCCGTCCTGACCTTCCGCCGGTACTTGTCGGGCACGCGCGAGAAGACGGTCGCGGGAATGCCGGCGGAGGGAGCGTACATGGCCCGTAGCCGTGGATGCTAGGCGCGGGCCCACGCCCTGTCAAGCTGGCGAGCCCGTGTCGATCGCGCCGCGCGCGTCCTTTCGCGCGAGCACCACGAGGCTGTTCGCACACCGCGCGACCGGCCCGAACGAGGCGAGCGCCCGGTCGGCCCGGCGCAGCAGTCGGTACGCGACCGCTGTCCTCCGGCCGAGCCGCGCGCGGTGCAGCAGCGTGGACGGCAACACGTTGGTGATCGAGTGAAACCCCCAGACGCGAACCGGCTCGAGACCGGCGGCCCGCAGCAGCCGCACGATCTCCGCCATGCCGAAGAGCCGCAGCACGCCGTAGCCGGGGTAGCTGAGGCGACACGCTCCCGCGCGCGCCGTCGCGGCGCGCCAGACGTCTCCGGGGCGGACGCCATAGTGCCAGGGATCGCCGAGGAGGCCGCTCAACCAGGCCCAGGCGAGGTCGAGACTAAAGCGCCCCTCGCACTCGACCAGCAGGCGGCCGTCGGAACGCAGCACGCGCGCGATCTCGACCAGGGCCGCCCGTGCGTCGTCGACGTAGCTCAGCGTGCTGCCGCAGCACGTCGCCGCGTCGAAGCTCTCGTCGCGATACGGCAAGGCCTGGAGGTCGCCCTGGACGAGCGGGACGCGAGCCAGTCGCGTGCGCGCGCCATCGAGCAGCGCGGGCGAGAGGTCGAGCCCATGCGCCGCGTAGCCCAGCTCGTCCAGGATCGCCGTCTGAAAGCCGGTCCCGCACCCGCCGTCGAGGGCGCGCGACCTGGCCACGCATGCGGATGGCGCGAGCTCGGCCCGGAGCACGTCGTGGAGCATCTCGTACAGGTGCTCGTACCAGGGCTCGAGCGCCTCGTATTCCTTGGCCATCGCGTCGAAAAAAGTGATGGCCTCGCGCGTCATGGTGCGAGTCTATCCCGGATGGACACGCACTCGCGCGGGCCGGCGGCGCCGCGGTCCTGGTCGGAGCGCCGTCCCGTCAGCCTCGTGGACGCGTCCGACAATGGCCAGTCGCGAGGATCCCTGGTGGCGTTGCTCGAACGCATGCGCGACGGCGCGTTCCAGGGGCGGCAGCTCGGCCGGGCGTTCGCCGCGTGGACGCGCATGATCGACCGGGGCCACCTGATCGCGCTCGGGCTCGCCGGTTCGCTCGCGAGCGCGGGGCTCTGGCCGCTCTTCACGTGGCTCGTCCGGCGCGGCTACGTCGACCTGATCGTGTCCACGTCGGCCAATGCGACCGAGGATCTGCTGGAGCATCGCGGCGCGCGCCTCTACCAGGTCGACCCCGAGCGCGTCGACGACGTCGAGCTCCGGCGGCAGGGCTACTACCGCTTCTACGATCACGTCGTGGCGGCGCGCGACTACGACGCCATGGAGGACTTCACGCGCGGCTTCTTCGAGCGGCTCGCCGCGACGTGGCCGGCCCCCACGATCTCCGGGCTCGCGTTCATGCGCGAGCTGGGCCGCTGGCTCGAGCGTGAGGGACTCGACCAGTCGCTCGCGGCGACGTGCGCGCGGCACGGCGTGCCGCTGTTCGTGCCGGCCGCACCGGATGGCCCGCTGTCCGAAGGCCATCGCGTGGCGGGTGTCGCGGGGCCGGTCGTGGACTTCTTCGCCGACTACCGGCTGCTGATCGAGATCATGCACCCGTTCATGTCGCCCGGCCCCGGCACCGCCGCGATCTTCCTGGGCGGCGGCGTGCCGAAGGACTTCATCCAGATCGCGACCACCAGCGTCTCCACGCTCCGCGGCATGGGTGAACCGAGCCCGCACGTGGCCGCCATCCAGATCACGACCGACAACGCGGTGTACGGCGGTCTCGGCGGGGCGAGCGTCGCGAGCGAGTGCTTCTCGTGGGGCAAGGAATCCCCGGACGGCGACAACGTGATGGTGTTCGCCGACGT
>Ga0187894_10001979_pt1 | contig 25233 bp, 27 predicted proteins | sample GBC1701081metaG_FD_136650 | JGI IMG/M metagenome (GOLD analysis project Ga0187894, IMG submission 136650) | White microbial mat communities from a lava cave in the Kipuka Kanohina Cave System on the Island of Hawaii, USA - GBC170108-1 metaG ... | reverse complement strand
CGGACGGTCGTCGTGAAAAAGCACCAGGCCTTCATTCAAGCAGGAGCCGGCATTGTCGCCGACTCGAACCCTGAACACGAATATGAGGAGACCTGTAATAAAGCTCGGGCCATGATGAAGGCCGTCGAATTGGCCGAGCAGGGACTGGAGTAGGAAGAGTCGAAAGTCGAAAAGTCTTCATGTCCATCAAGTTTTCGAGACTGCTCGCATACCTTGTGACCTGACGACTTTTGACCTTAAGACTTTAGGACTATTGTCATGTTATTGATGATCGACAACTACGATTCCTTCACCTATAACCTCGTGCAATATTTTGGAGAACTGGGTGAAGACGTTCAGGTATTCCGCAACAATAGGATTACGATCGATCAGATCGAATCGCTGCGCCCCAGCCGCATCGTCATTTCTCCGGGACCCTGCACGCCGACAGAAGCGGGCGTGTCTGTCGAAACCATCCGGCATTTCGGTGGGCGTCTTCCGCTCTTGGGCGTCTGCCTCGGCCATCAGTCTCTGGCCGTGGCCTTCGGTGGCGAAGTCGTCCGAGCCGAACGGCTGATGCATGGTAAAACATCGAAGATCCAGCACGACGGGAGAACGATTTTCCATCAATTGCCCCGTCCGTTTGACGCCACACGCTACCATTCTCTAATCGTGAAGCGCGAGACGCTGCCTTCCTGTTTCGAAATCTCCGCCGAGACGAACGAGGGGGAAATCATGGGACTACGCCATCGATCGCTGGGAATCGAAGGGGTGCAGTTCCATCCAGAATCGATCCTCACGACGCCGGGGAAGGACCTCCTCCGTAACTTCCTTAAACTGTAGTCAAGCCAGGCTGGTCTCCGATCCATGATCAAAGACGCGATTGCTACACTTGCCGACCGCGCCGCTCTTACCGAACAAGAGGCCGAATCGGTGATGTTGGAGATTATGGACGGCGCAGCGACTCCAGCTCAAATTGCTGCCTATTTGATGGGGCTCCGTCTGAAGGGCGAAACCGTCGAGGAAATTTCCGGCTCCGTGCGGGCGATGCGTGCCAAAGCCGTCCGCATCGCCGTTGGAGATCCCCTAGTCGTCGATACATGCGGGACGGGAGGGGATGGGGCCCACACATTCAATATTTCCACCACGACGGCGCTAGTCCTCGCGGGCGCAGGGTTGACCGTGGCAAAGCACGGCAATCGCTCCGTGTCGTCTAAATCAGGGAGCGCAGACGTCCTCTCGGCGCTTGGGGTCAAGATCGATCTCCCGACCGAGCATGTGGCCGATTGCATCGATGAAGTCGGGATAGGCTTTCTCTTTGCCCCGCTCTATCATGGAGCCATGAAGCATTGTGCCGGCCCAAGACAGGAGATGGGCATTCGGACCATGCTCAATCTCTTGGGCCCGTTGACCAATCCCGCAGGGGCCACCATTCAAGTGCTCGGCGTCTATGAGGGACGATTGACCTCTCTGCTTGGGAATGTTCTCATGCATTTGGGATCGCAACATTGTTTTGTCGTACATGGGATGGACGGGCTCGACGAGATCACCTTGACTGCAAAAACACAGATTTCTGAAGCCAAGGGGGGCGTTCTCTCGAACTATCTCCTCGATCCGGCAGAGTTGGGTCTCGCATTGGTTCCAGCGAAGCAACTGGCCGGAGGGACCCCGCAAGAAAATGCTTCGATGACGCGCGACATTCTCCAAGGGCGGAAGGGGCCGAAACGGGATATCGTCTGTTTGAATGCCGCGCCCGCCTTGGTTGCAGGGCGCAAGGCGGCAACGCTCCAAGATGGATTTCTCTTGGCGGGCCAGGCCATCGATTCTGGCGAGGCAGCTGAGAAGCTGGCTCGCCTTATTGCCTTTACAAATAAAGGCTGATGCCATCGTGATCCTCTCTCGTATTCTTGAGCATAAAAAAGCAGAACTCCGGCGCAAGCAAAGCAGAGGCTACCGCTCCGAGCTGAAAGCCAAGATTCAAGATGCCCCAGGCCTGCTCGGTTTTGCCGTGACCCTCGAAGCCACAAAAACGAACGAAAGTCCTTCGCTGATCGCCGAAGTGAAAAAAGCCTCACCCAGTCTTGGCCTCCTCCGTCCCGAGTTTTCCGATCGGTTCGACTATCTCAAGATTGCCAAGACCTATCATGCCCATGGAGCTTCGGCCCTCTCCGTCTTAACCGACAAGGATTTCTTCCAGGGAAGTCTCGACTACCTCCGTGACATCAAACAATCGGTGCCCATGCCTGTCTTGAACAAAGAGTTCATGGTCGACGAGATCCAATTTTACGAAGCGCGAGCCTACGGGGCCGATGCGGTCCTCTTGATCGTCGCCGCGCTTGAACGACAGCAGTTGATCGATTTCTATGCGTTTGCCACGGGATTAGGCATGGACGTGCTTATTGAGATTCATCACGAGCGCGAACTCGATAGGGTACTGGAACGAGTTCCGGAGGCACGGCTGATCGGTATCAATAATCGAGACCTCAAGACCTTTACGACCGATCCAGCGGTCACGCTGCGTTTGGCGAAACGGATTCCGGTCGGCAAGCTGATTGTCAGCGAAAGCGGCATCCACCAACGCGCCGACGTGGTGCAGTTGGTCGAAGCCGGCATCCATGCCATGCTCGTCGGAGAATCGCTGATTAGGGCCGATGACATTGGGGATAAAATCCGTGAGTTAAAGGGAGTCTCGGCTCCGTCGCACGCATAGCAGGATGCTGAAAAAGTCCGCCAGCGGCGTTCTCGGTTCATCGAAATCCTCAACGTACCCCAGAGGGTACGTCTCCGGTTTCGACTCACCTGTGGCCTTGCTGGACGGGCTTTTCGAGCACCCTGCCGCTCTGTTGACATCGGTGCCAGCAGGTTTGATTCCGACAGAGTATCGTATATAAACCAGGCATATCCGCAGCCTACTAAGATGGCCGCTACACTCAAAGTTAAAATTTGTGGCATCACGAACGCCGAAGATGCCGCCGTGGCAGTCGAGGCGGGGGCCGATGCCTTAGGATTCGTGTTCTATCGAAAGAGTCCACGATACATCGATCCCACGCTGGCCCGTCAGATTGTCAAGAGCCTGCCTCCCTTGGTGATACCCGTCGGGGTGTTCGTCGATGAAGAGCAGCAAACGGTCAGAAACCTAATGGACGACTGCGGACTTGCCATTGCGCAGTTACACGGAAACGAGTCGGCGATCTACTGCAAGGAATTAGGTCGTACGGTCCTGAAAGCGCTTCGTGTAAAAGACCGGAGCACGTTTCTCGCCTTGGCGGAATTTCGCGGGAGGGCCGGCGTTCGGGGGTTCGTGCTGGATGCCTTTTCCGATCAGGCCTATGGAGGCACTGGACAGGTGATCGATTGGCGACTGGCCGCAGAGGTCGCCAAGGCTGCGAACGTGCTCCTGGCCGGTGGGCTTACTCCGGACAATGTTGAGAAGGCGGTCCGGGTGGTTCAGCCGTATGGCGTGGATGTGAGCAGCGGCGTCGAGCGGGCACCCGGGAAGAAAGACCACGACAAAGTGCGCGCATTCATTCGAGCGGCGAAGGTTAAGGTTGTCTCTCTGACATGAGCCTGTCTATACTGCACCCGCTCTAAGTTCTCATGAGGACTACGATGACGTCTGTTCCCAATAAACACGGTCGATTCGGCGCGTATGGCGGACGCTATGTTCCTGAAACACTCATGCCTGCCTTGCTTGAATTGGAGCAGGAATATGCCCGCGTGAAAAAAGACCGAGGCTTTCAGTCTGAACTCGCCTATTATTTGAAACATTACGCCGGACGTCCTACTGCGCTCTACTTTGCGCAACGACTCACGAAGCGATTGGGTGGGGCAAAGATCTATTTGAAGCGCGAAGACCTCTGTCATACCGGAGCCCATAAGATCAATAATGCGATCGGGCAGGGGCTTCTGGCCCAGCGGATGAAGAAACCGCGCGTCATCGCTGAAACCGGCGCCGGACAGCATGGGGTGGCGACGGCGACCATTGCGGCGATGTTCGGGCTTCAATGTGAAGTGTATATGGGGACCGAAGACATGCAGCGCCAGGCGCTGAACGTATTCCGCATGAGATTGCTCGGCGCGACCGTCACAGGGGTCGACGCGGGAAGCCGCACGCTCAAGGACGCCATCAGCGAGGCCATGCGGGATTGGACGACGAATATCCGCACAACCCACTACATTCTCGGTTCTGTGCTCGGAGCCCATCCCTATCCGATGATGATCCGGGATTTCCAATCCATCATCGGACGTGAAGCTCGGCGGCAGATCCTCGCGGCAGAAGGCCGGCTGCCGGACTGCCTCATTGCCTGCGTCGGAGGCGGCAGTAATGCGATAGGACTTTTCCATGCGTTTATCAAAGACACAAAGGTCAAGATGATCGGTGTCGAGGCTGGCGGCTTGGGGGTTGCGAGCGGAAAACATGCCGCGCGTTTTGCCGGAGGAAAGCCGGGGGTCTTGCAGGGGACCATGACCTATCTGCTTCAGGGCGACGACGGGCAAGTGAATCTGACCCATTCAGTTTCAGCCGGGTTGGATTACGCCGCGATCGGTCCCGAACACAGTTATTTGCGGGATCGAGGCAGAGCCGAATACACCTCGGTGACCGACGACGAAGCGATGGCCGCGTTCGATTTGCTGGCGAGAGAAGAGGGGATCATGCCGGCCCTCGAAAGCGCCCATGCCGTTGCCTACACGATGAAGGTCGCGCCCAGGATGAAGAAGAGCCAGATTCTGGTTGTGAATCTCTCCGGTCGTGGAGATAAGGATGTCCAGCAGATTGCCAAGATGCGAGGGATCACGCTGTGACATCAAGGCTCGACCGTACCTTTGCAGAGCTTCGACAACGAGGTGAAAAGGCGCTTATCGCCTATCTGATGGCAGGCGATCCCTCACTGCAAGAGACCGAGCAACTTGTTGTGGCGTTAGAACAGGCGGGCGCCGATATCATTGAACTGGGTGTCCCGTTTTCCGACCCCATTGCCGATGGCCCCGTAATCCAACAGGCGGCTGAACGAGCCTTACGCAGTGGAACATCTCTTCGAACGATCCTTTCCATGGTTGTCCGTCTCAGAACGAGGACCAAAATCCCCCTGGTTTTAATGGCGTACTACAATACTGTTCACGCATTCGGTCCTGAGCAGTTCTGCCAGGAGGCGGCTCAAGCCGGTGTCGACGGCCTGATTATGCCTGACATGCCGCCGGATGAAGCGGGCCCAATCAGAGGGCCGGCTGCCGCGGCTGGGCTTCCGCTGATTTTTTTACTTGCCCCCACAAGCACAGCAGAACGACGGACCTTCGTGGCGCGCCAATCTCAGGGCTTCGTCTATTACGTGTCGCTGACCGGCATCACTGGCGCAAAATTAGTCAACTTGGCCGATGTAGGGAAGAATGTTGAAAAAATCAGGAAGATCACCAGCGTTCCTGTGGCGGTCGGCTTCGGGGTTGCGACGCCGGAGGATGCCGCCAAGGTTGCAGCCATTGCCGATGGGGTGATTGTCGGCAGCGCGATCGTGAAACAGATTGCCGCGTACCGTGAAAAACCCGAGATGGTAAAGCAGGTCGCAACATTCGTCCATTCATTGAAAACTGCTATGCGCGCGGCTCAGTCCAGAACACGTTAGCAGAAGGCTGAAAGAGCCTGTGTGCACGGTCGGTCTGGTCTATTAGGTCGGTCGTATGTATTCGTTTGAACGAAACTAACCAGATGAACCAGACAAACCAAATAGACCAGATGAACTGAGCGGAGGTGGGGGCTATTGTTTGGCTTGGGGGGGCATGGCTGCGATCATTTCCGTGGTCAGGTCTTTGGCGACGTCCTTTAAGTTGGGTCTGTAAAACATATAGCTGCTGGACTTTTCATGCCGGGCCTTCCAGACGGTTGTGCCGGTTGTCGCATCAACAAGCCGCAGGCTGAGTCCGACACGACCGACGTTATCGCCTTCCTTGCGCGCATATTCCCAAGAATTCACCCGAACGACAAGGAAAGAATCGACGTTTAATGCTTTCCCCAATTTGATGGCGGCTTCCTTATCGGAGTGACCGGTCATTTCCAAGCGAGAGAAATAAAATACGAGTGAGTCGAACGCTTCTTTCGACCCCTGGAAGACATCCGTGACATTTTCAGGAGACACCACACGCTCGATATTGGCGACCTTGTTTAGGGTGCTGGATAAGACTTCTTGAATATCCTCGCGCGCGCTATCGTATTGGCTTGCCATCGGAGGAAGTACAGCGATGGCTTGAGGCCGGAACATTCTTGCGCCCGGTCCTTCCCACACTTCCTGTAACCCGCCGCAGCCGGCGACTAAGAAGAGAGGAAGAAAGCAGATGACGAAGGCACGTCGTAGGCGATGAAACATAAGTATGGCTCAGTATACCATTAAAATGTCCAAGCGAGCGCACCTGAGGCAATCGCGCCACCATTATCAAAGTCGTATCCGCCGCCAAGATCCAAGCGGAAGGCATACATTCTCATGCCGATTCCCGCCGTCGGTGTAAAGATCGATCCTGCATCCTGCACATTCTTGTATGTCCCAACACGGAAGGAGAGAAACTCAGACAGAATCGTCTGTTCCATACCAAGACTCAGGACCTGACTCTTGAGGCCGGGAATAAGCGTCTGATTGGAGGTGATATCCATGTCGGCGGAAATGGTCATCGTCGACCAGGGATTCACGGCTATACCGCCTCGCACCTGAGGAGTCAGCTTGTATTGGATGCCGTGTGGGGCATCGAAGGTCGGCTGGTTGATGTCTTTTGCGACCACACCGAATTTTAGCCAAGAAGACGGACGATACATCGCTCCGAGATCGACTCCATAGGAGGTGGAGAAGTCTGCCTTCCCGAAATTGTCCAAGAGATTCGGATCCACTCCGCCCTGGAGATTGGTCGTCGTGTTGTAGGCCGCGCCTTGGATGACCTTGCCTGTGACACCGACTGAAAATCTTTTATCCGCAAAGGCATAGGCATAGGAGAACGCCACCTGCCTGGCTTCCAAGCCCCGTAACGCCATCTGTCCGGCCAGATTGGTCTGTCCACCGCTCGTGCGCACTTGTACCGGCGTACTCACGAAGGCTCCGGAGGTTGCGACATCCGACACATTGAATCCAAAGGCGTGATCGCCGAAATGACCTTTGATATACAGGCCGCCGGAGCCGAGTGCAGAAATTGTGGCACCAGGGCGATTAATTTCATTGGCGATGTTCTGCGCTTTCGCCTGATTGGGCTGCGACGTATCGTTTGGGTTGAAATCATTGAGATCGTCCAAGGCATTGGCAATGCCGAGCCGGTCCGTCCCCTGGGTCGTCCCTTGGATACGAATATCCAAGGATTTCGACATGGCCAAACCTGCCGGATTCCAGTACGTGGCATACGCGTCGGTAGTTACGGCCACTCCGGCACCACCCATTCCAGTCGCACGGGATCCGACAACGACAAACTCCACAGCCACTGCCGGTGTTGCCAACAGAGAGAGCAACAAACATATAAAAATCACGTTCGATGCACGGGGTAGCGTCATAACGTCATTTCCATGAATCCCGTGGGTTCGGTTCACTGTATTCAACGAACGAGTATCCGTCAAGAGTTAGACGATCTGGCCATCCTGCATATGCACGATCCTATCGGCCTGGGCAGACAGTTTGTCGTTGTGAGTGACGATCACAAAGGTCGTCCCACGGGCCTTGTTCAGTTCGCGCATCATTGCAAAGAGCGCCTCGCCCGTATGCGTATCCAAATTTCCAGTCGGCTCATCGGCCAATACGAGATCGGGTTTCTGCAAGAGGGCTCGCGCGACCGCTACGCGCTGCTGCTCACCTCCGGACAGCTCGCCGGGCTTGTGATGCAACCGGGCTCCCAGCCCGACCTCCTGCAACAACGCGATGGCCTCCGGTTCAATATCTGTCCGATTTCGTCGCTGGATCAGCGCCGGCATACAGGCATTTTCAAGCGCGGTGAATTCAGGCAGGAGATGATGAAATTGGAAGACAAACCCGATGCGCCGATTCCGAAAGTCCGCCTGTTCGCCTTCTGACATGTGAAACAGATCCTGGCCGTCGAAGTGGACCGTTCCTGTCGTGGGGCGATCGAGTGTTCCGATAATATGGAGCAGTGTGCTCTTTCCGGCTCCCGATGCTCCGACAATCGCAATCAATTCGCTCCGTTGGATCTGTAGATTGACGCCCTTCAGCACCGTGAGGGTTTGCTCGCCCATCGGGAACGACTTGGTTAGGTTGGTGACAGTGATCACGCCGGAGCTCCAAAATGAAAGAGAAATGCTGAAGGGGCCGGCATGATCATTCGTAGCGCAGCGCGGCCACCGGTTCGAGTTTGGCTGCCTGAAGCGAAGGGTAGACTGTGGCGGCGAAGCTGATCAGAATGGCAGAGCCTGCCACAAGGAAGACGTCCATCGCTTGTACATGGACAGGAATCCGAGAGATGTAATAGACCGAAGGATCGAAGGTCCAAAAGGTTTGGATCAGCCATAGAAACGTATAGCCGAGTGGAATACCGATGGCTGTCCCTGATAGGCCGATGATCAACCCATTCAGCATAAAAATGCGCCTGATGCTTTTTCTGGTCGCGCCCATGGCCTTGAGGATCGCAATTTCCTTTTGTTTTTCGGTTACGATCATGGTGAGGGTGCTGACGATATTGAAAGATGCCACGATGGTGATCAGCACCAACAGCAAAAACATCATCGTCTTCTCAAGTTTGAGGGCTGAGAACAGATTACGATTCATCTGCATCCAGTCCCTCGCTCCATAGGCGAAGCCGAGCGATTGCTCGACAGAACGGGCCGTCTCGTCCGCGTGAAAGACGTCCGCCACTTTAATTTCAATGCCGGTCACCGTCTGCCCCATGTTGAAAAACTTCTGCGCTTCCGCGAGATCGATGTAGGCCAGGGACGAATCGTACTCATACATCCCTGATTGAAACAGCGCGACCAACGCGAAGGTCCTGATCTTCGGCACCATGCCGATCGCGCTGATCGGGCCGGCGGGAGGGGATACCACGTTGACCGTGTCGCCGACAAAGACGCCGAGCCGCAGCGCTAATTCCTTGCCCAGGATGATGCCGGGCTTTTCTGTCTCGACTGCTGGGCCGGTTGGATCGTCTGCGGACGGTTGTTTCACCTTGACCGGCCGGCCAAGGTCGGTTAACTGTCCGGTCGAGAGATTTTTGGCCAGCTCGGTCACCGTGCCCTCGCGTTCCGGATCAATGCCGCGGATCACGATGCCTTGCACGCCGGATTGGGTTGTGAGCAAGACCTGCTTGAGCACAAAGGGAGTTGCCGCGACGACCCCGGGGACGGTAGTGACCTGTTTGGCGACGGGATCAAATTCGCTCATGCCGTCTTTCATCCGGTCCTGTACGATGATATGGGCCGTCGTCCCAAGAATCTTCGCCTGAATATCCTCTTTAAACCCGGTCATAATGCCGACCGTTCCGATCAGGGCGGCCACACCGAGCGTGATCCCGGCAATGGAGACCACGGTGTTCAGGGAAATTGTGCGATTCCGGCGCTTGGCCCGGAGATATCGCAATCCGACAAAGATTTCGTAGGAGAGGGCCACCGTTTATTTCTCGGGCCTCAGTTGTGGGAAGAGGACGACATCGCGGATCGACGCTTGATCGGTAAAGAGCATGATCAGCCGGTCGATGCCGATGCCTTCGCCTGCGGTGGGAGGCATACCGTACTCCAAGGCTCGCAGGAAGTCTTCATCGACCAGATGCGCCTCTTCATCGCCCGCCGCCCGCTGAGCTGCCTGCCCTTCGAATCGTTCCCGTTGATCCAACGGATCGTTCAACTCTGAAAAGGCGTTGGCGATTTCCCTGCCCGCAATGTAAAGCTCAAAGCGGTCGGTCAAGGCTGGGTTCGAATCTTTGCGTCGCGCGAGGGGTGAAATTTCAATCGGGTAGTCGGTGATGAAGGTCGGCTGCTGCAGATTGGGCTCCACCGTTTCCTCGAAGATTTCGTTCACAATATTGAAGAGCGGCCATTTCGGATCGACTGCGATGCCAAGATTTTTGGCCGCCGCAATGGCCTTCTCCTTATCCTCCAGGACAGAAGGGGCGAGCTTGTTCACCTCCAGAATGGCCTGGTGATACGACCAGCGGCGCCACGGAGCCGTGAGTGTGATTTCTTTCCCCTGATAGGTGATGACGGTCTTGCCGAGGATCTGCTGTGCCAAGGAAGAAACAAGTTCTTCCGTGAGGACGATCAAGTCCTGATAGTCGGCATAGGCCACGTAGAACTCCAGCATCGTGAATTCCGGGTTGTGAATCGTCGAGATGCCTTCGTTCCGGAAATTGCGGTTGATTTCAAACACGCGGGGAAAACCGCCCACGATCAACCGTTTCAAGTAGAGTTCCGGCGCAATGCGGAGATAGAGATCGACGCCGAGGGCATTGTGGTGTGTGACAAAGGGTTTTGCCGCAGCGCCTCCTGGAATCGGATGCATCATCGGCGTTTCGACCTCAAGGAAGCCTCGCTCGATCAGGAAGGCGCGAATGCCGGCGATGATTCTGCTGCGCGTGGCAAAAATGCTATGGACTTCGGGATTGGCGATCAAGTCGACATAGCGCTGTCGGTAGCGGGTTTCCACGTCTGTCAACCCATGCCACTTTTCCGGGAACGGTCTGAGGGCTTTGCTCAAGAACGTGAGTTGCGCGACTTCGACGGTGAATTCATTGGTCTTCGTGCGAAAGAGGGTGCCGGTGACACCGATCCAGTCTCCCAAGTCGAGCTGCTCGGCAATGCGATAGCCCTGCTCCGAGAGATGGTCCTTCTTGAGGTAGATCTGCAGCCGATCGGATGCATCTTGCAGCACGGCAAAGCCGGCCTTGCCGAAGCGACGTAGGGCGACGATGCGTCCAGCGAAGGTGCAGGAAATTTTCTCTTCTTCCAGGACCTCTTTGGTCTTTTCGGAGTGAAGCGCGATCAATTGGCCCGCGCGATCCTTGACTTCGAAGCGAGTGCCGAAGGGCGCTACGCCTGCTACACGCAGGGTTTCAAGCTTCTTGAGGCGTTGCTGCTGCTGTTCGTTCAGTTCATCCATAACACTTCACGCTGAGGCGATAGGCAAGGGGTTAGAGGGGCGGCTCACCCATCGATTCTTGCCGTGCGCCTGTCGCCATTTTTCCTTTCAGATAGGCCTCGATGAATCCGTCCAGATCGCCGTTCATGACGGCGGCTACCTGGCCCACTTCATAGCCGGTCCGGTGATCTTTGACCATTTGATAGGGCTGGAACACATAGGATCGAATTTGGCTGCCCCAGGCGATGTCTTTCTTTTCCCCGACGATCGCATTGAACTCCGCTTCTTTCTTTTTAAGTTCCAGCTCATAGAGACGCGCTTTTAACACCTTCATCGCGCCGTTGCGATTCTGGAGCTGCGACCGTTCGTTCTGACATTGCACCACGATCCCGGTCGGCAGGTGCGTCATACGGATGGCCGTTTCGACCTTGTTCACATTCTGGCCGCCGGCGCCGCCGGCCCGAAAGGTATCGATCTTGAGGTCTTTGTCTTCGATCACGAGGTCGATATCTTCATCTACCTCTGGATAGACAAAGACTGAGGCAAAAGAGGTGTGCCGACGCTTGTTCGCATCGAAGGGTGAAATACGCACCAATCGATGCACGCCTGCCTCAGCCTTGAGGTAACCATAGGCATAGGCCCCTGTCACTAACAGGGTCACGCTTTTCACGCCCGCTTCTTCTCCTGGGAGCAGATCCAGCGTTTCAACCTTGAACTTCTTGGTCTCGGCCCAGCGGACGTACATCCGGAGCAACATCTGCGCCCAGTCCTGCGATTCCGTCCCGCCGGCGCCGGGATGGATCGCCACAATCGCATTGTTGGGGTCCAATTCGCCAGAGAGTAGAAGTTCGAGCCGCAGGGCCGCAAGCTTCGGCTCAAATCGGTCGAGCTCGGACGCCAACTCCTTGGCAAGCCCCGCGTCGTCGCTTTCTTCCGCCAGATCGAGGAGCGCGCCGAGATCGTTCATCGTCCCATCGATGTCCCGCCATTGCTGAAGGTCATGTTCAATCGTAGATTTTCTCCGGCCGATCTTGGCGGCCTTCTGTGCGTGGTTCCAAAAATCCGGCTGCGAGGTCTGTTGCTCCAGATCTGCCAACTCGGCTGTCATGCGAGCGAAGTCAAAGATGCCCCCGTAATTCCAATACCATTTGCTCGGCGGCCCGCACACGATTCTTGACTTCATCCAACATGAGCGATCCTTTCACGTTATACCGGAGTGGCAGCGATTGCGTCAGGCTCAGATTCCTTGGTGCGGAACAAGCCGAAAAGGACCAACAGCGCGCAGATTATAGCACAGCCGTAGGCAAACACATCGCCGTACCGGCTGTAAAACGTATGCGGGCGCCAGACTTGTATCGTTGCCTTGGCGGCTTGCTCCGTAAAAATCGGCGTCGCTTCGGCGATGCGTCCGAATGGATCGATGAATCCGGAAATGCCGGTGTTGGCTGAGCGGGCGAACGACAAATGATTTTCGACCGCGCGAAACACCACCATCGAAAAATGTTGTGAGGCTGCCGATGAGGCGCCGAACCAGGCATCGTTTGTCACGGTCACCAAGAACTCCGCCCCATTCGCGGCGAACTCCCGAACCAGATTTGGAAAGATCACTTCGTAACAGATCGCGACTCCGAACTGTACCGGTCGCGCCGCCGCCCCCGCCGCGCTTGTAGCCGCAGATCGAGGCTTCGGCGTCAACGTCAAGACTGTTGGGCCAGTCCCTGCTTCGAAATCGCCGATCCCTTCCACCAATTTGTCGAGGAAAAACAGGAGCGAAGATTTGAACGGAATATATTCTCCGAATGGCACCAGGTGCTGTTTGTCGTAGCGCCCCAACACCTGGCCGTTGGGGGAAAGGAGATACGCGCTGTTCAATAAATAGGGTTTTCGATCCGGATAGAAACGCAGGGCGGGGCTTCCAAATAAGATCGGCGCTTGGGCTCGATTGGCCAATGCAATGAGTTGGAGCTGATAGACCGGCTCACGCTCGAAGACGAACGGTGTAGCTGCCTCCGGCCAGATCACCAAATCTGTCGTGCGTCCCAGCTGTTCAGTCAGCCGATCGAAGCGCGCGAGAGTTTCCTCTCGATAGGCGGTATCCCACTTCACGGCTTGATCGACGTTCGGTTGCACCACTCCCACGCTGATGGACGATCGAGGAATATCAGAAAAGGGCGTTTCAGATAATGTCGCAAGACCATATTGCCATGAAAGGGTCACCACCAATGCAGCCATCGTGATGAGCGCCCAGGGGAGCCTTGCCGGACGGAATCCACGGAACAGCGGCATTAGCCAAGCTATGAATTCAGCCAGCGCAACATTTACCAACACAATGAGGAATGAGACTCCATATACCCCCATGTGGTCCGCAATCTGAATGATCTCAATTTGGCGATATTGAGAATAGCCGAGGAGGCACCAGGGTAATCCGCTCAGCACATAGGTCCGGATCAGCTCGAGCGTCACCCATAAGCAGGGAAACGCAAAGAGACCGTAGCGAGGAATCAGGGATCTAAACCACACAGCCCCGGCAGAATACAGACCGACATAGAGGCCGAGGTAGACCGTGAGCAGCAACATGAGGCCATAGCTGATCGCCAGCGGGACCTTGCCGTATGTGTTCATGGCGGTCACCACCCAGGACATCATGCCTGTAAAGGCGATTGTGCCGGACAGCCAGCCGATCCAAAACGCCTGGGTTTTGGTCTTGCCGTCCAAGGCCCAGTGCAAAGGCACAAGAGCGATCCAGGCCAACAGTCCAAGATCGGATTTCGGGAAGCTCAGCGGGAGGAACAGACCGCTCGCGCCGGCAAGGACAAGTGAACGCGCGAGGGAATGGGTCATGATCCGCACCTTAGCGAAAGCCGGGGAGGGATGCAACTTTTGGTTTGGAGATAAGAAATTCGCTCGTACCCCGGTATGGACAGGGAGAGATTTGGGGTTGACGGGCACTCGGTGAGCACCTATAAGTATGACGGTAATCTGGCGTCCAGATTTCTTGTCAAAGAGTCAGGGGTATGGCCCAAGATGATAGCGCCAGATTATTCTGATCCTGATGAAGCGGCATGATCTAATTGAGTACGGCAAAAAATAGGAGGCGATACCATGAATCGAAGAGTCATCAGTCTGTATCTGAGTCTGAGCCTCATACTTCTGGTTGCAGGCTGCGCCGGTAAATCGGTTTCCTCCTCGTCCGGCGATCAGTCCGGTCTGGCTAAGACCGAGGCGATTCAGCCGGACGCGATCAAAACGGTACCGTTGGAGCGGTCATTCGACCGACCGGCCGGCAGCGTACCATCCAACCGCTTGCTTGAGCCTGGCGCAATGTCGGACACCAGCGCATTGGTTGACGTGTTTTTCGATTACGACCGGTTTCAAATTCGCAAGGACGCCATGCCTTTGTTGGATGCCAATGCCGGATGGCTTCGCGCCAATGGGAGTAAGACGGTGCTGATCGAAGGCCATTGCGATGAGCGAGGCACTGTGGCCTACAACCTCGTCTTGGGCGAAAAGCGGGCGCGCGCCGCCAAGCAATATCTCCAAGACCTTGGCGTCCCGACTTCGCAGCTCCAGATCACGAGCTATGGAGAAGCCAGACCGTTCTGTAAGCAACAGAATGAAGACTGTTATCAACAGAATCGGCGGGCACATTTCATGGCCAAATAATCGCGGGTCTGATCAGACGATCTTGCACAGGTATCAGGCCTGGCTTGAGGAGGGAGAGTCGTGTGAAACATCCTCAATTTCTTATCATCGGGCTCCTGGGGGTTTCCCTGGCAACAGGCTGTGCTGGCAAGGGGGAACGCATCGATATCGATGTCCCCGTAGCAAGCGTGGCGGGTGAGAAGGTTGCCGCGATGAGTTCTCCGACTGTTGCGATTCAGCCGTTTGAAGACCATCGCGCCGACCGATCTCACCTCGGCGTCAGACATCACTTGTGGGGCGGAGAGAGTCATTTTAGCCTATCCAGCGGTACCCTGAGCGAGGCCACGGCAGAGGCCTTCGCTGACTATCTTAAAGGGAAGGGCTGGAATGTCACCGTTGCCAAAGGTAACAGGACAACCGGGGCAGACCTGACCATCACCGGTATACTGATCGATGTCGGCGTAGATGCCGAAAGCGGCATCGGGCAGACCACACTGAACGCCAAAAGTCGGATGGCTGTCGAAGTGCAGAATCACGCTGACGGCAGTCAAGTCCGTGAGACTCTCACCAGCGCCGGAAGCAACCAAGTCTTCTGGTTCGACTCAGAGGATGCTCAGGAGTTGCTCAACGAATTGTACAACAAGAATTTCGAGAAGTTCGTGAAGGATACGAAGCTCGACGGTAAGATCCTCAAGCTTCGGTAACGACATTCTTCAGATCTAGGATGGAGAGCCCTGCAATACGCAGAAGCAGGCTTGCCGCATCGGTTCGGAGTCGTACGCGAGACAGGAACTGTGTGAGGAGCATGGAACGGCGACAACACAGGCGAGTGCCGGTGCAGCTGCAAGGATTTCTTTTGGGAAACTCGCATGAGACCGAAGCGGTTACTCTGGACCTCTCAGTCGGCGGCGCCCGGTTCGATTGTGACCTCGAAGTTTTTCCTGGCAAGGTGATTCGCGTGAGACTGGTCGTTCCCGGCGCGGAGGAACCGGTCTCGATCGAAGATGGGCGCGTGCAGTGGGTCGGAGAGAATACATTCGGGGTTGCGTTTCAGAATGTTCGGCCTGATGAACTCGATGAACTCGAACAGCTCATCAATGAGTTTGAAGAAGCCGAAGACGGTGGTCATGCATAATGAGCCATCCTTGACTCGCCTGCATCGAAAGAATATCGTATCTCTGTGGGGGGAGCTTAACGCCCCGAGGGAATATGGTTCATAAGGGGGTCGAGCGTCGGGATGGTGTGCAAGCCCAGCATGACTGGGAAGCCTGAAGTCCCGCCAAGATCTCCGTCGTACCTATGCTGTCCTCGGTAGGTGCGCGCTCCTCCCACCCTAATCTCCTGATTATTCTGTTCGGCGGTTTTCCTCGTCTCACCCCCCCGCCATGGGCCGTAGCGCTCCTCTTGCAACCGTGATGAGGTCCGCTGCGTCATCTCCATCGCGAGAGATGGCAATAAGGGTTTGCCGAACCGGTATGGTGTCGTCACCTGATTGATGTGAGAGAATACATGGCCACTCACAAGCCACCTGCATCTGTGTCCAAGAAAGCAGACCCCCGCGCAGCCTCGGCAGTGACGGCTGTGGAAATGGGTGCGCGGCAGCGTGAGATTTCCATCTCCGAGTTCTTTACCAAGAACCGGCACTTACTTGGGTTCGACAACCCGCGTAAAGCTCTGCTGACCTGCGTCAAGGAAGCGGTCGATAACGCGTTGGATGCCTGTGAGGAGGCGGGGATTCTTCCCGATGTCACGGTACAGCTGGAGGTTGTGTCAATCGGATCTTCAGCTGCGCCGCCCGCAAGTCAGGCGACACGCTTTCGAGTAACGGTGGCGGATAACGGTCCCGGGATCGTCCGCCAGCAGATTCCTCGAATCTTTGCAAAACTCTTGTACGGCTCTAAGTTTCATCGTTTGCGCATGAGCCGGGGCCAGCAGGGGATCGGCATCTCAGCAGCAGGGATGTATGGCCAACTGACGACCGGCAAACCGGTAAAGATCATTTCACGCACCGGCTCCAAAGCCTCGGCGCACTACTTCGAAGTGCAGATCGATACGAAGAAGAACGAACCTCTGGTCCATGAGAACAAGCAAATCGACTGGGATCAGCCTCGCGGCACGCAGGTGGCGATCGAAGTCGAAGGCCGATATCAGAAAGGCCGCGCGTCAGTGGATGAGTATCTCGATCAGACATCGATTGCGAATCCGCACGTGAAGCTGACCTATCGAACGCCGGAGGGCGAGACAAAGGAATATCCACGCGCCTATCACGAACTGCCGCCCTCGCCGAAAGAAATCAAGCCTCATCCCTACGGCATCGAGTTCGGGATGTTCCTCAAGATGCTGCATGAAGCCAAGAACCAGACCCTTTCGAGTTTTCTGTCGAGCGATTTCTGCCGGGTGACGCCCGCGCTCGCGGACGAGATGTGCAAGGCGGCGAAGGTATCGCCGAAGGCAAAGCCCCGTGATGTTCGCAGCACAATTGCCGAAACGCTCTATCACCAGATTCAAGCGACGAAGATCATGTCGCCGCCGACTAACTGCCTTTCGCCGATCGGCGAGAAGGCGATCCTCTCAGGTCTGTACAAACAGATTGAAGGGGAGTTTTACACCGCGGTGAGCCGACCCCCCTCCGTTTATCGCGGGAATCCATTTATCATCGAAGCAGGGTTGGCCTTCGGGAAAGCGCCGGACAGTGCGACGAAGCTGGAGAAGCCGGCGCAGTTGCTGGCCGAAGGGGAGCAGGAAGAAGGAGATGCGGAACTTGCGCGCGTGATTCGCTACGCCAATCGGGTTCCGTTGCTCTATCAGCAATCCGCCTGTGCGATCTTCAAGGCTGTACTGGCCACAACCTGGCGCAACTATGGAATCAGCCAATCACGCGGGGCTCTGCCGGCAGGGCCGATGGCCATCTTCGTGCATATCGCTTCCGTGTGGGTGCCCTTTACGAGTGAGTCCAAAGAAGCAATTGCAGAGTACGACGAGATCCACAAGGAAATTACCCTGGCGCTTCGCGAGTGCGGAAGAAGGCTTGGACTTTTCCTGCGCCGTCGCGAGCGAGCGGCGAGTGAATACCGGCGGCGCAATATTTTCGAACTCTATATCGAGGAAGTCGTCGAGGCCTGTAACCGGTTGAAAGGTGGGAAGTTGCCGACGGAAAAACTGAAAGTGCAACTGCAAAAGATCGCGTCCTCGCGGACCGGCGGTGTCAAAACGGATGAAACACTCGGCAAGACCGGCGCAGGACCAGAAGGTCTGCCGTATTCCATCATTGTCTCAGCGGAAGGCATTGAAGGAGAGATTCCGCCAGCGGTTATCGGTTCCGATGAAATAGAAGTCGAAGAGCAGCAGGTTTCCCAGAAATCTGAACGGCGACAGACTGCAAAGACTCGGTCTGACAAGAAAGGGCAGGGCAAGGCCGCCGCCGTCAGGTCGGTTCCAAAGAAGAGCGCTTCATTTGCACAGCAGCGGGCAGGCGCGGGTCGTGCTGATCGCCGGGTACTCCGAACAAGGAAGAAAATGTAGGACCACGTATGGCCAAAACGAAAGTCGCAAAAAATGGGGCCGTCCAGAAGAAATTGGTCGGGCTGGCCGACCTGGTGATCACAGCCGCGCAACGAGCCAAAGACCCAACGATGGCGATTCCGATTCGTGCCCTTTCGAACGTGACCTTCAACGAACGCAAGGGTCTGCTTGAGATGGGAGATAAAAAACAGGCTCGTTCGTTTTTCAACGTCGGCATGGCCAAGAAGTTTATGCAGACCATGTTGGTCGCGGATGCCCTCTCCGAACTGCAGCGCGCAGAACTGACGACATCGCTCAGAGAGATCTACTATCGAACGAAGCACACCATCCAGGACTCGCATGAGAATACGTTCGATACGCAGGACGAATCAGACCCGATTATCGAGGATCTGGAAGTGTCGCTTGTGGCGCTCCGTGAAGAGTTGCATGTGCGAGCCGAGAATGGTGGGAGTGTGGTGGGCCCGCTTGTGCTCGGAGACGATGGCGATCGCGTGGATTGCGCCAAGCTAGGCAAAGGCGGTTACTCGGTCCCGTCGATTGTCGAGCCGGAGTATGTAGAGATCCGCCGTTGCACAGCGGACTTTGTGCTCTTGGTGGAAAAGGGCACACAGTGGAATCGCCTTTCCGAAGACAAGTTCTGGCGACGGTATAACTGTGTGCTGTTGACTGGAAATGGGCAGCCGCCCCGTGGGGTTCGCCGCTTAGCGCGGCGACTGCACGAAGAATATAAACTCCCTGTCTATGTCTTGGTCGATAACGATCCCTGGGGATACTACATCTATTCCGTCGTCAAGCAAGGTTCGATCAATTTAGCTTTCGAGAGCCAACGGATGGCGATTCCCAAAGCCAAGTTCGTGGGTCTCTCCAGCGCCGACCCAGAACGGTACGAACTTCCCCGTAACGTTGGGATCAAGTTGAATGAAAAGGACATCGCCCGCGCCAAAGAACTGTTGAACTATCAGTGGTTCCAGAAGCCGGCCTGGCAGGCAGAAATCAAGCGGATGCTCACGAGCGGGCTCAAGTACGAACTGGATGCCCTCGCCAACAAGGACTTCCAGTATCTCACGAAAAAATATCTTCCACGGAAGCTGAAGGAAAAGGACTGGCTGGATTAGGCAAGCCAACCCTCTTCCATCGCACCCTGTCGCCAGCCGCTAGTGCGCAGGTAACATCAGGTAGAGCCCAACCACAATGAACGGCGCCGCTACATACATTGCCATCTTGCCGAACGCATCGTAGACGCCATAGATCAGGATTGCGCCCATGAAGGTGAAGTAGAGCGTTCCAATTCCTCGATACCCCCCACTCTCTTCCGCCAAGGCGAGCGCGGGCGACGCTAAGGTCAGTATGGCCGAAAAAGCTGCGAGTCGTTTCATTTCAGCCTCCTTCTAGGGTGATGGTACGTCTGTATCGCGTCATATCAAAGATGGCTACCGGACAGAGACAACAACGTCCTCACGGTCATGAATACCGGGAGGGCGAGACACTGTTGTTGAATGATGCTCTGAGTGTGCATTGGCGCAGGTTAACAAAAGGTCACAGTGCACCCCTGTCTTTTATGGATATGAGAGTCCATGCTGCGCCTTCTCATAGCGGGAAGTCAAACTACCGCCATTGGGCATGAGGCGTTAGGGGTGGGGATGGCCCAAGACCTGAGATGCCGGTGCTCATTTCCCCTTCGGCTTCCACTCCTGCGCCAGCTTTTGTGCCTCGGCGATCTGGGCCGGAGTCATCTCATTGGCGAGCAAATTAAGAATTAGGGGCGCTGACTTATCTCCATTCGTTGCCGCCAGGCTGTACCATTTGTACGCCTGGACAATATTCTTCGGCACACCCTGGCCCTCATCGTACATGATGGCAATTTTCGTTTGAGCAAGCGCCTCTCCTTGGTCTGCGGCCAGGCGGAACCATCGCAGGGCCTGTTGATAGTTTTTCGGGACTCCCTCTCCATTAAAGTACAACGTCCCCAGGTTGAACTGCGCCTTGGCCTGTCCCTGTGCCGCTGCTTTTTCATACCACTTCCGTGCTTGAACATCGTCTTGCGGTACCCCTCGGCCTTTGCGATACAGCAATCCGAGGTTGTACTGCGCAAGGACATTTCCCTGCTCAGCGAGTGGACGCCACTCGCGCAAGGCCGTGGCGTAGTCTTCACGGTTATTGGCATCCATGCCGGCCTGAAAGTCGGCCCATGCCGGTACGACGTGACAGGCCATCGACAGCACAAGGGCGACGAGGAATCGAAGCGCGATCGACGGAAGTGGACGAATCGAAAAGAGCATGAGCGCCTCGCAGAGATACGTGTTATAGGAGTAACGCAAACGACGGCGCAACAGCCGCAGATGGGAGATGTATCCTACGAAGGGAAAATCTGTCAAATGCCAGGGAGGAACCAGCCATATGAATGGGCAGGCTCCTATGGAGAAGGGGATACTACCACGCCACTGACGCTGGGAGCAGTCGTCGGGTAGAAGCTTTCCAGAGTGATGATAAGGATTTCCTCCCCATGACTCCCAAAGCCGATCAACTCATCTTCATGAGGCGCTCTCTCGAATCTATGCTCCCACTTCAAGCCATCCGAATCGATATACGTGCTGACTGTGCCGTAGAAATCCTCCACTCCTTCCCCTTTACGCTGGCCCACTGTCTTCCATGCTTTGTGGATAACCGGATGCCTGCTCGCGCCTTCTTTGAGGGTAACCAGCACATAGGATCCGGCAATGGTTATCGTAAATTTTCGTGGATCTACATGGACCGCAACAGTCTGGCGCATGCCGGAACTATAGTCCGCTATGGCAACGGCTTTCCTGCTCGTGCCAGTGACGGTGCCGATAGTGGTCTTGAGGAATCCAGGAGGATGAATTTTGCCGAAGTGAAGGTGCTCGATAGTGAGGAGTTCCGCTGCACTCGAAATGTGAGCGAGGTCCATGGGAGCATTTTACCGCAACGAACAGGCTCCAGTCTTCAGGGGCCTCGCGAGGGAAAAACCTAGAGTCTAGAAGGTTGTTGGCACACTGCTAGACGGCTTTGTCCACAGTTTTGGACAGCCTCGAACAGCCTAGGCAAACAACTGAGGCGGCCACAGAGGCTTCAATCTAATTGCACGACAGTGACGATAATACTCGGAATGGTAGGTTCACCGTCCGGCGCAATTGCCTCAAGTCCCATGCCTTCCTCGATTGTCTCCGCTGCCATCACAATATTCAGTGTATCCCCTCTATTGAGAGGCAACACAGAGTTCATGATGCCAACAGTCTTTTCCTGAGGATCGATGATGACAGCCCGAATGTTTGAATTCGGCACATCGATGTTATTCACCCTGAGCCAAAGATCGATCCAACGGGGAGTGGCGCCTCTCACCTTACCGAGCTGCGGACCCGCGATGATAAGATACATCCCCGACTGTTTAATGATGATATCGCCCTTGTTGAAATCAATCGTATGGACTCCTCCGCCAGCATCTGCTTGCGCGTCCAATAGAACCTCAACTGGTTTTAAGGTCGTTATTCTTTGAGTTTGATTGGATGAAAATTGACCGAATGCTTTTTTATAATCGCGACCGCCTAGATTTCGCTCGTTGTCATCACGAAGTGCCATTTACTGTTTTACCTCCTCTGTAAGATCAGTTGCAGTATCGAAGGGAGAAGTGTTGTACGGTTCTTCTACGGTGTCTTTGAACGACCGAGTCTCACGGGAATAGGTTTGAAGCAGCTCTATCAAATAGCGCACCTTGATCCTGCAAACCTCATATTTTGGAAACTCCATCGTACCGTCCGCTTGTTGCTCCACAGAGATTTCGCCAAGATAGTTACACACACCATCCACCCTATTTACGAGTTCAGGGTCGAGCACATCGTTCGCGGCAGTTAGGATGCTCCGCACTGATTGCAACACACGCCCCAACTTGGCTTCATCCCTCCTGAGCTCAGAGAGCGTCACGGACTGCATCCACGTTGGTTTCTCATCATCTTTCAATCCCACGGTTAAGTTATAGTGAGAGACCGATCGTTTCGTGACGCTCATCGTGAAAAGAGTGAGCTGAAAGAGCTGCTTCAAGTGCTGGGCTGCATAATCCGTCCGTCGATTTCTCAATGCTTCCTGAGATGCGATTATTTGGTCTAGTCGTTTCTGATTACGATTTGACAAATAGTGAAAGAGTATAGCCAAGAGAACGCCTATCACTAAATCCACAATCAGGAAAAGGGTTGGCGAGAGATCACAGTGTCGGTTGTAGTCGAATCGTCCACAGGCAGGATCGTCTGGAGCAGAACCGGAAACGAGATCGGGGAAGAACGTACCTGATGCCAATCCAGCAACAATTACCGCTGCTACAATGCTGGGCTTCTTGCACAACTCCCAAACAGGCATGAGCGTTAGTCTGTAAACAGCCATGATCTATTCGCGAGCATTGGAGGCAATTTTCAGGAAGTGTATTCCTAATTCATTTGGTAAGCAATTAGCGTGGTGGGAGTACAGCTGCGATAAACTCAACGTGCCGGCGTAGATTATGACAGGTATTCCGCTCTCTCCCACTTTTTAGTGGAGCGATAAGGGAACTTGTTCTCCGAGCAGGGTACGTTGAGTATCAGAGTTATGGAAGCACGATGCTGACGGGATTTTTCAGCATCCGTTACGATCGGTAGCTTGCGTTGATGCGGACATAGTCGAATGACAGATCGGTCGTCCAGATGTGGGCACTGTGGCGGCCTTGTCCAAGTCCCACCGCGATCGTAAATTCTTTCCGGCGAAAGACTTTCGCAATGAGGCCTTCAGCAGCGAGTCCGAGACCCATTCCTTTTGCTACCATCGGAACCCCATCGAACGACAGACTTAGCTTTGAGGGAGTAATTGGAACTCCGGCTCGTCCGATCGCCGCCATGACCCGACCCCAATTGGCATCCTCGCCGAACAGGGCAGTTTTGACTAAGCTCGATGTGGCAATGGTGTGAGCCACCTGCCGTGCCTGCGTCACTGTGGCTGCTCCAGTCACCTCGATGTTCACGACTTTGGTGACGCCTTCCCCGTCGCGGCAAATCGCCAGTGCGAGCGATCGGCAGGTTTCGATTAAGAGCAACAGGAAGCGCTGAAAGGCAGGGGTGCCTTCTTTGATGGTAGGGTTTTCTGCCATGCCGTTCGCCAAGCAGAGGACGGTATCGTTAGTGCTCGTGTCTCCATCGACGGAGATGCAATTGAACGACTCATTGACCGCCAGGTTCAGCGCTTGTTGAAGGGCCTTCTTCGTAATTGAAGCATCTGTGGTGACATAGGCCAGCATCGTTGCCATGTTGGGATGGATCATGCCTGAACCTTTGGCCATACCGCCGATGGTAATCAAGCGGCCGCCGATGGTGTCTTGAAGTGCAACGGATTTCTGGCGTCGATCGGTCGTCATGATCGCCTGAGCGGCATCCGGGCCCCCACGGTCGCTGAGGTGGGCAACAAGATTTGGTATGGCCTTGACGATTCGATCGACCGGCAATACACGACCGATCACGCCGGTAGAACCGATGAACACGTGCTGCGAGGGAACTCTCATGTGGCGCGCAAGCACGGCGGCGGTCTTCTTTGCGGCGGCCAATCCTTTGACACCAGTACAGGCGTTGGCGTTACCGCTGTTCACGAGTATGGCGCGGCCGGTTCCCTGGCGTAAGTGCAGACGATCGACAATGACCGGCGCGGCGACCACCTGATTTTTGGTGAAGACTCCGGCGATGGGGCCGCTTTGCTCTGAGACGATGAGCGCAAGATCCAGCAGACCCGGTTTTTTGATGCCGCAATGGATGCCCGCTGCGCGGAACCCCTGTGGTGCGGTGACGCCACGGCGCGGAGATGCAGTTGTTAATTTTCGGGCCATGATTGAAAGAGATATGTTCCCCTCAGTGTGATGGATCAAGGATAGGCAGCGGGAGCAGTCAAACCTGTTTCCTCAGGGAATCCCAGCATGAGGTTCATGGCTTGAATCGCTTGACCGGCGGCACCCTTCACCAGATTATCCAGCGCGGCGACCGTAATGACCGATCCTGAACGGGGATCAAGGTACACTCCGATGTCGCAATAGTTGGAGCCTTTGATGTAGCGCGGGTTTGGAATGATTTCTTCCTGGAACCTGACGAACCGCTCACCCTTGTAAAAGTCTCGATACAGCGCGCGCAGATCCGCCAGCGGCATCGGACTCTTCAACTTGCAGTAGGCGGTACTCAAGATGCCACGATTCATCGGGACGAGGTGTGGAGTGAATGTCACGATCGGTTGTGCGACCGTTGTTTTCGATGATTGTGCGGCTCGTTGAAGTAACCGGCCAAGCTCTTGTTCGATCTCAGGAATGTGACGGTGCCCTCCGAGTTTGTAAGGCTCCAATGATTCATGGGCCTCAGGAAAATGGTAGGGGAGCGCGGGGCTTCGCCCGGCCCCGGAGATGCCGGATTTTGCGTCGATGACCACCGTGTCCGTTTGCGCAAGATCCCGAGCGAACAACGGGGCCAACTGTAGAACGGCCGCAGTCGGGTAACAGCCGGGCGATGCAACTAACTTGGCCTTGGCGATGGCGGCGCGATGCAATTCCGGAAGTCCGTAGACGGCGTCTTTTAGCAAGCCCTGGTAGGTATGCGGCGTTTTATACCAGTGCTCATAGACGGCAGGATCTGTGAGCCGATAGTCGGCGCTGAGGTCCACCACCAGTTTGCCGGTTTTGAGGCAGGCGGAAACCGGCTCCAATGATTTGGTATGGGGAAGCGCCAAGAAGACCGCATCTGCCTGCTCCGCTAAGGCTTCCGGTGAAAGCGCTTGAAAGGAGAGCGACACGAGGCCGGCTAGACTGGGGAAGACTTTTCCGACAGGAATCCCGGCCGACTTCTCGGATGTGACGGCGTGGAGATCGAAGTGTGGGTGAAGCGCTGCCAGACGAACCAGCTCCGCTCCGGCATATCCACTCGCTCCTGCTATGGCGACGCGTACTTTTTTCATCCCTATCACCTGCCCTCTGTGCCACAGGCACAAAAAAAGGGAAGGCGTGGAGCCTTCCCTTTTTCAGACTGTGGCTCCGATGATTATCGTTTGG
>Ga0187894_10001978_pt1 | contig 25251 bp, 20 predicted proteins | sample GBC1701081metaG_FD_136650 | JGI IMG/M metagenome (GOLD analysis project Ga0187894, IMG submission 136650) | White microbial mat communities from a lava cave in the Kipuka Kanohina Cave System on the Island of Hawaii, USA - GBC170108-1 metaG ... | reverse complement strand
GCCGCCGCGAAGGGGAAGTAGTCATGGCGATCCTCGCCGGCAATCACACGCGGCTGCTCGTCCAAGGCATGGGCAAGATGGGCCAGTTCCACGCGAAGCTGTCGATCGATTACGGCACAGCGGTCGTCGCGGGCATTCATCCCGGCAAGGGCGGCACGAAGATCGACGGCATTCCGATCTTCGACACGGTGCTGGAGGCGAAGGAGGCGACCGGCGCCAACGCCAGCGTCGTGTTCGTTCCGCCGCCTGGCGCGGCCGACGCGATCCTCGAGGCCGTCGATGCCGATCTCGATCTCGTCGCATGCATCACCGAAGGCATTCCGGCGATCGACATGGCGAAGGCGAAGCGCGCGATGAAGGGGAAGCGCACGCGCCTGGTCGGCCCGAACTGCCCGGGCGTCGTGGTCCCCAATCAGTGCCGCATCGGCATCATGCCTGCGCAGATCACGCGCCCCGGCCCGGTCGGCGTCGTCTCGCGCTCCGGCACGCTCACCTACGAGGCAGTCGACCAGCTCTCGCGGCTCGGCATCGGCCAGAGCACCTGCCTCGGCATCGGCGGCGATCCGGTGATCGGCACGAGCTTCGTCGACGCACTCGCGCTGTTCGAGGCGGACCCGGAGACAAAGGCCGTCGTGATGATCGGCGAGATCGGCGGCTCCGCGGAAGAGACAGCCGCGGCATTCATCCAGGCACACATGAAGAAGCCGGTCGCGGCGTTCATCGCTGGCCAGAACGCACCGGCCGGAAAACGCATGGGCCATGCCGGCGCGATCATCGCGGGCGGCAAGGGCCGCGCCTCCGACAAGATGGAGGCGCTGCGCGCCGCCGGCGTCGCCGTCTCGCTCTCGCCCGCGACGATCGGCGAGACGCTCGCGAAGCGCGCGCGCGCGGTGCTCTAAAAGCGAGCGGCCCGCGAAACGACCCGGTGCTGCGGCTGGCGCGCGCCATTCCCTGATGATTTCGCACAGCGTCGGCGCGCCGGCGTATGGTGCTCCTGGCTCGTCAGGAGCGGTCGTTGGACCGAGTCGCGTTCATCTTGCTCGCCGCAGTCATCGCGTCGTATTCCAGGCCGGCTGAGGCGCAGGTCGCCACGCCAGACGAGAGCGACGACGTCCAGTCCACCGCGAGCCCGTCGGAAGTGGAAGAGATCATCATCACCGGCACGCGCATCCTGCGCGCGCTGCCGGACGCGGGCAGCCCCGTAACGATCGTGAGCGCGGACAATCTTCGCGAGACCGCGACCGTCAACGCCGAGGACGCGATCCGCGAGCTGCCGATGGCGCTGCCCGGAGTCACGGCGTTCACGAACAACGGCAATCCCGGCGCCGCCACCGTGAACCTGCGCGGTCTCGACGACGAGCGCACGCTCGTGCTGGTCGATGGCAGGCGAGTCGTTGGTTACGACAGCGAGGGAATCGCGGACATCAACAACATCCCCGCCCCGCTGATCGAACGCATCGACGTCGTGACCGGCGGCGCCTCCGCGGTGTACGGGTCCGACGCGATCGCCGGCGTCGTGAACTTCGTCCTGAAGCGCGATTTCGAGGGCGTGCGTGCGGGCGCGACGTACAGCACGACGACCCGGGGCGACGCCGGGAGCTATGCGCTCGATCTGACGCTCGGGCGCAGCTTCGCGGGGGAGCGCGGGAACGTGACGCTCTTCGTCGGCTGGACCGAGCGCGATTCCATCGATCTGACCGCCCGACCCTATTCGAAGAAGCCGATCTCCTCGATCGATGGCTCGGCATTCGGATCGTTCACGGATTCCAACGGCACGTTGATCTGTAGCCCGCTGTGTCAAGACCCCGGCGGGTTCCCTCCGACCGACGCCGTCTCGTTCCAGCCGAACCGCGACCTCGCGCCGTTCGCGGACCGGTTCTTCAACTTCTTTCCGTACGCGTACTTCGTGGTCCCCGAGCAGCGCGTTCAGTCCATGCTGCTCGCGCGCTTCGATGTCAGTGACTCGCTGTCCGCCTATGGCCGCGCGAGCGTGACGAGCACGACCATCCGGACGGCCATTGCCCCAACGGGCTCGTTCGGCTCCGAGCTCGCGTTTCCGCTCGACAACCCGTTCTGGACGAGCCAAGCGCTGCGCGTGTTTGCCGATCGCGATGGCGACGGGGCCTTCGATCAATTCGACGTGAACGGCGTACCGGGCATCCAGCCAGCGGACTTCGTCGGGCCGCTGGGCGAGCCGGGAGATCAGGGCGACGTCGGAACCGTCGCCTGTCCGGCCTGCGCGGGCAACTCCCTCGCCGACCCGGGCGAGCTGATTCGGGCGCCCTTCTATCGACGGCTCTCCGAGCTCGGCAGGCGCCACGCGCGACTCGACTCGCTGACCTATCAGGTGCTCGTCGGCTTGCGCGGCGAGCTCGGCTGGATGGACGGCTGGTCGTGGGACCTCTCCTATCAGTACGGACACGCCGATCTCACGCGCGCCTACCGCAACGACGCCTCCGAGAGCCGCGTTCAGGATTCGCTGAATGGCTGCCCGGCGGGTTCCGCCCCGGGCTGCGTGGCTGGGAACTTCTTCGGTGAGAACACGCTCGACGCGCCCACCACGGCGTTCATTCAGGGGGACGGCATCGCCGAGGACATCGCGACCGAGCAGCAGGTGCTCGGCTTCTCGCTGAGCGGCGATCTCGGCCCCGCGATCGCGCTGCCGGGAGCGAACCCGATCGGACTGGCCTTCGGCGCGGAATGGCGCGGCGAGCGCTCGAGCTCGGATCCGAGCAGCTGTTATGCGACGCCGGGCTGCAGTCTCGGGTATGGGAGCGTGACAGCGGTGTCGAGCGAATTCCAGATGCGGGAAGTGTTCGGCGAGCTGTCGATCCCGCTGGCCGAACGCCGGCGCTTCGCCCACGACGTGCGCTTCGAGGCGGGCGCGCGGTATGCGGACGACTCGATCTCGAAGAGCTCAGTCGCCTACAAGCTCGGCGGAAGCTGGGCGCCGAACGAGACGCTGCGGCTGCGCGCGATGTTCCAGCGAGCGGTGCGCGCGCCGAACATCTTCGAGTTCGGGTCGACGGTGAAGCCCGACATCGGCTTGGCGTTCGGCGATCCCTGCGCCGCGTTCAACTTCGAAACGGGGGGCACCACGGTGACGGCGGAGCTGCGGGATCTCTGCGTCGCGACGGGGGCGCCCGCGAGCGCATTTACGCCGCTGCCGTCCGGAGACTTCGCGACCGCGGTGCCCGACCTCGTCGGCGGCGAGGTCAACACGATCGTCGGCGGGAATCGCGATCTCGACGAAGAGCGCGCGGACACCTTGACCGCCGGCTTCGTCTACGAACCAGATTGGCTCGCTGGCGCGACGTTCGAGCTCGACTGGTATCGCATCGACATTCGCGACGCGATCGCGCTGATCGCCTCGGACGAGACGCTCGGCGGTTGTTACGGAGACCCGAGCCGCCCCGCGCTCGAGCTGTGCCGCTTGGTGAGCCGCAACTCCGTCACCGGCGGACTGATCGGCGATTCGCGCGATCCCAATACCGGAATGCTCGTCGGCCTCGACAGACGCCCGCAGAACACCGCAAAACTGCTCGCCGAGGGAATCGATCTGCGCGGCGGAGCTCCCGTCGAGATCGGCGGGTTCGGCGAGCTCGACATCTCGCTGCTGGCGACCTACGTCCTGGCGCGCGATCAGCGCACGAGCTCCGCGTCCTCGCTTCTGCGCTGCCAAGGGAAGTTCGGCAGCTCTTGCGGTGAGCCGAATCCACCGTGGCGCTTCACACAGCGAACGACCTGGCGTCGCGGCGACTACCAGCTGGGCTATCGCTGGCGCTACGTCGGCCCCGTCGAGCTCGACGAGCAGACGTTCGACTTCGATGGCGACGGGATCGTGGATTTCAACGCCTGCCTGCCCCGCTACTGCGACAACGGCAGCCAGCACTACGTCGATCTGGTGTTCGAGTGGGAACCCAGCGAGATCGCTTGGCTCGCGGGCTTCGAGCTCACGCTCGGGCTCGAGAACATTTTCGACGAGGATCCGCCGATCACGGGTGCGGCCTGGGGCCCGACGGACGCCAACACCTTCCCCGGCACCTACGACCCACTCGGCCGAACCGTGACGCTGAGCGTGTCCAAGCAGTTCTGACGCGCCGCGCTTCGCAGCCGCGATTGACGCGACCGCGTCCGCTGCGCGCAAACTCGGCGATCGCGAAGCGGCGCTCGCTGCGCTCGAGCATTCTTTGCGCCGCCGCCCGTCCGCGAGCGGAGTTGTCAGGGAGTGTTGGGGATCGGTAGCCCCATGCGGCGTGCGAGCTCCCTGAAGCGAGGCTCGCCGCGCAGCGAGGCGAGCTTCCACTCCACCGCAAAGAAGCGCGACGTAGGCTCGCGCCGCTCGCAGGCGAGCTCGAGGTTCGCCAGCGCTCGTTCGCGATCCCCGAGCAGCGCATACATCTGCGCGGCGCCGAAATGATCCGCGTCGCGCTCCGCCTCGCGCAGGAAGAGCTTCCAGTAGCCCGGCGCGCCCTCGCGCCGGAGTGCGTCGGAGAGCTGCTCGGCTGCGTCGAGCATGAGCGTCTTCTGCTTGGCATCGACCCGCCGCGATTGCTCCGCCTCTCGGCGCAGCGCGTTCACGGCCTCGTCCAGCCAGCCGAGCTGCTCGTTCGCTTCCTGGAGGCCGGCCCATCCGATCCCGACGTCGGAATCGATCGCGAGCGCAGACTCGAGCTCGCGCAGGCCGCGCTCCGGCTCGCCAGCCCATGCGATGAAGCGGCCGCGCGCCGCCCGCATCACCGCGGAGTGGGGCACCTCCTCGACGAGCCGATCGAACACGGAGAGCGCTTCGCTGCGCCTGCCGAGCACCCACAAGACGTGAGCGAGCTCGCCTCCGCGGATCCCGGGATCCGAGCGCGGCAGCGCGATTGCGCGCCAGCCCTCGCGCTCGGCAGCCTGCCAGTCCCAGTCGTAACGGAACAGGATGCGCGCGAGCGCGAGATGACCGTCCCCTAATTGCTCGTCCAGCTCGATCGCGCGCAGCGCCGCGCGCCGGCCCTTTTCGATCTCCGGCGCGCCGCGATTCTCCGCGGCCAGGAAAACGTACGAAAGCGAGAGCGCCGCGTGGGCAGGCGCGTAATCGGGCTCGATTCGGATTGCTTCTTCGAACAGCGGGACCGAGCGCTCGATGCTCGGGAACGTCGACTGGCTGCGCTCGGCGAGCCCGCGGAAATAGGCCTCCTGCGCGCGCGGATCGATCGTGCGGCGAAGCGCCAACCGTTCGACTTGTTGCGGCGTGAGCGTGAGACGGATCTTCTCGGCGACGGCGCGCGCCACGTCGCTCTGCAGCTCGAGCACGCGCGAGAGATCGCGGTCGTAGCTCTCCGCCCAGATGTGGGTATCGCTGCGCGCGTCGATCAGCTGCGTGGTGATGCGGACCTGATCGCCGGCCCGCATCACCGAGCCCTCGAGGATCCCGTCGACGCCCAGCTCGCGCGCGATCTCCGGCAACGAGAGGCGCGTGCCGTCGTATTGCAGGACCGACGTGCGCGAGGTGACCTTCAGGCCGGGAAGCTTCGCGAGCTCGGTGGTCAGCGATTCGGTCATACCGTCGGCGAAGTAATCCTGCTGGCGGTCTCCGGATAGGTTCGCGAGCGGCAACACCGCGACCGATCGGATCGGGGGCAACGCGGCGCCTGTGCGGCCGGTCGCGCGCTCTCGCAACGCGAACCCGGCGGCGAGCGCGACGCCGACCGCAGCGAGCGACGCCGCGGCGAGGGCGCGCCGCCGGCCCCGGCGCAGCGAGCGCGCCTTCTCGGTTCCGGCGGGCGCTACCAAGGGAGCGCTACCCGCCAGCCCGACCTCGTGGATCTCTGCCGGCTCGGCGGCGCCCTTCAGCGCGTAAGCCCCGTGTGCTCGCCACACGACCGGACTGCCCGCGTGATCGGGGCCTAGTCGCTGGCGCGCGGACGCGGCCACTGGAGCCGTCAGCAGGATCTGCCCGGGCATCGCGAGCGACTGCACGCGCGCGGCGAGGTCGACCGCCATTCCCTCGACGCGCAGCGCGCCGCCTGCGCCGACGGCCTCGCTGACTTCGCCGAGATGCACGCCGACCCGCACGAGCGGAAGCTCCGGGGCCGCTGCGTGAGCGCGCTGCAGCGCGAGCGCGAACGTCACGGCTGCGCTGGGAGTCTCGAAAACGAGGAAGCAGCCGTCGCCGGCGGTGTCGACGATGCGGCCGCCATTCTCCCCGGCCATCCGCGCGACCAGCTCGCGATGCCGTGCGATCAGCTCCGCGGCGGGACCGTCGCCGCGCGCGGCCTTCAGCGCCGTCGACTCGACCAGGTCGGTGAAGACGAGCGAGAGAATCCGGGAGATCGGCGCCGGCGCCATCGCGGTGCAGTCTCGCCTCGCGCACTGGCGAGCACCAGCGCGCGCGCTCGGAGTAAGCTGCTCGAGTGAGCGCCCAAGAGATCGTCAGCTCTTCGCCGGATGAGTCGGAGGCCGCCGCGGCCGAAGACTCTGCGCCGGGCGAGAAGAAAAAGAAGGACAAGAAGAAGGTCGAGTCGGGCGGCGGCCGCCCGGTCGAGACGCTGTTCAAGGTGCTCTACCGGAATCAAGTCGAGCTGACCGCGATCGCCGATACCAAGGCGAACATCATCATCGGCATCAACGGCCTGCTCGCGAGCGTCGCGCTCGGCTTCGTGACCACTCGCCTGGCGGACGGCCGCCTGCTCGAGGCGCTGCCGGCACTGATTGCGCTGGCGGGCTGCGGGCTCTCGCTGTCCTTCGCGATCGTCTCGGCGCGGCCGCGGATCGCGACCAAAGCCGTCACGCTCGAGGACGTGCGCGAGCGGCGCGCGAATCTGATGTTCTTCGGGCACTTCGCGCGGTTGTCGCCCGACGATTTCGTCAATGGGCTGCACGAGCTGATGGATCAGCCCGACCAGCTGCACGATCACATGGCGCGCGACATCCACGCGCTCGGCGTCGTGCTCTCGCGCAAGTATCGGCTGCTGCGCGCGGCCTACGGCGCGCTGCTGGCGACTGTGGTCGGAAGCGCCGCCGGCTTGGCGATCAGCGTGATCATGCAGTGAGCGCGCGCGCAATCGGCATGCTGCTCGGCCTCGCGCTGCTGGCCGTGTCCTGCGCCGCCGGCGCTGCGGAGCGGATCGTCGCGGTCGGCGACATTCACGGCGCCTACCGCGAGCTGCTCGCGGTGTTGAATGCCGCGGGGCTCGCAGACGCGGAAGGACACTGGGCCGGCGGCGACGCGACGCTCGTCCAGGTCGGCGACGTCCTCGACCGCGGCCCCGACGAGCGGCGTGTGCTCGATTTGCTGATGTCGCTCGAGGGCGAGGCGAAAGCCGCGGGCGGCCGCGTCGTGGTGCTGCTCGGCAACCACGAGATCATGAGCATGCTCGGCGACTGGCGTTACGTCTCGCCGGCAGCGCTCGCGGATTTCGGCGGCGCAGATGCGCGCCGCGCTGCGCTCGCGCCGGACGGAAAGTACGGACGCTGGCTGCGCGCGCGCCCGGCGATCGTCGCGATCGACGGAACGGTTTTCGTGCACGGCGGCGTGAGCGCCGATCTCTCGCAGCTCGGAGCGCGCGGAATGCGGCAACGCGTGCGAGAAGAGCTGGCGCGCATGGATGCCGCGCGCACGCGCGCGATCAAGACGCGCGTGCTTCAGCAGGACGGTGACCTCGACGCGCTGCTCGAGCTGAAGCTTCCGCAGCTGGCGCATTATCCGGGCTGGCTGATCAGCCATCAGGACGGACCGTTCTGGTTTCGCGGCTTCGCGGAGCTGAGCGACGAGAAGCTCGAAGCGCTGCTCTCGGAGCTGCTGCCGGCATTCCGCGCGAAGCGCTTCGTCAGCGGCCACTCCGTGCAGCTGCCCGGCGCGATCCGCGTGCGCGCGGGCGGGCGCGTGCTGCTGATCGACACGGGGATGTTAGGACCGCCCACGTACCCGGGCGGGCAGCCGGTCGCGCTCGAGCTGCGCGGCGCGCGGCTCGGCACGATCGCGGTCGACGGCACGCGCACGCCGCTCGACGTCGAGACGCGCGCGAGCGCGCGGGCAGACGACCGGCCCCCAGCGCCCGAGCCCGGCATCACGCCGATTTCTGGCGACATTCCGCGCTGAGCGTCTTCTCGACCTTCTGCCCGTCCGCCGCCCACGTGTAGAAGCCCTCGATGAATTTCAACGCGCGCTGCCGGCGCGCCTGCATCAGGTTCGCGAGGCCGTCGAACAGCGCAGTGATCTCGGCGCGCTTCGCCTGCAGCTCCGCGATCGCCGCCGCATGCTCCCCCGACGGCCGGCACATCCCGCGAAATTTGCGCTGCGTCACGCTGCGGATTCCGAGCCGCGGATCGGGCAGCGCGTACTCCGGATCCACGACGCCGGTCTGATCGAAATCGAAGGGCACCGGGACGATGCGCCCGCCCGGCATTTTCAGGGCGCGCGCGTTGTGACAGCACGGGCCGTCGGGCCGGGCGATCAGCGAGAAGTCGGTCATGCCGATCATGTAGAAGAACATCTCGACGCGCGCGGCCGCGACCGGATCGATCAGCGCGGGATCGATCGTGCTCTCCGCGACGCGCTCGGCTCCGACGCGTTTGGTGAGGTTCGAGGCGTCCTCGATCACGAAGCCGGCGCGCTCCCAGCGCGGCTTCTTCGCGCCGGGATCGCGGTAGCTCACCTGCAGCAGGCGGACGCGATAGCTGTGATCCGAGAGCGCGTTGTAGCTGCGGTAGACGAGGTACTCGAGCAAGACGTTCTGCTCGTACTTCGGGCTGCGCTGGCAATGCGTGACCAGCTTCAGCTCGCCGATGCCGCGGAACAGCGTGCCCTTGCGCGCATCTTTCGGAATGTCGAGCAGCAGCGGCGGAAATTCGCAGACGGTCTTGCGCAGCCGCGAGCGGCCGCGCGTCTCGAGCTGAATCGAAAGCGTGACGGGTCCGCTCGGGCCCGCGTAGCGGAGCACGGCGGGCCGCGGCGTCGGAGTCTCGGAACGATCGCGCTGCAGCGCGCTCCAGTCGGCCTCGAGCTCGATCGCGAGCGGCTCGTGCGCGTCGAACAGCCGGGGCGCGCGCGACTCGCCCGGAGCCGGCTCTGCGCGCGCCGCAGCAAGCGGGAGGCCGGTGGAGAAGGCAAACAGGATGACCAGCGAGTAGCGCATGGGGCGTCGCCTCCATTAGGTGGCGGAGATCGCCCGAGCACTGTGCTCCAGCCGCCTCCAGCGTGCCATTGCCGGCGTGCTTCGCTTCGCTCTAGCGTCCGCGCACTGCCGGAGCAGCGATGACTCGATTGTTAGGCGCGCGCGCACTCTCCAGGCGTTACCGAGTCGATGGGCGCCGCAAGTTCGAGCTGCGCGATTTCGAGCCCGAAGACACCGGGCCACTTCGCGACGCGGACGAGCCCCAGGCACGCGAGCTGACCGCGCGAGCAACGGCCCAGCTCGCCGAGCTCCAGGACAAGCTCTACGCGCAGGATCGCTGGGCGCTGCTGGTGCTGATTCAGGGTATGGACGCGTCCGGCAAGGACACCGCGATCCGCGAGGTGTTGTCCGGCGTCAACCCGCAGGGTTGTCAGGTGTTCTCGTTCAAGAAGCCGTCCGAGGAGGAGCTCGACCACGACTTCCTGTGGCGCTGCACGCGCTGCTTCCCCGAGCGCGGCCGCATCGGCATCTTTAATCGCTCTTATTACGAGGAAGTGTTGGTCGCGCGCGTGCATCCCGAGGTTCTCGCGGCGCAGAAGATCCCGGCGAAGCTCGTCACGCGGCGGATTTGGGCGGAGCGCTTCGAGGACATCCGTGCGCTCGAGCGCTACGCGACGCGGCAGGGCATCGTGATCCGCAAGTTCTTCCTGCACGTCTCGAAGGAGGAGCAGCGCCGCAGGCTGATCGGCCGCATCGACGTGCCGGGCAAGAACTGGAAGTTCCGCCTCGGTGACGTCGGCCTGCGCAAGCACTGGCGCACGTATCAGCGCGCGTTCGCCGACGCGATACAGGAGACCGCTACCCGCGAGGCGCCCTGGTACGTCGTGCCGGCCGATCACAAGTGGTACGCGCGCCTGATCATCGGCGCGGCGCTGGTCGACGCGCTCGAAGGCCTCGGGCTCGAGTACCCGAAGCTCTCGCGTGTCGAGCTCCGGAAGTTCGCAGCAGCGCGCAAAGCGCTCGCGCGCGATTGAGCGGACGGGTTACGCGCCGCTCGTCAGCCGGACGCGAGCGCGACGCCGAGCCCGCGGCTCTTCGCCTGGTACATCGCGCGATCGGCGGCCTGCACCAGGCTCTTCAGCTCGCTGCCGTGCGCGGGCTGCAGCGCGATGCCGATGCTCGGGACGCAGTGCAGCTCGCGCTCGTCGACGCGCACCGGCTCGCGGCAGACGTCGAGCAGCCGGCGCGCGACCCATTCCGCGCCTGCGGCCGTGGTTTCCGGCAATAACAACACGAACTCGTCGCCGCCGAGGCGCGCGAGCAGATCGGGGCCGCGCGTGCAGCGCTGCAGGCGCGCCGCAAACTCGCACAGCACCGTGTCGCCCGCCTCGTGGCCGAGCTCGTCGTTCACGCGCTTGAAGCCGTCGAGATCGAGATACAAGAGCGCGCAGGGCCGCGGCGCGCCGTTCGCGTCGCGCAGCACGGCCGGCGCGTCCGCCTCGAGGCCGCGCCGATTGAGCAGCCCAGTCAGCGCGTCTTCCGAAGCAGCGCTGCGCATCTCGCGCTCGCGCAGCTTTGCGTCGCTGACGTCGATGCTGGTGACGATCAGATCGCTGCCCACCGCCACCGCGATGAAGCGCAGGCAGCTCTCGCGGCCGGCGCGCGCGATCGTGTGCTCGGCTTCGCAGCGCCCGCCCTCGCGCAGCGTGCTCCTGAAAGCTTGGAACAACGACGCCGTATGCGGATGCATCGCGCTCTTGAAGGGCCGCCCGACCAGCGCGTTCAGCTCGCGGCCGAGCTGCTCGGCCGCGGCCGCATTCGCGAACACGCACTCGAAATCGCGCACCTCGCCGTCCGGCCCGCGGTTCGGCCGCAGCCGCAGAATGCCGTTCGGCGAGTGATCGACGATGCCGCGCACCAGCGCCTCGCTCCCGCGCAGCGCGGCGAGCGTGTGCTCCTGCTCGGTCACGTCGCGCAGCAGGAACACGCGGCCGGCGAGTGCGCCGTCGGCTTCGCGCAGCGGCGAAGCCTTGATCTCGAGGTGGCGACCCCCCGCGGTCTCGAATCGGAGCGGCACAGGCTCCTTGCGCGCGAGCCACGGGCGAACTGCCGAGCCGGCCGGAAGCAGCGACTCCGCGAGCGCGCCGAGCATCTGCTCGGCGCTGCGGCTCGTCAGCACGAGCGCGGCGGGATTGGCGAGCGCGATGCGCCCGCCGGCATCGACCACCAGCACGCCGTCGTGCATCTGCTCGAACACGGCGCGGTGCGCGACGGGCGCCAGGCGGAACAGCCCGCGCCGAAAGAAGCCCCACGCGAACAACGTGCCGCTCAGCGACAGCGCGACCGGCGTCGGTCCGAAGCGAGTGCGGATCGCGCCGCTCGTGTAGAGCGCGTTCGCGACCAGCGGAACGACGACGCCGACGATCAGCAGCCCGATGCGCAGGCGGTCGAGGTGCGTGGGCTTCCACCACTCCCTCCCGAGCAGCGCCAGCACCACCGCCGAGAGCGCATAGCTGCCGGGAATGTGGGCCCACCAGAAATACGGGCCATAGGGGAGCAGCATCGAACGCGGCTCGCCGGGCGCGAAAGGCGGGCTCGCCCACATTGCGGCATGCAGCTCATTCGTCCAGGTGACCGCGACCGTGACGAGCGGGAGCGCGAGCGCCGCGCAGATCCAGCCGCGCTGGATCTGCTTGCGCAGCACGTATGCGCCGGCTCCGAGCACGACACATGCCGGTGTCAGCGCAATCGCGGAGTACTTCAGCTTCAGCACCAGCCCGTAGAGCGCCTCGCCGGCGATGTGCGGCTCGAGCGCGGCGCTGCCCGCCCACACCATCATCGCGAACAGCGCCGCGGCCATCTCGCGTGAGCCTGGCGCGCCGCGGCTGCGCAGCACCAGCACCGCCAGCACCAGCAGCACGCATGCGCCGGCGCCCGCGACTGCGGTGAAGAGAAGCCCCTGCATCGACCCCGTTTCGCCGAAACGGGCGCGCCGATTGATGCCGCGCCCGGCTTAGGAGCCCCGACCTCGGGACCTCAGCAGCGAGGCGCGCGGGCCCCAGCGCTCGCGCGCTCGCGAAGCAGCAGCGTCTCGCCGCCGTACAGCTCCGCTTCGGTCGCTAGCCCGAGCTTCGCGAGAATTCGCAGCGAGGCGGTGTTGTTGCGGGCGACGGTCGCGATCACGCGCCGCCCGTGCGCATGCGCCGTAGCTAAGCCCCACGCCGCGAGCGCGCTGCCGAGACCGCGACCCCAGGCGCGGCGCGCGAGCACGTACACGAGCTCCCATTCTCCAGGCCGGGTGTGCTCGGTCAGCTTCAGCTCGACGTGGCCGGCGATCTCGCCGCAAAGCTCCGCGGCCATGACGAACGCGAAGCGCTGGTCGGGGCCGATCGCGAGCGCCAGCAAGCGCTCGAAGATTGCGGTGTCACGCTCGCGGTCGACGTGCCCGTCGCCGACCCAGCGCACCACGTCGGGGTCGGCGAACAGCGCGAGCCACGCCGCGCGGTCGGCCTGCGTCCAGCGCCGCAGCGCGAGAGATCCCGCGTGCGTGCGGACTTCTGTCATGGCGCCGCCAGGCGCGCGAGCAGCTCGCGCGCGCCGCGCGCGATGAACGCGATCCCTAACTGCTCGGCCGAGACGCGTGCGGCCTGCGCCAGGCTGCGCGCGCGGGAGCGCGCCTCGCTCGTGCCGCGCGCCTCCAGCGCGCGCGCCCAGTCGAGCGCGCTGTGCGCTTCCCAGACGCGGGCGCCCGTGGCGCGGTCCATCGCCACTGCGGTCTCGAAGTGCGCGTCGGCTTCGGCATCTCGCCCGAGGCAGCTCGCGAGCACGCCCAGAAAGCGCGACGCGCACCCGGCGGAGTAGACGCTGAGCAGCGTCAGCGTGCGGCCTGCGTAGGGCTGTAAGCGTGCGAGCAGGCGTGGCGCGATGTCACGGCAGCCGAGGCTCGCGCACGAGACCGCGAGGTTCGAGAGCGCGACGGACGACGAGACGTCGTTCACCAGCGCCTGGAAGTCGTCCTGCGCGAGCGCGCGCAGCCGCTCTTCCGCCTCCGCTCGGGCGCCGTGCTCGATCAGCAGAAAGATCTCGCTGGTGCGGAACAGGCTGATCTGGGGGTGGCTGTGGGTGCCGCGCCGAACCTCGGCGCCGATCTCTCCATAATGATCCTCGAAGCCGGCGACGGAGCCGATCTGGAGCTGCGCGATCGCCCAGGACTCCTCGGCGTCGACGCGCTTGCCCGCCGCGAAGGCGCGCTCGGCGAGCTTGCGCGCCTCCGCGACCGGGCCCGTCGAGATCGCGAGGCTCGCGCGGATGCGCAGCAGCGACGCCGCCATGCCGGGCGAGCGCACGCGCTCGGCGATCTCGTCCATCAGCTTCAGGTCTTCGGCGACGCCGGGCATGTCTCCGCACTGGAGGCGGTGCTCGAGCCGGTGCTGGCGGCCCTCGAAGCTGTGGATCTCGTCGCCGCTCGCACTAGCGAGCGCGATGCGTTCCTCGTAACGGCTGCGCCATTCGTCCTGATCATCCGGATGCCGGAGCGCGAGCGAGCGCACGCGCAGCGCTTCGAGCAGCGCGCCTGGATCGCCGCAGCGGCGCGCGAGCTCGAGCGACTCCCGGCTCGATCGTTCGTGCGCGCCCCGGTCGGCGTCGACGAACGCCATCAGCCCGCGCAGCGCGACGAGGCGCGCTCGCACCGCGAGATCGCGCTGGCCTGCTCTGGCGAGCGCCTCGTCGAGCAGCAATGGAGCGCGCGGATCGCGCGCATAGGAGGGCTGGAGCTCGCAGAACACGACGGCTGCCTCTCGAAACAGCCGCGGCGAGCGGCTGCGCCGCGCGAGCTCGATCGCGCGGCTCGCGAGCGCGAGCGCGCGGCCGCCGCGCGCGCACAGCGCATGCGCGCGCGCCGCGGCCATCGCCGCGCGGCCCGCGCGCTTCGCGTCGAGCGGGTCGCCCGCCTCGAGCGCGTCGAGTGCGTTCTCGTAATGCGAGGCCGCTTCTTCGAACGCGTAGGCGAGCAGCGCCTGCTCGCCCGCGCGCAGCGCATAATGGATCGCCTTCTCGGTCTCGCCGCCGATCACCGCGCGCCCGAAGTGATATGCGAGCGCGGACGCGCTGCGCGCTTCGCCCGCCGAAGCGTCGCGCTCGAGCGCGCGCCCGACGCGCCGGTGCAGGCGCGCGCGCGGGCCGGGCGTCGCGCGCTCGTAGACCACCTCGCGCACGACGCCGTGAGAGAAACGCACGCGACCGTGCGCGCTCGCGGTGCGCGCGAGCAGGCGCTGCGCGATTGCTTCTTCGACGCCCGCCGCGAGCGCTTCGGGGCTCAGCTCCGTGACCTCGCGGAGCAGCGCGAGCGGAACGTCGGAGCCGGCGACGGCGCTGGCCGCAAGGACGTCGGCGCACGGCGGAGAGACTTGCTCGAGGCGCCGCGCGATCAGCTGACGAATCGTTTCGGGCACGCCCGGCTCGAGCGCGGCGGCCGCAGGATCGCGCGGCACCAGCAGCGCGAGCTCGTTCAGGTAGAGCGGATTGCCGCCGGACTTGTCATGGGCGGCCGCGCAGAATTGGCGAGCGCGCTCGGCGCCGACGCGCGCCGCGAGCAGCTGCGCGACCGCCTCGAGCGAGAGACCCCGCAGCTCGAGCGCCGCGTGCTCGGGGATCGCGTCTCCCGAGAGCGCGCGCTGCAGCGCCTCGTTCGCCGGCGCGCCGACGTCACGGAAGGTGCAGACGATCGCGAGTCGCCGGTTCTCGACGTCGTGCACGAGGTGACCGAGCAGATGCAGCGAGTCGCGGTCCGCACCGTGCAGATCGTCGAGCACGAGCAGCGCGGGACGCTGCGCCGTCAGCGCGGCGAGGCGCTGCTCGACGGTCTCGAACGCGCGTTGGCGCCCGCCGAGCGGATCGAGCGCGCTCTGCTCACGCGCGCTGCCGGCTCGCGCCGGCGCTGCGTGCGGCCGAGGATCGCCCTCGAGGATTTGGCGCCACACGTCGTAAGCGGGCGCGCCTTCGTCGCCCGGCGTCGCGCTTCCGAGCACGCATGCCCCGCCGCGCGCGGCGAGCTCGGCGATCTCGCGCGCGAGACGCGTCTTGCCGACGCCCGGCTCGCCGGAGATCCGCAACAACTTGACCGGTCCCGACGAGGCGCGGCTCAGCCAATCCCGCGCAGCGGCCAGCTCGCGCTCGCGGCCGACGAAGATCCCATGCGCGCCGCCGGCCGCAGCCGGCCGCGCGACCGGCGCGAGGAAGCGGAAGCCGCGGCGATGCACGGTCTCGAGAAAGCGCGGAGCACGTGCGTCGTCGGCGAGCGCCCCGCGCAGCTCGTGCACGCAGCGCGAGAGCGCGAAGTCGGTGACGGCGGTTCCCGGCCAAAGCGCGTCGAAGATCTCGCGCTTGCTGACCAGCTCCGCAGGACGGCTCGCGAGCAGCCGTAACAATGCGAAGGCCTTCGGCGTGAGGTGAACAGGCTGCCCGCGCCGCAGCAAACGCGCCCCAGCGAGGTCGAGCTCGAACGCGCCGAAGCAGAGGCTCTCGTGCGGAGTCGCGGCGGCCATCGGCGGCGCAGTTTACGCACGCCGAGCGCCCGCCCGGACGCGGCGCTCGAAATGTCAGGGTTCCGTCAGGACTCGCGCGCGCGCTCCGCGTACCTCTCGCCACGCAGCAGAGGGAGGTGCAGATGTCGAGAAGGAATGGCCCGCGCAGGGCGGCGGCTCGTCTCGGGTTGCTCGCAGCGGCACTCGCGGGTGCAGCGCACGCGCAGATGTCGAACGTCACGGTTCCCCCGGAGCGGAGCGAGCCGATCCGCGAGCGCAGCTGGCAAGCGATGACGTCGCTGTTCGTCGACTACGACAGCAACATCGGGCTGACCGAAGAGGATGCGCCGCCGCCCTACGAGTACGAGGGCGGCCTGCGTGCCGGCTTGCGCGCGAGCGGTAGCTGGCGCTTGCTCGAAAGCGATCGCCTCGAGGCCGGCGTGGGCGGCTTCTTCACGCAGACGACCACGCAAGGCGACAGCTACGCGGATGAGTACGACCTGACCACGCTCAACCCGCGTGCATACGCCGCTTGGAAGCTCGCGATCGGCGAGCGCCCGGCGCGCATTCGACTCGACTACGGCTATCGGAGGGATTGGCTCGAAGGCGACGATTTCGAGCGCCGCCACGCCTCGCGCATCTCGGCGCGCCTCGCGCTCAGCGAGCGCTTCGAGGCGGGAATCCATTATGGAGTCGACCTGAAGGAGTTCGATGCGAGCGGCTTCCACTCGCTCGACGCGCGGCGCGACGCCGAGCATCACCGCAGCGGCGCTCAGCTGCTCTGGCTCACCGAAGATCGCCGCACGGAGCTCGCCTTCGGCTACGAGTTCCTGCGCAATCTCGCCGAGGCGCGCGATTTCGATTTCGAGGGACACGGCGTCTCGGGGCGACTGCGCACGCGGCTTCCAGTGCGCGTTCCGCTCGGGCTCGACGTGCTCGCCAGCTACACCGACGCCGACTACGTCCACTATCCGACCTCGCCGCAGCGCGAGGCGCGCACGCAGCTCTATCGCTTCGGCCTGACGCTGCCGCTCGCGCCCCGGGTCGTCGTGGAGACGTCGTACGCGTACCTGCACGTCGGCGCCGATCAGGCCCGCTTCCGCACGAAGCGCCACCTGGTCGGCGGCGCGCTCTCGTACCACTTCTAACAACTCTGGCTTGGAGGAAATCGAGAATGCTGCGGAGACTCGAGAAGCGAGCAGCCATGCTCGTGTGCGCCGCGTTCGTCGCGCTGGCCAGCGGCGGCTGCGTCTGTCTCGCCACCGGCCCCGAGGCGGCGGCCGCCTGCGAGGAGATGTTGACGTATGGCGATCTGTTCGGGAACCAGGACGAAGACCTGTCGAACCAGGGCGCCGGCGGCGGCGGAACCGGAGGCGGCGGAACTGGCGGCGGCGGAACCGGTACACCGGAGTAATCGATTCCTGAACGAAACGCGCCTGAGGAGAAGCAGCCATGCGCATCGCGAACGACGTCACCGAGCTGATCGGGCGAACCCCGCTCGTGCGCCTCAACAAGGTCACGGCCGGCGTGCAAGCGCAAATCGTCGCGAAGCTCGAGAGCCAGAACCCGGCGGACAGCGTGAAGGACCGCATCGGGCTCGCGATGAGCGACGCCGCCGAGCGCGAAGGCCGCATCCAACGCGGCAAGACGACGATCATCGAGCCGACGAGCGGGAACACCGGCATCGCGCTCGCGTTCGTATCGGCGGTGAAGGGCTACTCGTGCGTGCTGGTGATGCCGGAGAGCTTCAGCGTCGAGCGCCGCATCACGCTGCGCGCGTTCGGCGCGAAGCTCGTGCTGACCGACCCGGCGAAGGGGATGCGCGGCGCGATCGACACGGCGAATGAGCTCGCCGCGCGCATTCCGGACAGCTTCATGCCGCAGCAATTCATGAATCCCGCGAACCCGGAGATCCACCGCAAGACCACTGCGGAGGAGATCTGGGCGGACACCGACGGCATGGCCGACGCGATCGTCGCGGGCGTCGGCACCGGCGGCACGATCACCGGCGTCGCGCAGGTGATGAAGGCGCGGCGCCCGAGCTTCGAGGCGATCGCGGTCGAGCCGGCGGACAGCGCCGTGTTATCAGGCTGCGCGCCGGGCAAGCACAAGATCCAAGGCATCGGCGCCGGCTTCAAGCCGGACGTGCTCGAGCTGGAGCTCGTCGACCGCGTGTTGCAGGTGAAGAACGACGAGGCGTTCGAGATGGCGCGCCGGCTCGCGCGCGAGGAGGGCATCTTCTGCGGCATCTCGTCCGGCGCGAACGTCAGCGCGGCGCTGCGCTACGCGAGCGAGCCGGCCAACCGTAACAAGCTGATCGTCGCGATCATTCCCAGCTTCGGCGAGCGCTACCTGAACACCGAACTGATGGCGCCCTACCGCTACGAGGGCAGCGACGAGGTGCTCGCATGACGCGCGCGGGGCATCGGACGACGCCTGTGGCGCCGGTCGCACTCTGGGACGCTGTCTTCTTCGCGCACCCGCGCAGCGTCGGCGAGAGCTGGTCCCAGCATTTGGTGGCGGCGCTCGGCTTCGCGGGTCTGCTCGCGTCCGCGGCCGGAGCATGCTTCGTCCACGCGCTCGTGCCCGCGCTGTTCACGCGCAGCGCGAGCCGGCGCGTCGCTCTGCTGAACGAGCGCATGCTGCGCAGTCGGCAGCGGCTCGGCGCGCTCGGCGCGGAGCTCGATTGGGCGATCTGAAGCGGGCGGACGCGGAGCTCCATGCTTTTCGGGCGGTCGTCGGCTGCGTGCTGCTGATCCCGGGAGTCGCCGGCCTGGTCGGCGCGTTCGGGGGGATCGAGGCGATGGCGCGCCTGTTCGGCAGCGACGCCGAGCTCGTGCTCGCGCCGCTGCTGCGCAACAACTTTCGCGCGATTTGCGTCGCGTTCTTCTCGTGGGTGCCGCTCGTGATCTGGTCGTTGGCGGTGCCGTCCCAACCGGCCGGCGCGTTGCGCATCGTTCTGGCCTGCGCGTTTCTCGCGGGCTTTGCGCGCCTCACCGGCTGGCTCGTCGAGGGTCACCCGGGCCCGATCGGAGTCGCGATTCTGAGCCTCGAGCTCGTCGGGATGCCGCTGCTGCTGCTCTGGCACGCACGCCTCTTGCGCGCGATGCGAGCGCGCTGACGGCGTGCGAGAGCGAGGTCGCTCTCGCTCAGCCCCCCACCGTCCAGGTGTCCGCGCTCATCAGCAGCTTCTGCAGATCGCCCGGTCCCGACTTATTGAGCGCGCTCGTGACCTGCGCGTCGAGCATGTCCTCGTAGGTGGTCTTCTCGACCGCGCGCATCACGCCGAGCGGCATCGGGAACTCGGGGCGCGCTAGCGACGCGAGCGCGAACGCATAAGCCGCGCTCGCGTGCTTCTCGTTGTGCACCGCGACGCCCTTCGCGACCGGGTCCTCGCCTTCGGCCAGCTCCACGATCGACGGCACGCCGTCCGCGATCTTGATGCCGCGCTTCGAGCCCTTCGTGCCCCACACGAGCGGCTTGCCGTGCTCGAGCACGAGCCCCGCCTCGGCGCGCGTCTTGCGGTCCTCGATCTCGAGCCACTCGTTGTCGTTGTAGACGGGACAGTTCTGCAGGATCTCGACGAACGCGGTGCCTTTGTGCTCGTGCGCGCGCTGCAGCATCTCCTGCGAGTGCGCGGCGTCGACGTCGACGGTGCGCGCGACGAAGGTGGCGCCCGCGCCGAGCGCGAACGAGATCGGGTCGACGGGATGGTCGATCGTGCCGGCCGGCGTCGACTTCGACTTCGAGCCGAAGCGCGAGGTCGGCGAGTACTGGCCCTTGGTGAGGCCATAGATGCGGTTGTTGAACAGCAGGATCTGCAGGTTCACGTTGCGCCGGATCACGTGCAGCAGATGGTTGCCGCCGATCGAGAGCCCGTCGCCGTCGCCCGTAACAACCCATACGGAAAGCTCGGGCCGCGCGGCCTTGATGCCGGTCGCGAATGCGGGCGCTCGTCCGTGGATGGTGTGGAAGCCGTAAGTGTTCATGTAGTACGGGAAGCGGCTCGAGCAGCCGATGCCCGACACGAACACGACGTTCTCGCGCGGCACGCCGAGCTCCGGCATCACCTTCTGCACGTTCGCGAGGATCGAGTAATCCCCGCAGCCCGGGCACCAGCGCACGTCCTGGTCGGAGACGAAGTCCTTGCGGGTGAGCGTGGTCGCAGCGGCCATTAGGCCTTCCCTCCGAGCATTTGGTGGATGCGCGCGCGGATCTCGCCGACCTTGAACGGCTGGCCGACGACCTTCGAGAGACTCTCCGCCGGCACGAGATACTCGCTGCGCAAGAGGCGCCAGAGCTGGCCGCCGTTCAGCTCGGCGACGAGCACTTGCTTGAAGCGCTGGAGCACGTCGCCGAGGTTCGGCGGGAACGGGTGCAGGTGACGGATGTGGATGCTTGAGACGTCTTGCCCCGCCTCACGCGCGTCGTTGACCGCGGAGGTGATCGCGCCGAACGTGCCGCCCCAGCCGACCACCAGCAGCTCGCCGCGATCGCCGCCGTTCACCTCGATCGGCGGCAGGTCGTTCGCGATGCGGCGAATCTTCTCGGCGCGCAGCCAGCCCATGCGGCCGTGGTTCTGCGGCGTGTACGAGACGTTGCCTGTCTTCTCCTCTTTCTCGAGGCCGCCGATGCGGTGCTCGAGCCCGGGCGTGCCGGGAATCGCCCAAGGCCGCGCGAGCGTCTCCTCGTCGCGCAGGTACGGGAAGAAGCCCTCCGGCTGAGTGCGGTGCTCCACCTTCATCCGCGGCAGCGTCTTCACGTCCGGGATCAGCCACGGCTCCGAGCTGTTCGCGATGTAGCCGTCGCTGAGCACGACCACCGGCGTCATGTATTTCACCGCCAGCTGTGCGGCTTCGACGATTACGTGGAAGCAATCGCTCGGGGTCGCGGGGGCGAGGATCGGCAGCGGGCTCTCGCTGTTGCGGCCGTACATCGCCGCGAGCAGATCGGCCTGCTCGGTCTTGGTGGGAAGCCCGGTCGAGGGCCCCGCGCGCTGGATGTCGATGATCACGACCGGCAGCTCGGTCATGACGGCGAGACCGACCGCTTCCTGCTTCAAGATGAAGCCGGGGCCGCTGGTCGTACACATCCCGAGATGGCCCGCATACGAGGCGCCGATCGCGACGCTCGCCGCGGCGATCTCGTCCTCGGCCTGGAAGGTGCGGATCCCGAAGTGACGGAACGCCGAGAGCTCGTGGAGCACGTCGCTCGCGGGCGTGATCGGATACGCGCCGAGGAACACCGGCTTCTCGAGGCACTGCCCGGCGGCGATGATTCCGTACGCGAGCGCGACGTTGCCGGTGATGTTCCGGTAAACGCCGGGCTGGATCTTCGCTTTCGGAATCACGAACGAGACCGGGAACAGCTCGGTCGTCTCGCCGAAGTGAAGGCCCGCTTTCAGCGCGCGGATGTTCGCCTCGCGGATCTCGCCCTTGAAGCGCGCCTCGAGCCAGCGCAGCGTCGGCTCCACCGGCCGGTTGTAGAGCCAGTACACGAGGCCGAGGCCAAAGAAGTTCTTGGAGCGCTCGGTCTCGCGCGTCCCCATCTTCAGGTCTTCGAGCGCCTTGTGCGTCAGGTTGCTGAACGGCACCTCGACGACGCGGAACTTCTCGCGTAGCGCCGGCAGCGGGTCGCCCTGATAACCAGCGCGCTCGATGTTCTTCGTGACGAAGGCGTCACTGTTGATGATCACCATGCCGCCGGGCCGAAGGTCGTCGATGTTCGCGCGCAGAGCGGCCGGGTTCAGCGCGATCAGGACGTCCGGCTGATCGGCCGGCGTCCGAATGTCCTGCGCCGCGAAGTGGATCTGGAAGCCGGAAACGCCGGCCAGCGAGCCCGCAGGCGCGCGGATCTCAGCGGGGAAGTCGGGGAAGGTGGAGAGGTCGTTGCCCGCGAGCGCCGTCGCTTCGGTGAACTTCGTTCCGGTCAGCTGGATCCCGTCGCCCGAGTCGCCCGCGAACCGTACCGCGACACGCTCGATCTCCTCGACCGGCTTCTTGTTTTCCGACACGTGGCCTCTCTCTCCTAACGGGGGTCTGACCGGCAGTCGCCGGGGTGGTCTCGCATTGTATCCAGACTTCGCGGAATTCCCGGCTATCGCATGGACTCCGCTCGGCCCCGAAGACTTCGCCTCGCTGCGCGCTTCGCTTGCCGGGGGCCTTCGAAAGCCCGGAAACTCGGAAAACGCTTGTCGCGCGGGGGGGTTCGCCGCGGGGTCTGCGCTTCCGAGACTAAAGCTTGCCGGCGGCCGCGCCGAAAAGCTGCACATGTTCTTTCTGCGCCGCCTGCGTCCGCTCGAAGTCGCGGGCGCCCGTGTTCGTTCGCTGCGCGCCTCGCTGAACGCCCCAGTGCTCTCTACCGCCGACCTGCCGGTCGGAACGGCGCGCTCGCTGATCATCGTGCACCGCGAGGCGCGCGGCGGGTGGGATGCAACGGTGGCAGTGCGCTCGGACCGGGGCGGCGAGATCGCGTACTGGAGCTTCGACGGCGAGCTCGCCAACGACACCGATCTCGACGTAGCGAGCGATGCGGCGCTCACCTTCGCCGAGAGCCTCGGCTTCGTCTTCGACGAAGGCGCGATCGGCCCCGGAGACGAAGCGGAGAAGCTCTGGCGCGCGTGGCTCGGCGGCCAGTCGCCCGCGCTCGCCAATGCAGCAGATGAAGGATCGGGCGTTTCCGCTCGGCGCACTGCGGGCGACGAGCTCGAGCTCGAAGAGACGGATGCGATACCGGAGCTCGAGCTGGTCGACCTCGAGCACGAGGAGGCGAAGGCGGCGCCGACGCGGCGTGCACCGGCGAATGCGGCGGTTCCCAACAAGGGATCCGAGGCTGCGCCGCCGAAGCCGTTGCCGAAATCGCTCTCGAAGTTTCGTGGGCGCGAATCCGGCGCCGCGCAGAACGAGGCGAAGGGCGCCGCGCGTCTGCCACTCGCGCGCCTTCAGCTCGTGAAGCGCCGCTCGCCCGAAGAGGAGCGCAAGCTCCTGCTTCGCAAGCTGCTCACCTCGTTCTGACTCGAGGAGGGGAATGTCATGACAAAGCTCACTGCGCTCTCGATCGCTGTCTGCGTCGCTGCGCTCGCCGGCTGCGCGAGCTCGCCCGCGAAGACCGCGCGGCCGGCGGTCTCCGAAGACGCGGTGCGCGAGGCGCGCTCGCATCACAGCCAGGGCTCGAATCTGCTGCGCGAAGGCAAGCTTGCGCCTGCGATTCGCGAGCTGCGCGCCGCGGCAGGCCTCAACCCGAACGATCCGTGGATTCGGCTCGCGCTCGGCGAGGCGTACCGCCTGCGCGGGCTGATGGACGAGGCGGTACACGAGGTGCGCGAAGCGCTGCTGATCGATCCGAAGTTCCAAGAAGCGCGCCTCACGCTGTCCGGAATCTACGTGCAGCTCGAGCGCTATCAGGAAGCGATTGCCGAGGCGCAGCGGCTCATCGACGACCCGACCTACGGCGAGGTCTGGATGCCGCTGACGAACAAGGGCTACTCGCTGATCCGGCTCGGTCAGCTCTCGGAAGCGCGCAAGAGCCTCGAGCTCGCCGCAGAGTTCAAGGCGGCCTACTGGCGCGCCTATCTCAATCTCGGCATTTTGGCCTCGCTCGAGGGCCATCGCGAAGAGGCGCTCGGCCACTTCGCGCGCGTGATCGAGCTCGCTGCGGGCACGTTGGGTGAAGCCGAGGCGAACTATCGCTCTGCGGAAATCTACGTGTCCCTCGGTGATCAGGGCCGCGCGATTCGTCACTTGTTAGCCGCCAACGAGCGCAACCCGGACGGTCAATGGGGCAGGGCATCAGCCGAGTACCTGAAGCGCCTGCAATAGGCAGCGTCGCCGCTGGGCGCGAGCCGATCGGCCGCTACATCGCCCAGCAGCGGCGGCTGCGCGGCATCGACCTCGAGGAGCTCTCGGCGCGCACGCGCATTCCGCGGCGCTCGCTCGAGCGGCTCGAAGCGGGCGCGTTCGATCGCTCGCCGGACGGATTCTCGCGCGGGTTCGTTCGCACCGTGGCCGAGGCGATCGGGCTCGACGCCGATGACGCGGTGGCGCGCATGCTGCCGGAGCCCGATGCGGCGCAGCTCGGCCCGCCGCGCGCGGCACTCTGGTTGGTCGCGGGCGCGTGTCTCGCGCTGGTCGCTGGAGTGGTGCTGCTCGTGCGCGCGCAGACGGACGATCCCGCGGCCGCAGCGGCGTCAGTCAGCGGGCTGCCGGTGCGGCGCGACTACGTCCGCGCGCTCGCGGAAGCGAACGGCATCGCCACGAGCGAGCTGGCTGCGCGCGATGCGCTGCTCCCTCCTCCGCCTCCGCCTGCGGAGCAAGAAGTCGTGCCCGTTGCAAAGCCCGCGGCGAGCGCAGCTCCGAAGGTCGCGCCGGCGCCGAAACCGAGCCAACCCGCGGCGGCGCGCGCCGCTGCGTCGGCGCCTACGCCCGCCGCAGCGCCGCCGGCCCCGGCTCGCCCCGCGAGCCCAGAGGAAGTGGCGCCTGCGCCGGCGCCAACCCCAGCGCCGGAGCCGAGCGCATCCGCTGGCCCGGTGAGCGAGCTCGGCTCTCCGCGCACGTCTTCCGCCGCACCGATCCAGGCTGAAAGCGAGGCGCCGCCGGCCGCGATCGAGAGCGAGGCGGACGTCGCTCCCGTGCTTGGGGAAGCGCCGGCGCTCGAGGCCGTCGCACCGGTCGACGCCGAGACCGCAGAGACGCCCGCACCGACACCGAATGCAGAAGCTGACGACTGACGCGCTCGTGCTGCGCGCGGTCGATCTCGGCGAGAGCGACCGCGTCGTCCACCTGCTGACGCCCGAGACCGGCCGCATCGCGGTGATCGCGAAAGGCGCGCGGCGCAGCACCAAGCGCTTTCCGGGCACGCTCGATTTCTTCAATCAGCTGCACGTCCAGATCGAACGCAAGCGCGGCACCGCGCAGCTCGCGCGGCTCGAGCACGCGCGGCTGATCCGCGCATTCCACGGCCTGCGCGAGAACGCGGGACGCTTCGCGCTCGGCTGCTACTTGCTCGAGCTGCTCGACCGGCTCGCACCCGAGGGCGGTCGCCGCGGAGATCTCGCCGCGCTGTTCCGCTTTGCGACCGACGCGCTAACCGCGATCGACGCGCTCGCGCCCGAGCCGCGGCTGCGCGCGCTGCTCGAGCTGCGCCTGCTCGCGGCCGTCGGCCTGCGCCCCGAGCTCTCGAGCTGCGTGCGCTGCGGGCGCGCACTCAGCGGCGCGCGAGCGCAATTCTGGATCGCCGAAGGCGGCCCGATCTGCGAGCGCTGCACGAACCCCGGCGAGCAAGGCATCCCGGTCCATCTCGGCACGCTACGCGCGCTCGAGCAAAGCCTCGCGCTCCCACTCGCGCACACCGCCCGCATCGCGCTCAGCGAATCCGCGCTGCGCGAAGCCCAAACCGTGCTCGACCGCTTCCTCCGCTTCCACATCGGCGTCGAGCTGCGCAGCGAAACCTTCCTGACCGAGCAACTCGACCCAACAGGACGCGCCGCGCGTTAGAACCGCGCGCTCTCAACCGAGAGCTCCGATCACCTCTAAGCAGCGAGCGACCGCGGCTCGAGAAGCCGCAAGCACGCAAGCGCCGACGCCGTCGGCGCAGCGTGCGCGCAGCGAGGCGGAGTCCGCGGAGCCGAG
>Ga0187894_10001977_pt1 | contig 25258 bp, 21 predicted proteins | sample GBC1701081metaG_FD_136650 | JGI IMG/M metagenome (GOLD analysis project Ga0187894, IMG submission 136650) | White microbial mat communities from a lava cave in the Kipuka Kanohina Cave System on the Island of Hawaii, USA - GBC170108-1 metaG ... | reverse complement strand
TCGACCAGCTGCCGGCTCGGCCGCACCGACCATTCCTCGGCCAGCGCCAGGGTGCCGCGCGCCTCGCCGCCGATATAGTGCAGCTCGACCGCGCAACGCCCGCCGCGGCCGGTGCGCAGGATTTCCTCGAGCCGACCGAGCAGCCGCGCGTCGCCGCCCCCGGCGGGCAGCCGGATCTTGAGCCGTCGCGCCTCGCGCTCGCGCAGCTCGTAAACCGGCGTGAGCTTTTTCGCGTTGATGCGCCAGTCGTCGATGAATTCGTCGTAACGCAGCTGACCCTCGACCACCAGGATCGCGTCACGGGCGATCACCGCGCGGTGCTGCTGCCAGACGTCGTCGAACAGGCTCGCTTCGATGCGCGCGCTGCGGTCATCGAGCACCAGCGTCGTGCGCGTGCCGCGCTTGCGGATCTCGAGCACCAGGCCCGCGACGGTCACGTTCCTGCCGCCGCCGTAGCGCGGCTCGGCCGACGGTCGCGGCCCGCCGAGGTCGACGATGCGTGCCGGCGCCACCTGCCGGAGCTCCTGCTCGTACTCGGTGATCGGGTGTCCGGACAGGAACAATCCCAGCGTCTCGCGCTCGCCGGCAAGGCGCTCCGACTCGCTCCATTCCGGCAGCGTGGGAAACACGATCGCGGGCGGCGCGCTGTCGTGCGCGGCTTCCGCCGCGAGCCCGCCGAACAGGTCATTTTGTCCGGCCGCCGAGGCACGCGTGCGCTGCTCGCCGAGCTGGATGGCGGCCGGCAGCGCCGCGGCCATCGACGCGCGGCCGCGGCCGAAGCCGTCGAAGCTGCCCGCCTTGACCATCGCCTCGAGCGTGCGCTTGCCGGCGAGCTTCAGGTCCACGCGCCGGCACAGGTCAGCGAGGTCGCGGAATTCCCCGCCCCGCTCGCGCTCGCCGACGATTGCGTCCACTGCGCCTTCGCCGACGCCCTTGATCGCGCCGAGCCCGTAGCGGATCGTGCCGGGACCCGCGACCGTGAATGCGAAGCTCGACGCGTTGACGTCCGGCGGCTGCACCTCGATGCCGAGGCCTGCGCACTCGTCGATGAACGAGACGACCTTGTCCGTGTGCTCCATGTCGCAGGAGAGCACGGCCGCCATGAATGCCTCGGGGTAATGGGCCTTGAGCCAGGCGGTCTGGTAGGCCAGTAGCGCGTAGGCGACCGAGTGCGACTTGTTGAAGCCGTAGCCCGCGAACTTCTCGATCAGGTCGAAGATGTACGCAGCCCGCGCGCCGGGCACGCCGCGCGCGACCGCGCCGTCGACGAAAGTGGAGCGCTGCTGCGCCATCTCCTCCGGCTTTTTCTTGCCCATCGCGCGGCGCAGGAGGTCCGCGCCGCCGAGCGTGTACCCGGACAGGGTCTGAGCGATCTGCATGACCTGTTCCTGGTAGAGGATGACGCCGTAAGTCGGCTTCAGGATCTCCGCGAGCGCCGGATGCAGGTAGTCGATCGTGCCTGCCGCGCGGCCGTGCTTGCGGGCGATGAAGTCCTCGACCATTCCGGACTGCAACGGACCCGGACGGAACAGCGCGAGGACCGCGACGATGTCGTCGAACCGGTCGGGCTGGAGCTTGCGGACCAGGTCGGTCATGCCGCGCGACTCGAGCTGGAAGACGGCGGTCGTACGGCCCGATTTCAGCAGCCTGAACGTCTCCGCGTCGTCGAGCGGCAGCCGCGCGAGGTCGAGCGGCGGCTCGCCGGCGGCGAGCCGCTTCGCGTTGACGAGGCGCACCGCCCATTCGATGATCGTGAGCGTGCGCAGGCCGAGGAAATCGAACTTCACGAGTCCGACGGCGTCCACGTCTTTCATGTCGAACTGGGTCACGACGCTGCGGCTGCCCGCCTCGCAGTAGAGCGCGGTGAAATCCGTGAGCGGCGACGGCGCGACGACCACGCCGCCCGCGTGCGTGCCGGCATTCCGGGCCAGCCCCTCGAGCCGCTTCGCGAGGTCGACGAGGTCGCGCACCTCGTCCTCGCCGTCATAGCGCCGCTTGAGCTCGGGCTCCTTTTCGAGCGCCTTGTCGAGCGTCATCTCGAGCTCGAACGGAATCAGCTTCGCGACGCCGTCGACGAAGCCATACGGCTGGCCGAGCACGCGCCCCACGTCGCGCACCACCGCCTTGGCGGCCAGCGAGCCGAAGGTGATGATCTGCGAGACCCGGTCGCGCCCGTAGCGCTCCGACACGTACTCGATCACCTGGTCGCGGCGGGACATGCAGAAGTCGATGTCGAAGTCGGGCATCGACACGCGCTCCGGGTTCAGGAAACGCTCGAACAGGAGCTCGTGCCGGATCGGGTCGAGATCCGTGATGCCGAGCGCCCAGGCGACCAGCGAACCGGCCCCGGAGCCGCGGCCGGGGCCGACGGGGATCTCGCGCTCGCGCGCCCAGCGGATGAAGTCAGCGACCACGAGGAAATAGCCCTCGAAGCCCATGCTGCAGATGACGCCAAGCTCGCGCTCCAGCCGGTCGCCGTACGGGCCGGCGGCGGCCGCTTCGGCGCCCACCCGCCGGGCAAGACCCTCGGCCGCAAGCCGGCGCAAGTGGTCCTTCGCGTCCGCGCCGCCGGGAACCTCGAAGGCGGGCAGGTAGAGCCCGCCCTGCGCCAGCGGCAGCGAACAACGACGCGCGATCTCGACGCTGTTCTCGAGCGCCTCCGGCAGGTCGCCGAACAGCGCCGCCATCTCGGCCGGCGACTTCAGGTACTGCTCTGGCGTGTAGGAGCGCGGACGCCCGGGGTCGTCCAGCCGATGGCCGCCCCGGATGCAGACGCGCGCCTCATGAGCCTCGAACTCGTCGCGTGAGAGGAAACGCACGTCGTTGGTCGCGACCACGGGCGCCGATCGCGTCGCCAGGAGTGCGAGCACGCCCGCCACGTGCGCCTCGTCGTCAGGCCGCCCGAGGCGCTGCACCTCGAGGTAGTAGCGGTCGCCGAACAGGGACTGCCAGCCTGCCAGCAGCGTCGCAGCTTCTCCCTGGCGCCCGGTGAGCAGCGCGCGGCCGACGTCACCCTGGGCGGCGCCCGAAAGCGCGATCAGCCCGGCCGTCGCGCCGGCATCGAGCCAGTCGCGCGACACGAGCGGCCGGCCGCGGCCTTGGCCTTCGAGATAGCTGCGTGACACGAGGCGCGTGAGGTTTCGGTAGCCTTCCAGGTCCTTCGCCAGCAGCGTGAGCAAGGAAGGCTCCGCGCGGTCGCTGCCGGCGTCGAGCCAGAGATCCGCCCCGACCAGCGGCTTGATGCCGGACCGTTCCGCCTCCCGGTGGAACTTCACCATCGCAAACAGGTTGGCGTGATCCGTCAGGGCGACGGCGGGCATCCCGAGGCCGGCAACCGCGCGCATGAGCGCGGGCACGCGCACGATGCCGTCCACCAGCGAGTACTCGGTGTGCAGTCGCAGGTGGACGAACGCCGCGCTCACGGCCGGGGGCTTGGTCAAGGCCATCGCAGGATCTTAGCCTGCCATCGGCGCGAAGCTGCGCCGGTGGATCCGGCAGGGACCCAGGGCCGTGAGCCGCGCGCGGTGGTCTTCGGTCGGGTAGCCCTTGTGGCGCTCGAATCCGTAGCCCGGGTAGTCGCCTGCCACGCGGGTCATGAAGGCGTCACGGCTGGTCTTCGCGAGTATCGAGGCCGCGCTGATCACGTCGAGGCAGGCGTCGCCGCCGACGATCGCCTCCATCGCGCAGCCGAGTTCCAGCATCGCGCTGTCGGGGCAGCGATTGCCGTCCACGCAGACACGCGCCGGCCGTACCGCGAGCCCGAGCAGCGCGCGGCGCATGGCGAGCAGCGTCGCCTGGAGGATGTTCAAGACGTCGATCTCGCCCGCGTCCGCCCACCCGATTGCCCATGCGGCAGCCGAAGTGCGGATCTCGGCGGCCAGAACCTCCCGTACTGCGGCCGGGAGTTGCTTGGAGTCGCGCAAACCCGAAATGGGTCTCGCCGGGTCGAGGATGACCGCCGCAGCGAAGACCGGGCCGGCAAGCGGTCCGCGCCCCGCCTCGTCGACGCCTGCCGTGAGCCACAGGGCCGGGCGCGGCGCGATGCGCCTGCGGCCGTTCACGAGGGCCCACGCCGGGCGAGTGCGAGTACCGCCTCCGCTACCTGCCCGCTGGCTCCGCGCCGTAGCTGCCCGTGCAGCTCGGTAAAGAGCGACTGCAGTTCCTGGACCGCCTGGGGCGCGTCCAGCCACTGCTCGATTTCACAACCGAGCCGCTCGGGGGTCACTTCGCCCTGGGCGAGCTCCGGGACGACCTGTCGGCCCGCCAGCAGGTTTGGCTGGGCAAAGAACGGTGCCTTGAGGAGGCCAAGGCCACGCAGCAGGAAAGCGGTCAGGGCCCCCAGCCGGTACGCGACCACCATCGGCCGCTTGCAAAGGAGCGCTTCGAGCGTCGCCGTACCGGAGGCAACCAGCACGACGTCGGCCGCCGTCAGCGCGGCTTGCGTACGCCCTTCAACGACCTGCACGGCGACGCCGGGTGCCCGGCGCCCGAGCGCCGCATCGAAAGTCGCCCTTGTGGCGCTGCTTGCGAGCGCCGCGACGAACACGAGGCCGGGCCGGCGCGCCGCCAGCCACGCGGCCGTGCCGGCGAAGTCGTCCGCGAGCCGCGCGACCTCGCCCGCGCGGCTGCCGGGCAGGATTGCGACGACGCGCGCGTCCGGCGCGATCCCGAGTTCGCGACGGGCGCCGGCTGCGTCCGGGACGAGCGGAAGCTGGTCCGCGAGCGGATGGCCGACGAAAATCGCGGCGAGGCCCGCCTGGTCGTAAACCGTACGCTCGAACGGCAGCAGGCAGAGCACGAGGTCGAGAAAGCGGGCCATGCGCCCTGCCCGGCTCCGCCGCCAGGCCCAGACTTGCGGACTCACGTACTGCACGGTGCGCAACCCCGCCGCATGCAGGTCGGCTGCGAGTTTCAGGTTGAATTCCGGCGCGTCGATGCCGACGAAGACGTCGGGCCGGAGCTCGCGCATGGCGGCGCGGATCCGGCCGCGCAGCGCGAGCAGGCGCGGCAGGTGGTGCAGGACCTCGAACAGGCCCATCACGGCGAGTTCGTGCGCGTCCGCGAGCCGCTCGCAGCCGGCCGCCTGCATGCGCGGCCCGGCCACGCCCACGAAGCGCGTTGCCGGCGCGCGCGCCGTGATCGCCTCGATCAGTGCAGCCCCGAGGTTGTCGCCCGAGGACTCGCCGGCCACGAGCCCGATCGTCAAGGGACGCTCCGCCGTCATCAGCGGATGATGCTGCGTTCGCTGGCGGCGAGGAAGTCCACGAAGGGCGCGAGCTCAGGCTGCGCCGGCACGAGGGCGCGCAGCTGCTGCGTGGCTTCGGCAAGCTTGAGCCCGGAGCGGTACAGGACCCGGTAGGCGCTCTTGATGTTGGCGACCTGGCCCGCGTCGAAGCCGCGACGCTTGAGCCCCTCGCTGTTGACGCCCTTGGGTTCGGCGGGCGATCCGGCCACCAGCAGGAAAGGCGGCACGTCGCGCGTGACGGCCGCGTTGTTGGCGAGGAAGGAGTGCGCGCCGACCTTGCAGAACTGGTGGATGCCGGAGTAGCCCGACAGGATGACCCAGTCGCCGAGCTCGACGTGGCCGGCGAGCGCCGTGCAGTTCGACATGATGCAATGGCTGCCGACGATGCAGTCGTGCGCGACGTGCGAATAGGCCATGAACAGGCAGTCGTCGGCGATGGTCGTCTCGCCGCGACCGGTGACCGTGCCCCGGTTGATCGAGCAGAACTCGCGGAACACGTTGCGGTCGCCGACCACGAGACGGGTCGGCTCGCCGGCGTACTTCCTGTCCTGCGGCGCGTCGCCGATCGAGGCGAACTGGAATACGCGGGTGTCGCGGCCAAGCACGGTCGGTCCCTTGATGACCGCGTGCGGGCCGATCCAGCTGCCGGCCCCGATCGCCACTCCCGCGCCGATCACGGCGAACGGGCCGATCTCGACGCCGGCGGAGATTTCCGCGCCGGGATCGACGATCGCGCGCGGGTCGATCAAGGCTTGACCTCGGGGGCGACCATCATGGTCGCAGAGGCGACCTCGTCGTCACCCACCCAGGCGACGGTGGTGAATTTCCAGATGCCGCGCATCGCCCGGTCGAAGGTCGCTTTCAGCGCCAGCTGGTCGCCGGGGACGACGGGCTTCCGGAAGCGCGCGCCGTCGATGCCGACGAAATAGAAGCGCGACTTGTCGTCCGGCACGACGCCCGCGGTCTTGAATGCGAGGATGCCCGCCGCCTGCGCGAGCGCCTCGAGGATCATCACGCCCGGCATGGTCGGCCGCCCGGGGAAATGACCGGGAAAGAACGGCTCATTGATGGTGACGTTCTTGATCGCATGGATGCGCTTGCCCGGCACGCACTCGATGACGCGGTCCACGAGCAGGAACGGATACCGGTGCGGCAACTGCGCCAGCACCGCCTGGATGTCCATCGAAAAGCCTTCGCTCATTCGTCCCCCTGCAGGTCTTTCGCGCCGGGCCGGCGCGCATCCAGGCGATGCAGTTGCGCCACCGAGCGGCGCCACTGGCCGGCCTCGATCGCCGGCCAGCCGGACGAGTAGACGCCCGGCCCCGGGAGCGAGCGCGTGACCAGCGAGTAACCCGTCACGACCACGCCGTCGCCGATCTCGAGATGTCCGGCGATGCCGACCGCGCCCCCGATCATGCAATGGCTGCCGATGATCGAGCTGCCGGAGATCCCGACGCAGCCGGCGATCACCGTGTGCGCGCCGATTCGGCAGTTATGTCCGACCTGCACCTGGTTGTCCAGCTTGACCCCGTCGCCGATGGCCGTGTCGTCGATCGTGCCGCGATCCACCGTCGTGTTCGCGCCGACCTCGACGTCGTCGCCGAGACGCACGCCGCCGACGTGCGGGACCTTGACGTAGCCGTCAGCGTCGGGCGCGAAGCCGAAGCCGTCGCTGCCGATCACCGCGCCCGCCTTGAAGCTGCAGCGACGGCCGGCGACGACGCCGTCGTGCAGCGTGACGCCCGCCTGCAGGCGTGAGTCGTCGCCGAGACGTACACCGTCGCCGAGCACGCAGTTGGGCCCGATCGAGCAGCGCTCGCCGATCACCGCGCCGGCGCCGATCACGGCGTTGGGCCCGATCCACGCGGAGGCCGGAACCTGCGCGCTCGGCGCAACCTGCGCGCCGGGCGCGCGGCCGCCGGTGACGGCGGGCACCGGGTGCAGGGCCTGGGCGATGCGGGCGTAGTCCGCGTAGGGACGCGGGCTGATCAGTGCCGCGACCGGGCATTCGGCGGCGAGCTCGCGGGCCAGCACGACGGCGCTCGCGCGCGTCGCCAAGAGTTCCTTGCGGTACTTCGCGCCGGTGCAGAACGTGATCTTGCCCGGGCCGCCGGGCGAGAGCGCCGCGACGCCGTCGACCACGAGACCCGGATCGCCGTCGAGCTCGAGCCCGAAGCGGACCGCGATCTCGCCGAGCGTCATGGCCATCGCGACCCTCCCCCGCGACGGAATGAACTCAGGGCTTGGGCGGTGTCGCGGCTGCGGGCGCCTTGGCCTTGATGGCGGCGACCAGTTGCGGCGTGATGTCCACGCCCTCGGCGGCAAACAGCACGCCCTCGCTGACGATCAGCTGGTAGCCGTTGGCACGCGCGTAAGCCTGCACTTCCTGAAGCAGAGAGCGCTGCATGCGCCCCACTTCCTCGTTGCGCCGCAGGTTCAGGTCTTCCTGGAGCTCGTTGAAGCGCCGATTGACGTTGAGTTCGAGGTCGCGCGCCTCGCGCTCGGCGCGGAGGCGATCGGCCTCCGACATCACCGCGGCCTCCTTCTGGAGCTTGTCCACCTTTTCCTGCAGCGTCTTGCGCTGCGCGGCGACGTCGCGCTGGCGCGGCAGGAACTCCGCCTCGAGCGTCGCCTGCGCCGCCTTGGCCTGCGGCGACTCGTCCAGCAGCCGGCCGAAATTGACGAATCCGATCTTGAGGGCCTGCGCCTCGGCGGTGGCCACCGTTGCGAACGCGAGTACCGCGATCAGCGCGCAGGAAAGGGTTGTCCGTGTCATGGGTGTCATCATGCCTCGATGCTCAGAATGCCGAACCGATCGTGAACTGGAAGCGCTCCACCTCGTCGGGATAGCGGACCGCGTCGCCCTTGAACTCGTTCAGCGGGAAGCCGTAGCTGAACCTGAAGATGCCGAGCGGCGCGAACCACTGGACCGCGAGTCCCGCGGACTGCTTGAGTTCATTGTAATCGAACTCGTAGTCCACCGGCGTGCGCCCGTCGCGCCCGACGAATGCGATGCCGGTGCCCTGGGAGAAGACGTTGCCGATGTCGTAGAACGCGCTGATGCGGGTGCTCGCGCGCCACTTGTCCGGCACCGGGAACAGCAGCTCGGCCCGGCCGGTCACTTTCAGGTTGCCGCCATAGGGGTTGCCGAAGCTGTCCTTGGGGCCGAGGCGGCTTTCGGAGAAGCCACGCACCGTGTCCGGGCCGCCGGCGAAGAACTGGCGGTACGGCGGCAGCGATGTCGTGTCCTTGCCGAGCGAGTCGCCCCAGGCGATCTCCGAGCCGACTGCAACCGTCCACTGCTTCCAGACCGGGATCAGCTGCAGGTAGTCGTAGCGAAACGTGTAGTACTCCACCTCGCTGCCCGGGATCGTCACGCCGAGACTCAGCGAATGCTGGATGCCGCGGTCCGCGAAGATGGCGCGGTTGCGCGTGTCGTACGCCCAGCCGGCGACTGCCTCATAGGTGTTGAACCTGGTTCCGAACAGGCGCGTGACGACGATCGTCGGGTCGTCGTCCGGGTCGAGCGGCGGGATCTCGTTCTCGATCCTGCGCACGTAAGGGTTGCCGTTGTTGACCACCCACCGCAGCGCCTCGCGCGCGCTGCTCCTCGGGTTCACCACCAGGTCCGAGCGCTGCGCGACCAGCCCGAAGCGCAGGCCCTGGAACTCGGAAATCGGGTAGCCCCACTCCATCGTCCCGGAGATCGTCGTGGTCGAGAAATCCGACGCGGCGGAAACGAACTGGGTGACGTCGCGGTATTGCAGGCCGAGCGTGCGGGAGACGCCGTCGATGGTCGTGTACGGGTCGGTGTGCGAGAGACTGTACTGCTTCGAGAACCTGCCGGCGATCAGGTCGAGCCCGACGCGTTCGCCGGAGCCCATGAAGTTCGAGTGCACGAAGCTGCCGTTCAGCATGAAAGCCTGCGACTCGGAATAGCCGATGCCGCCGCTGAACTGGCCCGGCAGGCCTTCCTTGATGTCGTAGTCGACGTCGACCAGGTCCGGCGTGCCGGGCACCGGGTGCGTCTCGAAGTCCACCTTCTCGATGTACGGCCGCTGCTGCAGGCGCTCCTTGGAGCGTTCCAGCAGGGCGTTCGAGAGGTAGGCGCCCTCCATCTGCCGCAGCTCGCGCCGCAGCACCTCGTCGTCGATCGCGCTGGTGTTGACGAAGTTGACGCGGCGCACGTAGGCGCGGTTGCCCGGGTCGACGAAGAAGGTCAGGTCGATCTTCTTCGTGTCCTCGTGGGCGGTCGGCACCGGGTCGATCTTGGCGAATGCGTAGCCGTCCGCGCCGAGCCGGAACGCCATCAGCTCCTGGGTCTGGGTGATGAGCTTGCGCGAGTAGGTCTGACCCTGCACGACCAGCAGCAGCCGCTGCAGTTCCGCCTCGGGCACCTTCATCGTGCCCGCGAGCTTCACGTCGCCGACCGTATACACCTCGCCCTCGTGCAGGTTCATGGTGATGAAGATGTCGTCCATCTCCGGCGCGATCGCGACCTGGGTCGATTCCACCGCGAAATTCGCGTAGCCGCGGTCCTGGTAGTACGAGGTGACCTTCTCGATGTCGCCCTGCAGCGACTCGCGCGAGTAGCGGTCGTCCTGCCGGTACCAGGACAGCCAGTTCGGCGTCTGCAACTCGAACTCGTCCAGGAGGTCCTTGTCCTCGTAGGCGCTGTTGCCCACCAGGTTGATCTGGCGGATGCGCGCGCGCTTTCCCTCCACGATCTCGATCTTGATGCGCACCTTGTTGCCCGGCACGTCCTCGACTTTCGGGTCGATGCGCACCGCATACTTGCCGCGGCTGAAGTACTGGTCGGTCAGGAATCCGCGCACTTCCTCCAGCACCGAACGGTCGAAGGTCTTGCCGGCCGCGAGCCCCACGCTGCGCAGCGACTGCTGCAGGTCCTCGGTCTTGATGTCCTTGTTGCCGGACAGCTCGAAGCTCTCGATCGAGGGCCGCTCGTGCACCACCACCACCAGCGTCTGGCCGTCCCGGCGCATCTCGATGTCGCTGAAGAACCCGGTCCCGAACAGCGCCCGGATCGCCTCCTGGATGCGCCGCTGGTCCATGGCGTCGCCGATGTTCACCGGCAGGTAGTTGTAGACCGTGCCCTCGGAAATGCGCTGCAGCCCTTCCACGCGGATGTCGCCGACCGTGAAGGCGGCCGGCGCCTCTGCGAGCGCCGGCATGCTGCCTGCGAGCAGCACGCCCGCCACGATCCGCCGCAGCAGGCCCCGGTTGCGGGTACGCGCGGTCATCCGAACAACCGCGAGAGGTCGTTGTAGAACGCGAAGCCCATCAGGAGCACCAGCATCGCAATGCCGATTTTCTGACCGACCAACTGAGCCTCCATCGACAGCGGCGCTCCCTTGACCATCTCGACCAGCTGGAACGCGACCTGCCCGCCGTCCAGGACCGGGACCGGCAGGAGGTTCAGCACCGCGAGCGAGATCGAGACGAGTGCCAGGAACCCGAGATAGTAGGTGAACCCCTCGACCGCCGTCAGCCCCGCGTACTGGGCGATGTTGATCGGCCCCGAGATGTTCTTGGTCGACACGTGACCGGTGACCATCCGCCACAGGAAACGGACCGTGAGCGCGCTCTTCTCCCAGGTCTCGCGCGCCGCCGGCAGGACCGCCGCCAGCGGGCCATAGCGCTCGACGACCTGCATGGACGCCGGGAATTCGGCTGCTGTGTCGTTGGCCGGCCCGACGCCGATCCTGCCGATCGTGCGTCCGTCCTGCTCGACGGCGCGCGGCACGACCTCGAAATCGAGGCGGCGGCCGTCGCGCAGCACGGCGAGCCGCGTCGGCTGGCCTGCGCGGCCCTGGATCACGCGTACGAACCTCGAGTAATCGTCGACCGGCGCGCCCTCGACGTCGACCACGCGGTCGCCGGCGAGGATGCCGGCCTGTGCGGCCGGGTACCCGGGGCTCAGCTCGCCGACGACGACGGGCTGCGGCGGGTACCAGAATGAAATGCCGAGGCCCCGGAGCAGCACGCCCGGCTCGGTCAGCGCGCGACGCTCGGCATCCGGGACCTCGAGTGTCAGGCGTCGCGTCGCTCCGGATTCGCCGCGCACTTCCAGCGGCACGCGCCCGGATTCCACGACGCCCTCGAGAATCGCGAGCACGGCGGCCTGGCTCGTACTGGTTGGGGCACCCGCAACCGACTTGATTTCGTCGCCGGCACGCAGGTCCGCGCGTGCGGCGATCGAGTCCGGCTCGATCTCGCCGAGCACCGGCTTCAGGCCCGGCACGCCTTGCATGAACAGCAGCCAGTAGGCAAAAACCGCGAACACGAAGTTGGCGAAGGGACCGGCGAGCAGCACCGCGATTCGTGCCAGCGGCGGCCGGCGATTGAACGCGCGGTGCTCATCGCCCGGTGGCACGGGGCCGTCGCGCTCGTCGAGCAGGCGCACGTAGCCGCCGAGCGGGATGGCTGCCAGCACGTACTCCACCCGGTCAGCGTCGCGGCTCACGCGCGTTGCGAGCGGCTTGCCGAAGCCGATCGAGAACCGCAGCACCTTGAACCCCAGCCGGCGCGCGACCCAGAAGTGGCCGAATTCGTGGACCGTGACGAGGATGCCGATCGCGAGGATGAAGGCGGCGACGGACGTGAGGAGGCCTGCGCTCATGCGCCGGCCGCCTGCTTCGCCGCCGAATCCAGCGCGCGGGCCGCGTGCTCGCGCGCCCACGCGTCTGCGGCGAGCGCATCCGAAAGGCTCTTCACCGGCCCCGCCTCGTGCTGCTGCAACACGCTCTCAATGACTCCCGCGATGCCGGCAAAGTTCAGCCGCCGCGAAAGGAAGGCCGCAACCGCGACCTCGTTCGCGGCATTGAGGACGGCGGGCATCGTGCCCCCCGTCCGGCCGGCGGCCTGCGCCAGGCCGAGGCATGGAAACCGTTCAAAATCAGGCTCTTCAAACGTCAATCTAGCAATCTGGATGAGGTCCAGAGCGGCGACCCCGGAGTCGATCCGCGCGGGCCAGCCCAGCGCCTGGGCGATCGGCACGCGCATGTCGGGCCGGCTCATCTGGGCCAGCACCGAGCCGTCCTGGTACTCGACCAGCGCGTGGACGATGCTCTGCGGATGGACCGCGACGCGCACGTTTTCAGGATCGAGCGCAAACAGGTGGCAGGCCTCGATCAATTCGAGGCCCTTGTTCATGAGCGTCGCGGAATCCACCGAGATCTTCGGCCCCATGCGCCAGTTGGGATGCGCAATCGCCTGTTCTGGCGTGACGCCGGACAGCTCTTCGCGACGCACGCGCAGGAACGGCCCGCCTGACGCGGTCAGCGTGACGCGCGCGACCCCCGGGGGAACCTGCCCCGTCGCGCATCCGGGAGGCAGGCATTGAAAGATGGCGTTGTGCTCGCTGTCGATCGGCAGGATCGTCGCGCCCGAGCGGCGTGCGCAGTCGAAGAGCAGGGAGCCCGCGAGTACCAGGGCCTCCTTGTTGGCGAGCAGGACCTGCTTGCCCGCGCCGGCCGCGGCCAGCGTCGGCGCGAGGCCCGCGGCGCCGACGACGGCTGCCATGACAGCGTCCACCTCAGGGAGCGTCGCCACCGTCGCGAGCGCGTCCGGGCCCTGCAGCACGCGCGTGGGCAGGCCGGCGGCGGCGATGCGCTGCGCGAGGCGGATCTGGGCCTCGCGATCGACGAGCGCCGCGTAGTCCGGAAGGTGCCGCTCGACCTGCGCGAACAGGGCTTCGTGATTCGAGTGCGCGGCCAGCGCCGCGACATGGATGCGTCCGGGATGACGGGCCGCGACGTCGAGTGTCGCCTCGCCCACGGTGCCCGTCGAACCGAGAACGGCGAGTCCCTTCATGCGACCACGCCCATCCAGCCGAGCCCCAACGCGAGCAGGGGCACCGACGAGGTGAGGCTGTCGATCCGGTCCAGCATGCCGCCGTGTCCGGGCAGCAGGCTGCCGCTGTCCTTGAGCCCCTGCTGGCGCTTGAACATGCTTTCCAGCAGGTCGCCGACGACGGAAACCAGCACGGCCGCGGTGCACAAAGAGAGGAACGCCGGTGCCGGCAGGTTGAACCAGGCACGCCCGGCAAGCGCGACGAGAAAGCCGGCAACCAGGCCGCCCAGAACGCCTTCCCAGGTCTTGTTGGGGCTGACGATCGGTGCGAGACGCATCCGGCCGAAGCGCCGGCCGGCAAAGTAGGCGCCGATGTCCGCTGCCCAGGCGAGCACCAGCACGAACACGACCAGCTGCCACCCGTTGCCGTCCTGCAGGTAGAGACGCGCAAGGGCAACCCAGGTCGGCGCAAGGACCCAGAGGCCGGCGAACGCCGCAAGTCCGGCGACGCGGAAGCCGGGCGCCAACGCCACCCACGCGAACAGCGGGATCCAGCCGAGCATCGTCACGAGCATCACGCGCTCGAAGCCACCGGGCACGGCAGCGGCCTTCCACAGCAACGCCATCGCCACCGCGCACGCTGCGACGTAGGTGACGCGCGCCGGCACGCGGGTCAGGCCGGCGAGCTGCGACCATTCCCATGCACCGGTCAGGATCAGCAGTCCCAGCGCGAGAACCGCGAGACCGGGCGGGAGCACCACGACCACGAGCGCCAGCACCGCGATCAGCATGACGGCCGTGAAAATCCGCTGGCCCAGCATCAGCCCGCCTCCGCCTGGCCCGCGACGCGGCCGTAGCGCCGCTGCCGGCCGCCGAAGTCGGCGATAGCCGCGCCGAGGCAGGCGGCGTCGAAGTCGGGCCACAGCGTGTCCGTGAACCAGAGCTCGGTGTAGGCGAGGTGCCACAGCAGGAAGTTGCTGATGCGCCGCTCACCCCCCGTGCGGATGAACAGGTCGAGCGGCTCACGTCCCGCGGTCGCGAGGCTCGCGCCAAGCGCCGACTCGTCGATGTCCTCGGCGCGACAGCGTCCCGCCGCGACGTCACCGGCGAGCCGACGCGCGGCCTGCGCGATGTCCCAGCGGCCACCGTAAGCGACGGCGACGGCGAGGTCGAGCCGGGAATTCGCCGCCGTGCGCACTTCCGCTGCCGCCATGCGCGTGACGAGCGCCGGCGCGAGGCGCGCGCGGTCGCCGATGAAGCGAATGCGAACGCCGTTGTCGTCGAGCTCGCCCACCTCGCGGTCCAGCGACTCGAGGAAGAGCTGCATCAGCAGGCTCACCTCGCCGGCCGGCCGCTGCCAGTTCTCGCTGGAAAACGCGAACAGCGTGAGCGTCGTGACCCCCTGGCGGACGCACTCCTCGATCGTGGCGCGCACCGCGCGCACGCCGGCCCGGTGGCCCGCCGCCCGCGGCAGCGACCGCTCGGCGGCCCAGCGGCCATTGCCGTCCATGATCACGGCGATGTGGCGCGGCACCAGGTGCCCGCCGGCCGCTTGCGGATCGCTTGGCGGCATCTCAGACCTGCAGCAACTCTTTTTCTTTCTCGCCCAGCACGGCGTCGACGTCGTGGACGTGCCGGTCGGTGAGCTTCTGGATTTCCTCCTGGCTGCGCCGGTGGTCATCCTCGGAGATCAGGCGCTCCTTCAGCATCTCCTTGAGTTCGTTCATGAGGTCGTGCCGCACGGCACGCACCGCGACGCGGGCAGCCTCGGCCTCGTGCTTCGCGACCTTGGTCAGGTCCTTGCGCCGCTCCTCGGTCATCGGCGGCAACGGCAGCCGGATCACCATGCCCGCCGTGTTCGGCGTGAGGCCGAGGTCGGACTTCAGGATGGCTTTCTCGACCGCGGGCACGGCGCCCTTGTCCCAGGGCGATATGACCAGGGTCCGCGCGTCCTCGACACTGACGGTCGCGACCTGGTTGATCGGCATCTCGGTGCCGTAATACTCGACCTTGAGACCGTCGAGCAGGCCGACGTTCGCGCGGCCCGTGCGCATCCTGCGGTAATGGTCCTTGAGGAGCGCGACGCACTTGCCCATGCGCTGCGTCGCGTCGCGGCTCATTTCATCCTGCATGACTAGACTCCCCCGCCTACAGGCCGTTCGCCACCAGCGTGCCCACGTCCTCGCCGTCCACGATCCGGAGCAGGTCGCCTTCGTTGTTGAGGTTGAAGACGCGGAGCGGCAAGCCGTTGTCACGGCACATCACGATCGCCGTCGCGTCCATCACGCCCAGCCGGTCGTCCAGCACCTTGTCGAAGGAGAGCCGCTGGTAGCGCTCCGCTTTCGGGTTGCGCACCGGGTCGTCGCTGAAGATCCCGTTGACCTTGGTCGCCTTCAGCAGCAGGTCCGCGCCGATCTCGATCGCGCGCAGCGAGGCCGCGGTGTCGGTGGTGAAGAACGGGTTGCCGGTGCCGGCCGCGAAGATGACGCAGCGACCCTTTTCGAGGTGGCGCACGGCGCGGCGGCGGATGTAGTCCTCGCACACTTCCTGGACGCGCACCGCGGACATCACGCGTGCGTAGCTGCCGAGCGATTCGAGGGCGTCCTGCAGGGCGAGACCGTTCATGACGGTGGCCAGCATGCCCATGTGGTCCGCGGTCACCCGGTCCATGCCGGCCCGCGCGAGCCCCGCGCCGCGGAAGATGTTGCCGCCGCCGATCACGACAGCCACCTGGATATCGCGGGCCAGGACGTCCCGGATCTCGCCCGCGATGCGCTTCAGGATCGCGGGATCGATGCCGTAGTCGGCAGCGCCGAGCAACGCCTCGCCACTGATCTTGAGCAGGATCCTCGTCAGCGGCCGCGGAGCCTCGGCATCAGCCATCTTCCTGCTCCCTAGGCCCTGCCTTTTGCGGCTTCGACCTGGGCCATCACCTCGGCGGCAAAGTTCTCCTGCTTCTTTTCGATGCCTTCGCCCATTTCGTAGCGCAGGAAGCCGGTGACACCCGCTTTCGCCTGTTCGAGGAGTTTGCCGACCGTGGTGTCGGGATCCTTCACGAACGGCTGTCCGACGAGGCAGACCTCCGCGAGGTACTTGCGCAGGCGTCCCTCCACCATCTTTTCGACGATGGGTGCGGGCTTGCCTTCCGTGGCTGCCTGGGCGGCAAGAATCTCGCGTTCCTTGGCGACCACGTCGGCGGGCACGTCGGCGGGCGCCACGAACCGCGGGTTCGCAGCCGCCACATGCATCGCAAGATCGCGCGCGAGCGCTTCGTCGCCACCCCGCACGCCGACCAGCGTACCGATGCGCGTGCCGTGCACGTAAGCGCCGATCCGCTCGGGCGCGTGCAGGATGGCGGCGCGGCGCACGTCGATCTTCTCGCCGATCTTGGCGACCAGGTGCCGCCGCGTTTCGTCCACGGTGGAACCGCCCTCGAGCCCGAGTGCGCCGAGCGCTTCCGGCGCGGTCGCGCCGGCTGCAAGGGCGGCGCGCGCGATCCCGGCGGCAAACGCCTGGAACTCCGGCTGGCGCGCGACGAAGTCGGTCTCGCAGTTCACCTCGACGAGCGCGCCGGAGCGGCCGTCGGCAGAGGATGCTGCGACGATAGCGCCTTCGGCCGCGATCCGGCCCGCCTTCTTGTCGGCCTTGGCGAGGCCTGCCTTGCGCATGACTTCGGCCGCCGCGTCGAGGTCGCCGCCGGTCTCGAGGAGTGCTTTCTTGCACTCCATCATCCCGGCGCCGGTGCGCTCGCGCAGTGCCTTGACCGTTTCTGCGGTGACGCTCATCGCTATTGCCCGCCTTTTTCCGGCTTGCGGGGCACGGGGCGGCGGCGAGCAGCGGCAGCGGCCGGCTTCACCCGGCTGGCATCGGCGACCACCTCGTCGACCACGACCTCGTCGTCCGGCACGTCGATCACGGTTTCGGTCGCACCGACCGCAGGCATTGTTGCCGCCGACGACGTCTCCGCCGACTGCCGCGTGCGGGCGGGCGCCTTGCGGCGTACGTTTGCGGTCCTGCGTGGCGCGCGGGCCTGGGACTTGCGACGCGGCTGGCCGGCTTCGTCGAGCTCGACGAACTCGTCCTCGCCCGTGGGCACGACCGGCACGGCGGACTTGCCGTCGAGCACCGCGTCGGCGACGCCCGCCGCATAGAGCTGGATTGCCTTCATGGCGTCGTCGTTGCCCGGGATGACGTAGTCGATGCCGTCGGGGCTGCAGTTGCTGTCCACGATCGCGACCACCGGGATGCCGAGCTTGCGAGCCTCGTGCACCGCGATTTCCTCGTGACCGACGTCGACGACGAACAGGGCGTCGGGCAGCGCGTTCATGTCCTTGATGCCGCCGAGGCTGCGGTTCAGCTTGTCCATCTCGCGGCGGAGCGTCTGCGCTTCCTTCTTGCTGCGGCGCTCGAGCGCGCCGGAGTCGCGCAACTCCTCGAGCTCCTGCAGGCGCTTGATCGACTGCCGGATGGTCTTGAAGTTGGTGAGCATGCCGCCCAGCCAGCGCTGGTTCACGTAAGGCATACCGCACCGCGCCGCCTCCGCCTGGATGGCATCGCGGGCGCTGCGTTTCGTGCCGACGAACAGGACCCGGCCGCCGTCGCCGACCACGCCCTTCACGAAGGCAGAGGCCTCGTTGTAGAGCGGCAGCGTGCGCTCGAGGTTGATGATGTGGATCTTGTTGCGTTCGCCGAAGATGAACGGCGCCATCTTCGGGTTCCAGAAGCGGGTCTGATGACCGAAATGAACCCCCGCCTCAAGCATCTGCCTCATGGACAGATTGGCCATGATCACTCCTTTCGGGTTAGCCCTCCGCGGATCCGCATGCGGCAACCGGTTTCGGTCCCGGCACCCAGCCGCACGTGACGATACGCGTGTGGATTTGGTTGAGAAAAAACGCCGCGCTTTATACCATCTTTGTCCCGTCGAAACAATGTGATAGGCGCATTCCGGACGACCCGCCCGTGATACCCCCATGTTGATGCAGAGCCATAGCAGGGCATTGGTCAAGACAGCTGCTGAGCAGGAGGCCATGCGCCGCGCCGGCCGCCTGGCGGCTGACGTCCTCGACATGATCGGCCCGAAGATCCGGGCCGGCATGGCGACCGCAGACGTTGACCGGATTTGCCACGACTACATCGTGGGCGTGCAGAAAGCAGTCCCGGCGCCCTTGAATTACAAGGGATTTCCGAAGTCCATCTGCACGTCGGTCAACCACGTCGTGTGCCACGGGATACCGGGGGACAAGGTCCTGAAGGGCGGCGACATCCTCAACGTCGACATCACCGTCATCAAGGACGGCTTCCACGGGGACACGAGCCGCATGTTCCTGATCGGGGAGGCGTCGATCCAGGCCCGGCGTCTGTGCGAAGCCGGCTTCGACGCCATGTGGCACGGCATTCGCACGATCCGGCCGGGCGCCCGCCTCGGGGACCTCGGCCACACCATCCAGGGCTTCGTCGAGGGGCTCGGCTACTCCGTCGTGCGAGAGTACTGCGGCCATGGCATCGGCCGCGTTTTCCACGAGGACCCGCAGGTGCTGCACTACGGCGAGCCGGGCACCGGGCTCGCCCTGGAAGCCGGCATGACCTTCACCGTCGAGCCGATGGTCAATGCCGGCAAGCGGCAGGTGAAACTGCTCGGTGACGGCTGGACCGTCGTGACCAAGGACCATTCGCTTTCCGCCCAGTGGGAACACACCGTGCTCGTGACGGCGGACGGTTTCGAAGTGCTGACCCTCGGCGCGGCCGACCGCGCCGCGGCCTGAGCGGTGGCGCACACCTGGTCGTACGTCGAGTCGCTCGCCAGCCGCCTCGACGGCTGCGCGAACCCGGTCGCCGCTTTTCGCGCCGCCCTCGTCGACGGCGATGCCGAGCTCGCGGGTCGCTTTCGCGCGGATGAACCGGTCGAGGCGCTGGTGCGCGACCGCGCCCAGCTCGTCGACGTCCTCGTCATGCGCGCCTGGAACCTGCACGCGGCAGGACCCGCGGCCCAGCTCGCCCTCGTCGCCGTCGGCGGCTACGGCCGGGGCGAACTCCTGCCCTGCTCGGACGTCGACGTCATGGTGCTGCTGCCGCAGGGCGAGGAGACCGCCTGGACGTCGCCGCTCGAGCGCTTCCTGACGTTTCTCTGGGACATCGGCCTGGAGACCGGGCACAGCGTCCGCACCATCGACGACTGCCAGCGCGAGGCGCTCGCCGATCTCTCGGTCGCGACCACGTTGTTCGAGGCCCGCCTGCTGGCGGGCCCCCCAGCCCTGTTCGAGGCGATGCGCCGGGCCCTCGCACCGGACCGCCTCTGGTCGTCGCGGGATTTCTTCGACGCCAAGCTCGCCGAGCAGGCCGAACGCCATCACCGCTTCCACGACACTGCCTACAACCTCGAGCCCAATGTGAAGCAGGGCCCCGGCGGGCTGCGCGACATCCAGACCATCGCCTGGGTCGCGAAGCGCCACTTCCGGGCCGAGACACTCGCGGAACTCGCGACGCACGGCTTCATCGCCGCGCGCGAGCTCGCCCAGCTCGAGTCGGCACAGGCCTGGCTGTGGCGCGTGCGCTTCGCGCTGCACCTGGTCAGCGGGCGGCGCGAGGACCGGCTGCTGTTCGACCACCAGATCCGCCTTGCGCGCCTGTTCGGCTACGAAGACGCGACCTACACGCTCGCGGTCGAGCAGTTCATGCAGCGCTATTACCGGACCGCGATGCTGGTGAGCTGGCTGAACGAGCTCCTGATGCAGCAGTTCCGCGAGGAGATCCTGGCCGCGCGCGATGCGCCGGCGCTGCCGCTCTCGGTTCATTTCCGCGAGCGCGACGAGTGCCTCGAGGCGGTGTCGGACGACGTCTTCGCCCGCCACCCGTCGGCGCTGCTCGAGCTGTTCGTCGTGCTGCAGCAGAACCCGCGGCTCAAGGGCGTGCGTGCGCGCACGATCCGCCTGGTGCACGACAACCTGTGGCTGATCGACGAGGAGTTCCGCCAGAATCCGCGCAACCACCGCCTGTTCCTCGAGATCCTGGGCGCTCCGGCCGGTGTCACGCACGAACTCAGGCGCATGAACCTGTACGGCGTGCTCGGCCGCTACATCCCGGCCTTCGGGCGCATCGTCGGCCGCATGCAGTACGACCTGTTCCACGCGTACACGGTCGACGCACACACGCTGTTCGTGGTCAGCAACCTCCGCCGCTTCGCGCTCGAGCGTTACGACCACGAGTTCCCGAAGCTTGCGCAGATCTTCCGCGCGCTGCCGAGGCCGGAGCTCGCCTACCTCGCGGCGATCTTCCACGACATCGCCAAGGGCCGCGGCGGCGACCATTCGGAGCTCGGTGCCGTGGACGCCGAGGCCTTCTGCCTCGAGCAGGGCCTGTCCCGCTACGACGCTCGACTGGTCGCCTGGCTGGTACGCCACCACCTGAAGCTGTCCGTGACGGCGCAGAAGCAGGATATCTCGGACCCGCAGGTCGTGAATGCGTTTGCGCGCGAGGTCGGCGACCAGGCGCGGCTCGACTATCTCTATGTCCTGACGGTCGCGGACGTGCGCGGCACCAACCCGAAGCTGTGGAACTCCTGGAAGGCGACGCTGTTCGACGAGCTCTACGAGCGCGTCAAGACCGCGCTCCGCCGCGGGCTCGAGTCGCCGCTCGATCGCGAGGAGCTCCTGACCGGCACGCGGGCGCTTGCGCGCGAGAAGCTCGAGGCGGCTGGCGTCGTCGGGGATGCGGTCGCGCGCGTGTGGCTCACGCTGACTGACGCCTACTTCCTGCGCCATTCGGCGGAGGAGATCGCCTGGCACACGGCCGCTCTCGCGGCCCGCACGGCCGGCGATTCGGGACCTTTCGTCGCCGTCGCCGAGCACCCGGGCCGGGGAGGCGCCACGGTCGTGCTGGTACATACGCACGGGCGCCATCACAGCTTCGCGCGCGCCACTGCGGCCCTCGACCAGCAGGGCCTCAGCATCCAGGACGCCCGCATCACGCCGACCGCCGACGGCGGCAGCCTCGACAGCTACCTCGTGCTCGAGGACTCGGGCCTGCCGATCCACGACCGCGACCGCATGGCGGGCATCGAGCGTCATCTCCGTCACGCGCTTGCCGAGCGCGACACGCGACCGCCCGCCGTCACGCGGCGCGTTCCGCGCCAGGTGCGCATGTTCACGACCACGACCCAGGTCGGCTTCAGCTCGGATCCCGAGAACGGCCGCACGCTGGTCGAGGTCGTCGCCGGCGACCGGCCCGGCCTGCTGTCAGAGATCGGGCAGGTGTTCTGGGATCAGGGGCTCGAACTGCACGGCGCCAAGATCATGACCGTCGGCGAGCGCGCCGAGGACGTCTTCACGTTGACCGACGAGGCCGGCCGCCCGCTCGAGCCCGCGCGCCGCCTGGCGCTCTCGGACGCCCTGGCGCTTGCGCTCGATGCGCGCGTGGCCGCGGCCTGAACCCCATGGATTTGCGTGCAGTCATCGAGCAGGCTTTCGAGAACCGCGGCTCGCTCGCGCCGGGCAATGCACCGCGCGAACTGCTGACCGCGCTCGACGACTGCCTCGAGATGCTCGGCAGCGGCCGCGCACGCGTCGCGGAGCCCGACGACGCCGGCTGGCGCGTCAACGAATGGCTCAAGAAAGCAGTGCTGCTGTATTTCCGGACGCACGACAACGTGGTCCAGGAATCCGGACCGTTCCACTGGTTCGACAAGCTGCCACTTCGCCACTCGGGCTACGACGCCGCGCGCTTCGCCGCTGACGGGGTGCGCATCGTGCCGGGTGCCGTGGTCCGCGCCGGGGCGTACGTCGCGCGTGACGCCGTACTGATGCCGTCCTTCGTCAACGTCGGCGCCTGGGTGGGCGAAGGCACGATGGTCGACACCTGGGCGACCGTAGGGTCCTGCGCGCAGGTCGGCCGCAATGTGCACCTGTCCGGGGGCGTCGGCATCGGCGGCGTGCTGGAGCCGCTGCAGGCGCGGCCCACGATCATCGAGGACGATTGCTTCATCGGCGCACGTTCGGAAGTCGTCGAAGGCGTGGTGGTCGAACGCGGCTCGGTGCTGTCGATGGGTGTGTTCATCGGCGCGAGCACCCGTATCTATGACCGTGAGACGCGTGAGGTCAGCTTCGGCCGCGTACCCGCCGGCTCGGTCGTGGTTCCGGGCTCCCTGCCCGCCGTCGACGGCAGCCATTCCCTCGCCTGCGCCGTCATCGTCAAGAGAGTCGACGCGCAGACCCGCGCCAAGACCTCCATCAACGACCTGCTGCGCACGTAGTTGCGCGGAGGGGTCCGCGGAGGGGTCAGACCCGTTGAAGCGCATGAAGGGGTCTGACCCCCTCATGCGCTTCAAGGGGTCTGACCCCTCCGGTACTTCGAGTAAAGTTGCGGGGATGTCGGGCACACTCGAGCTCACCAAGGAACTGATCCGCCGCGAGTCGGTGACGCCGGACGACGCCGGCTGCCAGCCGCTGATCGCGGCTCGTCTGCACGCAGCCGGATTCAACGTCGAGCACCTGCGCTTCGGCGACGTCGACAACCTGTGGGCGGTCCACCGCGGAGGCGCGGGACCGACGCTATGCTTCGCCGGGCACACCGACGTCGTGCCGACTGGGCCGCTCGCGAAATGGAGTTCCGACCCGTTCGAGCCGGTCGTGCGCGCCGGACTGCTGTATGGCCGCGGCGCGGCCGACATGAAGAGCGGCGTCGCCGCGATGGTGGTTGCAGCCGAATCCTTCGTACGCGAGCGCGGCACCTACCCGGGCGCAATCGCCTTCGTGATCACGAGCGACGAGGAAGGCCCTGCGGTTGATGGCACGCGCCGGGTGGTGGAACTCCTGCGCGAGCGCGGCGAGCGCATCGCCTGGTGCCTCGTGGGCGAACCTTCGAGCCTCGACGATTTCGGCGACAACGCACGCATCGGGCGGCGCGGCTCGCTCTCGGGCCGCCTCGCAGTCGAGGGCATCCAGGGCCACGTCGCCTATCCGGAACGCCTGCTCAATCCGATCCACGCCGTGCTGCCGTTGCTCACCGAGCTCGCTGGCCGGCACTGGGACGACGGCCACGCGAGCTTTCCACCGACGCAGTTCCAGGTGACCAACATCCAGTCCGGCACCGGCGCGACCAATATCATCCCCGGCGAGCTCGCCGCGACTTTCAATCTCCGCTGGTCGCCGGCCCAGACTCTCGAAGGGCTCAAGCACGCCGTTTCCGCGGCCTGCGACCGCCACAGCCTGCGGCACGCGATCGAATGGCGCGAGGCGGCCCTGCCCTACTTCACCGAACCCGGCAAATTCACGCGCCTCGTCGCGGACGAGATCACCAGGGCCGCCGGCCGGAGTCCGGCACTGACGACCGGCGGCGGCACCTCGGATGGCCGCTTCTTCAGCGCGCTCGGGGCTGAAGTCATCGAGTTCGGCCTGCTGAACCGCTCGATCCACCAGGTCGACGAGTGCTGCGCGGTCGACGATCTCGAACGTTTGCAGCAGGTTTACGCGGGCACGCTCAGGCGGCTCTTCGCTGACTGATCCGGCACAGCCGCATCACTTTGGCCTGGGCTCCCTGCTGGTCGCTTTCGCGGCGCGGCGCCGTGAGAAGCGGTACTCGCGCACGGAGCCTACGAGATGCTGTGCCGCGATCCGGACTTCCTGCTGGAGGGCCGTGTCCTCGTCGAGGGCGTAGTGGCTGGTGGCATAAGGCTCGTACCACCCGATGTAGCGATCGATCGTGGCCGCGTAATGAGCCCGCACGAGATGCATGTCCTCGAGCCAGTCCGTGAGCGAGCGGCGCAGCGTCTCTGCGCCGACCGTGTCGCCGTGGACCACGATCGCGAATCGCCGGCCCGCGAGATGCCGCGGGTAGTCCCAGCCCTCGAGCTCGATCGCCTTGGCCTTCGCCGGGTCCTTGAGCGCCGTCGTGGTCGGGTCGGGATTGCCACCGTCGGCACACACGAGCCGGTCCATCATCAGCTTCAGGACGCTGGGCGCCTGGTACCAGTACACCGGCGTCACGATCATGACCCCGTGGGCCGCGACCCAGCGCGGATAGATTTCGTTCATCCAGTCGTTGACCTGCCCCAGCGCATGGTTGGGATAGCACGAGCAGGGCCAGTGACACAGCGGCATCGCGGTCGAGACGCAGGCCTTGCAAGGCAGGATCTGGAGGCCGTACTCGGCTGTCAGCCGGCCGAGGTCCAGGAAGTCGCAGGAGAAGCGCGCGTGGCGCTCGATCTCGCGGCGCGCGACCTCGGAGAGCCGGTAGGATTTTGACATCTCGCCCGGGCAGGTCTTGTCGTGCCGGGCGGCGCCATTCACGACCAGGATGCGGCTCGGGCCGCGTCGGCTCTTCTGCCGTCGTTCGGCGGCACGAATAGCGCGCCGCGTCTCGAGCCAGGCAACAGGCAGCTCATAATCGGGATCCTGAAATCCCGTTCCCGCGCGGCGGCGCACGGGACTCTTGCGATACAAGTCGTATGCCTGCCAGGCGACGTCCGTAAGTTGCGAGATCTGGGTCGCGTGGGCGCGGAACTCCGGGTCGTAAAAGCGCTCCGCGAGCCGCCGGGTGAATTCTTCGCGCGTGAGTTGGACGCTGCCCTGGCCCTTGCGTGGTCTGGTGTCGTTGCGCCTGCGTTTCGCCATCCAGGTGAGTTCATCACACGAAGCGCGGCCGGCGTCCGTCAGCCGGTGGCGCTACTTCTGTAGGACATTGGTTGCGGCAGCAACCGTTAGAGTGAGGGCATGACGCTGCTGGCCAGGCTTGCTGAGGTGTCGGAAAAGGTCGGCGCGACACCGGCCCGCCGCGCGAAAGTCCGCGAGCTGGCGCCGCTGCTGCGCTCTTTCGAGCCCACGGAGATTAATGTCGGCGTGCACTACCTCGCGGGCGAACCGCGACAGGGCCGCTTCGGTATCGGTGCCGCTGTCCTGGGACAGGCTAGTGTAGTGTCGCATAAACAACTGGAGTTATTTTTTCGCTTTTTTTCGGGAACGTGGCCGAGTACATCCGGGCTGAATGGTCTCCAGAGTCTGGCGACAGCGCTGGAGTTTTCCCACGATGGACTCGACGGTGGCTTTCCAAACAAACGGCTTGGGATTTTTTTTCCAGGCATTTGTGAATTCCTCGATGGCGGCGATGAGATCGGGGACACTTAGAAAGACGCCACGCCGGATCCGCTTGCTGGTCAGTTCCCCAAACCATCGTTCGACCAGATTCAACCAGCTGGAACTCGTTGGAACG
>Ga0187894_10001976_pt1 | contig 25290 bp, 26 predicted proteins | sample GBC1701081metaG_FD_136650 | JGI IMG/M metagenome (GOLD analysis project Ga0187894, IMG submission 136650) | White microbial mat communities from a lava cave in the Kipuka Kanohina Cave System on the Island of Hawaii, USA - GBC170108-1 metaG ... | reverse complement strand
TTCGGATCGCGGCTCTCGGCCACGGCGAGGGGCGTGTCGACGTAGACCTCCAGGAACTCCCCGGTCTCGAACAGGCCGCGCGCCATGCGCCGTTCGGCGCGATACGGGGAGATGAAGGAGACCACCACGATGAGGCCCGCGTCCGTCATCAGGCGCGCGACTTCGGCGACGCGGCGGATGTTCTCGACGCGGTCCTGCGGCGTGAACCCGAGGTCCTTGTTGAGGCCGTGGCGCACGTTGTCGCCGTCGAGGAGATACGTGTGCCGGCCGAGCGCGGCGAGTTTCTTTTCCAGCAGGTTGGCGATCGTCGACTTGCCCGCGCCGGACAAGCCGGTGAGCCAGAGCACGCACGCGCGCTGGCCCTTGAGGCGGGCGCGCACCTGCTTGGTGACGTCGAGCGCCTGCCAGTGCACGTTCTGCGAGCGCCGCAGGGCGAAGTGCAGCAGTGCCGCGCCTACCGTGTTGTTGGTGAGCGGATCGATGACGATGCAGCCGCCGAGATCGCGATTGGCGGTGTAGGCGTCGAACGCGATCGGCTGCGCCAGCTCCATCTCGCACACGCCGATCTCGTTGAGATCGAGGCGCTCGGCCGGCATCTGCTCCAGCGTGTTGACGTTGATCTTGTACTTGAGCGGCGCGACCGTCGCGCTCACGCTCTTGGCGCCGATCTTGAGCTGATAGGAGCGTCCCTGCAGCATCGGCTCGTCGTGCATCCAGACCAGCGTCGCTTCGAACTGGTCGGCGACCTGCGGCGGCGCCCCGGAGGCCACGATCACGTCGCCGCGGCTCGCGTCGATCTCGTCGCGCAGCGTCAGCGTCACCGCCTGCCCCGCTTGTGCTTCCTCGAGATCGCCGTCAGCAGTGACGATGCGCTCCACGCGACTGGTGCGCCCCGACGGCAGCACGCGAATGTCGTCGCCGGGACGCACCCGCCCCGCGGCGATCAGGCCCGCGAAGCCGCGGAAATCCTGGTTCGGCCGGTTGACCCATTGCACCGGCAGCCGGAAAGGCTGCGCTGCGAGTTTCTCCTCGACCTCCACGGTCTCGAGGTGCTCCATCAGCGTCGGCCCGGAGTACCACGGCGTGCGCTTGCTGCGCTCCGTGACATTGTCGCCGTCCACGGCCGACACCGGAATCGCGACCACCGAGTCGAGGGCAATGCGGCCGGCGAAAGCGCGAAAATCCGCGACGATCTCGTCGAACCGCTCGGGCGCAAACCCGACGAGGTCCATCTTGTTGACCGCCAGCACGATGTGGCGGATGCCGAGCAGCGAGACCAGGAAGCTGTGGCGGCGCGTCTGCGTGAGCACGCCCTTGCGCGCGTCGATCAGGATCACCGCGAGGTCGGCGGTGGAGGCGCCGGTGACCATGTTGCGCGTGTACTGCTCGTGGCCGGGCGTGTCCGCCACGATGAACTTGCGCCGGTCGGTGGAAAAGAACCGGTAGGCGACGTCGATGGTGATGCCCTGCTCGCGTTCCGCGGCCAGACCGTCCACCAGCAGCGCGAAGTCGATCTCCCCGCCGCGCGTACCCACGCGCCGCGAGTCCGCCTCCAGCGCCGCGAGCTGGTCCTCGAAGATCATCTTCGATTCGTACAGGAGCCGGCCGATGAGCGTGCTCTTGCCGTCGTCCACGCTGCCGCAGGTGATGAAACGCAGCAGGCTCTTGTGCTGGTGCGCGTGCAGGTAGGCGTCGATATCGGTGCCGATGAGCTCGGAACGGTGCGCCATCAGAAATACCCTTCCTGCTTCTTCTTCTCCATCGAGGCGGCCGCATCGTGATCGATGACCCGCCCCTGCCGCTCCGAAGTGCTGGTGAGGAGCATCTCCTGGATGATCGCCGAGAGCGTATCGGCCTCGCTCTCGACGGCGCCGGTAAGCGGGTAACAGCCGAGCGTGCGGAAGCGCACGCGGCGCTGGCTCGGTAGCTCGCCGGCCTTCAGCGGCATGCGCTCGTCGTCCACCATGATCAGCGCTCCGTCGCGCTCCACCACCGGACGCTCCGCGGAGAAGTACAGCGGCACGATGGGAATCTTCTCGAGGTGGATGTACTGCCAGACGTCGAGCTCGGTCCAGTTCGACAGCGGGAACACGCGCATGCTCTCGCCGCGGTGCTTGCGCGTGTTGTACAGGCGCCAGAGCTCGGGCCGCTGGTTCTTCGGATCCCAGCGATGCTGCGTGGTGCGGAACGAAAAGATGCGTTCCTTGGCGCGGCTCTTTTCTTCGTCGCGACGCGCACCGCCGAATGCAGCGTCGAAACCATGCTTGTCGAGCGCCTGCTTCAGACCCTGCGTCTTCATGACGTCGGTGTGCACGGCCGAACCGTGCGTGAACGGGCCGATACCCTTGGCGAGACCTTCCTGGTTGATGTGCACCAGGAGCTCCAAGCCGTGATCGCGCACCACGCGATCGCGGAACTCGTACATGGCGCGAAACTTCCACGTGGTATCGACGTGCAGCAGCGGAAACGGCGGACGCGCCGGGTGGAACGCCTTGAGTGCGAGGTGCAGCATCACCGAGCTGTCCTTGCCGATGGAATACAGCATCACCGGGCGCTCGCACTCGGCGACCACCTCGCGCAGGATGTGAATGCTCTCCGCTTCGAGCCGCTGCAGATGCGTGAGTCGGGACATCGATACCTTCTTATTGCCGGAGCGGGCCTTGAGGCTCTTGGCTCCGGGAGCGCGAATAGTGGCCGGTTGGATGCGCGAATTCCGTGATCCAGCCGGCGTTTGCGCCCCCTTCCTCATACCGCGCCGGATGCCGGCGCGCATGATAGCTCACAACGCCGCCAGCTTCCCGCGGTACGCCGCCGCGCGTTGGACGTAATTCGACGCGCTGGCCAGCAGGCGCGCCACCTCCTCGTCGCTGAGCTCGCGCACCACGCGCGCCGGCGCGCCGACGATGAGGGACCGGTCCGCAAACGCCTTGCGCTCGGTGACCACCGCCCCCGCGGCCACCAGGCAGCTCTTCCCGATGACGGCGCCGTTGAGGATGATCGCCTGGATGCCGATGAGCGACCCCTCGCCCACCGTGCAGCCGTGCAGCATCGCCTGGTGCCCGATGGTCACCTCGGCGGCGATCGTGAGCGGAAAGCCCGGATCGGTGTGCATCACCGTGCCGTCCTGCACGTTGCTGCGCTCGCCGATGCGGATCGGCTCGTTGTCCCCGCGCAGCGTCACACCGAACCAGACGCTGCTGTGGGCCGCAAGCGTGACGTTGCCGATGACGCTCGCGTTCGGCGCGACGTAGGCGCTCGCGTGAATGCTCGGCGCGATGTCAGCGAAACGATAGAGCGTCATCGACAGAGCGTCATCGGCGCGGAATCCGCAAACGCAGTCAGCGCAGGCGCGGTCAGCGCAAGCGCATGTAGTTTGCCGGCACGAAGGCGTAGGCATCGCCCTGGGCTCGCAGGTGGCCGATGCCCGGAAACTGCAGGTGCGCCGCGCCCACCCAGCTCTGCGACTGTGCGGCCTCGGCGAACTGCTTCGCGCGCTGGGCCATCGCGGCCGGGGAATCGGAGTCGTACTGGATGGTCACGGAGGGGTCTTCGAACTGGATCGCTGCAACGTGCATCAGGTCGCCCCAGAGCACGAGTCTCTGCCCTTCGCTTTCGACCATGTACACCGTGTGCCCCGGCGTGTGGCCGTACGCCGGAACCGCGGTGACGCCGGGCACGAGCTCCGTCTCCCCGTCGAACGGCTTGAGCTTGCCCGCGTCCGCGTACGGACGCGTCAGCGCCATCGCCGCCTTGAACGTACCTTGCCACCCTTCAGGTGCCGCCTGCATTTTGTTCTCGTCGAGCCAATGCCCGCTCTCGCGCTGATCCATCCGCAGCGTGGCGTTCGGAAACGCCATCTTTCCGCCCGGCGCGAGGCCGCCGAGGTGATCGCTGTGCATGTGCGTGACGTAGATCTCGTCGACCTGTTCCGGCTTGTAGCCCGCAGCCTCGAGGTTGTGCGGCAACAGCCCGAGCGTCGGACCGAAACTGCTGCCTGCGCCGCTGTCGATCATGACCAGCTTGCTGCCGGTGTTGACGAGAAACGCGTTCACCGAAGTCTCGACCGGCGCCTTGAGGAAGGAACGCGCGAACGCGGCCTGGACCTTCTCGGGCGTGGTGTTGGTCAGAATCTTGTCGAACGGGAGGTCGACCGTGCCGTCGGACAGGACCGTAACTTCGATCTTGCCGACCATGAAGCGATAAAAGCCGGGCGGCGCGGTCTTCGCCTGCGGCGCCGCGGCGTCCGCGTCCGGCGGCAGCGGCGCGAGCACCGTTGCGGCAATCACGACGGCGAGCAGACGCCCGGCCCCCAGCGTGTTCCTGGCGATCTTCATGTCATCCCCCTGCTTGCAGTGTTTCAGTTCAGCGCTGCGGCATTTTCCTTGCGCGCCCGCGCAACCAGCTGACTGGCCGTGGCGAGCGTCTGCTCCTCGGTGTGCGCGATGACGGCATAGCGCCCTGCGACGGTGAACGTCGGCACGGCACTGACGCGATAGCGGCGCGTCAGCTCCTCGGCGCGCGCGACCTTGTTGCCCACGCCGAACGAATTGTACGCGCTGACGAACGCGGCGCGATCGACGCCCTGCTTCGCAACCCAGCTGGCGATGCTTGCCTCGTCCGCCAGTGGCAGGTTGCGCTCGTGAATGGCCTGATACATCGGTGCATCGAGCCTCGCGAGATCGCCAGTCGCTTCGAGCGCGTAGTACGCACGCGCCAGCGCTTGCCACGAGGGCCGTCCGAACCCTACGGGTACGCGCTTGAAGACCGCATCCTTGGGAAGCGACGGCAGCCACTGCGTCAGCTTCGGGTGCAGCGTCGCGCAGTGCGGGCAGCCCCAGGAGAAGAATTCGATCACTTCGATCTTGCCCGGTGTGTCGGAGGGCTGCGACGGACGCAGCATCGCGAAATCGCGGTTGAGCACAGCTTCGCTGGCGAACGCCGCGGGCGCAGCCACGACTGCCGCGGCGAGCGCCGCAACAGCGAAAAGCGTCGAGCGCATGAAGGTCGTCATCGGCCTGTTCCCTCTTGGTTGCGGCCTCGTTCCAGCCGCCGTTCGCTGACCGCACGCCGGCCGGCGAGTTCCTCCGCACGCCGGGACGAACTGCCGCGCGGACGGTTCAGATCCGGCCGGAACGATGTCCGTTTTCGGCGAGTGCCAGCGTGCCGCGTGCGATAGTGTCGCACCGTTTGCATCGTACTTTGGAGACCCTGATGAGCCATTTTCCATCCCGCAACCTGGCTGGTGCCGCCGCGCTGGCAGCCCTGGCCCTGTCGACGGCCAACGCGAGCCCCGAGGACGATCGGCGCGCCGTCGCAGCGCTCGACACTGCCTATCAGGCGGCCGTCAAGGCGAACGATGCGGAGACGATGGGCAGGATCCTGGCCGAAGACTTCATCCTGGTGCTTGGCAACGGCAAGACCTACGACCGCAAGGACTTGCTGGAAGGCGCGCGCTCGAAAGCCATCGTCTACGAACAACAGGACGAAGAGGCCGACACGCAGATCGTCAGGGTATGGGGTGACACGGCGGTCGTGACGGCAAAGCTGTGGATCAAGGGTGTCAACCAGGGCAAGCCGTTCGACCGCCTCCTCTGGTTCAGTGACACGTACGTGCGCACCGCCAGCGGCTGGCGCTACGCGTTCGGGCAGGCGTCGCTGCCCCTCCCTGCCGAGTAGCGATCCGCGTTCCCGTCCACATTTCGGGCCCGTCGGTGCCGGACTTTGTTGTTCTGAGAGTCTGGTGCCGGCGGTGCCCGGTGACCCCGCTCTAATCGGTAAGATGGCGTGTCAACGAACGGGGACACGTCATGGCTCAGGATCCGGCGCAGCTTCTGTTGAATCTCATGAAAGCCGGGCAGGAAGCCTGGCTGCAGGCGGCGCGGGCGTCGACGGCGCACGCGCCAGCCGCTGCGCCGGACGACCCGCTCGCGGATTTCGCGACGATGACCGCGCAGTTCATGCAGCTGCAGCAGAGCTATCTCGCGCAGGTGAACTCCGCGTGGCTGAACTTCCTCGGCATCGCAGCGCCCGGAGCCGCCGACACGGGTGACCGCCGCTTTGCCGGCGAACCGTGGAGCAACGATCCGCGATTCGATGCCCTGCGCCGCACGTATCTGGCTTACGCGTCGGGCTTGCACGCGTTGGCGGAAGCCGCGCCGCTCGACGACAGGACCAAGGGCGCGCTGCGTTACACGGTGCGTCAGTTCACCGACGCGATGAGTCCGGCCAATTTCCTCGCGACCAATCCTGAGGCCCTGCAACTCGCGCAGGAGAGCGGCGGTCGCAGCCTCGCCGAGGGCATGTCCCTCTTCTTTCACGACCTGGCGCTCGGGCGAGTGTCGATGACGGACGAGGAGGCGTTCGAAGTCGGACGCAACGTCGCGACCACCGAGGGCGCGGTCGTCTACGAGAACGACCTCATCCAGCTCATCCAGTATCGGCCGCGCACGCCGCAGGTCTTCGAGCGGCCGCTGCTCGTAGTGCCGCCGTGCATCAACAAGTACTACATCCTCGACCTGCAGCCCGAGAACTCCTTCGTGCGGCACGCTCTCGACAGCGGCCATGCCGTGTTCCTGGTTTCGTGGCGCAACGTCACGCACGAAACGTCGCACTTCACCTGGGACGACTACATCCAGCGCGGTGTGCTGCAGGCGCTCGACACCACGCTCGCGATCAGCGGTGCCGATCGCGCCAGTACGCTCGGCTTCTGCGTCGGCGGCACGCTGCTCGCCTCGGCCCTCGCCGTTGCAGCTGCGCGCGGCGAGCGGCGCGTCTCGAGCATGACGCTCCTCACTACCATGCTCGACTTCGCCGACACCGGCGAGATCGGCAACCTGGTGAGCGAAGCCACGACGGCGGCGCGCGAACAGACGATCGGCAAGGGCGGCGTCATGTCGGGCAAGGAGCTCGGCTTCGTTTTTTCCTCGCTGCGCGCCAACGACCTCATCTGGCAATACGTGGTCAACAGCTACCTCAAGGGCCGCAAGCCGCCGGCGTTCGATCTGCTCTATTGGAATTCCGACGGCACCAACCTGCCGGGTCCGATGTTTTGCTGGTACCTGCGCAACACCTACCTCGAGAACAAGCTGCGCGAGCCGGGCGGCACGCGGCAGTGCGACGTCGCCGTCGATCTGGGTGCCATTCGGGTGCCGACCTATCTGTATGCGTCGCGCGAGGATCACATCGTTCCCTGGCAGACCGCTTTCGAGAGCGCCGCGATCCTCGGGGGCGACAGCACGTTCGTGCTCGGCGCGAGCGGCCACATCGCCGGCGTGGTCAATCCGCCGGAGAAGAAGAAGCGCAACTATTGGGTCGCAGCCGATCCAGCCCCGACGCCGGGCGCGACAGATACCGCGGACACATGGCTGGCCGCGGCAAGGAGCGAGGGTGGCAGCTGGTGGCCTCACTGGAGCGGGTGGCTCGCCAGGCACGCCGGCGCTCGTCGCGCCGCCGCTTCCGCTCTTGGGAACGAGGCACATCGACCTCTCGAACCGGCCCCAGGACGCTACGTGCGCGAGCGGATCGTGTGATCGTGCGTTGCAATGGCGATGATCTGGTCAGGTATCGCGTCGTGACGACCTGCATTATATTATTCAATATATTACGTAAGACGCGTGGCCATGAGCATTTTCTTTTGCACTGCATACTTTCTTGGGTATGATGCGCGCCTTTCCTGATCCGCCCGAAGGACGTTTCCAATGACCCCGCGCACTTTCGATCCCGTCACCCTCCTCGCTTCGTTCCGCGACGCACTCGCCCCCATGGCGCGCGTGCAGCAGGAAGGCATCAAGCAGGTCGAGACCTTCGCCCGCCATCAGTTCGCCGTTGCCGGCGACTGCCTCGACTGGTCGATCGCGCAGGCGCGCGCCGCGACCGCCGCCGCCACGCCTGCCGAGCTCTTCGGCAAGCATGTCGAGCTCAACAGTCAGTTCGGCGAACAGCTGCGCACGCGCGCAGAAGAGCTGGCCAGGCTTGCAAACGATGCACAGGCCTCGTTCCGGCACCTCGTCGAGGGCGCTGCTGCCGAGGGCCGCAAGACGGCCTGACGGGGGTCGCTACGGGTCGCGCCGCTCGTTGTGGCGTCCAGGCTGTAAGACCTTCCGCGGCGTAGGCGCGCGCCGACCGGCGAGCGCGTGGTCCTGCGACTTTCGCGTAGGCAGCCGCCTACAGATCGCGCCGTTCAGGTTGGGAGAATGACCTGCGGGCGCACTGACAGGCGCCGCCATGGAAAGGCGATGCGAAAGGATACGCCCCGCACCCAGGTTGCGGGTTCGAACGAATCGGACGGCACTTCGCACGGTGCAAGCCACGCTTCCGCCGATGGCGATGGCGCGCGCCAGGCAACGGGCGAAGGCGCCGCTGCGCCCGAGAGCGAGAGCGATAGTGACAGCAAGAGCACGATCCAGGATCTGCTGCGCCTCGTCGACGAGTTGCAACGCAAGAGCGCGGATCACGACGGCAAGCTCGGTGAGCTGAGCGAGCTGCTGACGCGCAAGTCCTGAGGGACGTCGGCAGCCGGGTCCGTTCGGAAGAGACCGCCTCTCAAGCGCGCACGTGCATACACCGCGACGCCGTGCGCGCGTCGTATCAGGCGAGACTGCTCAACGCTCCCGCCAGCGCGTCGATCTCCGTCCTGCTGCTGTAGAGATAGCAGGAAGCCCGCGCGGCCGCAGTCACTCCAAAGCGCTTCAGCAACGGCAGGGCCGAGAGATCGCCGGCACGCACCGCGATGCCGCGCGCGTCGAGCGCGCGCAGGATGTCTCGCGGCGACCGGTCTGCCAGCGTAAACGCGAACACCGGAATGCGCTGCTCGGGTGTGTCGGGACCGATCAGGCGAAGGCCACGCACCTCGCTCAGTCGCGCCAGTGCATGCCGTGTCAGTGACTCCTCGTAACGCTCGATGGCTGACCGACCCAGCGCTTCGATGTATCTCACTGCCGCCGCGAGGCCGATCGGTCCGGATACGTTCGGCGTTCCGGCACCGAACTTTCGCGCCGCGGACTCGAGCACCCGGCCGTCGACGTCGACGTCGTGCGCCATGTTGGAGCCAGCCTGGTAAGGCACCATCTCCTCCAGCAGGTCGCTTCTCGCCCATAAGACGCCCACGCCCATCGGCCCGAGCATCTTGTGTGCCGAAAACGCTAGGAAATCGCAGTTCAGCGCCTGCACGTCGAGTGGCACGTGAGGTGCCGACTGCGCGGCGTCGATGAACACCCGCGCGCCGGCGCGCCGCGCCAGCTGACACAGCGTGGCGGCCGGGTTGACGTAGCCCGCAACGTTCGAGACGTGGCTGAACGCCGCGAGGCGCGTTCGCGACGACAACTTGCGTTCGAAGTCCTCGAGTGCGATGCGCCCTGCTTCGTCGACGTCGGCGAAGCGCAGCGCCGCCCCCGTCTGTTCCGCCACCAGCTGCCACGGCAGCAGATTCGAGGCGTGCTCGGCGATCGTCAGCAGGATTTCATCGCCCGCCCGCAGGCGCGGCCGCGCCCAGGCCTGCGCCACGAGATTGACGCCCTCGGTGGTGCCTCTCACCCAGACGACTTCCTGCGGGCTGCGCGCGCCGATGAAGCGCGCGACGATCGCGCGGGCCTCCTCGTAGCGTTCGAACGCGCGCCGCGCCAGCGCATGCAGCGCCCCGCCCGGATTCGCGTTGTCGTGGCGGTAGTAACGGACGATTGCGTCGATCACTTGCGTCGGACGCTGCGTCGTCGCGGCGCTGTCGAGATAGACCAGCGGTTGCCCGTCGATGCTCTGGTCGAGCGCCGGGAAGTCCGCGCGCCAGCCAGCCGGCAACGGACTTGCAGACGACGCGGCAAGCGGCGTGTCGCGCGCTGAGCTCGCAGACGCTGAAACGGCATCGCGAACGCCGAGAGTACCGGCGAGCGCTGCCCAATACAGTTCGCGCCGTGTCATTGCCAGCCCCTCGTGTAGGCGTACGTCCAGCGATGCGGTTCGCGCCAGTCTTCGTTCAGAGCCCACGCGTACAGGCCTTCGTAGAGCGGTTCCGCGAGTGCCAGCATGTGCTCGTCGGTGGTCGCGACACGGCGCAGCCCCTGCGAAATCGCCAGCAACCCGGCGCATTGCGGCGCGAGATCGAGCCGCGCGGTGTCGGCGCCGCGCACGATCAGCGCCACGCGGCCGAGTGGTTCGCTGTTCAGGCCGTACTTGCTCAGGAACGCATCGAAGCTGCAGTACTCGCCGCGATGGGTGAGCTCCGCGGGTGGCTCCTTGACGTCATAGAGCGTTGCGCCCGTGCGCGCGGCGACCGCGGAGAGCTCGCGTTCGGGCACGAAGAGGAATTCGGGCTGCGGGTCGATGAAGCGGCGGATGAGCCACGGACAGGCGACGCGATCGATCAGGATGCGTTCACGGGTGAGCCATCGCATGGTGGCGCTCCTGCGCCGGCTTGGGCAGCCGTAGGCATGGGTCGCGAGGTTGGTCGGGCTTATGGTGATACTACTGTATCACGATCACTATCGTATGCTACAGTCATATCCCATGCCGGAATCGCAACGCAGCAGCTGGCTGCTTCTCGCCCTGCAGCTACCCGCTGAGCCCGCCTATCTGCGCGTGAAGGTGTGGCGCCGCCTGCAGGACGTGGGCGCACTCTCCTTTCGCAACTCGCTGTGGGTATTGCCCGCGAGCGAGGATGCGACCGAGGACTTCGAGTGGATCCTCCGCGAAGTGCGCGAGGGCGGCGGCGAAGGCGCGATCTTCGAGTCGCAGCTCGCGGCCGGCACGAGCGACGCACAGATGCGGGCGATGTTCGACACCGCGCGTGAGACCGATTACCGGACTCTGACCGACGAGTTGCGCGGCATGGCGGCGCCCGCGGGGCGGCGACGCCACCGTGAGGAGCAGCCGGAGAGTGCCAGGCAGGTGGCGCGTCTGCGGCGCCGCCTGGCGCAAATCGAGCAGATCGACTTCTTCGGCGCCGGCGGCCGCCGTCAGGCGCACGCCCTGCTGGCGAAGCTCGAGGCGCGCGCCGGTGAACGAAGCGGCGAGACCAGCGACGACGATGCGGAGGCGGACATGAAGAGAACGGCAGGCGAATTGCAGGGGCGTACCTGGGTGACACGCGCCCATGTCCAGGTAGATCGCATGGCGAGCGCGTGGCTGATACGGCGCTGGCTCGATCCGCAGGCGACGTTCAAGTTCGTGAGTGCGCGCGACTATGCGCCCTCCTCCGGCGAGCTGCGCTTCGACATGTTCGAGGCCGAGTACACTCACGACGCCGAGCGCTGCACGTTCGAGGTGCTGCTCGACTCGATTCCGGGAGACGACGCCGCGCTGCGCGCGATCGGCGAGATCGTGCACGACCTCGACCTCAAGGACCGGCGCTACGAGCGCGAGGAAACCGCCGGCGTGAAGCAACTGCTGGCCGGAATCACCGCGGGGCACGAACGCGACGAAGAACGCCTCGAGCGTTCCGCACACCTGTTCGACGATCTCTACAGCTCGTTCTCGCGCGAGGTATAGGCCTGTGCACGCCCGCCATGCTCTGCCGTTGATGGCCCGAATCTGCAGCGCGACGGCGTTCGCGCTCGTTCTGCTGCGTCCCGTATCCGGCGACGACTCGCCCCCTGCGCCGGTGGTGTTTGTCTGCGAACATGGATCGGTCAAGAGCCTGATCGCGGCATCGCTGTTCGACCAGGCGGCGACCGACCGCGGCCTCCCCCACCGCGCCGTATCGCGCGGCATCGCGCCGGATGCGCGCGTGCCGCCGGCGATCGCCGCCGCTCTTGCGCGCGACGGTTTCGACGTTGCGCAGGTGAAGCCTCAGGCGCTGACGGCTGCGGACCTTGCGGGCGCGACTCGGGTCGTCGCGATCGGTGTCGACTTGCCGGCCAACGGCGCACAGGCACCGGGGCCGGCCGAGCACTGGGACGACATTCCGCCGGCGAGCAAAGACTACCCGGCGGCGCGCACGGCCCTGCAGCGACACATCGACGAGCTGCTGGACGAGCTCATCGCGGCGAAGGCGAAGTGAGCAGGCGTTGCGCTAGTGGCTTCGCAAGATTCTGCCGGTGCGGACGCCGGTCGCCCGACCGTCGTCGTAAACGAGCCCGCCGTTCACCCACACCTTCGACATTCCTGTCGACAGCAGCTGCGGCTCGCGCGCGGTCGCGCGATCGGTGAGCGCCGCCGGATCGAACAGCACCAGGTCGGCGAAGTAGCCGGCCTGCACTCGACCACGCTCGCGCAGGCCGGCGTTCTGCGCCGCCAGCGCCGACACCTTGTGAACTGCCTGCTCGAGCGTCAGCAGTTTCTGCTCGCGCACGTAGTAGCGGAAGATCTTCGCGAACGTGCCGGCGCCGCGCGGATGGCCGTCCACGAGCGATCCGTCCGAACACACGTTGGCCTGCGGCCACAGTATCAGCGCGTCCACGTCCTGCTGACTCATGCCCGCCATCGTCGCGAGATCGTCCTGACCCGCTTGCGCGGCCGCCGACGCCAGCTTCGTCAGCGTGAGCGCCGGGTCTTCGCGCCGCTCGGCGGCGATTTCAGCGAGCGTGCGCCCCACGAGCGCGGGCTCAGGCGTAAAGATGGTGAGGCGGATGCCGTCGGCCACGGCGATGTCGTCGAGCGACGCGCGTGCTTCGGCGACGCTGGTGAGATTGCGCTGCGGGAACATCGCCACCAGTGTCGTCTGCCAGAAATCGTAGGGGTAGACGTCGCCGCTGATGTCGATACCCTCGCGGCGTGCGGCATCGAGCATGCCGACGAACTTTTCGTCCTGACCCCACACCGCCTTCATGCCGAGCTTCATGTGTGAGATGTGCACCGGCCGCCTCGTGTCCCGGCCGATCGCGATCACCTCCTCGATCGCCTCCCACAGGTCGCGATCTTCGCTGCGGATGTGGCTGGCGTAGCGCCCACCGTGCCGCGCAGACTCCTGCGCGAGCGCGAGCACCTCTTCGCGCGATGAGTAGATGCCCGGGTCGTACTCCAGGCCGCTCGACAGACCGAGCGCGCCCTCCTCCATCGCGCGCGCGACGTGGCCGCGCATGGTCTCGATCTCCTGCGCGGTGGCTGCACGCCGGTAGTCCTCACCCATTACGCGCAGGCGGATCGTGCCGTGGCCGACGTACGTCGCCACGTTGATCGCGGGCCGCGCGCGCTCGAGCTCGGAGAAAGCAACCGACAGCGGCAGGCTCGAGCTGCCGTCGGCGCCGACTACCGCCGTCGTTATGCCCTGGCTCACCGCCGCGATCGCCTCGGGCAGCTTGCCGAGAGTTCGTTCGCCGGCGCCCGTCGTATCGACCGCATGGCTGTGCGTGTCGATGAAACCCGGCGCGAGGACCATGCCGCGCGCGTCGAGCACGGTGTCGCCCCTGGCGAGCGGAATTTCGCCGACCGCGACGATTCGTTCGCCCGCGACGCGCACGGCACCCGGGCGCGCCGGCAAGCCGCTTCCGTCGACGATGCGGGCGTTGACGATCAACGTGCCCGCGCCAGCCGGCGACGAGGTGAGCACGAGAAACCCGGCGAGCAGCGAGCTCACCAGGCACGAAAGGACGATGCTTGCAGCTTTGCACGTCATGTCCGTACTCTCGCATGAAAGTGCGGATGTGCGAAGTCCGCGCCCGGGCCGTGGCGCGAGGTGCCGCCGATGAACAGCGACCAGCGATTGCTCGAGTGCCAGCGGGATCTCTTCGCGATACCCGAATCGGTCGCATTCTTCAATTGCGCGAACGTCGGTCCGCTGATGCGTCCGGCGCTCGCAGCCGGCCAGCTCTCGTACGAGCGGCGCGCGCAGCCCTGGCGGATCGACAGCGAGGACTGGTTCGGCGACGTCGAGCGCCGCCGCGCGCTGTTTGCGAGTCTCGTGGGCGTCGCGGCCGACAACGTCGCGCTGGTATCGGCCGCGAGCTACGGCCTCGCCATCGCGGCCCGCAACCTGCGAATTTCGCCGGCGAAGAAAGTTCTCGTCCTCGACGAGGACTTCCCGTCGAACGTGTATACGTGGCGGCGGTACTGCAGCCACTACGGTAGCGAGCTCCTCACCGTGCGGCGCGAAGCGGGCCAGGAGTGGACCGAAGCCGTGCTCGGTGGGCTCGACGAGCGCATCGGTATCGTGGCGGTACCGAACGTGCACTGGACCGATGGCGCGATGCTGGACCTGCGCGCGATCTCTGCGCGTGCGCGCGCCGTCGGTGCGCGACTCGTCGTCGACGCGAGCCAGTCGCTCGGCATGCTGCCGCTCGATTTCGCGGCCGTGCGCCCGGATTTCGTCGTCACCGTCGGCTACAAGTGGCTGCTCGGTCCCTACGGGCTCGCCTACCTCTACGTCGCCGACGAGCATCTCGAAGGCGAACCGCTCGAGGAGAACTGGGTGGGCCGCGAAGGCTCGGAGGATTTCGCGCGGCTGGTCGACTATCGCGACGAATACCGGACCGGCGCCCGGCGCTTCGACGTCGGCGAGCGCGCGTTCTTCGAAGCGACGCGCGCCGCGATCGCCGTGCTCGAGAAGTTGGCCGGCTGGGGCTGCGCACGCATCTCGGCCACACTCGCCGACAAGGTCGCGCGCATTCTCGCGGCTGCGACACAGCTCGGGTTCACTCCCACGACGCGCGGCGCGCGGGCACCGCACATGCTCGGGCTCGCCTTGCCCCGCGGCATCGACGACGTCGCGGCCCGGATGCGGGAACGCAACGTGTACGTTTCCGTGCGAGGTTCCGCGATGCGTATCTCACCGCACGTCTACAACAGCGACGGCGACATCGCCGTGCTCACCAGCGCCCTGGCAACGCTCGTTCCAGGCTGACGGGCCCGCCCCGTCCGCGTTCGCGCCTACGCCTGCCCGCCCGTGACCGTGACGTCCGGGAACCACAGGTCCTGCCAGCGCTTGGCCTTGTCCACCGCCGACAACTTCTGCGGCGACGCCACCTGCGCAGGCGCGAACGTGGCAGCGCCGTGCAGTGCCGTTGCGTTCACGGCTCCGCGAACACGCCCGTCGGTCTCATACAGCACGCCGACCACGACGCCGCAGTTCCGGCACAGCAGGATCTGAGCCTGCCCGCTTCCCTGACGATAGCGACTCACCTCGCCGGGATCTGTCAGGCGAATCTGCAGGGCACCGTTCACGTCCGAGAGCCAGGCCGCGCCATGCTTGCGGCAGAAATCGCAATCGCACGCCCGCGGCGTGTAGCTTGCCGGTTCGGCCGTCAGCTCGACTTCGACCGAAACGTTCCCACAGTGACATCCACCGCTGATTCTGTGCATGACTGACCCGCAGATACTGGTGACCGGCGCGCGAGCCGGGTAAGTTGCAGCCATGAACGCCTTCGCTCCGCAGGACGCCGCCTACGAATCGCGGTGCCGTTCCAGCTTTGCACGCCAGAAGTTCATGACGACGCTCGGCGCGCGGCTCCTGTCCGTCGCCCCGGGCGAAGTCGCCATCGAGCTGCCCTTTCGCGACGATCTTACGCAGCAGCACGGTTTCCTGCACGCCGGCGTGGTCACTGCGGTCGTCGACAGCGCGTGCGGCTATTCCGCGCTGACCCTCATGCCGGCCGGTGTCGCGGTACTGAGCGTCGAGTTCAAGATCAACCTGATGAAGCCTGCAGCCGGCGAGACGTTCCGGGCCACGGGCAAGGTGGTGCGCGCCGGGGGCACGCTGACGGTCTGCACGGGTGAGATGCGCGCACTGCATGCGGGCAGGAGCGACGTCGTCGCCGTGATGCAGGCAACCTTGATGACGGTTCGCGGGCGCACCGCGCTGACGGACTGAGAATTCGCCGGGGAGGCTTTCGATGGCAACGTTCCTGACGCGCTCACGCGCCGTGCTGGTTGTGTCCCTCGGGCCCGGCACCGCGACGCTCAGCGCGGTGACACGCAGCGCGGTGACACGCAGCGCGGTGACACGCAGCGCGGTGACACTCAGCGCGGTGATACTCAGCGCGCTGATACTCAGCGCGGCGACGCCCGGCCACGCGGCAGGCTTGCCGCAGGACATGATGGCGGTTCGGATGCACGGCAAGGGTGGCCCGGAGGCGCTGCGCGTCGAGCGCGTGCCGCTGCCGCAACCCGCCGCCGACCAGGTGCTGATCCGCGTGCGCGCCGCGGGCGTCAATCCCGTCGACTGGAAGATTCGCGAGCGTGGCTCGCGCTCCGGCCAGCCCCGCATCCTCGGCTTCGACGCGGCGGGCACGATCGTGAGCGTGGGCAGGGACGTGAAGGCTTGGAAAGCCGGCGACGAAGTGATGGCGCTGACGAGTCCGTCGGGCGGCGGCGCCTACGCCGAGTACGTCGTGGCGTACGTACGCGATATCGCCCGCAAGGCGCAGGGGATGAGTTTTGAGGAGGCCGCGGGTGTGCCAACCGCGGGCGCGACGGTGTGGACGTATCTCGTGCTCAACGCCGGCGACCTCAAGGGCAAGCGCATCCTGATCCACGGCGGCGCAGGAGGTGTCGGCAGCGTCGCGGTGCAGCTCGCCAAGGCGCGCGGCGCACACGTGCTCGCGACGGCCTCCGGCCGCAACCACGAATACCTGCGTTCGATCGGCGTCGACGAGCCGATCGACTACACGAAGACGCGATTCGAAGACGCCGCGCGCGACGTCGACATCGTGTTCGACACGGTGGGCGGCGAAACGCTGCAGCGCTCGTATGCGGTCGTCAAGCGCGGCGGCATGCTCGTCTCGATCGTGAACGCGGTCTCCGGTCAGCAATGCGACACGCGCGCAATCTCCTGTCCGTCCGAAGCCTCCGGTTCCGGTGCCCACGAGGCGCTCGACGCGATCCGCGAGCTCGCCGAGGCGGGCAGGTTGCGCATCAACGTCGATCGCGTGTTTCCACTGGAAGAAGCGGCACAGGCCCAGGAGCTGAACAAGGCCGGTCACACGCGCGGGAAGATCGTGCTGCGCGTCGGCCAGTAACCGTCGGGGCTGCACGCCACCAGCTCGCGTCTGAACCATCCGGCGTCCGCGGGATCAACCGTCGCGATTCGCGGGCGTTCGCAACCGCCGGCCAGCCCGAACGGGGTTGCGGTAGGCGCGACGGTCACGGAAGCTTGTGCCCGTATGGTCGAGTCCGCAGGCAAGCTCCACCCGAAATCGCTCCTCGTTGCCGCCACAGCGGACGACGCCCCGGCGATTGCCACCCTGCACGCGGCCAGCTGGCGCCTCGCCTATCGCGGCATGCTGCCCGACCGCTATCTCGACGAAGAGATCTTCGAGGACCGCTCGCAATTCTGGGCCGAGCGCTTCCAGGCGCCCGCGCCCGAGCGCCGCCTCATTCTGAAGGCTATTTCGCTGAGGACGCCACCACAGGATTCGCGCGCGACCTGGCCCGACCGGCCGCAATCACCGCCCAGCACGCTCGACGGATTCGCTTGCGTGCTGCTCGACGTCGATCCGCGCTGGGGCGCGCGGCTCGACAATCTGCACGTGCGTCCGCAGCTCCGGGGGACCGGCGTCGGCTACGCACTCTTCAGCGCCGCGCGCGAATGGATCGCGCGTGTCGCTCCGGAACAGTCGATGCACCTGTACGTCGTCGAAGCGAACCACAACGCGCTTCGCTTCTACGACCGCCAGGGCGGCACCGTCGTCGAACACACCGTGCGCCACGTGGCGCGCGGCCTCACCGTTCCCGAACTGCGCTACCACTGGCCGGCACGAGAGCCCGCCAGCGCCGATACCGGTCGGCCTTGACCGGGTCCGGGTCGTACTCGTCCAGGTCAGGTCGCGCGGCCGAAACTGGCGGCGGACGTGTCGTTGCCGTTGCCGTCCCATGAACTGGCGTCGGGCATCGAGGCGAAGGACAGGTCGAAGTGATCGGCCATGGCGGCTCGCGCGCCCTCGGCATCGCCCGCGCACACGCGCTCGACGATACGACCATGGGCGTCGACGATGCGCACCAGCTCCGCCTCGGAGCGACGGCTGCCGAGATCGATGAGCATGAGCTTCTGCAGCGGCTCGCGCAGGGCAGCCAGCAGGAGCGTGTTGAGCGGATTGCGGCTCGCCTCCGCGAGCGTCGTGTGCATGGCGATGTCGGCCTGCATCAGCCGCAGGTGGTCGGGATCGCCGAGCGCCTCGCGCATCGTTCCGACCAGGTCGCGCAGTATGCGCTTGTGTTCTTCGCTGGCGTGGCGCGCGGCGAGCTGCACGCCCTGCACTTCGATCGCGCGGCGCGTTTCGACCACGTGACTGGGATCGAGCTGCGCGGTGCTCAGCGCGTAGCCGAACACCTGGGCGAGCACATGGGAGTTGATCGTCTGCAGGCGCGGACGACGGCCGTTGCCGACCTCGAGGATTCCGAGCGCGGCGAGGGCGCAATAGGCCTCGCGGGCGCTGCCGCGGCTGACCTGAAGGCCTCGACAGATCTGCACTTCGCTGGGCACGAGGTCACCGGGCTTGAGACTCTCCCGGCTGATCAGGTCGACGAGATGCCGCGCAACCTGCGCCGACAAGGTCATCCGCTGAGGCGTGGGCATCGGCTCGAGGTCCGGCATCCGCTTTCCCCCTGTCAACAGGGCGCGCACGATATCGTCCTTTCAAAGGGTTGACGCAACTTCGGACGCTGAAACTGGCCTACGGAGAACCCTCAAACGAACCTGTGACGATGGCGGAAACGAAAGAGGCTCCCGGCCGCGAAGCCGGGAGCCTTCGTTTTCGAAGCTCGGCGAATTTGGCCGGCGCGGGTATCAAGAGCCCCGCGCCGGCACCGGAATCACTGCGCCGCCGCGCAGTTCCTGATCGCCGTCTGGTCCTTGCGGGTGATGAAGTGCCAGCGCACGTAGTTGGCGGTGTGCTGGTTCACGCACGAGAGGTACGCCGACCGGGTCGACGTCGCCTCGTCGCAGGCCCGCAACTCGTCGGAGATCGTGCAGCCGCCGGGCGGCAACATGATGTTCCCTGCATTCGAATCGCAGCTGCCGATGATGACGGTCGGCCGCAGGTCCGAGTTCAGGCAATCGTCCTTGCCATCCGGCGTGCCGTCGCGGTCCGAGAACCAGCCGATGTCGGCCATCAGCGCCGCGGTCAGATCCTGGGGCGCCTCGACCGAGCTCGTCAGGTCCGCGTTGATCGACGGTTCCATGATCTGGTTCGGAATCGCGATCGCCTCGTAGTGCGAGATCGAGGACCCGAGGGCCACGGGAATCAGCGAGGCCAGCATCATCTTGCGCTGAACGCGATCCATGCCGGAGAGCACGCCGTTGTCGAAGCCCATGGTGACGCGCAGGCCGGCGAGGTTCGCCTTGAGCGCGGCGCCGTCGGGCAGCATGATGCGCGCCGACGGAATCGTGATCGTCGGATCCGCGCCGCCCAGCCCCGCCGGCGGTGCGCCGGCCGCGTTGTCGGCCACGATGACGGCGAGCGCACCCGCGTCCTGCGCGTTCTTCACCTTGACGGTGAAGTTGCAGGTGCCGCGATCGACGATCAGTATCACGCCGTTCGCCGATCCCGGCGCCAGCGGCTCGCAGCCGTCGGACGTGACGCCGACGCCGTCATTGACCAGCACCGCGTCGGCGGTAATGCCCGGTTGCGCGAGCGGAGTGCCGAAGCCGGCGGGACCCATCATGTACGGGCCGAGTCCGGCGGGCGACAGCACGCGCAACTGCGGCTCGCCACGATGCAGCACGATCGGCACCATCTGGTTCACGTTGACGCCGTTCCAGGAGACCTTGCGGATGTTGATCGCGGACGCCTGGCGCTCCGCGTTCGTCATCTCGTTCCAGTTCTTGTTGCTGTCGACGTCGATGGTGTACTGCGAGTAGATGTCCGGCGTGTTGCTGTTGAGCGTGCCGGTGTTCTCGTTCACCAGGTTGGCGAAGCCGAGCCCGTGGCCGAGCTCGTGCAGCACGACGGGGAGCAGGTCGGTGAGCGTGCCCTCGTTGTTGTCGGTGCCGTGATACCACGCGGTCTGGCTGGAGAACTGCGCGTTGATGTCGAACGTCTGCGGGTTGATGTCCGAGCACGCCAGGTGCTTCGCGAGCGAGGCGAAGTACCAGGTGTTCGGATATTCGGCGCCCGAGAAGTCACGGAAGGCGGCGGTGGTGCCGGCCGAACCGAGCACGCCTGCGCCCAGCGGGTTGAACTGCGCGTTGACCAGGATGTCGACGCACGGCTGCAGGATCTGCGACCAGATGTTTGCTGCGTGCACGAAGATGAACTGCCGCTGCTGGCCGACCGTCAGGAAGGGATTTCCGGGCACCGCGGCCGCGGGCGTCGGATCGTTGAATCCCTCATTCGGTCCGTCGGCGTTGACGATGACGATGCTGCCCGCGTGAGCCGCGGACGCCGCGAAGGTGGCCGACAGAGCGGCCGCGAAGAGAAGTTTGCGCATGGCTATTTCTCCTCGGGCGCCTGGGGCGCTTTCGCGGTCGGTTCGGCGGCCTGCGCTGCGCGCAGAGCTTCGGCCTGCGGCGCGTGCTTTGCGTGTTCGGCGGCATCGTGCCCGGTGAAGCATCCGATCGTCGTGCCGCCATCGCCGTCGTCGGTCCTCATCATGACGCTCATGAAGCGACCTTCGAGGCTGACCATCGCGCTGCCGTCGCCCAGCTCGACCACCTCGAGCCCTTCGTCCGACTCGCTGGTCATGTCGATCAGTTCGGAAACCAGGTCGTCACCCTGGTTGACCGCCGCCGAGAATGCGGCACGCGCGGCGGGTGCCGCTGCCACTGCATCTTCTTCTCCGGTCGGCAGCACCTGTTGCGGCAACTGGGTCGCCGTCGGTTCGAGTTTTTCCTGCGCCTGGGCCGCGGACGCGCCCAGAGCGGCACAGATTGCAATCGTCAGCAATCTGCCGGGTGAACATGGTTTCATCGTTATTCCCCTAGCGCTGAGTTGAAGAGACCCGCGGCGACGTGGTCCGTTGGCGCGGGATCTTTTTCGTTGCTTCTTCTTGCTTCGTTCTTGCTGGTCGTCATGCGGCCGCCGGTGTGGCGCGCCGCAACGCATGCGGAGATTACGCTTCGAGCGGACATATTTCAGCCTCGCCCGGCGGCGCGTGGCGACGCACGAAGCGCTTCGGAGTTATGTCACATGAAAGCGGCTGCATTCCGAGGACGAACTGCGCGGCCGTGCTGGCGGGCCGCTTGTCTCGCGGGACATGGTCACCGTGCAAAAGGCTTGTGTTCTGCGCGCTTAGTCAGCTTTCTTCAGCGGTTCGTATCGTTGCCGCTCACGTCCGCCTGTTGCATGCTGCCGCAAAGAAGAACACTGCAGGGGGTCACATGCTGGTGCGTTTCTTCGTCATCGCATTCGTGCTCGCGTGGGCGCTCACCGTGCCCATCGCTCTGCACGTGCAAGGCTTCATCCCCACGCGAGTCCTGCCGCCGGCGGCGCAATGGCTGATCGGCATCGTACCGATCGTCGCCGCGTGGTGGGTAACCCGCGGCAGCGCCGAACGCGCGCCGTGGATCGAAAACTCCTTTCGACTGCGCGTCGCGCCGGTGTGGTACGCGATTGCGATCGCGGCGCCCTGGCTCATCTTCGCCGTCGCGATGATGGCCAGGACGGCGACCGGACAGGCGTTGCCGACGCTGAGCTTCAGCCCGCTGCTGGCCGTGTTCGGCGCGATCTGGCTGGTGCTCGCGCTCGGCGAAGAAGCCGGCTGGCGTTCCTTCGCCCTGCCGCACATGCTGCGCACGCGCGGCTTCTTCGTGGCGGCGACGCTGCTCGGCCTGGTCTGGTGCGTGTGGCACTACCCGAAGCTGATGTCGGGGCCGTACTTCAAGCTGAACGCCGGGAGCTTCGCGATGCTCGGCCTGTTCTCGCTGCAGATCGTGATCGCGAACTACCTGATCTGCTGGCTCTATGTGCGCACGCGCAGCGCCATCCTCACTTCGATCTTCCACGCGAGCTGGAACGTCGTGTCCACTGCCTACTTCATGGCGGCGGTCGACCTCTACATCACGGGCACGTTGCTCGTCGCGGTGGTGGCGGTGTTGACGCTCGACCGTCAGTGGCTCACGCGAGCGGATCTCCCGGACACCAGGCGCGCGGCGGCCAGCTGACGACGGTTTCGGCCGCGATGGCCCGCAGGTCGGCCTGAATGTCGGCCGGGACCGCAAAGAGCGCCAGTGCCGGCAGGTTCGCTGGCGAATCGCCCGTGATGGTGGCGAAGAGAACCAGCGCGGCCAGGAAGGCTCCGGCCGCGTTGGAATGGTTGCCGTCGTCCGCGTGCAGCCGCAGCGACGGGTGGCGCTGAAGCGCGAGATCCCAGGCCTGGCCGATCGGCGCGACGCATGCCACTTCGCGCTGCGCGATCGAGACGTGCAGGTCGTAGATGCGCATCGTCTCGTCGACTCCGCGACGCGGCCATTCCGGGAACATCACGGGCACGGCCTGCTGCTGGCGCGACGCTCGGATCAGTCCTTCCGCGCCCGCCGTCGAGTATTCGAACATGCCGCTGGTGCTGTACTTCTGCGCCTGCAGGATGACGAAACTCCATTGCTGGTTGCGCAGGAGCGTCGTCGAGGCAGTGTCGTGCCATCGCTCCTCCAGGAACATCCAGCCCGGGGCTGCGACCGCGGCAACGCTCTCGCCGGGTCTCGCCGCCTGCACCATCTCGACCACCATGTGCTGCAATTGATTCGCGGAGGCGTGACTGTTGCCCATGAACAGCAGCGTGATGTCGGCGACCGTCGGGGCAGGCGGAGCGGCCGGGTCGTTGCCGCCGGAATCGTCGGAGCCGCCGCCGCAGGCGGCGAGCAGCAGCAGCAGAGCGGTCAGCGCAGGAATTCGGCTATTCATGGCGCGGATTTCGTCGCGAGTCCCCGACCGGACGATGATGCCTCAGCGAAGTGCCGCGCGCCGGGGACAGGCGCGGGACGAGTGAGCGCATCCGATTCAAGGGGATACGAGGATGTCGGCCCGCGGGCGGTCGATTCGTCCTAGGATCGTGCCTGGACGAGAGGAGCATGGCCCGTGTGCCGGAACATCAAGACCCTGTTCAACTTCGACCCGCCCGCGACCGAAGAGGAGGTGCGCGCCGCCTCGCTGCAGTTCGTGCGCAAGCTGAGCGGCTTCAACGCGCCATCGCGCGCGAACGAGGCGGCGTTCAATCGCGCCATCGAAGACGTAACCCAGGCGGCGCGCGTACTGATCCTGTCGCTCTCGACGACCGCGCCGCCGAGGAATCGCGAGATCGAAATCGCCAGGCGCGTGGAGCGCTCACGCCTGCGCTTCGGGCGCTGATACCGCTTCGCTGGCCGGTCAGCGCGTGCTGCCGGGCGGCACCGACGCCCGTTTCGCCGGCGCGACGTCGCGCACGACCCTGAAGCCCTGATCGTTCCGGCGCGTTTGCGCGGGAGACTTGTGTCGATCTGCCGAACGCAGCTCGATGGGCCAATCGTCCCACGAGCCGCCGCGGACGTTGCGAGCCGCGCACGGCGATGCGACGACCGCCGGCGGCGAAGTCGCCGCAGGTTCGTGGCAATCGGCCACCCATTCCCACACGTTTCCCGAAACGTCGTACAGCCCGAACGCGTTCGGCCGATAGCTGCGCACGGCGGCCGTGAATCCGCTGCCGTCGTCGCACGCGACGATGCGCGCTTCCTTGTAGCCCGCCTCGAGATCGCGCTGAGTGGCCGCCGCAAACGGCGGCAGCGCCCGCACCAGCGCCCGATCGCCACCGTTCGCGAACGGACAACCGAGGTCTGCATCGTTGCCCCAGAAGTAGAGCGTGGTCGTGCCGGCCCGCGCCGCGTACTCCCACTCGGCGTTGCTCGGCAACCGATAGCGCTGACCGGTCTTCTTCGACAGCCACCCGGTGTAGTCGACCGTATCCTGCCAGGTGAGGCACACGACCGGATGCTCGTCGGTCTGTTCGAACCGCGGCTCGCGCCACGAGGCTGTCGCATCCAGATCCGATGTCGTGTCGATGCCGTCGCCGTGGGTGTCGCAGCCGCTCGGGATCTGGCGATTCGTTTCCGCGACGAAAGCCGCGAACTGGCCGCGCGTGACTTCGGTCTCGCCAATCGCGAACGCCGCAACATCGGCGGCGCGCTGCGGCCTTTCGCTCTTGTGCCGCTCCGGATCGTCCGGCGGCGAGCCCATGAGGAACGAGCCCGGGGGCAGCGCCACCATGCGCGGGCAAACGGAGCAATCCTGAAAGGCAGGCGGTGTGCCGGCGGCAGCAAGGAGCCCAGCCAGCGCCAACGGCGCCAGCGCGTGGTCGATCATGTGCAGCGTCCTGTTTCGCTTCGTTCCGCATGTTCTTCGCAATCCGGGCGAAAAGGTGTCGGGCGCGTCGGGCAATTTCCGCGCGCAGTCCGGGCACGCAATTCCGGTGTTACGATCCACGCCGGCCGATGACACAGCCGTTCGTCACAGCGCCGGAAGAGCGCGAGCTCGCCGCGTCGATGATCGCCTACCAGGGCGGCGATCTCGCCGCGTTCCAGCGCCTGCACGGGATCCTGAGCGAGGAGCTGCACCGCTACTTCGCGCGATCGCCGCGCGAACGCCGGGCCGTGCACGACCTGGTCCAGGACACGTTCCTCGAAATCCACCGCTCGCGTCGCACGTACCTGCCGCCGCTTCCCGTGCGCCCGTGGGTCTTCGGCATCGCCCGCAACGTCCTGGCTCGCAGCCGTCGCGTGTCGCCGGGGGAACGCCTCGCAACATCACTCGATGCGCACGCCGGATCGGTGCTGGCCGCGCCCGCCTCGACGGCGCATCCGGGAGACGAGCTCGATGTCGAGCGCGCGCTCGCAGGTCTGCCGGCCAACGCGCGCGAACCGTGGCTCCTGCATCACGCGTTCGGCTTCACTTTCCAGTCGATCGCGGAACGGCTGGGGATCACGGTGATGGCAGCGAAACTTCGCTCCAGCCGCGCGACGCACGCACTGCGATCGGCACTGCGCGGCCATTCCGGAGACTCGCATGAGTAGCGCTGGCAACGAGCCGCGCTTGAATCCGACCGGCGTGCCACCGGCACTGCTCGCGGCGATCGCCGGCGACCTGCGACCGGTCCGTCCGCTCGCGAGCCCGTCGCGTCGCGCGCTCGCGCTGCTGCCGCTCGGAATCGTGCTGCTGCTCGGCATGCCCGCCTTCTGGGTCTGGTACGCCAACATCAGGGTATTGGTGCCTGTGTCGTGGTGGTTCTTCTCGCCGTTGGAGACGGTGGTTGGACTCTTGCTGCTGGCAGCCGCATTTCGCGAAGCGGTGCCGGGCCGCGAACTACCGGCCGGCGCATTGACGGCTCTGCTTGCCTGCGCGCTGGTCGGATTCCTCGCCATCAACCTCGCCTCCGCTCTCGTGGTTCCTGGCGGGGTGCGTCCGGACACGGCAGCGCTCTGGCTGCGCGAGTGCATCGGCCGCACGGTCGCATTTTCGATTCCCG
>Ga0187894_10001974_pt1 | contig 25305 bp, 24 predicted proteins | sample GBC1701081metaG_FD_136650 | JGI IMG/M metagenome (GOLD analysis project Ga0187894, IMG submission 136650) | White microbial mat communities from a lava cave in the Kipuka Kanohina Cave System on the Island of Hawaii, USA - GBC170108-1 metaG ... | reverse complement strand
CCTCCGGCGTGAATTCCTTCGGCACGTCCTTCAGGAGCGGCTCCGGCACCTGGCCGCGATCGACGAGCCAGCGCCCTGTCTGCGCGAGAGAAATGCGCACGAGCCAGCTGCCGCCCTCGCGAGCGCGTCGCGCGAGCGCCACCATGGCGCCGAATGCCATGAGATAGCCGGTCAGATAGTCGATCGCGGACACGGGGTAGAACTGCGGGCCCGGCGCCGCGCCAGGAAACAGCTCGCCCTGACGGTGCGTGATGCCGCTCACCGTCTGCACCACCGTGTCGAAGCCGCGGCGCGACGCCCAGGGCCCGACGTGCCCGAAGGCGCACAGCGAGACGAACACGATGCCCGGACGCAGGGCGGCCAGGGCTTCGGGCGAGAATCCGCGACCGCCGAGCGTGCCGGGCCGATAGCCCTGCGAGAAGACGTCGGCCTCGCGAACGAGGCCGCGCAGGGTCTCGACCGCTTTCGCCTCGCGCAGATCGAGATTCGCGGAGAGCTTGCCGTGGCCGGTGTCGAACTCCTGGTGGCCGAGGTTCGGCAGATGCGCTCCGGTGATCTTGAGCACGTCGGCGCCGTGCTCGGCGAGGGTGCGCGCGCACGTCGGTCCGGCGAGGACTCGCGTGAGGTCGAGCACGCGGATGCCCGACAACGGCCGGTCGCCGTCGGGCAGCATCTCCGCCGGGCTGTCGCCGATCTTCACGATTTCCATCAGCGGCAACGAGGCGATCGCGGCGGCCTGGGGGTGCTTCGCCCATTCATCCATCGTGCGCACCATGCCCCCGGCGCCCTTCGCGGCGATGATCGCCTCCTCCAGCTCGAGCGCGTCCCACTTCGCGACGGCCTGGCGGACCGCCTCGCGATCTTCGGGCACGCCGAGCACGCCGAGCGCGGCGGCCCGATGGTTCGGAAAGTTGCAGTGCAGATAGCTCCAGCGCCCATGCTTCGCCGGGTAGGTCCCCATCACGGCATTGCGGTCGGTCGACACCGCTGCGCCGTCGAGCTTCATGTAGTGCGTGCTGCGGAGCGACGCGGTCGCCCGGCGCGTGTCGACCGCGACCTCCTGGCGGCGCCCGGTGCGCAGTTCCCAGAGATCCGAGGCGGCGAGCCCGACTGCGCCGAGCGCGGCTGCCGCCGTCTCGCCGATGCGGAAGGGCGTGGGCAGGATGGGGTCGCCGCTGCCGGTGATGTCGACCGTGAGCGCCCGGTCGGCGCTCCAGCCGGCGATCGGCAAGATCGTGCGGAGGGTGTCGGTGGTCATGGCGTGAGGGCCCTTTCGGTTGGGTGCGCCGGGGCGTCCAGCTCGTACGTGTTCATGTTGTACGCCAGCACCGCATAGCAGGCGATCAGGTTCGTCAGCGCGCGCGCCTCGGCGACGCTCAGGCGAACGCGGTCGGTAGTCGTGGCCGGCACCCCTGGAGTATCATCCAGCACGCGATGCTTTGCCACGGAGGAATGGCCATCCCATCCCGCGCAAAGCGGGAGCTCTAGCGTGTCGTTCCGACGGGCGCTCGTCGCGCTGATCGCGCTGGGCCTCGCGCTCGTCGTGCCCCGTGCGGCGGGGCCCGGCGCCTCGCGTGCCGAGACACCGCGCGAGGCGATCAGCCGGAGCGGCGTGCTCGGCGGCGCCGCCTACCTCATCGAGGTGCCGGCGAACTGGCGCGGCGGGCTCGTCGTCTTCGCGCACGAGCCTCGAGCAATCGTACCGGCGCCGCGCGATCGCGGCTGGCACCGCCCAATGGCTCGTGCAGCGCGTGATGCGTGCGCCGAGCCATTGCGGCTTCGACGGCGAGATGCGCGAGCGGGCGTTCGACGATCTCGTCGCCTGGATCGAGCACGGCGTGCGACCGGAGGGCGAGGATCTGCTCGCGCCAGACCTGTCGCGCATCGGGCTCAAGTGGACGCCCCTGCTGCACCGCGACGATCCGCTCACCCCGCGCCGTTGACCACCCGACAAGGAGATGACGATGCCCGGTTACATTCCGAGCCCCAGGCAGTGGGTCCGCGACCAGGTCGAGCTCTACGAGGGAAGCGGCGGGACCGAAGGCACCACGCTCCGTGACACCGGGTTGCCGGTGATCATCGTGACCCACACGGGCAACAAGACCGGCGCGATCCGAAAGACGCCGCTGATGCGCGTGAAGGATGGCGTCAACTACGTCCTGATCGGCTCCGTGGGAGGCGCGCCGACGCACCCGGTCTGGGTCTACAACCTGCGGGAAAATCCCGTGGTCGAGATCCGCGACCACACCGTGGTCCAGGCGATGCGGGTCCGCGAGGTCGATGACGCGACCGAGCGAGCGCGGCTGTGGAAGGTCGCCGTCGCGGCGTTTCCGCCCTACGAGGAGTACCAGGGTCGGACCACTCGAGTGATTCCAGTGTTCGTCGCCGAGCCGAAAGTCTAGGGGAGCGCCAACCGTGAAGCTCGTCGATGCCATCGCCCGCCTCCTGAAGATCGAAGGCGCCGAGTTCCTGAGCGCCTATCCGACGACGCCGGTGATCGAGGCCGCGGCCAAGGCCGAGATCCGGCCCGTGCTCTGCCGTCAGGAGCGCGTGGGCGTCGGGATCGCCGACGGCTACGCCCGGGTGAAGAACGGCAGGACGCTCGCGGCGTTCTGCATGCAGTACGGCCCCGGGGCCGAGAACGCCTTCCCCGGCGTCGCCACCGCGTACTCCGATTCCACGCCGCTGCTGCTGCTGCCGCTCGGGCATCCGCGCGACCGGGCCCAGGTGTTCCCGCTGTTCAGCTCGGCGCGCACCTATGCGTCGGTGACGAAGTCTGTCGAGACCATCGCCGCGGCCAGCCACGTCGCGGACGTCATGCGCCGGGCCATCAGCCTGATGCGCATGGGCCGCCCCGGCCCCGTGATGGTCGAGATTCCGGCTGACATCCTGAACGAGGATGTGCCCGATGCCCTCATCGACGCGTATCGGCCAGTCAGGGTGACATCGGCCGGCGCGAATGCTCGCGACGTCGAGACCGCCGCGCGGGTGCTTCGCGAGGCGCGGCGGCCGGTGATTCACGCGGGCCAGGGCGTGCTGTATGCGGAGGCGGCGGAGGATCTGCTCGAGCTGGCCGAGCTGCTCCAGGCTCCGGTCATGACCACGATGGAGGCCAAGAGCGCGTTTCCCGAGGATCACCCGCTCGCGCTCGGCACGGGCGGCCCCGCCGTGACCGGGCCGACCTTGCAATATCTCCGGGAGGCCGACGTCGTCCTCGGCGTCGGATGCAGCTTCACTCGCCACGGCATGGCCGCCAGCATCCCGGCCGGGAAGACGATCATTCACGCGACCAACGACGAGCGCGATCTCAACAAGAGCTACGCCGCCGACTACCCGCTCCTCGGGGACGCGCGACTCGTGTTGCGCCAGTTCATCGACGCCGTCAAGAGTCAGGGAGGCCGCCCCGCCGGACGGGAAGGCGTGCGGACGGAGCTCGAGCAAGTGCGCGTGGCCTGGCTCGGCGAGTGGATGTCCGTCCTCGGCTCGGACGACGTGCCGATGAGCCCGTACCGGGTCATCGCCGAGTTCATGCGCGTGGTGGACCCGCGCGACGCTATCGTCACGCACGACTCGGGAAGCCCGCGCGACCAGCTGCTGCCGTTCTATCGGGCCGTCGGGCCGCGCAGCTATCTCGGCTGGGGCAAGTCGCACGCGCTCGGAACCGGGCTCGGCCTCATCATCGGCGCCAAGCTCGCGGCGCCCGACAAGTTCTGCGTCAACTTCATGGGGGACGCCGCCTTCGGCATGACCGGGCTCGACTTCGAGACCGCCGTCCGCTGCGGGATCCCGATTCTCACCGTCGTGCTCAACAACTCGGCCATGGCCATCGAGATCCCGCACCTCGTCGTGTCGCACGACAAGTACGGCACGCGCGACATCGGCGGGCGCTACGCGGACCTGGGGCGCGCCATGGGCGGGTGGAGCGAGCGCGTCGAGCGTCCCGAGGACATCGCCCCGGCCTTCGCCCGGGCGCGGAAGGTCACCGAAGGCGGGCAGGCGGCGCTGCTCGAGTTCATCACGAGCCAGGAGACGCGCTTCTCCAATCGCGGCGCGCTGCGGTAGGGCCCGTCCCGCCTACACCACAGTCTGGGCGCGCGTCGGACCACTGGGAGCGGGGGCCCGGGCACGTGCTGCATCTCGATGTTCTCATTCACGCATCAAGATGCTATTCTCTGCTCATGCGGACGACCATCACGCTCGATCGCGATGTGGCGCAGGCCGTTCAACGACTCCGGCGCGAGCGGGGACTCGGCCTGAGCGAGGCCGTCAACGAGCTGATTCGGTCGGGCCTGCGCGTCAAGACGTCGCGATCCTCCTTCCAGCAGCGGACCCACGCGCTCGGTCTCCGGATCGACGTGCGCAATGTCGCGGAGGCCCTCGAGCACCTGGATGGGCCGGGAGCTCGCTGATGCTCGTCGACGCCAACCTCCTGCTGTTCGCCGTCGACGCCCGCAGCCCGCATCATGCCCGGGTCCGCCAGTGGCTGACGGAGCAACTGGGGGGCGTCCGCCGCGTCGCATTCCCGTGGCCCAGTCTCGCCGCGTTCGTGCGGATCAGCACGCACCCGCGCGCGTCGGATCAGCCCTTGTCCCCTGACGAGGCGTGGCGGCACGTCGAGAGCTGGCTGGCGTGCGACACGGCGTGGATCCCGAATCCAACCGACCATCACGCGGCGGTCCTGGGCGGCCTCGTCAAGAAGTACGAGTTGCGCGGCAATCTCGTCCCCGACGCACAGTTGGCCGCGTTGGCCATCGAGCACGGGCTCACGGTGTGCTCCGCCGACACCGACTTCGCCCGCTTCGAGGAGATCGACTGGATCGACCCGCTGATGCGCTGATCCCGGCTCGCGGCGCAGCTGACGCGCGTGGGCCACCGACTGCTCTGCGGTTCGCATCGCGCACCGCGATCGCGCCAACCCCGAACCCTGGAGGTCGTCGATGGACTTGTTCGATGCGGTCACCACGCAGCGGGCGATGCGTCGCTTGAAGCCCGATCCGATTCCCGATGCCGTCCTCCGCCAGATCATGGAAGCCGCCATCTGCGCGCCAAGTGGCGGCAATCGGCAGGGCTGGAGCTTCGTGGTAGTCCGCGATGCGGGCGTCCGCGCTCGCCTCGGCGAGCTGTACCGCGAGTGCTGGGGCGAGCTGATGAAGGTGCCGTACTACGCGGGCGCCGCGAGCGAGCCCCCGGACAGCCCGGCCGCGAAGATGCTCGCCTCGGCGCGCCATCTGGGCGAGCACCTGGGGGAAGCGCCGGTGCTCATCCTCGCCTGTATCGCCATCGACCCGGGCACGACGCCGAATCTGACCACGGGCTCGTCGATCTACCCGGCCGTCCAGAACATCATGCTGGCCGCGCGCGCCCTCGGCATCGGGAGCTGCCTCACCACGATCCACCGATTCCGCGACGCCAAGGTGAAGGAACTCCTCGGCATTCCCGCTCACGTGGAGACGGCCGCGCTGATTCCCCTCGGCTACCCGCAGGGCAAGTTCGGGAAGGCGCCGCGGCGGCCGCTCAGCGACGTCGCATTCGCCGATCGCTGGGGCCACTCGTTCTAGACCTCCCACGCTTGACGGACCCTACGCTGCCAGCTATCGTGCTTCCTGAACGGAACCATAATGGAACCTCGTGGAGGTCGAGCCGTGGCGACGCTCACCGTGAAGAACATCCCGCAGTCCGTCGTCGACAGGTTGAAGCAGCGGGCCACCCTCCACCGACGGAGCCTCAACCTGGAAGTCATCACCTGTCTCGAGGCGGCGGTCGAAGCCAGGCCGGTCGACCCTGACGCGCTTCTCGCCAAGATCCGCTCGCTCCGAGCGAAGCCCAACAAGATCCGGCTGACCGACCGCCTCCTGACCCAGTTGAAGGCCGCCGGTCGCCCGTGATCGTCGCCGACACCAACCTGATCGTCTACCTCTACGTCCAGGGCGAGCACACCGGGCGTGCCGAAGGTGTGTTGCGACGCGATCCCGTGTGGGCCGCACCGCTTGTCTGGCGATCCGAGTTCAGGAGTTCGCTGGTCGGCCTGGTTCGGCGTGGCGCCCTGGAACTCGACACCGCGGCGAGGCTCACGAACGACGCGGAGCGCCTCCTCGTCGGGTCGGAGTACAACGTGGTCTCCGCGTCCGTGCTGCGGCTTGCCCTTCGATCCGGGTGCTCCGCCTATGACTGCGAGTTCGTATCGCTCGCCGACGATCTGGAGGTCAAGCTGATCACGACCGATCGTCGGGTTCTGAAGGCGTTCCCGAGAACGGCGATGTCTCCGGAGGAGTTCGCGAGCTGACGCACGTGCATGACCACGCCTCTATGATCGTCCAGCCGTCGCCGCCCCAGACGTGACGAGACGGGTCGTGTTTCTCGACATCGACGGTGTGCTGGCCCCTATCCGCGAGTGGGATCGGTACGGGGACCTGGACCCGGCGTGCATTCAGGTGTTGAACGAGATCGTGGCGCGCTCCGGAGCCGAGATCGTCGTCTCGTCCACCTGGAGGCACGGCAAGACGGTTGGCGAACTCCAGGAGATGCTCGATGCGAAGGGATTTGCCGGCTCCGTGCTGGACAAGACTCCGACCGGGGCGCCGGGCGCCGATCGCGGAGACGAGATCGCTGCCTGGCTCGCAGAGAATGCCGTGGGCGGTTTCGTGATCATCGACGATCACGTCGACATGGGAACACTGCGCTCACATCTCGTTCAGACGCATCCGGCCCAGGGCCTGCGCCCCACCGACGCGCCTCGGGCCATCGCAACGCTCATGCAACCCATCGACGGGAGGAAGCCACGATGATCGTCCCGTGTGAGCCCTTCACTGAACGACGGGAGTTCCTGAGGCGGGTGGCGCTCGGCGCGCTCTCCACCGTTGCCATGACGCCCGGCTTCTCCGGGGCCGGCCAGACAAAGGGAGGATCCAGGATGAAGACGACCTACGATCCCGCGGCGAAATTCGATCTCAAGGTCAGCGAGCTGGATTTCCTCCGCACGCCGGGTGGTCGGCAGCTCATGGCCCGCGTCTACGAACCGCAGGGTCCGGGGCCGTTCCCGACCGTGCTCGACCTGCACGGCGGCGCGTGGCGCCGCAAGGACCGCCTGGCCGAGGAGCCGATGGACCGCGCCATCGCGGCGAGCGGCGTTCTCGTGGTGGCCATCGACATGCGGCTGTCCGAGGAAGCGCCGTACCCGGCGTCGGCGCAGGACGCGAACTACGGCGTCCGCTGGCTCAAATCGAGAGCCGCCGAGTGGAACGGCGACGCCTCGAGGATCGGCGTGTACGGCAGCTCGAGCGGCGGCCACGTCGCCCAGCTCGTGGCCATGCGCCCGCGCGATCCTCGCTACACCGCGATTCCGCTGCCCGCGGCGCCCGCGGTCGACGCGACGGTGGCCTACGTCGCGACGCGCTCGCCGATCAGCGACCCGTACGCGCGCTTCCAGCAGGCGGAACGGATGAAGCGCGACGGGATGATCGAGAACAACCGGATCTACTGGAACCCGTGGGAGACGATCTTCGAAGGCAACCCGCAGCGGATGCTCGAACGCCGCGCGCCCGTCACGCTGGTGCCGATGCTGATCATGCAGGGCGCGCTCGACGATAACGTGCTGCCGGCCATCCAGGAGACGTTCGCGGCCACGTACCGGGCGGCCGGCGGCGTGTGCGATCTGACCGTATTCGAGGGCAGCGAGCACGAATGGGTCGCCAAGCCGGGACCGCAGACCGACCGCGCGCGCGCGATGGTGAAGGCGTTCATCGCGCGGCAGCTCACGGCGTAGACGTCTCGGCGTCCGCCGGGCCGATCCGCGAGGACTCCGCCGGCGCACCGCCCCGGGCGCTCGCGAGGGAGATGGGGGCTTCCCGGGTGTTCGGGGGCAGCGTCCGCGCAATTCAGTAACCGCCCGTCAGGAACAGGAACTGGCCAGTCGTGATCGCCCCCGCCCCGCCGAGCAGCAGCAGGATGGCGCGCACCACCGGGTCTTCGTGGAACGGGCGAAGCGGCCCACTGCGCTGCTCGAGGATCTTGTCCCGGATGGCTCTGACACTGGCGGCCCTGGCCGGCGCCGGTAGGCGGTTCCAGGAGGAGGTGCCTTTGTCGGGGTCCGGGCCGGCATCGGCCGCCGTGCCGTTCGCGCGATCCGTCGCGAGGTCTGCCTGCAAGGCCTAGCTCTCGATTCGCTCGTTCAGCGTGTCGACGATCAGCGCCCTGAACTGTGCCACTCCCGCCGCAAGCGGACCGCGCACGACACGGCGAGCAGCGCGCAGATGGCGAACAAGAGTTCGTAGGCCAGCGGGAGGGTCAGGATCTCGAGCACGGTGACGCGCGTTGAAATGACCAGGAAGAGGGCGAGGAAGGGCAGATAGACCAGCGAGTTCGTTGCCGCGCCTCCGTCAGGGACTTGCCCTTGGCGCGCTGCATGCCCGTGAACGGATCCTGCCACAGTCGGGCCTGGACGTCTTGCCGGCCTGCATGCGAGATCGACGCGCGCTCGGTGTCCGTCGGCCGCTTGCTCTCGAGCGGCAGCGTGTTCACGAGGATCCCGGACGACATGAGGAGAACGGCGACGATCGAGAACGCATTGGCCACGACCTGCTGCGGATTCGGCTCAGCCACGGACGCGGCCTGCTGGCGCGCGCGGAATGCGCCGCGCGTCGAACCTCACCCAATCGCGCCGTGAACGAGCGGACCGAGGCGGACGCGTTCGATGCGCTCCCTGTCCCACGATCGCGCTCTGCAACGAGCCGTGCTGCATCGGGCGTCGCTCCACACTGCAGGAGACTCAGGCTCGAGAACCGCACGGCATCAGTAGCATCCAGGGGTCGCCGCATCAAGCGCTACCTGCGCTTATCCAGTAGCGCTGAGTGACTATCGGCAATGGTGGCGCTCGCCGACAACATCGCTGCGTGAAACTGAGACGAACACTGCGCGCAGTTCCGGGGGAACGTGATCGCGCGCGGAGCGTTCGAGCGGGACGGGAGGAGCGGCTGCGCTCGCGCGCTAGTTGCTCTTGTCCGGCTGGCTTCGAAGCTTGCGCAGATGGAGCTTGGCCACGTCGACCCAGTCCTTCTCGGACTGGAGCGGACCGGCCAGGTCGATGTACCGCTCCCAGAGCGCGATCGCCTCCTTGGTGTCGACCTTCTCGTACACCAGGGCGAGGTTGTAGAGCGCGCCCGTGTGCTTCCGGTCCTGCTCGACGACCTTCCGGTACTCGCCGATCGCCTCCTGGTAGAGGCCCTTGTCCTCGTACACCTCGGCCAGGCCCATGCGCGCGTCGACGAGGTTGCCGTCCAGATCGATGGCCTTCTTGTAGGCCTCGACCGACTCGTAGAAGAGACCCTTCTCCGAGTAGTAGAGCTTGCCGAGGCTCATGTGGACCTTGGCGTTCAGCGGGTTGTAGGTCAATGCCTTCTGGTAGGCCGAGACCGCGCCGTCCACCTCGCCCTTGGCCGCCCGGGCGTCGCCGAGCCCGATGTGCGCATCGGCGTAGAAGGGCCGGATCGCCAGCGCCTTGCTGTACGCCTCGATCGCCTGGTCGAGCTGACGCCGCGGGGCGGTGAAGAACAGGTCGCCGATTGCCTTGTAGGGTTCCGGATAGGCCGCGTCGAGCTGCGTCGCGACCCGGAACTGGCCGTGGGCCTTCCAGAGATTGCCGAGGCTCTGGTGCACCGTTCCCAGGGTGTACTGCGCGACAGCGAACTGGGGATCGACCTCGATCGCCTTCCCGAGCAGCTCCACCGCGGTCTCGTTGGCCTCCTGGCCCCCGCGCTGCGCCGCCTGCTGGCCACGCACGAAGGCCTCGAACGCGCGCCGCGACGTGGTCGGACTGGCCCACTTCTGCGCGCGGGCCGAGTCGCCCTCGCTCACGATGAGCTTGAGCGCGCGCCCATAGGCGGCCGGAAGGCCCGCAAGCCGCTCCAGCAGGGCGCCGTCAGGCACGGCCACCGCGTCGAGCGTGCGCCGCTCGCCTCGCTCTCCCTTGATCTCGACCAGGCGCGGATGGATGGAGAGATCGGGACCGACCCGGCGCACCTCCCCGTACACCGCGATGTCGGCGCCGGAGACTCGGGCCGCCGAGAGGGCCGTCGGATCGTCCCAGCGGTCGGGACGCGGCAGCCGGTTCACGCGATCGCGATCGACCTGGACGACCGCCGGCATCTGGTCGAACGCCAGGGCGAGGGACTGGCTGATTCCCTCCCCGATCCACAGCTCGTCGCTCGCCAGGTCCACCGTCGCGTACGGCAGGACCACGAGCATCCGAGGCCTGGTCGCGGCGTCAGCGCTGAGCGCCGCCAGCAAGGAGGTGAGTACGGAGAGAACGGCCATCGCGGTGCGTCCCCCGATTCTCATCCCCGGACCCTCCCTTTCATACGTGCTCGTCTATCGCTCGCTCATACCGCCGGCCGCCCCAGCACGTCGCCCGACACGCGCCGGCGAAGCCAGCGGCCGGCGTCCGACGTACCGACCAGTGCGCCGTTGTCGACGATCACCTTCCCCCGCAAGATCGTCATGACGGGATAGCCCTTGCACTCGAAGCCGTCCCAGATGCTGTAGTCGGAGTCGGCGTGCAGGTCGGCGAGCCGGATGGTCTTCCGGAGCGCGGGATCGATCAGGACCAGATCCGCGTCGCTCCCCGGCTGGATCGCGCCCTTCTGCGGGTAGCATCCAAGGATGCGCGCGGCGTTGGCCGAGGTGATATCCACGAAGCGGGACAGCGGCAGGTTGCGCTCGGCGACGAACTTCGTGAAGGCCACCGGCATCCGTGTCTCGATGCCGTTGTGGCCGCCGCACACCGTCTCGATGGTGTCGCCGTGCATCTTGTACGCCTTGTGCGTCGTGTACTCGTCGGTCGCGGTGGTGGCGAGCCGTCCGTCCATCAGGCCCGCGATCAGCGCATCGCGGTCGGCAGCGAACTTGAGCGCCGGATAGGTGTGGATGGCGGTGCCGCCGGGCTTCTTGTAGTCCTCGCACGTGAAGTGCAGATAGTGGTGCAAGGCCTCCCCGTAAACCGGTTGTCCGCTGGATCGCGCCTCGGCGACGGCGGCCACGCCCTCCTTGGCCGTCGTGTGCACGAAGTACACGGCGGTGCCCGTGTGAGCGGCCAGCCGGATGACGTGGCGAAAGGCCAGATCCTCCGAGAGATTGTTGTGGACGAGGTGGAGGTTGTGGCCCTGGGCGCGGCCCTCGGCCTTGAGCTTCTCGGTCATGAACGAGACGACGTCATCCTCTTCGGCGTGCACCGCCATGATGCCGCCGTGCTTGGCCACCTCGGCGAAGATGCTCCACAGGTGGCCGTACGGCACCCGGATTGGCCGGAACGTCGTGAAGATCTTGAAGCTGGCGACACCCTCCTGAATGGCCTCGCCGATCTGACCGACGGTGGCGGCGGGCACTTCGCCAGCGAGGATGTAGTGAAACGCGAAGTCCGTGTAGCTGTGGCCGCGGAACATTCCACGCCGCGCCTCCAGGACCTCGCGCATCGACTCCTGCCGGACTCCCTTCGAGGGCTCGAGCGCGAGCGTGCCCGCGAAGTCGATGACGGTGGTGACACCGCCGAAGGCGGCAGCGCGAGTGGCCGCCTCGGGCGGCTGGGTGAAGACGTCGGGAGTGCCCGCCCAGTGCTCGGGCACCGGGATGCCGATGTGCGCGTGGGGCTCGATGCCTCCGGGCACGACGATCTTGCCGGCAGCGTCGATCACCTGAGCGGCCTCCGCGGCCAGCGTCCCCGGCCAACCGACGGCCACGATCTTGCCGCCCTGCACGCCGACGTCCATCACGTCGGCGCCCTGGGGCGTCACCACCTGGCCTCCCTTGATGATCAGATCGAGCATCGAACCCTCCTGGCGGGGACTGGACTGACCCGTCAGATCACACCATGTCGGCCGAGGGACGCGTGCTGGCGTGTCGACGCCGCGCCCGCCGGATTGCGGACGCGACGCCTGGTGCGGCCGTCCTAGCGTAGGCGCGGGCCCGGGTCCATCCCCAGGTACACGCGGCCGCCGATCGGGTACCACTCCGGCGCGAGCGTGACGGTCTGGCCGACGACGTGCAGGTCGCGCCAGCACTCGGCGAGGCGGCTCTCGCGCTCGAACGACGTGCTGCCGCCGTGACGGTACATCAGGTCCATCGCGTTCCGGGCGCTGTCGGCGGCGTAGACCGCGGCGAGCCGGCAGCGGGCCCGTTGCTCGCGCGTGGTCTCGCGGCCGGCCGCGAGCGTGTTCCAGAGTTCCGTGATCATCGCGCTGCGGTAGATGCGCCCGGCGTTCAGGATGGCGTCAGCTCGACCGACCGCGTCCTGGACCTGTGGATTCTCGCAGAGCAGGCCAGTTCGGCCGCGCGGCGTCTTGCCGCCGGCCAGCTCGATCAGCGCGTCGATACCGGCCCGGGCGATGCCGGTGATCACGGCGCTGTGGTGCGGCCCGACCCAGGCCTGGCTTGGCAGCGCGTAAGTGATCCCGGGCCAGCGACTCCACTGGTTGTCGAGCGGGGCCCCCGCGTGGACCATCGTTCGCCGCTCGGGCAAGAAGACGTCCTCCACCGTCCAGTCGAAGCTCCCGGTCCCGCGCAAACCCGTCACGTCCCAGCTCCCCTCGACGATGTGCGCGGCCGAACGCGGGAAGACCCCACGCCAGTGGATCGACGTGCCGTCCGGGCTGGGGCGCGGCCGGTCGCCGTCGAGAATCTGGAAGCTCCCCAGCATCCAGGAGCTTTCCTGGCAGCCGCTGCCGAAGCGCCAGCGACCGGTGACCCGGTAGCCGCCGTCCACCGGCACGGCCTGCCCGCCTCCCTGCACGGCCGTGCCGGCGATGACCGTGTCGGCCCGGTCCGCGTAGATCTCGCGCACGCCCTCGTCCGGCAACCCGAGCGTGACGAGCTGGCCGATGCTGTTGTTGGCCAGGTTCCAGCCGACGGAGCCGTGTCCCTCGGACAGCAGCTCGACGATGCGCAGGTACGTCAGCGGATCGACCTGCAGGCCGCCCAGCTCGCGCGGGATCACGAGGCTGTAAAAGCCGGCCGCGTGAAACTGCTCGACCAGCGCCTTCGGCAGGCGCTGCTCGCGCTCGATCTCGTCGCGATAGCCGCGGATGATCGGCCGCAGCGCGGCGGCAGCCTGAACCGGAGGTTGAGCATCGATGTCGGCCAGCACGCGGTCGTCGTCCACACTCTGTGGCATCGGGCACCCTCTCAGATCGCTCGTGTCGGATCGCTCGTGCGTTGCGCTTCGGCTCGCGTCCCCCGGTCTCTCGCCTTGGCCGGATGGTCCGCTGGCGGCGCCGGGGTGTCAAGGCCCGGCGCGCTCATGGCCGCCGCGCGCGCCGGAATCGGCCCACGTCCCATCGAGCGGTGGTACCGTTGGGGCGGGAGGAAGCAGCCGATCGCCGTCGGGGTCCGATCGGCCGCACTGTCGCCTCACCGTCAACCGGGAGATCTGCTCATGTGGGAGACCTGCTCATGCCGCGTTTGAACTTCGGCGCTTTCCTCGCCCCTCATCACCCGATCGGCGAGCACCCGATGTTGCAGTTCCGCCGCGATCTCGATCTCGTGGAGCACCTGGACAGGCTCGGGTACGACGAGTTCTGGTGCGGCGAGCACCATTCGAGCGGCTGGGAGATGATCGGATCGCCCGAGATGTTCCTCGCCGCTGCGGGCGAGCGCTCGAAGCGCATCAAGCTCGCCACGGGAGTCGTGTCGCTGCCCTACCATCATCCGTTCAACGTGGCGCAGCGGATGGTGCAGCTCGACTACATGACCGGCGGGCGCGTGATCTTCGGTTCCGGGCCCGGCGCGCTCGCGTCGGATGCCCATACGCTCGCGATCGATCCGATGCTGCTCCGCGACCGTCAGGACGAAGCCATCGGCATCATCCGCCGCCTCTTCCGCGGTGAGCGCGTGACGTACAAGTCCGATTGGTTCACACTGCAGGACGCCGCGCTCCAGCTCTTGCCGCTGCAGGAGGAGATGCCGTGCGCCGTCGCCTCCCAGATCAGCCCCTCGGGGATGACGTTGGCCGGAAAGCACGGCATCGGCGTCATCTCGATCGGATCCCTGTCGGAGGAAGGGCTGAACGCCCTGCCGACCCAGTGGAGCTTCGCCGAGGCCGCCGCGGCCACGCACGGTCAAACCGTGGATCGCAGGAACTGGCGCGTGCTCTTGAGCTGGCACATCGCCGAGACCCGCGAGCAAGCTCGCGCCGAGGCGCGCGACGGCCTGCTGCGGCATCACAACGAGTACATCACCGCGACCCTGCAGCGGCCCGGCGCGCGCCCCTACGCGACGCCCGACGAGGCCGTGGACAAGACCGCGTTCGTCCCCGGCGCCGCCGCCACGATCGGCACCCCGGACGATCTCGTGGCGCGGATCAAGTCGGTCCTCGACATCTCCGGCGGGTTCGGCACCGTCGTCGGCTTCGTCCACGATTGGGCCAACCCGGAGAACACGATGCGAAGCTGGGACCTGGTCGCGAGGTACGTCGTGCCGGAGATCAACGGGTATCTCGCCGGGCTCAGGACGTCACGCGAGTTCGTCGCGACCAACCGCGAGTATTTCAACCGCGCGCGCGAGGCCGTGATGGCGAAGATCACCGAGAACGAGGCCGCCGCGGCCGCGCTCGCGGTGACGAAGTCGCCGCTGCTGCCGGCCTCGGCGAGCAACGTGCCCGATCTGAACGCGGGCCGCGTGCCGTCGCGATGACGGGACGCGCGTGACCGGGAGCTAGATCGAACGTCGTCTGGCTTCGCCTTCGGAGCTGGCGACGCCTGACCTCGGGAGGTCGTTGATGTCGATCACGTGGGCGTGCGAGTCTGCCGCTCCTCTATCAGCGCATTGATGCGATCCGCCACCCAGCGCTCACGCTCAGCGTTCGCGTCCTCGATGCGACGAAAACGACGCAGGCCGCGCGGGATCCGTCGGTCGACCAGGCGGGTGGAGAAGCGCCACACGCTCCTGATCCGGCCCGATAGCGTCGGATCGTCGGTGTCGATCCACAGTGCGCGGCGCGCGTCATCCAAACTCTCGAAACGCTGCAGCGGCATCTCACGCTCCCCCGAGTCGGAACTTCTCGCGCAGGGCGAGCGCGTCGGCCCGATCGATTGGTCGAACAGTGTCCTTCTTCATGCGATAGAGCGTTGCGGGCGTCGCCACCCGGACGGGAACCCCCTCGACCATCACGGTCTGAGTCTCGAGGTCGTCGAACGTGAACGCCGAGCCGAGGCGGGCCAGGAGGTCGACGACGAACGCCTCATCGGGCGGACCGTACCGGATTGTCGGGAAGTCGCCGACAAGGTCCTCCGCGCTGATCTCGCCGATCTCGGGGTCGTTCCAAAGCGAGCGTAGGGCCCGCTTCAAGCGGTTGACGTTGTCGCCGCTCGGTCGGATGAACAGGTCGACGTCCTCCGTGGCTCGCACGATGCCGTGGAGGTTCAGAGCCACGCCGCCAACCAGCACGTAGTCGACTCCTTCAGTCGCCAGCGCTCTCAGCAGGTCGAGGAACCTCTCGAAATCCATCGCGTCCGAACAAGAGTAACACCGCCGGATCACCGCAACCGTGCCACGGCTCGCGTTGCGAGACGACCCCGACGGGGCCATGATCGAAGACCGCCTTCGCCCCCGGCGTCGCCGGGATGGGCGTTCTGGACGATCTCGTCAAACGAGTCAAATCCGTTCTCGACATCTCTGGCGGGTGCGACGCCCTCGTCGAGGGAGGGACGGGATGGAGGCGCTTGGAGGCTGTAAGGCGCTCAGGGGTCCGAGGGCGGGATCAGGGCGCCCGAGGCGAGCAGCTCGGCGATGGCCGCCTCGTCGTAGCCCAGCTCGCGCGCCACCTCCTGGCTGTGCTCGCCGTATCGCGGGGCGTGCCGCCGGATGTCGGGTGGCGATGCCGAGAACGTCACCGGCGGGCGGACCAGGATCGTGTCGCCCTCGGTCGGATGCTCGTGCCGCTCGAACATGCCCACCGCCTTCAGGTGCTCGTCCTCCATGAGGCTCTGGATGTCGGCGACCGGCATGCACGGGATCTCCGCGCGCTCGCAGATCTCGACCCACTCCGCCGTGGTCTTCTCGGGCGTGACGCTCGCCACGAAGCCGTACAGCTCGTCCACGGTGTGCACGCGGGCGCTGTAGGTCGCAAAGCCCGGACGCTCCATCAATTCCGGACGGCCGACCGCGGTGAAGAAGGCGAGCCACTGCTTGTCGCTGTACGGCAGGATGCACACGTAGCCGTCCCGGGTCGGGAAGGGGCGCCGCGACGACGTGGTCACCCGCTGGTACCCGAGCGGACCGATCGGCGGCTCGAACGCCGCGCCGTTGATGTGCTCGACCAGGTTGAACGACACGAGCACCTCGAACATCGGGACCTCGACGAACTGCCCCTGGCCGGTGCGCTCCCGGTGGAGGAGGGCCATCGCCACCGCCTGGCTCAAGGTCACGCCGACGAGCTTGTCGGCGACCGCCGCGGGCACGTACTGCGGTGTCCCGTCGCGCATGGCGAACAGGCTGGCGAGGCCCGACGCCGCCTGGATCGCGTCGTCGTACGCCGGTTTTGCGCGATAGGGACCGGCCTGGCCGAAGCCGTACGCGCCGACGTAGACGATATCCGGCTTGATCGCGGAGACCGCGGGGTAGTCGAAGCCGAGGCGCTCGATGGCCTGCGGCCGCATGTTGTGGACGAACACGTCGGCCGTCGCGACGAGGCGCCGCAGCACCTCCTTGGCGCCGTCCTGCTTGAGGTCGAGCGCGAGTGAGCGCTTGTTGCGGTTGGCGTTCAGGTAGATGCCCCCCATGCCGGGCCGGCGCACCAGGCCCATGTTGCGCGCGATGTCGCCGGTGGGAGGAGCCTCGACCTTGATGACGTCGGCCCCGAGGTCGCCGAGAATCTGCGTGCCGTAGGGGCCGAGCAGAACCGTGGTCACGTCGATCACGCGAATGCCATCCAGTGGACCGGGCACGATCGCCTCCGTTGTCGAACCCGAATGTGTGTCGTCGTCGCCGAGCGCGGGCCGGGGTTACACGAGTGCGCTCGGACTACACGGCTGCGGCCGCGGGGGCTCGGGCGGCCCGCTGGTCCGCGCGACACGCCGGGATCACGTGCTTGCCGAACAGCTCGATGGAGGAGAGGGCCTGCTCGTGCGGGATGGTCTCCGTCTGCATGATCAGGATCACCTCGTCGGCGCCGGCCTCCTCGTACAGGCGCACGCCTCTCACACAGCTGTCGGGATCGCCGGCGATGATGATGCCGCGCTCGCAGAGCGTATCGGAGTCCATCTGACCGAACGCCGCGCGCGCCGCGCCGGGACCGGAGTCGAGCGAGATGCCGACCTGCGCGGCCTGCGCCTTGTGCGCGTCGTCGGCTTGCCGCAGCCAGCGGCCGAAGTCGGCCTTCAGGTGGTCGGGCACGCCGCCCCACGACTCGAGGAGCTGCTCGTAGGCGTTGACGCGGTCGCGGATGTACGGCTTGTCGGGGCCGAAGAACGTCTTGAGCGACAGGGCCGCGCGCGCCCGGGCCGCGGCGTTGTCCTCGCCACAGAACGCGTGGACGTTGTTGCCCCAGTATTCGTTGACGACCGCGCCGGCGGGCGTCCCCAGCTTGACCCGCTCCCGGTAGCGCGCGATGTGCCCGGCGAGGATCGTCGTCGCGAACGTCGCGGACGAGAGCACGCCGATCCCGGTCTGGGCCGCGACGTCGTAGCTGTCGGTCTGCGTGCACGCGAGGTACAGGCGCGGATGCGGCGTCTGGTACGGCTTGGGGAGGACGCGGCGCGACGGCACCTTCCAGAATTTCCCTTCCCAGGAGAACTCGTCCGACTGCCAGATGCGGGGGATCATCCGGAGCGACTCCTCCCACATCGCGCGCGTGTCGCGCGGGTCGATGCCCTGGCCGAGCTGCTCGTAGGCGTTCGAGCGCCCGGTGCCGAGCTCGAGGCGCCCGTCCGTCAGCTGGTCGAGCATGGCCGCGCGCTCGGCGACGTGGATCGGATGATGGGCGGGTAGGATCGACACGCCGAAGCCGATCCGGATGCGCGTGGTGAGCTGACTCAGCGCGCCGAGGAGGACCTCGGGGCAGGGGGAGCCCGAGAACCCGGTGAGGAAGTGATGCTCGACGAACCAGAGGTTGTCGAAGCCGACCTTCTCGGCGAGCACGCACTGCTCGATCGTCTCCTTGTAGAGCGCGTTCCAGTCGACGGTGGTGCCCTCGAACGGGCGCTGGGCTTCGTAGAGCAGGCCGAATCGCATGGTCGATCTGTCCTCCGATGATGGCGAGCCTGCGGGCGATCGTAGCACGACGCGCCGACGCGACCACCGACGCGCCCATTCCGAGGCGCGCGCGATCAGATCACGCCTTCCTCCGCGAGCGTCTTGATCTCCTGCGTGGACATTCCGAGCAGCTCGCCGTAGACGTACTCGTTGTCCTCGCCGTAGCAGGGCGCGCCGCGGTCGATGCGACCCCCGATGTAGGCCGGGCTCTCGCTCATCTTGACCGGCACCTCGGCGATCGGCCATCGACCGATCTTCGTGCCCGTCACCTCGGTCAGCCACGAGAGCGCTGCCAGCTGCGGGTCCCGATCGCAGCGGTCCTCCGCCGTCTGGCAGACGCCGGCCGGCACGCCGGCCCGCTGCAAGGCCAGCATCGCGTCGTACACATCGCGCGATCGCGTCCAGCCGCCGACGAGCGCGTCGAGGGCGTCCTGGTGCTCGAGCCTCGCCGCGAGATCCGTGAAGCGCGCATCGCTCGCCCATTCGGGATGTCCGGCGACCTCGGTCAGCGCGCGCCACTCCGCGTCCGTGAAGCACGCGACGGCGAGCCAGCGATCCGTTCCGGCACAGGGATAGACGTTGTGCGGCGCCGCGGGCTTGTACGGAGAGCGGTTGCCGTAGCGCGACCAGATGCGCCCGTTCGCCGACCAGTCGAGGATTGTGGTGCCGCTGATGAACAGGCCCACCTCGGACTGCGAGGCGTCGACCCACTGGCCCTCGCCCGTCCGCGCTCGATGGAAGAGCGCGGTGAGGATCGCCAGCGCGAAGCTGTAGGCGCCCATCCAGTCCAGATACGAATAGCCCCAGCCGGCGGGCATGGCGGGCTCCGGAAGCCCCGACATCTCCGACAGGCCTGAGAACGAATTCGCGATCGGCCCCACGGTGCGAAAGCGGCCGTAGGTGCCCCTCGCCCCCATGCCCGACTGCTGGACGTAGATGATGTCGGGCTTGACGGCCCGCATCGCGTCGTATCCGAGGCCCCAGCTGTCGAGCACGCCCGGCGAGAACCCCTCCGCCACGACGTCTGACATCGCCACGAGGCGCCTCGCGATCTCGAGGCCCTTCGGATGCCGGACGTTCAGCGAGATGCCTCGCTTGCCCGGGTTCTTGTTGTTGAACTGGCCGCCCATGTCCGGGTCGGTGACGCCCGGCAGCGGTCCCGTGGCCTGCTCGCGCGCGGCACGACCTCCGACCGGCGCCATCGCGGCCATGCGGGTGTCCGGGTGGCTCTTCAACTCGACCTTGATGCTCTCGGCGCCGAACGCGGAGAGGAACCGCGTGCCGCCGGCCGAGGCCAGGAACCACGTGAAGTCGAGGATGCGCACGTCGTGCAGCGGAAACGGTTTGCGGCGAGGTGAGCGTCCCTCGTCGACCGGCGCGCGCGGCGCGCTGTCGATCACGGGCCGATCGAGGACCCGCGGCCGCATGACGGCCTCGGCATCCTCGTTCAGGAGGGGAGCGCGCCGGCCAACCGACCAGGACGTGCCCGCCGCGATCCATTTGCTCGTGGCGTAGCGGAACGAACGACCCAGCTCGGGGTGCTCGACGTCCGTGCAGCTCTCGCGCGCGAGCCAATGGGGATCCATGGCGTTCTCGTGCGGCTTCCTGAGCGGGGCCCAGAGCATGCCGGCCTCCTGGGCTTCACGCCACGGCACGTGCTCGTACGTGAAGGCCCGCACGAAGCGCTGGACGGCCTCCATCGCGTGATCCCGGTTTCCCGTCGTCGGCGCCGTGCCCGGAACGTACCGGCTGCCGTGAGCGACGACGCCCTGCTCGGCGTCGAGCCCGGCCGCCATGCCGTAGCGTTCGAGCAGGCCGACGAGCGCCGCCGCCTCGCCGGGACGCGTTCCCAGATTGGCCATCACCCAGCGCCCATCCTTCGTGTGGACGATGGACGGGTGCGGCGAGACCGTTTCGCGCGCGTGCCGACACGTCTGGCGCAACACCGGCACGCGCCGCATCACCCACGACATGAGATCGACCTCGGTGGATTTCGCGACCGCTTCGTGGATCGCGCACGACAGGAGCTGTCCCGTTCCCGTCCGCCAGCGGAACAGCAGCGCGGCGACGATGGCGATGGCGAGCTGCTCGCCGGCGATGTGAAAGGCGTGCCACATCTGTGGGGCGATCGGCGGCAAGTCGTACATGCCGCCGGGCGCGGGATCGTAGCCGCAGTTCATCATGACGCCGCCGAGCGCGAGATGCACGAGGTCCGCCCCCTTGAAGCCGGCCCACGGGCCGTGGTCGCCGAACGGGGTCACCCTCGCGACGATCAGGGCGGGATGCTGCTGCGTCAGCGCGCTCGCGCCGAGCCCGTACCCGTCGAGCTCGCCGCGAGGGGTCGACTCGAGCAGCACGTCGGCACTGGCGAGCAGCGACCGGAACCGATCCCGGTCGTCCGGCTGGCGGAGATCGAGCACGATCGAGCGCTTGCCGCGGTTGTACTGCCAGAAGAACAGCGAGCGCTCGCGATCGGCGCGGTCCTCGTAGAAGGGGCCGATCCGACGCGTCGGGCTGCCGCCGGGCGGCTCCACCTTGACGACGTCGGCGCCGAGCCCGGCCAGCGTCAGCCCGCAGTATTCCGCCTGCTCGTCGGCCAGCTCGATGACGCGGATGCCCGTGAGAGGGCCTCGGCCGGGCGTGAGCGGGCGGGCAACGGGGTCCTCGTCTCGGACTTCCATGGGCGGCTCTCCAATCGTGGCCGCGGCGAACCAGACCGCGCGCGTTGAACGGCTCGTGCTGGCGAATATAGCCTGTCCGGGCGCGAGCGGTCCGGATCGCGAGGGCTGCGCGGTCGCCACGCGGTTCCCCAGCTCGACTTTGACGTCTTCGCCTGGCCGCGAGATTCGCGGCGCGACGGGCGGATTCACCGCGCTTCCCGAGGGCCCTTCGTGGCGAACCGCCTCGGAGCAGCGGTGTGTCCAAGCCCTCAGGATCGAGGTTCAGCCGACACCTCCTGGAGGATCGATCACATGAAAGCCATCGCCGTGCTGCCGGGGAAGCCCGATAGCGTCCACCTCGCGGAACTGGCCACACCGTCTCTCGACGACGTTCCCGGGGGACGCGGCGTCCTCGTCAAGGTCCTGCGCGTCGGCGTCGACGGCACCGACAAGGAGATCAACGCCGCGGAGTACGGGGCGGCCCCCGACGGCCATCACTTCCTCGTCATCGGCCACGAGGGATTCGGACGCGTGGAGGCGGTGGGCGAGCACGTGACCGAGGTGAAGCCCGGCGACTACGTCGTCGCGACCGTGCGGCGCCCCGGGTCGAGCCTCTACGACGTGATCGGCACCAACGACATGACCACCGACGACACCTACTTCGAGCGCGGGATCAACCTGCGTCACGGGTATCTCACCGAGTACTACGTGGACGACGCCGAGTTCATCGTCAAGGTCCCGCGCGGCCTGCGCGAGGTTGGCGTCCTGCTCGAGCCGCTCACGGTCGTCGAGAAGGGGATCGCCCAGGCCTACGAGATCCAGCGGCGCCTGCGCGTATGGCGGCCGCGGCGGGCGGCCGTGATGGGGGCGGGCACCATCGGCATCATGGCGACGCTCGCGCTGCGGCTGCGCGGCCTCGACGTGACGACGTTCGGGCTCACGCGGAAGCCGCACCTCAACGCGGAGCTGATCGAGGCCATCGGCGCGCGCTACGAGTCGACCGCCGACCTGCCGATCATCGACGGCGCGGCCAAGCACGGCCCGTTCGATCTGATCTTCGAGGCCACCGGCCATTCGCCCGTCGTCTTCGACAGCATGCAGGCCCTCGGGAAGAACGGCGTGCTCGTGCTGTCGAGCGTCACGGGCGGCGACCGCACGGTCGAGGTGCCCGCCGATCGCATCAACCTCGAGTTCGTGCTGGGCAACAAGGTCATGGTCGGCACCGTCAACGCCAACCGGGAGTACTTCGAGCTCGGCGTCCGCGACATGGCGCAGGCCGAGGCGGAGCATCCGGGCTGGCTGGCGCGACTGCTCACGCATCCGGTGAAGGGGCTCGAGCGCTACCGCGAGCTGCTCGATACCCTGACCACGGCGCGCGGGGCGATCAAGGTGTTCTGCGAGGTCGCCGCCCTCGACGGCGGCGCGCACGAGGACGCGCGGTGAACGCCGAGGCGAAGCGGCTCGAGGACGCGCGCGAGCGCCGCGCGCACTGGCGGCGGTGGGGGCCGTACCTCGCCGATCGCCAGTGGGGCACGGTCCGCGAGGACTACTCGGCGTCCGGCGCGGCGTGGGACTACTTTCCCCACGACCACGCCCGATCCCGCGCGTACCGGTGGGGCGAGGACGGCATCCTCGGCATCAGCGACAACCATCAGCGCCTCTGCTTCGCCCTCGCGCTCTGGAACGAGCGCGACCCGATCCTGAAGGAGCGCTATTTCGGCCTCACGGGTCCGGAAGGCAATCACGGCGAGGACGTCAAGGAGTACTACTTCTACCTCGACGCGACGCCGACGCACTCGTACATGCGCGGCCTGTACAAGTACCCGCAGGGCGAATTCCCGTACGCCCGGCTCGTCGACGAGAACCGCCGGCGCGGGCGGCGCGACCTCGAGTTCGAGCTGCTCGACGCGGGCGCCTTCGCCGAGGGTCGCTACTTCGATGTGACGGTGGAGTATGCGAAGGCGGACGTCGACGACATCCTGATCCGGATCACCGCCACGAATCGCGGGCCGGACCCGGCGCCCCTGCACCTCTTGCCGACGCTGTGGTTCCGCAACACGTGGTCGTGGGATCACGGCGCGCCGCGCCCGCGCCTGTCGCGGGAGGGCGAGTCGGCCGCGCCCACGGTGGTCGCCGAGCATCCCGCGATGGACGGCGTCTACCGCCTGCACTGCGTCGGCGAGCCCGCGCTGTACTTCACCGAGAACGACTCGAACGCGCGGCGGCTCTGGGGCGCCGACAACCCGTCGCCCTACGTCAAGGACGGCATCCACGAGCGCGTCGTTCACGGTGATCACGCCGCGGTGAACTCGAATAGCGAGGGGACGAAGGCCGCCGCGCACTACCGGCTCGTCGTGGCGCCGGGCGAGAGCGCGGTGCTGCGGCTGCGGCTCGCGAAGTGGCCGACCGACGCCCACGGCACGTCGGCGGACTCGACGGCCCCGGGGGGCGCAGTGAGCGAGGCGGCCGTGGCCAGCACGCCCTCGGGACGGGCGCCCTCCGGGAAGGCGGCCACGCACAAGATGGCCGCGCGCGGGATGAGGGTCACGGTCGGCCCCTTCGACGACTTCGACCGGATCCTTGCGGCGCGACGGCGTGAGGCCGACGAGTTCTACGCCGGCATCGTCCCGGCCCGGCTCGGCGACGACGCGAAGCGCGTCATGCGCCAGGCGCTGGCCGGGATGCTCTGGTCCAAGCAGTGGTTCCACTTCGACGTGCGCCGCTGGCTCGACGGCGACCCGAGCCAGCCGGCGCCGCCCGCGGAGCGGAAGGCGGGGCGGAATCGCGAGTGGCCCCATCTCTACAACGACGACGTGGTCTCCATGCCCGACAAGTGGGAGTACCCGTGGTACGCGGCGTGGGACCTCGCCTTTCACACCGTGGCGCTCGCGATCGTCGATCCGGAGTTCGCCAAGGACCAGCTCGTGCTGTTCCTGCGCGAGTGGTACATGCACCCGAACGGGCAGATCCCGGCCTACGAGTGGGCGTTCGGCGACGTGAACCCGCCGGTGCACGCGTGGGCCGCCTGGCGCGTGTACAAGATCGATCGGAAGATCCGCGGCGCCGGCGATCGCCGCTTTCTCGAGCGCGTGTTCCAGAAGCTCCTCCTCAACTGGAACTGGTGGATCAACCGGAAGGACCTCGAGGGCAAGAACGTCTTCCAGGGCGGCTTCCTCGGCCTCGACAACATCGGCGTGTTCGACCGCTCGGCGCCGCTGCCGACCGGCGGCCACATCGAGCAGTCGGACGGCACCGCGTGGATGGGCTCGTTCTGCCTCAACATGCTCGCGATGGCCCTCGAGCTGGCGCGGGACAACGTCGCCTACGAGGACATGGCGTCGAAGTTCTTCGAGCACTTCATGTTGATCGCCCACGCGATGGGCCACATGGGCGGCAACGGCGAGCATGTCGATCTCTGGCACGAGGAGGACGGCTTCTTCTACGACGTGCTCCACACCCCGGACGGCGCGCTCCCCATGAAGGTGCGCTCGCTGGTGGGACTCGTGCCGCTGTTCTCCGTCCAGGTGATCGAGCCGGAGGATCTCGAGCGCCTGCCGCAGTTCGAGCGGCGTATGCGCTGGTTCCTCGACAACCGTCCCGATCTCGCCCATCTCGTCACCGCCCAGGGGCGACCCGACGGGCGCGCCCGGCGGCTGCTCTCGCTGGTGAGCGGCGAGCGCCTCCAGAAGGTGCTCGGCTACATGCTCGACGAGGGTGAGTTTCTCTCGCCCCATGGGATCCGCGCGCTGTCTCGCCACCACGCGGCGCATCCCTACGTCATCCACGTGAACGGTCAGGAGCATCGCGTGGACTACGAGCCGGCGGAGTCGTCCACCGGCCTGTTCGGCGGCAACTCGAACTGGCGAGGGCCGATCTGGTTTCCGATGAACTTCCTCCTCATCGAGTCGCTACAGCGCTTCGACCACTTCTTCCGCGGCGAGCTCAAGGTCGAGATGCCGACGGGCTCGGGATGCTCCATGGCGCTCTGGGACGTGGCGACAGAGCTGTCCCGTCGCCTCATCCGCATCTTCCTGGCCGACCCTGACGGGCGGCGGCCCGTGCACGGCGGGTCCGAGACCTTCCAGACCGACCCGCACTGGCGCGACCTGGTCCTCTTCTACGAGTACTTCCACGGCGACAACGGCGCCGGGATCGGCGCGAGCCACCAGACGGGATGGACGGGACTGGTGGCGAAGCTGCTGCAGCAGAGCGGGGAGTAGCGATGCTTGCTCCGACTCGGGGAATGGCCGTGCTCGCTCACTGGCGCGAGTTCCTGGCCGAGGCCGTGGGTCTCGGCTTGTTCATGGTCGCGGCGTGCGCGTTCGGCGCCGCGCTCGGCCACCCGGATTCGCCGATCGTGCGCGCCTTGCCCGATCCGTTCGTCCGCCGCGCGCTCATGGGCGTGGCGATGGGG
>Ga0187894_10001973_pt1 | contig 25308 bp, 25 predicted proteins | sample GBC1701081metaG_FD_136650 | JGI IMG/M metagenome (GOLD analysis project Ga0187894, IMG submission 136650) | White microbial mat communities from a lava cave in the Kipuka Kanohina Cave System on the Island of Hawaii, USA - GBC170108-1 metaG ... | reverse complement strand
GGGCCTCATGCCTGCCTCTGCGGGCACGCCAGCACCCGACCGGGCAGCGCGCCGGTGTGCTCGCCGCGATCGATCACCACGCGACCGTTGACGAGCACGTAGGGGAGTCCCGCCGCGTAGCGGTGCGGGTCGTCGTAGGTCGCGTGGTCCTCCACGGCCGTCGCGTCGAGCGCGACCACGTCGGCCTTCGCGCCCACGGCGAGCACGCCGCGGTCGGCGAGTCCGAGGCGGCGCGCGGGGAGGCCTGTCATCTTCCACACCGCCTGCTCGAGCGAGAGCAGCGCCTGCTCGCGGACGTAGCGCGCGAGCACGCGGGGAAACGTTCCGTAGCTTCGCGGATGGGGCTTGCCGGCCGCCATCTCGCCATCCGCGGCGAGGGCGGATCCGTCGGAGCCGATCATGACGTGCGGGTGCGCGAGCGCCCGGCGAAGGTCGGCTTCGTCGAGCTGGAAGAGGATGATGCTGGCGCCGCCGCGCTCGGCCTCGAGGATGTCCATGGCGCTGTCGAGTGGGTCCTTGCCGGCGGCGCTCGCAATCTCGCCGATCCGGCGGCCCTGGACCTCGGGCCGGGACGGCGCGGACGCGATCATGATGTCGTCCCAGCCGAGCCCGCGAGCGAGGATCGCGCTGCCGTCCGTCATCTCCGCGCGGATGCGATCGCGCGTGCCCGGGTCGCGGAGGCGCTCGAGCATCGCGTCGATTCCGCCCTCGAGCGCCCAGTCCGGCAGGAGCGTGCGCAGCGAGGTGCTCGATGCCGTGTACGGGTAGACGTCGGCCATCACGTCCTGACCCTCGCCGCGCGCGGCGTCGATGAGGCGGAGCGCGGCCTCGACCTTGCCCCAGTTCGGCCTACCGGCCGCCTTGATGTGACTGACCTGGACGGGCAGCCCGCCCTCGCGACCGACGCGGATAGCCTCGGCGACCGCGTCGAGCAGCGTCCTGCCCTCGCCACGGATGTGGCTCGCGTAAAAGCCCCCGCGAGCGGCGCGGCGCGCGATCGCGATGATCTCTTCGGTGTCGGCGTACGAGCCGGGCGCGTAGATGAGCCCGGTGGCGAGGCCCCAGGCGCCGTCCGCCATGGACTGGTCCATGAGGCGTTCCATGGTCGCCAGCTCGCTCGCCGTCGGTGGGCGCCGCGCGAAGCCCATCGCCGCCAGACGCACGGTCCCGTGCCCGACGAGCTGCACGACGTTGAGCGCGACGCCGACGTCGCGGTACCGACGAAGATACTCGCCCATCGAGCGCCAGGAGAAGTCCATGCCCGGCGGCAGCGAGAGCGCAAAGCTCTTCATGTGATCGCGGGACTCGGCCGACACCGGGGCCGGCGAGAAGCCGCAGTTGCCCACGACCTCGGTGGTGACGCCCTGGCGGACCTTCGACTCGGCGCGGGGGTTGCCCCAGAGGCGCCAGTCCGAATGCGAATGCATGTCGATGAAGCCCGGCGCGACGGTGAGCCCGGCGGCGTCGATCGTGCGCCCGGCCGGCTCCTGCCCGAGGTCGCCGATGGCGGCGATGACATCGCCCGTGATGCCGACGTCGGCGCGTCGCCCCGGCGCGCCGGTGCCGTCGATCAGCGCTCCGCCGAGGATCTTCAGATCGAGCATCGCGTCGGGAATCCTCCGGAGGCCACGCGACCGTCAGCTCTTGACCGAGCCTGACGTGAGGCCGGCGACGTAGTAGTCGACGAAGAACGAGTAGATCAGCGCGACGGGGATCGAGCCGAGCAGGGCCGCGGCCATGAGCTGCCCCCAGTAGAAGACGTCGCCGCGGATCAGCTCGGTGATGGCGCCGACGGGCACCGTCCGCACGTCGCTCTTGGTGAGAAAGATGAGCGCGTACAGGAACTCGTTCTGGGCCAGCGTGAAGGCGAAGATGCCGGCCGACAGCAGCCCGGGCGTGCAGAGCGGGAGGATCACCCGCGTCATCGCCTGGAGCCGGCTCGCGCCATCGATCCGCGCCGCCTCCTCCAGCTCGCGCGGGACGCTCTTGAAGTAGCCCATGAGCAGCCACGCGCAGAAAGGGATGAGCAGCGTCGGATACGTGAGCATGACCGCCTGGAGCGTGTTGCCCAGCCCGAGCGTGTTGATGATGTCCGCCATCGGGATGAACAGCAGCGGCTGCGGGACGAGATACGTCGCGGCCACGCCGATCGCCACGACGGCCGCGCCCGGGAAGTTCATGCGCGCCAGCGGATAGGCCGTCATCGTACCGAGCACGAGCGACACGGCGGTCGAGACGATCGCGACGAGGAACGTGTTGTACGTCCAGGTGAGGAAGTTGGTCTCGCTCAGGAGGTCGACGTAGTGCTTGAGCGTCGGCTGGTAGACGATCAGCGGCATGATCCGGGCGTTGTACAGCTCCCGGTTCGGCTTGATCGACGTGATCAGCATCCAGTAGAAGGGGAAGAGCATCAGGATGAGGAGCAGGCTCAGCGGCAGGTAGACCCTGAGCGCCCGCGTGCCGAGGCCGCGCCCGCCGACCATTATTCCCGCCTCAGGTACACCGTGAGCCCCACGATCAGGAGCGCGAGCGCTGGCAGCATCGACAGGGCCACCGCCGCGCCCATCCCGAGCTTGCCCGCGCTCATGCCGAGGTCGTACGCGTAGGTCGCGAAGACTTGCGTCGCGTTGGCGGGGCCGCCATGCGTGAGCGCGTAGATCAGCTGGAAGTCCGAGAACGTGAAGATGACCGAGAACATCGTCACGATGATCAGGACGGGCTTGATCAGCGGCATCGTCACGTGCCAGAAGCGCTGGCGAGGGCTGGCGCCGTCGATCGCGGCGACCTCGTACAGCTCGGGCGAGATCGTCTGGAGCCCGGCGAGCAGCGTGATCCCGTAGAACGGCATCCCCCGCCAGGTGTTGACGATGATGATGGCGACCATCGCGAGTGTCGAGTTGCCCAGCCAGGAAAAGCCTGTCGAGATGACCCCGCCGCGGACGAGGAGCCAGTTGATCACGCTGAACGTGGGGTCGAAGATCCACATCCACGCCACCGTCGAGAGCGCCGTCGGCACGATGAAGGGCAGCAGGAGGAAGGCCCGCGCAAGGTTCTTGCCGCGGAAGGTCTGGTCCATCACGAGCGCCATCGCGAGCCCGCCGGAGAGCTTCAAGATCGTGGTGACGATCGTGTAGACGAACATGTTGCGCGTCACCTGCCAGAACACCGCGTCGTGAGCGAGCGTCCAGAAGTTGGCGAGCCCGACGAAGACGCCGGTCTGCGCGACGGGGCGGTCTTGCAGGCTCAGGTAGATCCCGTAGAAGAACGGGTACGCGACGAACGCGAGCAGGAAGAACACGCCGGGCGCCAACATCAACCACGAGAAGACGCCTTCGCGCTCGACGATGCGGCGGAGCGAGAGCGGCCGCCCGGCGACCGGCGCGGGCTGGGCCAGCGGAGCCGGCCGGACGGCCATCGCCTACTTCACTTTGTAGATCTGCTTCAGCTGACCCGTCGCCGTGGCGATCACGTTCTTGGTCGACTCGCCCTGGCAGGCCTTGGCGAACATGTCGACGAGGACGTACTTCGCCACGGCCTCGGACATGGCGTGGCTGGGCGGACCGGGCCACCCGTGCAAGCGCGTGGTCTTGAGCGATTCCTTGTACGGCAGATAGCGCGGCTCCGGATTCCACATCGGGTGGTTGTCGTACCCGTGGAGGAAGGGCGCGTAGTAGGCCTCTCCCGACGCGAGCCAGCGCGAGAGCTGCTTGTCGTCGTAGAGCCACCGGAGGAACGCCTTCGCGGCGGCCTGGTCCTGCGCGTGGGTCATGATCGCGTGGGACGCCGCCTGCATGATGTGGTAGCGGCCCTTCGGGCCCTGCGGGTTCAGCGCGTGATCGGTGACCTTCGCGATGTCGGGAAAGTCGCGCTTGGCCACGACCAGGATGGACGACGCGTTGTTCGTGCAGGAGATCTGCTCGCCGAGGAACGCCTTGTTGTTGTTCACGTCGGTCCAGCCGAGGACGTCCTCGGTCATCGTCTCCTTGAAGAACCGCCGGCAGAAGTCCACCGCCGCGGCCGTCTCGGAGGAATCGAGGAGCACGGTCTTGCCGTCCTTGTCGACCTCGCGTCCGCCGTAGGACCAGAGCAGCGGGTAGAGCCAGCCGTGGTTGTCGCCGAAGCCGTGGCCCAGCTCGAAGCCGAACGGATGGCCTTTCTTCTTGAGCAGGCGGCCCGCGGCAAGGAGATCCTCCCAGTTGTCCGGGAACTTGGTGACGCCGGCCTCCTTGAACCAGTCGGTCCGGTACACCTCCATCTGGCCGATGTTCCCCCACGGCAGCGCCTTCCACTTCTTGTTGACGACCACCGCGTCGAGGACGTTGTCGTGCCACGGCCCGACCTTCTTGCCGATCTCGGTGGCGACGTCGGTGACGTCGACCAGGCTCTGATCGAACAGCCAGGGCCAGTTGACGCCGGTGCCGACCATCTCGGGACCCGACTTGGTCTCGGCGATCGTCGTGAGCCGCGTGAGCATGCCGCCCACGCTGACGGCTTCGTAGACGATCTTGACCCCGGACTGCTTCTCGTACTCCGCCGCGAGCTTCTGCGAGAAGTAGTCGTCGAACGGCTTGATGAACGAGCTTTCGCGGGCCACGGTCATCGACTTGGGAGCGGCGCCCGCGCGCCCGGCTCCCATCGCGAGGGCGGCCCCGCCCACGACACCGATGGTGATGAAGTCACGACGTGTGGTCATGCCGCCCTCCGATCACGAGGAATGGCCTGCCTGACGCGGATTGGCCCCGATGCTAGGCGAGCCCCCACACGCTGTCAAGCCGCCGCCGAGCCGGCTCACCGGAGACCCGCGACCCGTTGACACCTCCGGGGCGCTCTCGTAGCCTCGTCTCATCCCCGATGACACCCCGAGGCGCTTCGTGAGCAATCCGGCACGCTCCGTTGACATCGCCATCGTCGGCGGCGGCATCGTCGGCGCATCCTGCGCGTACTTCCTCGCGGAACGAGGCGCCGACGTGCTGCTGCTCGAGTCCGGCCGCGTGGGACGCGAGGCGTCGGGCGTGAATGCCGGCGGTGTGCGGCAGCAAGGTCGGGCCCTGCCCGAGATGCCGCTCGCCCTCGATGCGCTCGCGCTGTGGGCCGACCTCGATCGACGGCTTGGCGCGCGCCTCGAGTACGAGCGCTGCGGCGACCTTCGCATCGCCGAGACCGAGGCGGACGTCGCGCGTGTCCGCGCCATCGCCGAGCACGAGCGGTCCGCGGGGCTCCGCCTCGAGTGGGTCGACAGCTATGGTCTGCGCGCCCTCGTCCCCGCGCTGGCGCCCGGGGTGCTCGGCGGCATCTTCTGCGCCACGGGCGGTCAGGCCAACCCGTTATTGGCCGCCCCGTCGTTCGGCCGCCGCGCCAGAGAGCTCGGCGCGGTCGTGTGGGAAGGGTGCGCGGTGGAGGGCATCGAGCGCGACGGCGCAGGCCTCGCGCTCCAGACGGGCAATGGACGCGTGCGCGCCAGCCGACTGATCCTCACGGCGGGCGCGTGGACGCCCCGCCTCGCCGAGCGGGTCGGCGTGAAGCTGCCGATCGCGCTCTACGTGCCCCAGATGCAGGCGACGGCGCCGCTGCCGCGGGTGCTCGGCGTCGTCCTGCTCGGGGCCAGCCGGCGTCTCAGCATGAAGCAGATGCGAAGCGGCGCCGTGCTGATCGGCGGCGGCAAGCGGGGCTGGGGCGATCTCGCCACGCGCGCGCGGGGCCTCGCGATCGAGAGCCTGGCCCTCGGCGCGACGGATGCGATCGCGGTCCTCCCGCTCCTCCAGCGAGCGGAGATGACGCGGAGCTGGGTCGGTCTCGAGGGGCTCACGCCCGACGAGATGCCGATCATCGATTGCCTCGACGGCGGACGCGTGTACGTCGCCGCCGGCTTCTGCGGCCACGGGTTCGCCATCGGTCCCGTCGTCGGACGCCTGCTCGCGGAGTGGCTGTGCGACGGGCGACCGTCGATCGACGTGTCCGCGTTCCGGCGTGACCGCTTCCCGGCGGCGGCGTGACGGTCACGAGCGGGCGATGAGACTCCCTGCGGCCGACGTCGTCGTGATCGGTGGCGGTGTCATCGGCACGGCAGCGGCGTACTACCTGGCGGGAGAGGGCACGCGGGTCACGCTGGTCGAGCGCCGGGGCATCGGTCAGGAAGCCTCGGGCGCGAACGTCGGGCTCGTCACGCTCTTCTCGGGCCACTCGCTCGACGAGCCCGATCCCGGTCCGCTGTACGAGCTGACGCGCGCGAGCATCGACGCCTACGAGACGTTCGGCGCCGACCTCGGCGTGGACATCGAGTACGAGCAGTGCGGCGGCGTGGTCTTCGCCGAGACCGAGGAGAAGCTCGCCGTCATCCGGCGCGCCTACGAGGGATACGCGAAGCACGGCGTGCCGGTGGAGTGGCTGGACCCGCGCGGCGTCCGCGAGTGCGAGCCCGCGTTCTGGAGCGAGCGCATCCTGGGCGGCGCCTTCTGCCCGGTGAACGGCCAGGTGAATCCGCTGCTGCTCTGCCGCGCGTTCGCCCGGGGCGCCCGGCGGCGCGGCGCGCGGATCATGCTCGGTGTGACGGCGCACAACGTCTACCACGGCAACGGGCGCGTGCGCGCCGTCTGCACCAGCGAGGGCGACATTCCGTGTGAGTTCGTCGTGAACGCCGCGGGCGCCTGGGCCGCCGAGGTCGGCGACATGGTGGGCCAGCGCCTGCCCGTCGTGCCGGCGCGCGGCCAGATCCTGCTCACCGAGCCGTTGCCGCGGTTCATTCATCGCGTGGTGAGCGGCGCCGAGCCGTCGGCGCGCCAGACGCGGCGGGGCAACGTGATCATCGGCAGCACGGTCGAGAACGCCGGCTACGACAAGGGCGTCACCGTGGACACCATCGCCCACTTCGCGGCCGGCGCCGTGCCCCGTTTCCCCCGTCTGGCCGGGGTGAGCGTCATCCGTTCCTGGGCGGGCTTGCGGCCCGCCACGCCCGATCACATGCCGATCATCGAGCTGATGGAGGAACCGGCGGGCCTGTGTCTGGCCGTCGGGCACAGCCGTCGAGGCATCTGCTATGCGGCGGGGACGGGTCGCGTGGTGGCGGACCTCATCGCCGGGCGGCCGCCGTCGCTGGCGCTCGACGCGTTTCGCCTCTCGCGGTTCGCGGAGGCGGCGGCGTGATTCACGGCGACGCGCGAATGGCCGGGATCGAGCGGGGTCCCATGGTCACAATGCTCGTCGATGGCGGCGTCGTGGTCGCCTACGAGGGCGAGAGTGTCGCCGCAGCGCTGCTCGCCTCGGGCCGGCGGACGACCCGCGCGACGTCGCGCACCGGCGAGTCCCGCGGCTACTTCTGCGGCATGGGCGTGTGCCAGGACTGCCTGGTCACCGTGGACGAGCGGCCGAACGCCCGCGCATGCATGACGCCGGTGCGCGACGGGCTACGCGTTCACACACAGCGCGGTCTCGGCGAATGGGGCGGCAGCCGATGACCTCCGCTGGGTGCGTGGTCGTCGGTGGCGGTCCGGCCGGTCTCGCGGCGGCGCGCGCAGCGGCGCGCTACGGCGTGCGCGTGCTGCTCGTCGACGACAACCCCGAGCTTGGCGGCCAGTACTATCGCCGGATGCCGGCGGGCTTTGGCGTCGCCGGTCACCATGCGTTCGGGCGCGAGTCCGACGAGGGCCAGGCGCTGGTCACCGAGGTGCGAGCGCTCGGCGTCGAGATGCGCCTGGGGGCCGTCGCCTGGGGCATCTTCGATCGGCGCATCGTCGCCATTGCCACCGGTGACGCGACCGAGCGCGTCGGTGCAGAGACCATCGTGCTCGCGCCTGGCGCGTACGACAGGCCGGTGCCATTTCCCGGGTGGACCCTGCCCGGCGTCTTCACCGCCGGCGGCGCTCAGAACTTGATGAAGGGGTACGGAGTGCTTCCGGGGCGACGCGTCCTCGTCGCCGGCAGCGGCCCGCTGCTCCTGGTCGTGGCGCATGCCGTGATGCGCGGGGGCGCGAACGTGGTGGCCGTGTGCGAGGCGGCGCCGCTCGCCGGCCTGTGGCGCTATGCGCACCGGCTCCTGCCGCACCTCAATTTCGTGCAGCGGGGCTATCGGTACCAGCAGGACCTGAGGAACGCGGGCATCCCGTTCCTGACGGGCCACGTGATCCGGCGGGCGCTCGGCCCCGCCGAGGTGACAGGAGCGGTGGTCTCGCCGTGCGCCTCCGACTGGACGCCGCTTGGCGGCGGGGAGCGGACCTACGACGTCGACGCCGTCGTCGTGGGATATGGCTTCGTGTCGTCGCTCGAGCTGGGACGCCTCGCGGGCTGCGAGCATCGCTGGGATGCCGGCCTCGGAGGTTGGGTGCCCGTGCGCAACCGCGACATGGAAAGCACCGTGCCCGACGTCTTCATCGCCGGCGACGGCGCGGGGACAGCCGGCGCCGCGGTGGCGCTCGAGGAAGGACACCTGGCCGGTCTGGCCGTGGCGAACCGCCTCGGCCGGCTGGCCGGCCGCGAGTACTCTCGCGAGGCGAGCCGCGCGCGCGGCCGGCTGCTGCATCTGGGCGGATTCCGCCGGGTGATGGACGAGGTGTTTCGCTTTGGCCCTGGGCTCGCCGCGCTCGCCGACGGCGAGACGACGCTGTGTCGCTGCGAGGAGGTCACGCATGCCGAAGCGCTCGAGGCGGTGCGCGAGGGCGCGACCCACGTGAACGAGGTCAAGGCGTGGACGCGCGTCGGCATGGGGCGATGCCAGGGCAGAATGTGCGGCCCCGCGCTCGCGCTTCAGGTCGCCCGGGCCACGAGCCGGCCCATCGGCGAGGTCGGCGTCTTCACGCCGCGCCCCCCGGCCCGGCCCGTGCCGCTCCTGGCGCTGGCCCGCGAGATCGGCGGAGAAGTCCAGTGAGAGTCACGAGGAGGGCGGGGGTGATTTCCGATGGCGGACCCGGCGCGAACGGGCCTGCTCTTCGGGATGGCGGATACCGGATTGAGGAGGGCGGGGGTGATTTCCGATAGCGGGCCTGGGGCGAACGGGCCTGCTCTTCGGGATGGCGGATACCGATTGAGGAGACGCTGATGGTCCAGACGGCGGACGTGGTGGTCGTGGGGGGCGGCGTGAACGGAGCCAGCATCGCCTACGCGCTCTCCAGCAAAGGCGTGCGATGCGTGCTCGTCGAGAAGGGCGCGGTGGCGAGCGGCGCCTCCGGTCGCTCGAGCGCGCTCGTGCGCATGCACTACACGAACGAGTGGGACGCGCGTCTGGCCTGGGCGAGCTTCCCCGTGTTCCGCAACTGGAGCGAGCTGATGGGCGGTCCGCCCGTGTTCACGCAGACGGGCTTCGTCAACGTGGTGGCTCCGGCGTACGCCGATCACCTCCGGAAGAACGTCCAGATGCTTCAGGGCATCGGCATCAACACGCGGGCGGTCACGCCGGCCGAGCTGAAGGCGCTGCAGCCGTTCGCGAACGTCGACGACGTCGGGGCGGCCGCCTACGAGCCCGACAGCGGCTACGCCAATCCGGCGGAGACCGTGGAGGGGTTCCGGCGGCGCACCGAAGATCTGGGCGGCACGGTGCTCCAGTGGACCACGGTGACGAGGATCGACCGGCGCGACAGTCGCATCCTCGGTGTGGAGACGACGGCTGGGCGCATCGACGCGGGTGCCGTCGTCGTCGCCGCCGGAGCCTGGTCGCCCCGCATCTGCCGCGAGCTGGGCATCGATTCCTGCGCGCGCTCGAAGGCCATCGACACGGTGGCGGTCACGCGACCGGCGGACCTGCCCGGTCACATGGTGTTCATCGACAACGTGCAGGGCAACTACTTCCGTACGGAGGCCGGCGGCCTCACCCTGGTCGGTGTCCCGTGCCAGGAGTGGGACATCGATCCCGACACGCTCGGCACGGGGCTCCCTCCGGGAGCTGCGGAGATCGGCGCCGGACTCGTCACCCACCGGATTCCAGCCATGGAGCGCGCCACGCTCGCGCGCGGGTATCGCGCCTTCGACGGCTACAGCCGCGACCGCCACGCGATCCTCGGCGCCGTCGACGGGATCGATGGTCTCTATCTGGCCACCGCGTTCAGCGGCTCCGGCTTCAAGATCGCGCCGGCGGTCGGCATCTGCATGGCCGAGCTGATCGTGGACGGCGGCGCGAAAACGGTGGACATCGACGCCTTCAGCCTTCGGCGGTTCGCGGAGGGAAAGACGGTGGAAGGCCGATATCCCTACGCGACGCGCCCCGATCACCTCGAGCAAACGACGCGATCGGCCTGACGAACAATCGGAAGGGGGCCGTCGAGGCCCCCCGTCCGGTTCTTCCCCTGCGGACAGCCGGGGGTTTTCGGCGACTAGTCGCGCGCGCGCAGGTGGTAGCGACCTTCCTGCGGGCACTCCCACTTCTTCGTGAACGTCACGGTGAGCGGCAGATGCACGTTGTCGTTGATCGTGAAGCCGATCGTGATCGGCGTCCGGGTGCGGCCATCCGACTCGAGGGTGCAGCGCTTCGGCCGCGTCCGCATCATGCCGCGGTCGAGCCGGACGTCGAACTCCACCGTCTCTTCCTTCTGCTTGACCTTGATCTTGATCTGCGGCCGGAACCTGCCCACGGTGTCGTACTTGGCCTCGTCGGCCTCGCCGTGGTTCGAGAGCAGCGTGATGGGAGCCAGCAGCGGATCGGTCTCCGGCCCGCCGAGCCCCTGGCTCTGCCGCATCAGCTCACCCGCGCCGTCGCCCGCACCCGGGGTGCTGTCGGGCTCGACGAAGAACTGATCGATGGTGAACGTCGAGCTGGTCAGATCGAGCGGGCCCGTGTAGGCGAAGGTCCCCTTGATCCGGTACTCGACACCGCCAGTCTGACCGGGCCCGCGGACGACCCCCACGTCAGTGATCGTGCCGTTGAACTTGGTGACGTCGGTGATCAGGTCCGCGCGAGCGGCCGGGACCAGCCCCGTCGCGAACAGCGTCGCCGCCACCGCCAGGGATGCCACGGTGAACTTCCTGCTCATGCACTACCCTCCTTGAAGCTTGCGAGAGGCACTGCACACGATGCCGCACCACGTCGATGGGCGAATCGCACAATCCAAGCAGGATTCATGCCTCGGTCATCACTCGCGAATCCACGGGGTTCCAACCGATCGAGCGGCAACATAGGGAAATTCGAGACGAGACTTTCCCGCGCTGACGCCCAGAGTTGGAAAACCGTTTCCTCGTCCAGATGAACGGCGACGCCCTCGCCCGTGGTCCGGCTTGGACCTCGTGGCAGACTCAAGGGGTATGCAGAGACCGGACCTCATGAACAGGTCTGAGATGCTCGAGCAGCTTCGCATCGACCGGAGCGGCGACGGCCCGTCGCGGGCTCGCCGCCGATGGGTTCTTGCGTTGGTCGCGGCGCTCGTCGTGGCCGTCGGCGTCGGCGCGTGGTTCTGGACGCGCCCGTCGCCGCCGGCGGTGCAGATCGCCGTGGCACGCTCGGCCGGGCAGGGCCCCGCCGCCGTGCTCGACGCGAGCGGCTACGTCACCGCGCGGCGCCAGGCCACGGTGTCGGCGAAGATCACCGGGAAGGTCACCGAGGTGCTGATCGAGGAGGGCATGCGCGTCAAGGAGGGCGACGTCCTCGCACGCCTCGACGACACGGAGGCGCGGGCGCAGATGCAGCTCTCCCAGGCGCAACTGACCGCGGCGCGCTCGCAGCTCGCCGAGGTGAAGGCCATGCTGGTCCAGGCCGAGCGCGACTTCGAGCGCCAGCAGGAGCTGCTCCGGCGCCAGCTGATCGCCGAGCAGACGATGGACGCCGCGCGCGCCCAGCGCGACATGTTCCGCGCGCGCCTGAGCAATCTGGAGGAGCAAGTCCGCGTGGCGCAGGAATCGGTCGGCGTCGCGCGCGTGCAGCTCGACAACACGGAGGTCCGCGCGCCGTTCTCCGGCGTCGTGGTGGCGAAGGCCGCGCAGCCCGGCGAGATGATCTCGCCGATCTCGGCCGGCGGCGGGTTCACCCGCACCGGCATCGGCACGATCGTCGACATGGATTCGCTCGAGATCCAGGTGGACGTCAACGAGTCGTTCATCAACCGGGTGACGCCGGGGCAGTCGGTCGAGGCGATCCTGAACGCGTATCCCGACTGGAAGATTCCGGGGTCGGTCATCGCGATCATCCCGACCGCCGACCGCAACAAGGCGACGGTGAAGGTTCGCGTTGCGATCAAGCTCGCCGATCCTCGCATCGTCCCGGACATGGGCGTCCGCGTGTCGTTCCTGAGCGCGCCGTCCGGGTCCCGCGACGGCAAGGTCGTCGGAGGCGTGCTCGTGCCCGTTCAGGCGGTGCGCGAGGACGGCAAGTCTGCAGTTGTGTTCGTGCTGGTCGACGGCAAGGTGCAGCGCCGGACCGTGTCGCTCGGTCAGAGCGTTGGCGGCGAGCGTCGGGTGTCGAGCGGCCTCGCTGAAGGCGACCGCGTGGTGCTGTCCCCTCCTGCGTCGCTCCGCGACGGGGACGCGGTGAAGGTGGCGAACGGTGGGTGACCCGCGCGTGTCGATGGCGGGAAGCGGATACCGGGCCGGCGCGTCTGGCAACGGGCGCGTGCGCCGGCTCGTCGAGATTCGCGGCCTGACCAAGACCTACCGTCGCGGCGGGGAGGTGATCGAGGTGCTGCACGGCGTCGACCTCGACATCGGCCGCGGCGATTTCGTGGCCCTGATGGGGCCGTCCGGGTCGGGAAAGACGACGCTGCTCAACCTCATCGGCGGGCTCGACCGGCCGACGGCGGGCAGCATCGAGATCGAGGGGCGGCGCATCGACCGGCTCGGCAGCGGCGAGCTGGCGCGCTGGCGTGCGGCCAACGTGGGGTTCGTCTTCCAGTTCTACAATCTCTTGCCGGTGCTGTCGGCGCAGCGGAATGTCGAGCTGCCGCTCTTGCTCACCGGCCTGTCGGCAGGGGAGCGGCGGCGGCGGGCCGCCATCGCGCTCGTGCTCGTCGGCCTCGCCGAACGGCGGCAGCACAAGCCGAAGGAGCTGTCGGGCGGGCAGGAGCAGCGCGTGGCCATCGCGCGCGCGATCGTGTCCGATCCGACGCTGCTCGTCTGCGACGAGCCCACCGGCGATCTCGACCGCGCCACGGGGCACGAGATCCTGACGCTGCTCCAGATGCTGAATCGCGAGCACGGCAAGACCGTCGTGATGGTCACCCACGATCCCAAGGCGGCGGAGTACGCCGGGCGACAGGTCGTGCTCGACAAGGGCAGCCTGGTCGAATGAAGTACGCGCCGCTGGTCTGGGCGGGACTCTTCCGCCGGAAGACCCGAACGATCCTCACGATCCTCTCGGTCGTCGTGTCGTTCCTCCTGCTCGGGTTGCTCGACGCGGTCACAGTGGCCTTCGAGTCCGGGGCGGACAGCGCCGACGCCAAGCGCCTGCTGACGACCGCGCGCTACTCGATCATCGAGCCGCTGCCGATCTCGTATCTCCGGCGCATCGAGGAGGTGCCCGGCGTGGTGGGGGCCGCCTACGCCGACTGGTTCGGCGCCAAGTACCAGAACGAGAGCAACGCGTTCCCGGTGTTCGCCGTGGACCCGCGCCGCTATCTGGCGATGTACCCCGAGTTCGACATCGCGGCCGGACAGCTCGAGGCCTTCGTGACCACGCGCACCGGCGCGGTGGCCGGGCGGCGCCTCGTGGATCGCTTCGGCTGGCGCGTCGGCCAGAAGCTGCCGATCAGCTCGGAGATCCACGCGCAGGTGAACGGGAGTCTCGACTGGGAGTTCGATCTGGTCGGCATCATCGACGCCGAGGATCCGACCGTGCGCGGCAACACCGACGTGGTGCTCATCAACGTCGCCTACTTCGACGAGGCGCGCGCCGTCGGCAAGGGCAAGACCGGCTGGTACATCGAGCGCATCGCCGACCCCGGACAGGCCAAGGCCATCGCGGCGGAGATCGACCGGCGCTTCGCCAACTCGCCCGACGAGACGAAGACGCAGCCGGAGAAGGAATTCGCCATCGGGTTCGCCAAGCAGATCGGCGACGTCGGCGCGCTCGTGTCGCGGATTCTGGCCGCCGTGTTCTTCACGATCTTGCTCTTGACCGGCAACACGATGGCGCAGTCCATCCGGGAGCGCGTGCCCGAGTTGGCCATCTTGAAGACGCTCGGCTTCTCCGACGGCAAGGTGACGGCGCTGGTCCTCGCGGAGGCCCTGCTGCTGATGCTGATCGGCGCCGCCGTCGGGATGGCCGCGGCCGCCGCTGCGCTTCCGGTCGTCAACGAATCGACGGGAGGGCGATTTCCGCCGTTGATCGTGAGCCCGCGCACCTGGGTGGCGGCGGTGACGCTGGCCGTGGGCGTCGCGCTGGCCGTGGGCCTGCCGCCCGCGCTGCGGGCGCGGCGATTGCGCATCGTGGACGCCCTCGCCGGGCGGTGACGGGGCCGCGATGCGCTCGATCAACCAGGTCGTGCAGATCACGCTCGTGAACCTCCAGAGCCTGCCGCAGCGCGTGGGCACCTCGCTGGTCGTCGTGATCGGCATCGCCGGCGTCGTCGGCGTGCTGGTCTCGGTGCTGGCGCTGGCCGAGGGGTTTCGCCACACGCTGGCGAGCGCGGGTCGGCCGAGCCGGGTCATCATGCTCCGCGCCGGGTCCGACTCGGAGCTGTCGAGCGGCGTCGCGCGCGACCAGGCCACGCTGATCGCGGCGCTGCCTGGCGTGGCCCGCGACGCCGGCGGGCAGCCGCTCGCCTCCGCCGAGCTCGTGGTCATGGTGGACCTGCCGCGCAAGGGTGAAAGCCATCCGAACAACGTGCCGTTTCGCGGCGTGGGGCCAGCTGCCTTCGCGGTGCGCGACGAGGTCGGCATCGTGGAGGGCCGGCGATTCCGCCGCGGCGTGCGCGAGGTCGTCGTGGGCCGGCAGGCCGCGCAGCAGTTCGCCGGCCTCACCGTCGGGTCGCGCATCGGCTTTCGCGACAGCGATTGGATCGTGGCGGGAGTGTTCGAGAGCGGCGGCGACGTGCACGAATCCGAGATCTGGGCCGACGCCGAGGTGGCGATGTCCGCCTTTCGTCGCACCGGCTATCAGTCGGTGACGGCCGCGCTCGCCGACCCCTCGGACGCCGGACTGGCAGCATTCAAGGCCTCGATCGCGCGCGACCGGCGCCTGGCCATCGGCGTGCTGCGCGAGCCCGAGTACTACGCCAAGCAGGCCGGCATCCTCTCGAATCTGATCCGGGTGCTCGGCTACACGGTCGCGGCGTTCATGGCGGTGGGCGCCACGTTCGGCGCGCTCAACTGCATGTACTCGGCGATCGCGAGCCGCCAGGTGGAGATCGCCACGCTGCGCGCGATCGGCTTCGGCGGCATTCCCGTGGTCGTGTCCGTGATGATCGAGGCGCTGCTCCTGGCCGCGCTGGGCGGCGCCGTGGGAGGCGCGCTCGCCTACGTCTACTGCGACGGGGCGACGCTGTCGACGCTCAACTTCAGCACGTTCTCCCAGGTGGCCTTCGCCTTCCGCGTGACGCCGGCGCTCCTCGGCCAGGGCCTCGTCTGGGCGCTCGTGATCGGCGCCGCCGGCGGGCTCTTGCCGGCGATCCGGGCCGCGCGCCTGCCCGTCACGCTCGCGCTCCGCGCGGCATAGCCGCGGGCCCGCGTGGTACGCTCTAGCCCATCTCGACGCCCCTCTGATCGCTCCAGGAGAGAGACGCCATGCCCTTTGATCTCGCCCCGTTCGTCGAGCGCCGCCGCCGCTTCGCCGAGGCGATCGGCGACACGCTCGCCGTCATTCCCGGCGCGCGTGAGACCGCGCGCAATGCCGACACGCACTTCGAGTTCCGCCAGGACTCCGACTTCTACTTCCTGACGGGCTTCGACGAGCCCGACGCCGTGGCGGTGATCAACCCCGCCCACGCCAAGGAGCGCTTCGTGCTGTTCGTGCGGCCGCGCGACCGCGAGATGGAGGTGTGGAACGGCCGCCGCGCTGGGGTCGAGGGCGCGATCGCCACCTTCGGCGCCGACGCCGCCTACCCGGTGGACGATCTCGACGCGAAGCTTCGCGAGTACGCCGTCGACCGGTCCACGCTCGTGTACCGGCTGGGCAACCCCCACCACGACGCGCGGATCATCCGCCTGCTCGCCGAGATGCGGGGCGTGCGGTCGCGTGGCTTCACGACCCCGGCCCGCGTCGAGGATCCCGGGCCCATCCTCCACGACCTCCGGCTCAAGCGCTCGCCCGAGGAGCTCGCGCGGCAGCGCCGGGCGTGCGAGGTGAGCCGCGATGCGCACGTCGAGGCCATGCGCTACGCGCGGCCCGGGCAGCACGAGTACGACGTGCAGGCCGCGCTCGAGTTCGTGTTCCGGAAGGGCGGGTCGCCGCGCAACGCCTACCCGTCGATCGTGGCGTCGGGCCCCAACGCGACCATTCTCCACTACAGCGAGAACAACCGGCGCATGGAGGACGGCGATCTCCTGCTGATCGACGCCGGCTGCGAGTGGGGATACCACGCCGCGGACATCACGCGCACGTTCCCCGTGAACGGCCGCTTCACGCCGCCGCAGCGCCGGATCTACGAGGTGGTGCTCCAGGCCCAGCTGGCCGCCATCGCCGCCGCCCGCCCCGGCGCCCGCTACGAGGCCATGCACGAGGCCGCGCGCCGGGCGCTGGTCGAGGGACTGGTCGCGCTCGGCCTCCTGCCTCGCGGCGTGGACGAGTCGCTGGCCATGCACCACTATCGCGAGTTCTACATGCACGGCACCGGCCACTGGCTCGGCATGGACGTGCACGACGTCGGCGACTATCGAATCCGCCGCCAGTCGCGGGTGCTGGAGCCTGGCATGGTGGTCACCGTGGAGCCGGGGCTCTACTTCGATCCCGAGCGCGAGCGCGTGACGTTTCATCTCCGCGAGTACAGCGAGGAGGAGATGTGGGAGCGCCGCTACCGTCTCGGCATCGCCGCCGCCAAGAAGATCGAGGACGAGGAGAAGTCGCGCGCCCAGACGGTCGAGCACGCGGTGCCGGCCGAGTATCGCGGCATCGGCGTCCGCATCGAGGACGACGTGCTCATCACCGAGAACGGGCCGGAGATCCTCACGGCCGGCACGCCCAAGACGGTGGACGAGGTCGAGCGCACGTGCGCGGAAGCGCCGCGCTTGCCACGGTAGGGACGACCCCCACGCGTGAGCCCGGACGAGCGTTCTCGGCAAGCGCCACCGCGGCGCGCGGCGGTGATCGTCGAGCGCCGCGACATCCTGTCGGCCGAGGCGCAAGCCCTCATCGGCGCGCTCAACGCCGAGCTGTCGAGCCGATACCCCGAGGATGGTGCGACGCACTTCCGCCTCGATCCCGACGAGGTGGCCGAAGGCCGCGGCGCGTTCATGATCGCGTCGCAGTCGGGTGAGTCGGTTGGATGCGGGGCGGTTCGCAAGAACGACGATGGAGCCGGCGAGATCAAGCGCATGTACGTCGTCCCCTCGCGCCGCGGGCACGGCGCGGGCCGCGCCATTCTCGATGCGCTCGAGGCCGAGGCGCGAACCCTCGGCCTGACTCGGCTCGTCCTCGAGACAGGGGTTCGCCAGCCCGAGGCGATCGCACTGTACGCCCGTGCCGGGTTCGTCGAGATCGCCCCGTTCGGCGAGTACGTCGGATCGCCGCTCTCCGTGTGCATGGCCAAGGATCTGTGAGCCGCACACGGGCCGTGCCTGCGTGCCGGGGGCGGGCCGGCGTGCTATAACTGGCCCTGGATCCATCCCACGCACGGAGGCCCAAGACATGTCCTGCAAGCCCGTGTCGCTCGACCACGTGAACATCTACGTTCGCAACGCGGACCGCTCCTATCGCTGGTACACGGACGTTCTGGGCCTTCACACCCAGGACATCTTCCATCATCCCGGCACCGAGAAGATGCGCGCCGCGTTCCTGTCGTGCGACCCGCACCACGCGCACGACATCGCGTTGTTCGAAGTCGGCGAGGACGCGGCGCTGCAGCAGAAGGGACAGGTCGGCCTGAACCACGTGGCCTGGAGGATGGCGAGCGTCGACGACCTGGCCGAGATGTACCAGCGGCTCAAGGACCGGAGCATTCCGGTGCGCGTCGCGGACCACACGGTCTCGATCGGCGTGTACTTCTCGGATCCGGACGGCAACGGTCTCGAGGTCTACTACGAGCTGCCGCACAGCGAGTGGCATCAAGAGCACCCGTTCTCCGAGCAGAGCAGCAAGGGCCGCTTCCCCGGGCCCTGGGACGAGGTACTGCAGCCGGCGGCGGCGGGCGCGCGAGGCTAGTCGAGCCCGGCGCCGGTGTCGTTTCCGGCTCGTGTGTCACGGGCCGGAAACGTGCCCTTCCGGTCCGCCCCCCGCGGACCGGTCTCCACGGGAACGTCAGGATGAGCCGGATTGCTTGGGTGTGCTCGCTGATCTTCGGATTGGGGCTCGCGCCCGGGTTCGCGCAGCCGCCCGGGTTCGCGCAGCCGGCCGGAGACGCCCAGAGGCAACTGCAAGGGACCTGGGCGGCAACGAAGGCGGAGCGCGACGGCAAAGGAGCCGATGACGTCGTCGGACATCGGCTTGCGTTCACCGGCAACCGCTTCCAGATCCGGTCCAGCGACGGCAAGCTCCTGTACGCGGGAACCTTCCGGGTCGTGCCGAGCGCGAAGCCGGCCGCCATCGATTTCGAGCATGCGGAAGGGGCGGCAACGGGAAAGACGTGGAAGGGGATCTATGCCCTGGATGGCGACACGCTGAAGATATGTGACAACGCACCGAACCTGGACAAGCCCCGGCCGGCCGCGTTCGAGGCAAGAGCGGCGTCGGGGTATGTCTTGATCACCTTCAAGCTTACGAAGCCCTGAGCGGTCTTCGCTCGCCTGCTCGGGCGGAGTTGAAGGCGCCCAACACATGGGCACGGCACCGAAGTTGATCTTCCTGTGCGGCAAGATGGCCTCGGGCAAGTCGACGCTCGCCCGGGACCTGGCCGAGCGAGACAATGCGATCCTCCTCGTGCAGGACGAGCTCCTGGAGAGCCTGTATCCCGGCGAGATCGTCGACATCCCGGGATTCGTCAAGTGCTCCTCCCGGTTGAAGAGCGCGCTCGAGCCGCACGTGTGCGCACTCCTGGCAAAGGGCATGTCCGTCGTCCTCGATGTTCCCGGCAATACGAGAGCCCAGCGGGCGTGGTTCCGCGGAATCTTCGAGCGCGCGAACGTCGAGCACGAGCTGCACTTCGTGGATGCGCCGGACGCCCTGTGCAAGAGTCAGCTGAAGGATCGAAGCCGGAGCCTGCCGCCGGGCGCTCCGTGGACCACGGATGCGGAGTTCGAGGCCATCACCGTCTACTTTCAGCCTCCGTCAGAGGACGAAGGATTCAACGTCGTCCGTCACGAGCGCGCCTGAGCGCACGCTGAGCTGATCTCGTCGCGGTATCCTGTCCGAGGGATGAGCCCGCGACGCGCACAGGGCCGGGACGCCGCCGAGATCCTCGTGGTCGAGGGACGCGAGGTCTCGATCTCCAATCCGCACAAGATTCTGTTTCCGGCGGCGGGGCACAGCAAGCTCGATCTCGTCCGCTACTACCTGGCGGTGGCCGACGGCGCGCTGCGCGGCGCCGGTGGCCGGCCCACCATGCTGGTTCGCTATCCCGACGGGATCGCCAGCCAGTCTTTCTATCAGAAGCGGGCGCCGACCTCGCGGCCTCCGTGGATCGAGGTGGTCTCGCTGCGCTTTCCATCCGGGAGGAGCGCGGACGAGGTCGTGCCGCGCGACGGGGCGGCGCTGGCCTGGCTCGCGAACCTGGCTTGCCTCGAGCTGCATCCGCATCCGGTGCGCGCCGAGGACCTGGAGCATCCCGACGAGCTGCGGGTCGACCTCGATCCCGTGCCGGGCGTGCCGTGGCCCCAGCTTCGCCAGGTCGCGCACGTGGTCCGGGCGACCCTCGGGGATCTCGGGCTCACCGGCTGGCCGAAGACGTCGGGGTCGCGCGGCGTGCACGTGAACGTGCGCATCGCCCGGCGGTGGAGCTTCGACGAGGTACGGCGTGCCGCGCTCGCGCTCGCGCGGGAAGTCGAGCGGCGCGCTCCGGACATCGCCACCAGCAAGTGGTGGAAGGAGGAGCGCCACGGCGTGTTCGTCGACTACAACCAGAACGCCAAGGATCGCACGGTAGCCTCGGCGTATTCGGTGCGGCCGACGCCCGAGGCGCGCGTGTCGGCGCCGGTGAGCTGGGACGAGCTCGACGCCTGCGAGCCCGGCGACTTCACGCTCGAGACCATGCCGGCGCGCTTCGCCCGGATCGGCGACCGGCACGCGGGCATCGACGACGATCCCGGCTCGCTCGATCGGCTCCTCGAGCTGTCGGCGCGGCAGGAGCGCGAAGGGTTGGGCGACGCGCCCTGGCCGCCGCACTACCGGAAGCAGCGCGGCGAGCCCCCGCGCGTGCAGCCTTCGAAGCGCCGCGTGTCGAAGCACCCGCTCATCGAGATCGGGCGCGCTCGGCGCAAGGAGGACGCGCTGTCCGGCCTCGAGCGCTGGAAGGCCCGGCATCCCGAAACGGTGCCCCATCTCGAGCCCGCCGACGTGCTCGTCGACGTGATGCGCGGTCGCTCGTCCACCTGGACGCGCATCCGAGTGAATCTTCAGCACGTGCCGATCGAATCCCGGCCGGCTCAGGAACCGCTCGATCCCGACGAGAACACCTGGTCCAGCTCGTAGGCAGGGGTGACCTCGAGCTGGTCGTAGCGGCAGTCGTGCGGCGCCTTGTCGGGGCGCCATCTCAGAAAGACGGTCGCATGGCGAAAGCGATCGCGCTGCAAGTGGTCGTACTTCACCTCGCACACTCGCTCGACGCGGACCGGTTCCCAGGAGAGGTCCTTGCCCGCGCTCCAGCGGCTCTGGCCGCCGGGCATGCGCTGGAACTCGCCGCTCTCCGGCTCCGCCCAGTCCCGCCAGGGATGGTGCTCGAGCGCCCTGTCGCGGAGCGGCGCCAGCTCCGTCGCGAGCTGCTTGCGCATCGCCATCGTGAACGACGACGTGATGCCGACGTGCTGGAGCGCGCCGCGGTCGTCGTAGAGCCCGAGCAGGAGCGATCCGACGGCGTCCTGTCCGCTCTTGTGCCAACGGAACCCGGCCACCACGCAGTCGGCCGTGCGCGCGTGCTTCACCTTCAGCATGGCGCGCTTGCCCGGCTGGTAGGGGATGTCGGTCGGCTTGGCGATCACGCCGTCCAGGCCGGCGCCCTCGAACTCGGCGAGCCACCGCGCCGCGATCGTCCGATCTCGCGTCATCGGGGTGAGGTGGAGCGGCGGCCGCGCGCCCGCCAGCAGGCGCTCGAGACGTGAGCGGCGCTCGCTCTGCGGCGACGTCATGCAGTCCTGACCATCGGCCGCGAGCACGTCGAAGGCCACGAACGACGCCGGCGTTTCCTTCGCGAGCTTGGCGACGCGCGAGGCCGCGGGGTGCAGCCGGAGCTGGAGCGCGTCGAAATCGAGCCCGTGCGGCGTGCGGATCACGATCTCTCCGTCGATCACACAGTCCCGGGGCAGGACGTCCAGCAACGCGTCGTGCAGCTCCGGAAAATAGCGATCGAGCGGGCGGAGATCGCGGCTCTGGATGAACAGATCGGACGCGCCGCGAAAGACGATGGCGCGGAATCCGTCCCACTTCGGCTCGAAGAGCAACGATCCGGCGGCTGGCAGCGCGTCGGTCAGCTTGGCGAGCATCGGCTCGATCGGCGGGGCGATCGGAAAGGCGGCGCCGGACTGGTGGCTCATCATGGGCGTCGAGCGCGTAGAGCGTACCCGCACGGCCCACGTGCGTGTCAAGTGGGAGCGGCGCGTGATGCGGACCGTGCTCCCCCCTGCTACGGTATCGCCCTCACCCGATTCCACTCCTCTCCGAAGAAGGAGGTGACGACGACTTCGAGCGTGTCAGCGGCCCATGGGCCTGCTGCTGTCCCTGTCCCAGCGCGTGCCGCTCGGCAGCGACACGACCTACATCCACTGCTGCACCTTGAGCGACGCCGAGCTGAAGCTGATCGCCGATACCGGGGGCACGTACTCCCTGGCCGTGCCGATCGAGATGCAGATGGGCCACGGCAGGCCACCGATTCAGCGCATCCTGGACCTCGGGCGTCGTCCGAGCTTGAGCGTCGACGTCGAGACGAACCAGCCCACGGACATGTTCACCCAGATGCGCTCGTGCTTTGCGCTCCAGCGCCTGTTCATCACCGAGCAGCACCTCTTCCCGGCGGTGCCCCCGCCGGGCGCGTTGCTGAACGTCCGGGACGTGCTCGAGCTCGCGACGATCGAGGGCGCTCGGGCGAACGGGCTCGAGGCGAAGGTCGGCACCCTCACGCCAGGCAAGGAGGCCGACGTCATTCTGCTGCGCACCAAGGCCATCAACGTGGGGCCCCTCAACGACGCGATCGGCGCCGTGGTCCTCGGGATGGACGTCAGCAACGTCGATTCGGTGTACATCGCCGGCAAGGCCGTCAAGCGGAACGGCCGCCTCGTGGCGATCGACGTCGATCGCCTCCTGAAGAAGGCGGAGAAGGCTCGCGACGCCCTGCTGGCGAGGGCTGGCTCCTGACGGACGGGGTAGCGGTGGACGCCCGGTGGGCCGGGCGTCCATCCGCCGCGCGCCCTACGATCCGACCACGAGGCGCTCGTGGAGCGCGCTCAGGATCTCGTCCGCCCCCGCGGCCGCCCACACGTCGAAGAAGGGCGAGGCCTGGAGATCGGCGAACTCCCGAGCCGACCGTTCCTTCGTCTGCGCCTCGGATTCACCGGGCCGCGACGCCTGCTGACGCGAGCGAATCAAATCCTTGTGGTAGATCGCCGGATACTCGATGTAGCGGTGGATCTCCCGGAAGTCCGCCGTGTAGAACGCGGCGACCGGCACCGACGCCCACTCGCCCGCGCCCTTCTTGTTCAGGAACTCGAGCATCAGATCGTGGTTGGCGTCCGGCGCCGCGGCCGGATCGGGCCGTCGCGTGCCGAGGATCTTCTGGCCGTCGCGGTTGAAGATGCGCAGCTCGAGCCCGCCGGCCTCGGCCAGCCGCGCGAGCATCGGCACGTCGCGCCGGCAATCCGACGACCAGTCCTCGGAGATCACGAGGATCTTCTTCGGCCCGCCCGGTTGCGCCGCGAGCCACTTGATGGCGGCCGTCTGCTGCTCGGTGAGTCGAGTCCGGGCGTAGCGCTCGCGGAACACGCCGCTGTTATCCTTGCGCGGCGCCCCGAACGATCCGCCGTCCGGGTAGTAGCCGCCAAACGCCTCGCGGGCGAGGTTCTCTGGACTGCCGACGTATTTCAAATATTCTTCGAATGTCCGGCCCTTCGCGAACCGCTCAGGCGTCACAACGCTCTTGGCCACCGTCGCCTCCTTGCGCTCGGATGTGCACTCCCGTCGCTCTCGCTCTCCGAGCGCGTGCAATGTGTCTCTGTTCGAGCGCCGGCTTGGCCGGCGCAATCCGCTGTTCATGGGGGAGGCATCGGAGGGGGCCGTCGAGGCCCCCTCCGACTCTCAATACCCCTTCTCCTTGTCGATCAGGGCCAGCAGCGGCCGGCCGTCGCGCCGCCGGCGAAGGTTCTCGCAGAACGTGTCGATCACGCGCTGCGCGCGCCGCGGCGAGCCGCCCGCCGTGTGGGGCGTCACGATCACGCGAGGATGCGTCCAGAGGCGATGGCTCTGCGGCAGCGGCTCGGGATCGGTGACGTCGAGACCGGCGCCCCAGATCAGCCCCGCGTCGAGCGCGGCCAGCAGATCCTCGCCGTAGATGATCTCGCCGCGCGTGACGTTGATCAGGATGGCCGTGGGGCGCATCCGGCGGAAGAGGTCGCGCGTGAACAGATGGCGGGTCGCTTTCGTGAGCGGGAGGCCGATGACGACGACGTCGGAGAGCCCGAGCATCTCGTAGAGGCGATCCGGCTTCCAGATCGCCTCGACGCCTGGCTCGGGCGGCACGTCCTCGATGTCCACGCCGTAGACGCGCATGCCGAAGCCGACGGCGCGCCGCGCCACCTCGCGACCGGTGCCGCCGAAGCCCACGATGCCCATCGTGAGCTCGTACAGCTCGCGCTGCTCGAGGCGAATCGGCTCGCGCAGCCCGTAGTCGGGCCGGCGGATCGCTGTGTGCAGCCCCCGGCTCAGCGCGAGGAGCAGCGCGAACGCATGCTCGGCCAGGTGGATGCCGACGCCACCCTTCTCGCTGGCGAGCGGGATATCGCTCTGCACCAGCTCGGGGCACAGCACGGCGTCGACGCCGGCGCCGATCGAGTGGTAGTAGGCAAGCCGCCGGTGCAGCGCGAAGATGTCGGGCGCGACGCGCCCGAACAGGACGTCGGTGTCGGCGATCTCCGCCCGCTGGCGCGCGGGCTCCTTGGCCTCGACGAGCGTGGCGCCGGGGCCGGCCGCGTCGAGGATCGCCGCGCGCTGATCCGGAGAGAGCGAGGGCACGATGATGACGGGCGTGTAGAGAATTTTCATGCGGGCATTCTACCGCGTCCAGGACCAGCGCCGAGCCCCCTTCGATTGCCGAAGGGGCAGGGCGACTACCGAAGGAGCAGGGCGGCGCCGCTGCCGAGCAGCAGGAGCGAGACGATCTGCACGAAGGTCCGCTGGCTGAGTCCCGTCTGGATTCGCCCGCCCGCGTAGAGCCCGATCGCGACCATCGGGAGCCCGGCCAGCAGGTGCGTGAGCGTGTCCCGGTTCAAGAGGCCCATCACCGCGTACGCGACGAGGCGGACGCCGCCGTCGATCAGGAAGTTGAGGGCGAACGTCGCGCGAAACGCGTTCCGGTCGAGCGCTCGCAGGTTCAGGTAGATCGCATAGAACGGTCCGCCCGTGCCGAACAGCGTGCCGAGGAGCCCGCCGAGCACGCCGCAGTACGAGGCCGCCACGCGTGAGCCGCGCGCGGGGCGGAGGGGCAGGAGCTGATAGACGCCGAAGGCGATCACGAACGCTCCCAGCGTCTTCCTGAGGACCCACGTCGGCAGCCCGGTGAGCAGATAGAGTCCGGCGACGATGCCGACCAGCATGAACGGGACGAGCACGACCTGCTCGCGCCACGCGATGTCCCGGAGATTCCGCACGCTCTGGCTCGCCGAGCCGATGTAGTCCAGCGAGACGACGACCGGGACGACGGCCGTGACCGGCGACACCAGCGTGAGCAATGGCACTGCGATCAACCCCGAGCCGAACCCGGCGATGCCGCGCACGAAATAGGCGAACAACAGGACGGCCGCCGAATAGACGGCCGTCTCGAGGCTCATGGAATCGTCACGCTCAGAGCGGCCGCTGTCCGTCGATGTGCGGGGTACCCTCCCCCTGCGGCCCCGGCCCGAGCAAGGAGGGTCACGCTCAGAGCGGCCGCTGTCCGTCGATGTGCGGGGTACCCTCCC
>Ga0187894_10001972_pt1 | contig 25312 bp, 27 predicted proteins | sample GBC1701081metaG_FD_136650 | JGI IMG/M metagenome (GOLD analysis project Ga0187894, IMG submission 136650) | White microbial mat communities from a lava cave in the Kipuka Kanohina Cave System on the Island of Hawaii, USA - GBC170108-1 metaG ... | reverse complement strand
TTGCGCGCGCCGCTCACGCCTCGCCGTGGTCGGGACGAAGGGATGCCAGTTCCGATCGAACAAAGGGATGATTGCTTGATGCTTACCTCTTGACATCAACCCGCCCATATAAGGACGACGAGACCATCCGATTCCACAAGAACGAAATATGCTCTAGCTGACCGGTGGCAACGGTTTTTCAGGCACCGGGCTTTCGCGCATTTTCTTGATCGCCTCACGCGCCAACGCATCGACGCGCTCGTTCTCGGGATGGCCGGCGTGGCCTTTCACCCAGTGCCATTCGATGCGGTGCGCCCCCAGCGCCGCATCCAGCCGCTGCCAGAGGTCGATGTTCTTCACCGGTTTTTTGTCGGCCGTGCGCCAGCCGTTGCGCTTCCAGCCGTGGATCCACTTGGTGATGCCGTCGCGCAGATAGACGCTGTCGGTGAACAGCTGCACGATGCTGGGCCGCTTGAGCGCTTCCAGCGCCATGATCGCCGCCATCATCTCCATGCGGTTGTTGGTGGTGGCGGCTTCGCCGCCTGCCAGCTCGCGCTCGACACCTTTGAAACGCAACAACGCGCCCCAGCCGCCCGGGCCGGGATTGCCGCTGCAGGCGCCGTCGGTGAAGATGTCGACAACGGGGCGGGACGCTTCGTCGGTCATAGGCCGTAGTCGTCCGGTCCGTCGACGCCGCGATGGAAGCGCAGCCGGGCGAGATATTCCAGCGGGTCCTTGCGCTTGACCATGGCGCCCGGCGGCGTGTGCAGCCAGTCGTAGAGCCGCGTCAGCAGGAAGCGCATCGCCGCACCACGCGCCAGCAGCGGCAACGCTGCCCGTTCCGCTGCCGACAGCGGCCGCACACGCTCGTAGCCGCCGACCAGCGCTCGTGCCTTGGTGACGTTGAAGCTGCGGTCGGCTTCGAAGCACCAGGCGTTCAGGCAAATCGCGACGTCGTAGGCCAGCAGATCGTTGCAGGCGAAATAGAAATCGATGACGCCGCTCAGCGTCTCGTGCAGGAAGAGAACATTGTCCTGGAACAGGTCGGCATGAATTACGCCGGCCGGCAGTTCGCCCGGCCAGTCGCGTTCCAGTATGGCAAGATCGGCGGCCAGTTCATCGGCCAGCCCCGGGACGACTTCGTGCGCGCGCTCGCGTGTGGCGTCGAGCAACGGCCGCCATCCGGCTACCGACAACGCATTGGGACGCATGAGCGTGAAATCCGCAGCTGCCAGGTGCAGGCGCGCCATCGCGTCGCCAACCGGCGCGCAGTGGTCGATCATGATTCGACGCGGCCACAGACCCGACAGGAAAGTGATGATCGCCGCCGGCCGGCCCGCCAGCGTGCGCAACGCGCGGCCGTCGCGGCCATGCACGGGCGTGGGGCAGGGGATGCCGCGTGCCGCCAGATGGTCCATCAAGCCCAGGAAGAACGGCAGGTCGCGCGGATCGACGCGCTTTTCGTACAACGTCAGAAAGTACGTGCCGCGCGAGGTGGCCAGCAGGTAGTTCGAGTTCTCGACGCCTTCGGCGATGCCCTTGCACGATTGCGGCTCGCCGATGTCGTATTCGGCCAGGAACGCGTCAAGCTGGTCGTCGGCGACCTCGGTGTAGACGGCCATCAAGCCACCAGCGCACGCGGCAGCCTGAATACCGTATTCTCGTCGGTCACGCGTACTTCCTCGATGGTGACGGCATAGCGGTCACGGCAGGCCGCGATCAACTCCTCGACCAGAAGCTCGGGTGCCGACGCGCCGGCCGTGATGCCCAACCGCCATACACCATCGAGCCAACGCCAGTCCATGTCGGCCGCGCATTGCACCAGCACCGCCCTGGGACAGCCATAGGCGCGCGCGACCTCGACCAGCCGCATCGAGTTGGACGAATTGGGCGCCCCGATTACGATCAGGCCGTCGCAGTCCGTCGCGATCGCCTTGACCGCTGCCTGCCGGTTGGTGGTGGCGTAGCAGATGTCCTCGCGCCGGGGACCGTTCAGGTGCGGGAAGCGACGTTGCAGGACGGCGACGATGTGCGCCGTATCGTCGACCGACAGCGTGGTCTGTGTGACGAAGGCGAGATTGTCGGCGTCAGCCACCTCCAGGCGCTCGGCCTGTTCGATGGTCTCGACCAGGATCACGGCCCCCGCGGGCAGCTGTCCCATGGTGCCGACCACTTCCGGATGGCCGCCATGCCCGATCAGGATCACGGTGCGGCCGGCGGCATGATGGTGTTCGGTTTCGCGATGGACCTTGGACACCAGCGGACAGGTGGCGTCGACATGGATCAAATGGCGCCGCGCCGCCTCGGCCGGTACCGCCTTAGGCACGCCGTGGGCACTGAACACCACCGGTCGTCCGTCCGGTACTTGGTCCAGTTCATCGACGAAAACGGCCCCCTTGGCCTCCAGGCTTTCGACGACAAAGCGGTTGTGCACGATTTCGTGGCGCACATAGACGGGTGGACCGAATTTCAGCAGGACCCGTTCCACGATCTGGATCGCCCGGTCGACGCCGGCGCAGAAACCGCGCGGGCTGGCGAGCAGGATGGTCAGGGGCGGCTTGGCGGCGGGCGGCATGGTCAGTCGGAAGGTTCGCTTGTCGCGGCTGCGGACCATCCTCTAGAATCGGCTCGCATCGGCGGCGTGCTGCACACTATCAGACCGCCTAATCACGAGGAAGCAACCATGGCCAGTCCTGTTGTCGCGGCCAAGGCACCCATCAAGATGACCGTCGAGGGCGGTAAGGACTATTGGTGGTGTGCTTGTGGCAAGAGCACCAAGCAACCTTTCTGTGACGGTAGTCACAAAGGCTCGGAATTCTCACCGGTGAAGTTCACGCCGGCCACGTCGGGCGACGTCTGGTTCTGCGCCTGCAAGCACAGCGGCAAGGCGCCAACGTGTGACGGCACGCACAAGACCGTATAGAACGCTGCCGTTCATCACCGGCTTGCCGGGCCCAGAAAGGACGATCGATGAAAGTGCGTTTGCTTACCCTGCTGGCGTCGGGAACCCTCATCGCCGGCCTGTCGGCCTGCGGCCCGTCCACCCAGGAGGTCTCCGACCTGCGCCTGGCCTGCCCGCAGGCGATGCGTGTGCAGGACGCCGCCAGTCTGACGCGCTTCCGGCCCGGCAGTGGACGCGATCGCACGGATGTCATGTTCCAGGCTGACCTCGGCAAGGTCGATATCGCCTGCGACCCCCGCCGGGGCCAAGTCTATGTCGAGCTTACGCTGCAGATCACCGTCAACGAGGGCCCGGCACTGACCGACCGCGTCGCCAACGTCGGCTATTTTGTGCGGCTGATGGATCCGGCCGGCACCATCGTGCAGGGCCGCAACTTCGCGGCCGATTATCGGTTCTCAGGCAACCGCACCCGCCAGGGCTCGTCCGAGCAGCTGACGTTGAACGTTCCGCTGCGCGAGGGCCAGCAGGGTGGCGCGTATACGGTCGCGGTCGGTCTGCTGCCGACACCGGAAGAGCTCGAATACAATCGCCGCGGTCGGCGCTAGGCGCCGCTACAGAATTGCAGTCACCCAGAATGCAGCGAGGGATCCAGGACAACCCTGGATCCCTCGCTGCGCGTGGGAAGTGAGCTGTTTGTTCAGCCGGGCTTGGCGTTCAGCACCGCCCAGACCGCTTCGACGAATGTCGGCGCATGGTCGGTGAGGGAACCGGTGATGCGGCCATAGACCTTGAAGGTCGCCGCCTGCAGTACGACTCCGACCACCGAAGCAGTCAGCGCATCGATATCGCGCTTGGGGATCTCGCTGGCCGACATGGATTGCGCGATGACATCGCGCACCACATCGACCGGATTGGGTAGATCTTCCGACAGGCTCGCCAGGAAGTGGTGCTGCGTCAGCAGATGGTAGGCGAAGGTCGTCCAGTCGCGATCAGCCCAGTCGCAGTAACAGCGCACAATGGCTTCCGCCTTCTGGCGGAGCTTCTTGTGCGGTCGAACTGCCTCGATGAGCGCTTCCGCCAGCGCCACGTGGTGGCGCGTGAAGAGCTCCAAAGCGAGCGCGTCCTTGCTCGGAAAGTACCGATAGATGGTACCCTCTGCGACCGACGCGGCCATTGCGATCTCGCGCGTCGTCGTTTCCGCGACGCCCCGCGCCATGAAGAGTGTCAAGGCTGCGCGCTCGACCCGCTTCTTGGTGTCATCCGCCTTACCCATGGCCGATTATTAATGGTGAGCAGGCGCTTAGGGAAGTCCCGATTTTAGGCCAAGCCCCGGAAATCCCGATACTTTTGTCGGACGTCAAACGATGTTGCCGCAGCATTACGCCATCGATCCCTGGGACCATTTTGCGACTGCGGCTCCCGCTACGCCTGATTTTGCAGCGTGCCCGCAGGCCAAAAGGCCCCCGCACGGGGCGTTTGGGTAGCGGAACGGACCGGACGCCCGAGGGGTGACGTCCGATCCGTGACCGGGCGGCTCAGCTTGTGGGCTGGCGCAATTCCCACTGCTTCAGCAACTGCTCGGTCTTCGCTTCGTCGATCTTGTTCACAAGCTTTTGTGCTTCGTGGCGGTCGCGTAGCGTCTTCGCGAGCGTGAAGCTGGACCCGACCAGAAAGAACGTGCCCATCAGAAAGTAGGCGCGGGTCCACAGGGGTACGTCGAGCTGCATGACGCCCAGCAGCATCAGCCCGGCGGCGCAGGCAAATGACGTGAACGCGTACAGAGTCCAGGCTGGTGAATCGCTGTGCACGGTGCTCTCCACTTTGTGTTCGATGGGTGTCAGGTGCTCACGGCTGAGGTGCCGCCCGTCATCCCGGCCTTCAGGCGCGCCAGCACGGCTTGCGCGGATGCCGTGCCAGAATCGGCGATGCCGGCGGCACGCAGCTTGTCCCTGAGCGCCGAGCCGTCGGCCTCGGCTTCGAGCTGCTGCGCGGCCGCGAGACGATCGGCACGATCGATCTGCTGCTCGCGGATGCGGGCCAGCGTTTCTTCGGCTGCGGCCAAGGCGGATTGCGCACCGCCGGCATGGCGCGCCACCAGACCTTCGGCCCGCTGCAGCGAAGCCCGCGAGCGTGCGGCGGCGAGTTCGCGTTTCAGTTCACCGATCTGCGCGTCGGCCTTGCCGATATCTACCCGCAAGCGAGCGATATGCCGACCGCACGCGTCCAGACTGCTGCGATAACGGTCGCGGTCCTGCTCGGCGGCGGCAATGGCCGTTGCGATCTCCAGCGCCAGGGTCTCGTCACCCTTCTCCAGGCATCTGCGGGCGTAGCCCTCGTGTTCGGCGATGCGCTTTTCGGTGCCCTCGAGCGCACGCCGATCCTGGATCTCGCGCGCCATCAGGGCGGTCAGCTCGCGCGTGGCATCGCGCACGCCCGCCGCGGCGTCGCGAATCTCCTGATCCAGGATCCGCAACGCGTTGGCATCGATGACGGCCTGCTCGGCGTCATGTGCCGTGGCGCGAAATAGCGTCGTCAATTTGGCCCAGAGCATCGGCTCCTCCACATAGGTGAGCATACGTTCATAAATGTAGTGCTCTCATTTAATGAGTTAATGCTCATTATGAGCGATGCGTCATTTTTTGAGATCTTGGTTGTCCCCGACAAAACCGGGCGCTTTGCGCGGCGTGCCGTTGCGCTGCCGAAGGGCCACCGTTAAGGTCGCCGCCGCCAGGTGATCCCCGTGGGAGAGCGTCCGCCGCGACAGCGGCGGGCCGCCGAAGGAGCAACCGCCCCGGAAACTCTCAGGCCAACGGACCGCGGGGGGATGGCACTCTGGAAAGCGGTCGTGACCGGCTGGGCCGGCGCGATCCACCGACGAGGTAAGTCGGGCGCGCTCGCGCGGCCGACCAATCTTTCAGGTCACCGGACAGAGGGGGCGTCGCCGGCGGATGACCGCCGGTGCGTCCAATCGTGTCGAGGTGGCTGGTGGCCGAAACGACCGCGTCCGACTCCCTGAAACGCACGCCGCTCTATGCGCTGCATGTCGAACTGGGCGGCAAGATCGTGCCGTTCGCCGGTTATGAAATGCCGGTGCAGTTCCCGATGGGGATCCTGAACGAGCACCTGCACACGCGCCGCGCGGTGGGCCTGTTCGACGTCTCGCACATGGGTCAGGTCCGGCTGACGGCCAAGCCCGGCAAGAACGCCGCAGCCGCCATCGAGCGGCTGGTGCCGGGCGACATCGCCGGCCTGAAGCCCGGTCAGATGCGCTACACGCAGCTCACCAACGCCGAGGGCGGCATCCTCGACGACCTCATGGTGACCAGCACCGGCGATCACCTGCTGCTGGTCTTCAATGCCGCCTGCAAGGACGCCGACCTGGCGCATGTCCGCCAGCACCTGTCGGGCGAGCTCGAGGTCGAGCCGATGTTCGCGCGCGGCCTGCTGGCGCTGCAGGGACCAGAGGCAGTCGACGTGCTGGGCAAGCACGTGCCGCAAGTGCGCACCATGACGTTCATGACCGGCAGCTTCGTCGTGATCGACGGTGCCGAATGCTACGTCACGCGCTCGGGCTACACGGGTTGCGACGGCTACGAGATCTCGACGCCTGAAGATGCCGCCGAGCGTATTGCCAGGCTGCTGCTGAGCGACGACAGGGTGAAGCCGATCGGCCTGGGCGCACGCGACTCGTTGCGGCTCGAAGCGGGGCTCTGCCTTTACGGCCACGACATCGACACCACCACGACACCGGTCGAGGCCGGACTGACCTGGAGCATCGGCAAGGAGCGCCGCGCCAAGGGCGGCTTCGCGGGTGACGAGATCATCATCCGCCAGATCGCCTCAGGCCCGCCGCGGCGCCGCGTCGGGTTGCGCCCCGAGGGTCGCACCATCGCGCGCGAAGGCACCGAGATCGTCGATGCGTCAGGCGCGGTCGTGGGCACGGTGACCAGCGGCGGCTTCGGCCCGTCGCTCAACGGTCCGCTGGCGATGGGCTATGTCGCGCGCGCACACGCCGCGGCGGGCACGAAGCTTGCGTTGCTGGTGCGCGGCAAGCCGGTGCCGGCCGAGGTCGTGGCCATGCCCTTCGTGAAGCACACGTACTGGCGGGGCTGAGTTGCCTTCACCTCTCCCGCATGCCGGAGAGGTCGACGGGCGCGCAGCGGCCGTCGGGTGAGGGGCAACGTACGAGGCAGGGTTGGTTTTTCTTCAGAGGACACCATGGCGACAGTGAAATACACCGACGAACACGAGTGGATCAGCGTCGAGAACGGCGTCGGCACGGTCGGCATCACCGACTACGCCCAGGAGCAGCTCGGCGACGTCGTGTTCGTCGAGGTGCCGGAGGTTGGCCGCACCGTGGCCAAGGGCGAGGCGGTGGCGGTCGTCGAGTCGGTGAAGGCCGCCAGCGACATCTATGCGCCGGCGGCCGGCGAGATCGTCGAGGCCAACGCGGCGCTCGCCGATGCGCCGGGCGACGTGAACCTGGAGCCCACCGGCAAGGGCTGGTTCTTCAAGATCAAGCTCGCCGACCCCTCGGAGCTCGACGGCCTGATGGACCAGGCCAAGTACGACGCCTTCGTGAAGAGCCTGGCCTAGTCATCAACTCCTGCCGCAGGCGGGAGTGCGAGTGCGCGGCGGTGGCCGCGCCTAGAAGAGGGACCCATGCGATACCTCCCCCTCACCGACGCCGACCGCCGCGAGATGCTGGCGACCATCGGCGCGCGGTCGATCGATGATCTCTTCCGCGACGTGCCGCCGTCGGTGCGTTTGCCGGGTCCGATCGCCGGTCTTTCCAACCACATGGGCGAGCTCGAGGTCGAGCGCCGGCTGGGCCGCATGGCGGCCAGGAACATCGCGGCGTCCGACGTGCCGTTCTTCGTCGGCGCCGGCGCCTACAAGCACCACGTGCCGGCCAGCGTCGATCACTTGATCCAGCGTGGCGAGTTCCTGACGTCGTACACGCCCTACCAGCCCGAGATCACGCAAGGCACCTTGCAGTATCTCTTCGAGTTCCAGACCCAGATCACCATGCTGACCGGCATGGAGGTCGCCAACGCCTCGATGTACGACGGCAGCACCGGCGCCTCCGAAGCGGTGCTGATGGCCAACCGCGTCACGCGGCGCAACAAGGCGGTGCTGTCGGGCGGCCTGCATCCGCACTACCGCTCGGTGATCGAGACCACTGCGCACTGGCAGGGCTTCCGCACCATCGGCGCACCCGTCGATGCCGACGGCATCGAGGATATCAGCACCCTGGTCGACAAGGATGTCTCCTGTGTCGTGGTGCAGAATCCCAGCGTTTTCGGCCACGTGCGCGACCTCACCCCGCTGGCCGAGGCCTGTCATGCCGCCGGCGCGCTGCTGGTGGTGGTGGTGACCGAGGTCGTGTCCTTGGGACTGCTGACGCCGCCGGGCGATATGGGCGCCGACATCGTCGTGTGCGAGGGCCAGTCGCTGGGCGTCGGGCTCAATTTCGGTGGCCCCTATGTCGGGCTCTTCGCCACGCGCGAGAAGCTGATGCGCCAGATGCCGGGCCGCCTGGTGGGCGAAACGGTCGATGCCGACGGCAAGCGCGGCTTCGTGCTGACCCTGAGCACGCGCGAGCAGCACATCAGGCGCGAGAAGGCGACGTCGAACATCTGCACCAACGCCGGGCTGTGCGCGCTCGCCTTCACCATCCACCTGACCCTGCTGGGCGAGCGCGGCTTCACGCGGCTGGCCGAGATCAATCACGCCACCGCCGTGCGCGCCGCCGAGCGGCTGGCCAAGGTGCCGGGCGTGAAGGTGCTGAACGATACGTTCTTCAACGAGTTCACCGTGATGCTGCCCAAGCCGGCGGCGCCGGTGGTCGAGGCGTTGGCGGCCAGGCGTATCCTGGCCGGCGTGCCGGTCTCGCGGCTGATCCCGAATGCGCCGCTCTGCGCCGATCTGCTGCTGGTCGCCGTCACCGAGACGGTGACCGATGCCGATATCGAGGCGCTCGCCACCGGTCTTGCCGAGGTGCTGTAATGGTTCAGTCGACCGATCTCTCGCAGGGCCGCAGCGGCACCATTGCGATGTCCGCCGCCGCCGTTGAAACCTCGACCGGCAATCGCGGCCTGCAGCTCGAGGAACGGCTGATCTTTGAGTACGCGCACGCCGATCGCAGCGGTGTCGATCTGCCTGAGCCGCCCAAGGTCAAGGATCGCCTCGGCAACCTGCGCCGGCGCGGCGCCATCGGGCTGCCGGGGCTGGCCGAGCCGCAGGTGGTGCAGCACTACACGCGGCTCAGCCAGAAGAACTACGCCATCGACAGCGGTCTTTATCCGTTGGGCTCGTGCACCATGAAGCACAACCCGCGGCTCAACGAGCGCATGGCGCGGTTGCCCGGTTTCGGCGACGTGCACCCGCTGCAGCCGCAATCGACCGTGCCGGGCGCCATCGAGCTGATCGGCGAACTGGCCGGATGGCTCACCACGCTCACCGGCATGCCGGCGGTGGCAATGTCGCCGGCTGCCGGCGCGCATGGCGAGATGTGCGGCATGATGGCGATCGCCGCGGCGCTGCGGGCGCGTGGCGAGGGCCACCGCAAGACCGTGCTGGTGCCGGAATCGGCGCACGGCACCAATCCGGCGACAGCAGCGGCGCTCGGCTTCACCGTGAAGCCGATCGCGGCGACATCGGACGGCCGCGTCGACGTTGCGGCGCTGAAGGCGGCGCTGGGTCCGGATGTGGCGGCGATCATGCTGACCAACCCCAACACGTGCGGCCTCTTCGAGCGCGACATCCGCGAGGTCGGCGACGCGGTGTCGGCGGCTGGTGCCTATTTCTACTGCGACGGCGCCAACTACAACGCCATCGTCGGCCGCGTGCGGCCGGGCGATCTCGGCGTCGACTGCATGCACATCAACCTGCACAAGACCTTCTCGACGCCGCATGGCGGCGGCGGGCCGGGCTCGGGCCCGGTGGTGCTGTCGGCGCGGCTGGCGCCCTACGCGCCGCGGCCGTGGGTGGTGCACGATGCCAGCGGTTGGCGCCTGATCGAAGAGGGCGGCGCGATCGACGGCGAGCCGCTGGGCCGGCTCAAGGCGTTCCACGGCCAGATGGGCATGTTCGTACGGGCCCTGGCCTACATGCTGAGCCATGGTGCCGACGGCCTGCGGCAGGTCGCCGAGGACGCGGTACTGAACGCCAACTACGTGATGGCCCGCCTGAAGGACGCGTTGACGCCGGCCTTCGAGGGCCCGTGCATGCACGAGTGCCTGTTCGACGACGATTTCTTGAAGGACACCGGCGTCAGCACGCTCGACTTCGCCAAGGCGATGATCGACGAGGGCTACCACCCGATGACCATGTACTTCCCGCTGGTCGTGCATGGCGCCATGCTGATCGAGCCGACCGAGACCCAGAGCAAGCGGTCGCTGGACGAGTTCTGCGACGCCATGCTGCATCTGGCGCGCAAGGCGAAGTCGGGCATTGCCGCCGACGACTTCAAGGCCGCCCCGCGCTTCGCGCCGCGCCGGCGCCTCGACGAGACCTTGGCGGCGCGCAAGCCGGTGCTGCGCTGGCGTCCCACCAACCAGGGCCCTGGCGACGGTCCGCTGAAGCAGGCGGCGGAGTAGGTATTCCCTTGTCCCCGCGAAGGCGGGGACAAGGTGGACGCCGCGAAGCGGCGGCCGGATGAGGGGCTTCCGCCGACGGAGCCTGTCATTGACTCGCGTCGCTGCCGCGCCTTTCATGGATCCATTGAACAGGCGAGGTGGATGCCATGTCGCCGCCGCCGCAGAATGTGGATCTGCGGATCATCGAGACCATCCAGGATGCCGCGCTGCAGCCGGGACTGTGGCCGCAGGTTCTTGAGCTGACCGCACGTCGCGTCGGCGGCGTCGCTGGCAGCATGTCGATCGAGGATCCGGTCCGTCAGACCGGGTTCTCGCTGGCGCGGTTCGGCTACGATCCGTCGTTCACCGATCGCTATGTGCGCTACTACGGGCGCCTCAATCCCATGATTCGGCGCAAGGCCGCGGTGCCGGTCGGTGCGACCGTGTCGACCTCGATGCTGATGCCATCCGATGAATTTGCCAGGACCGAGTACTACAACGACTGGGTCAGGCCGCAGGGTTTCCATGGCGCGGTTGGCACGGTCTTGGGCCGGCACGACGCCAAGGTGACATGGCTGGCGACAGTCTGGCCGCAGGGTGCGGGAGAACCGGCCCGGCACAATCTCGATGCGCTGGCACGCCTGGTTCCGCATATGGTGCGGGCACTGCAGGTGATGCAGCGACTCGATCTGGCTGCGCACCGCGCGGACGCCTTGCAGGTCGCGTTGGCGCGGGTGGCGCACGCGGTGATGCTGGTCGATCACTCAGGCCGGCTGATGTACGCCAACGCTGCGGCCGAAGCGCTCTTGGAGTCGGGTCAATCGTTGGCACTGGCACACGGACGGCTGATCAGCCACGACGCGGGCGCGAACGCCGTGCTGCAGGCGGCACTGGCGCGCGCCGTGGCGTGGGGCGCTGATCCCGGCGGTATCGAGGAGTTCGTCGTGCCGCGCGATGGCCGGCTGCCGCTGTTGCTCAACGTCGTGCCGGTGAGTCCGGCCAGCCGGGAGCAAATGGTGCCTGACGTGCGTGCTGCGGCCATCATCTTTGCGGTCGATCCCGACGCGCGGCCGCCCCTGCGTGTCGATGCCGTCGTGCGGGCCTGCGGTTTGACACCGGCGGAGGGCCGCGTGCTGGGTGCGATCGTCGCCGGCCATCGGCTGGAGGCAGTCGCGCAGCGACTGGGTGTTACCCGCGGCACCGTTAAGACCCATCTCGAGCGGATCTTCATGAAAACCGGTACCACCCGCCAGAGCGAGCTGGTGCACCTTGTCGCCATCATGCAGCCGCCGCTGTGACGTTTGGATGTGCGCACCGGCGGCAAAGAAAACGGCCGCCTGTCTGCCGTTCGGCGGACGCGGGATGATGAGCGCTCAGTTACTCTCCGTGACGCCTGACGCCAGGGTGTTCGGAGGTGACAATGCCGGTGACCAGCGCCGATATCGCGACGTTCCTGCGCACCAACCCGAACATCAGCAAACTGAATTTCTGCCTGGTGTCCACGCTGCGCGTCTATCCGACGGCCTACAGCAAGGACGTAGCCGACCGTATCGATAGCGGTGCGATCAAGCTGCTGGTCGGCAAGGGGATATCGGCCGGGGCCGGTGCGACCTACGACATGGTCTACGACACGCTGGCGGTATCCGCCACGTTCAGCGTCGCAAGCCCGAGCGATCAGGCTTTCCTCGTTCATGAATGCACGCACGCCCACATCGACATTCAGAATATCGGCAGCCACTCCGCCTTCGACAACGAGGCGACCGGGTATCTGGCGGAGGCGCTGTTCCTTGAAGCCAGTGGCCAGCCGCCCCTCAGCACGCACAAAGTGCGTACGACCGCCCATGCGATCGCCAAGAGCATGCTGGCAACGAGCGCCTATATCGTCGCGCCCGCCGATGCCAGCCTTCTGGTCGGCGCGGTGAAGGCGGAGCCGCTCTATGCCGGCCGCAAGCCGTACGACTCCAACGGCTTCAAACGCGGCGTCGTCCAGAATCTGTTGCGATAGCGTCCTGCACTTGGGGGATTCCATGTCCATCAGCTTGAAGCGGCTGACGAAGGTTCGCTGTCGCCTTCTTGACAAGGGGACCGGGCAGCCTTTGGCAGGCGTCGTCGTGAGCTTTTCTGTCGGCGTCGCGGAAAAATCAATCCCCGTCTCGACGCTCAGATCGGATGCCACGGGCTACCTGTCCTTCGACCTTAAATCCCTGGTCGACTCGGGTTTGGACAGCGTGCCTGGCATGTATGTCTCTGCCCCGCAAATAGGTCTGAAAGACTTCGATTTCCTGGGAGAGAGCGCAGGCCCTGCGGGCGACATTTCTTCGAGCCTGTCAGCATCAGCACTCCAACCGCGCACACAACTCTGTATCGAGTTTCCGATATTCGTCGAGCGACCGAAGCTGGACGAAGAGAACGGCGAAACGGTTTGCCGATCAGTCAATCTGCCGTCCATTCAAAGGCCTGATCCGTGCGACTACGCACTCTCTCCCCACTCGTTTGTGTCACCCGTCAAGATCAACCTCGGCGGCGATTGTTGCGAGGCTCTCACGCCATCGACATTGCCGGTCCATGAGAACGTTTTCTACCGGGTCATCGTTCACAAGAAGAGGGGTGGTGACCCCGATACGATCGACACGTCAATCGAGAGATCGGTCGAGATCACCGACAACCCTCGGCAAGCGTCACCGAAAATCAGGTTTGCCGACGTGCTGGATTACCGGCAGCGCTGGTACGCCCTTGGGCACTCGCTGGGGGAGATCAAGTACAGCCTGCCATTGGCGCCGGGCGAAAGTACGCAACTGGCCGTCATCGAATGGTCGCGTACCGATACGGCCAGTCGCTTCGACAGCGTGACGGCAAAGGAGGACCTCTCGCATTGGCAGACACGTGATCGGACGATCGAGGAAACGATCGATGCCGGCCTCAAGGAAAGCCAGGGCGGATGGTCGTGGGCGGGCGGGCTTTCGAGCGGAATGGCGTATGACGCCAAGGCTTACGGACAGTACACCGGGAATTGGGCTGCGGGGGGCGGCACCAGCAATTCCTGGGGTGATCGCGATCTGAAAGCGGAGTCTCTGCAAGAGCTGCACGACACGATCACTCAAGCCACGTCCTATACGCGCAGCCTGAACAGCACGGTCATCGTGCAGGCGTCTCAGGCCGAGCTGAACAACGTCCAGACGCGACGCGTGGCCAATCACAATCACTGTCACGCGCTTACCATTCAATATTACGAGGTCCTGCGCCATTTCCGCCTATGCACGGAATTTGTCGGCACGCGCCACGCGGTGCTGATCCCGTTCTCGATATTCTCCATTTCCAGAGGGCTTGCGATTCGTTTCCGAACGATCCTGGAGCCGGCGCTGCTCGACAGGTCCGTTCTTTCATTCTTCGATGCCCTCGTGCGTCTTGACCTCGACCTCTACCCGAGCCGGTCGACCGGCACCGCAACAGGCCCGGCCTATTACACGGGAACGGCATCCGGCCTCGTTGTCGATGCCCAGAAGTTTCCGATGTATCCGCGAGACGGTCAGATGATGGTCGAGAAGGGGAGCACGGTCCACATTACCGCCACGGCGCCAGGGGGAATCAAATTCCCGATCACGGGCCAGCCAACAGCGAAATATGACGTCGACGGTCAGCTTGGCGCGCCGGCACCGGACAATGGCAATTGGCCGATGCCAGGCGCACCGTCATTTTCTCTGCTGGCCAAGATCGGGTCGGATTTCTATCCAGTCGGAAAGGATGCGACGTTTGTCGCCAAGAATCACGGCGTGCTCAGTCTGTGGTTCAACGACGCGACGACAAGCGACAATGAAGGCACGGCCACTGCGGCGGTTACCGTCTCCGCACCCGAGAAATCCACGCCACCGGATCAAGGAAAAGTGCCACCGCAGATCGAGGACCCAAAAGAGGCCGACAAGATCAAAGAGGCGTTCCTGCTGAAGCACCTGAATGCCAACATCGGTTACTATAACCGGGCCGTCTGGATCCTGATGGACCCGGTGGAGCGGCGGCTCTACCTCGAAATGACGCTCGGTGAGAGTGACCTCCTGTCGGCGATTGACGACAAGCCGATCGCAGTCTCCGGCAATCAGGTCGCGTTCATCTACGACGGCCCGCTGCCTTCAGCAGCCGATGATGATGATGTCGAGCTCAAGCCGCGCGAGTCGATCGTGACCCTGCCGACGCGCGGCTTGTTCGCCGAAGCGCAGCTCGGCCACTGCAACAGCTGCGAGAAGCGCGACATCACGCGCATGTGGAACTGGACCGAGATGACGGCCGAAGAGCCGCCGGTGATCGCTGGCATCGAACCGGGGCCACGGGGGCAAACGCCGGCCATCACGCCAACGCCGCTGCCATCGAACGTCATCCAGATCGCGCCCACGCCGGCGGCCCCCGATCCGACCGGCCTTGCCGCCGCGCTCGCGCTGCTGGCAACGCCCAACATCTTCCGCGACATGTCGGGCCTCGACGACGCGTCGATGATCCTCGGCAAACTGGTCGATGGCACGAACACGACTCTCGCCGAGATGGTCAAGGGCGCGGCAGCGGCCAAGCAAAAGGTAGATGCGACCCGAGCGCAGTCGGGAAATTCCGGCAATCAGCCATCGCAGCGGCAAGCGCCCGCGGAACGATACGACAATCTGCAGGTCGCCAAGGAGGTTTGCCGCCGCAGCCGAGCAGCTGGGCCTCACCGAAGAGCAAACGGCGGCTCTATCCGAGGGGATCATCGGTTCGGGAACGGGGACGGGCCTGGGTATTGTTGATGCCTTGCTCCGTGACCTGATCGTGCACGCTCTTCCTGCCCTTTCACCACCGGACTCGCGACGGTGTTGCGCTCTGGGTATCAGTGGTGCGATCGAGCCTGCCGCGGTGACCGGACACGCCTACGGGTCCACGGGCTTGTCGAATGTCGGCTACGTGTACACGGCCAAGGCCGGCATCCTGGACATCGGCCACATCCGCGATCACGTCGATCTGACGAAATACATCTATGAGGCCATCGTCGCCGGTTACACCAAAATTCCGTGCCGCGAAGGCACTGCAACCGTGCCCAAGAAACCAGTGGATCCCATAGCGACGGCCCAAGCCATCGCCTATGTCGACTCGTGGTCTCATGAAATCAGGACGTTCGGAACAGTGTCACAGGATTTCTCGGCTTTCTCGCCGGAGGACCTGACCTCCAATTTCATGGGAACATTGATCGGGTCTCTCGCACTCGTGTCGGGTGGCCCGGGTGCTGGGTTCAATGCCGCCGTTGATGCGGAACTGTCCGGGATGCTGACGGCGCTGGGTGCCAGGTCACGGGCGGACACCGAGGCGGCGATTGCCATCAAGAAGGGGGTGTGGTGGGAACGCCTTCCCCTGCCGTCGCTGATCCGCAGGAACTTCGATGGCAAGCCTTGGCTTGCGGGCATGCCCTACGACAGCCCGCCGCCGCCGGCATTCATCGATCCGGCGACGCTGGCCTCTCGCTATGCCGATTTCGATTACGAATCGCTGCCGCTGGCGGACAGCTCCAAAGCCAAATTGGCCGACTTCGCATCTGTTACGGCACGCTTCCGGGCTCCATTCACGGCGGCTGGAACGGATAGACCGTGAGGATCAGCGCTCGCCGATCAGCGCCATGATCTCGGCCCCCAGCGCCAGGTCGGGCACGTGACCGAAGGCCTGGCGCCGCAGCCGGCCGGCGCGGTCGATCAGCAGCAAGGTCGGCGTGCCGCGCATGGCGTAGGCCTGCATCGTGACCGGCAGCGGGTCATCGCCGTCGTGCGCATCGACACCGACCGGAAATTTCAGCCGGTTCTCGTGGATGAACGCCTTGAGCGACACCGGCCGCATCGCCTCGTGATGCTCGAACACCGTGTGCAGCCCGACGGTGGCGACTGCGGCGGCATCGAACGTCTCGTGCACGCGCCGGGCCTGCGGAATCGACTCCTGCACGCAGCCGGGGCACAGCATCTGGAAGGCAAAGGCGACCACGACCTTGCCGCGTAATGCCGCCAGCGTCAGCGGCGTATCGCTGTTGAACCATTCGCTGGTGCGCCATTCCGGCGCCAGCTGTCCGGTCGTTGTCGTCATCGTCGCTCCCTTGCCGACAGTGTGCCCACTGGCGCGCTCCCAGCCTAGAGATCCGTTTCAGCCTGGCGTCGGTAGCGTTCGATCAGCCGCGTGAGGAGGGTGGCGATCAGCGTCGAGGCGCCGAACAGGTAGATGCCGATCTCCGGCCGCAGCCGCACCAGGAAGCCGCCCTGCATCGAGGCGACCACGATCGCCACCACCAGCACATCGAGCATCGACCATTTGCCGGCGCCGGCGGCGAGCGCCTGCAGGGCGCCACGTCGGGCGTGCGGTGCAAACCACAGCCACGCCGCCAGGACCAGCTTGGCGATGGGGAACGCCACCGAGAACAGCGCGATCACGATCGCCAGCGGCCACGAACCGCCCTGCCACAGATCGCCGATGCCCGACAGCACCGACAGCGTCTCGTCGACCAGCCGAAAGCGTGTCACGCGCACCGCCGGCAGTGCCAGGCCGGCCGCCAGCGTGCCAGCAGCGATCGCCCACACGATGGCGAGCCCGATGGTGTGGCGCGGAAAGCGGTCGGCCAGCGCGGTCATGGCCTGACTCTACTTGGTTTTTGAGGCACAAGAAAAAGCCCCGTGCGGTGGCCGCACGGGGCTGGTTCATCGGTCTGCGCACAGCGCTCAGTGCAGGCGCTTGGGCAGCTCGGCGATGGCCTGGTCGATCAGCTCGCCGCCCTGGCCGGCCGCCAGCCGCTCCTGCATCAAGGCGCGCGTGGCATTGATGGCGGCGCTGACGGCGGCGTTGCGCACGTCGGCGGTGGCCTGGGCCTCGGCGTGGGCGATGCGGTCCAGCGCCTGGCGCTCGCGCTGCTTGATCGACGCCTCGAGATCGGCCTCGGCCTTGATCTTCATGCGCTCGACCTCGGCCTTGGCCTGGGCGATGATGCCGTCGGCTTCCTTGTAGGCCTCGGACTGCTTGCGCTGGTAGTCGGCCAGCAGGTCCTGGGCGTCGCGGCGCAGGGTCTCGGCCTCGTCGATCTGCTTGCGGATGCGATCGGCGCGCGCGTCCAGCATGTCGGTGAGCGTCTTGCGCACCTTCCAGACCATCAGCGCGACGAAGATGACGAAGGCGACCGCGACCCAGAACTCGGGCGACTGCAGCAGCGGCTCGTGGTGGCCGCCCTTGGGGTCGGCGGCGTAGGCGGAGCCGAACATCAGGCGCCTCCCTTCAGCGCCGCGTCGACCGCAGCCGTGAGCTTGCCCTGGTCGGCCTGGGCGCCGGTCAGTTTGGCGAACGCCGACTGCGCCACATCTGCGGCCATCGTCTTGACGTTGGCCATGGCTGCGGCGCGCGCCTCGGCGATGCGGCGCTCGGCGGCGACCAGCTCGGCGTTGATGCGGTCGCTGACCTCCTGCTGGCGGCGCGCGGCTTCGGCGTTGGCCGCATCCGTCGTCTCCCGCGCCAGGGCCTGGGCCTGGCTGCGCGCGTCGGCCAGCGCCTTTTCATAGGCGGCGATCACCGACTTGGTCTCTTCCTTCAGCTTCTGCGCCGTCTCCAGGTCGCCCTGGATCTTGTCCTCGCGCTGCTTGAGCACGCCGGCGACCTGCGGCATCGCCAGCCGCCACATGATCAGGTAGAGGACGACGAAGCTGATCACCAGCCAGAAGAGCTGTGTGCCGAAAAAGGCTGGATCGAGTTGCGGCATGGACCGTTCCCGCGAAACCGCGCGGCGCCGGCGGCCTTACGACCGTCGGCGGCCAGCGGTGTGCGTGATCAGGTGAACAGGATCAGGAACGAGATCAGCAGCGCGAACAGCGCCACCGACTCGGTGAGCGCGAAGCCCAGCATGCCGATGCCGAACACCTGGCCGCGGGCGGCCGGGTTGCGGCCGATGGTGCCAACCAGGGACGAGAAGATGTTGCCGATGCCGGCGCCGACGCCCGCGAGAGCGATCACCGCAAGACCGGCACCGATCATCTTTGCACTGGCGAGATCCATGATAGCTTGTCCTTTCCGTTATCCGATTGTCCGTTTATGCGCGAGGCCGACCACCCTGGCGTCGCGCGGTACACGCGTGATCAGTGGTCCATGTGAAGCGCATCGTTGAGGTAGATGCAGGTCAAGATCGCGAACACGTAGGCCTGCAGGAAGGCGACCAGCACCTCGAAGCCGGTCAGCGCCACGTTGACGGCCAGCGGCAGCCAGCCGCCCAGCACGCCCAGCGCCACCACGAAGCCCGAGAACACCTTCAGCATGGTGTGGCCGGCCATCATGTTGGCGAACAGACGGATCGCCAGGCTCACCGGCCGGGTCAGGTAGGACAGGATCTCGATCGGGATGATCAGGATCAGCATCGCCGCCGGCACGCCCTTGGGCACGAAGAACGACAGGAAGTGCACGCCGTGCTTGATGAAGCCGATCACCGTCACGCCGATGAACACCACGATCGCCATGCCGAAGGTGACGACGATGTGGCTGGTGAAGGTGAAGGCATACGGGATCAGGCCCAGCAGGTTGCCGGCCAGGATGAACATGAAGAGCGTGAAGATGAACGGGAAGAACACCCGTCCGGCGTTGCCGGCCTGCTCTTGCAGCAGGTTGGCGACGAATTCGTAGGACATCTCCGCCATGGATTGCCACCGGCCGGGCACCAGCGCCCGCTGGCGCGTGCCCAGCACCAGGAACAGCGTCACGACCACGACGGCGATCGTCATCCACAGTGCGGAATTGGTGTAGGAGATGTCGACGCTGCCGAGCTTGATCGGGATCAGCCGTTCGATCTTGAACTGCTCGATAGGACTCGCCACGCCATCCCCCAACTTGCTCGGCCGTGCGAACGGTCAGGAACCGTCGCTGCCGTCGCGCCGCCCCAGATAGGACGTGGCGCGATAGACGTTCAACATGCCGGCGGCGCTGCCCAGGAAGAAGAACACCACCATCAGCCACGGCTTGGTGCCGAGCCAGAGGTCCAGCCCGTAGCCGATGCCGACGCCCACAGCAACGGCCGCCACCAGCTCGGTACCGATACGCATGGCCAAGCCGAAGCCGGTCATGGGCGGCTTGCCGCCCGGGACCGTATTGCCATCGCCGGACTGTTGCTTGTGGGCGGCTCGCGCCGCGGTCACCCGCGCGTCGAGATCCTCAAGCGACGTCGGCTTGTGCTCATCGGCCATGTTCAGGAGGCTTCCGAACGACAACGCCAAGCTTCACGACAGCCAGACACGGCAGCGCCGGGCCGGAGCAAAGCCGCGCGGAACCTAGGGAAAGCCCCGGGGGGTGTCAAGCTTCATTGCGGCATGGTTAAGGCGTTGAAAATGCCGCAGGATCAGCCAATTTGCGGCGTCGATCGCCGGTGAACCCAGCGGAATGGAAGCAGGGGCGCCGGACAGAGCGCGAACGCGGCCGGTGGCCGCCGGCAGGAGCGCCATGCCGGCGCAGAAGCAGGCTAGGCAGATGCCGTCGCCCTGTCCGCCAGCGGCGCCAGGCGGGCTTCCGCCGCCAGGACGTGGCGCGCGACCAGGGCGGCCACCTCGCGCGCGTGGGTGGCGATCATGAAGTGCGCGGCGCCCGCGATGGTCACCAGCGCCGCGCCGTCGATGCATTCGGCGATCAGGCCGTTGGCGCGCTGAACGGCCGGCGGACTGGCGCCGCCGCGCGCCACCAGAACCGGCATGTCGATCGCGCCCAGCATGGTCGGCGACAACGGGAAACCATAGGCGCTCGCCCAATCGAGAATGTTGACCGGCGTCGTCTCGGCCGCATAGTCGCGGGCGCGCGATGGCCAGGCGGCGAAGGTCCGCGCGGCACCGCCGTAGAAGTCGATCATGGTCGCGATCGCGTGCGCATTGCCGCTCTCGAAATCGGCGAAATACGCCGCCGTCATCTGGCGGAAGGCCTGATAGTGCTGGTGCTCGCCGCAGGCCTGCAGCAGCGCCACCGCCGGCGCCTCGGCGACGGTCAGGCTCGCCAGCGCCACCCGATCGCCGATCGCCGCCGCGAGCGACACCAGGCCGCCGAACGAATGGCCGACCAGATGCACGCGATCGCCGGCGCGGCGTACCACCGCCTCGACCACGTCGGTCTCGTGCTCAATGGACGGATCGTGCGCGGTCCGGCGCTCGGCCGTGCTGCCATAGCCCAGAAGGCTGGTCGCCACGCAGCGAAATCGGCCGCCCAAAGCACCCATGACGGGCGCCACGCGGCGCCGGTGCTGCACGACCCGGGCACGAACACGATCGTCGGGCCGGCGCCGAACGCGTCATAGTCGATGTGTCCGCCTGCATCCTCGATCATGTGGTCCCCCAACGTCAGAGAAGCTCGGCGAGCATGCGCGCGGCGCGGGCGGCGCCGCCGGCGTCGACGGCCCTGAACGTCATCGGTGCGTGCAGCGCGGCGAGCATGGCGTCGGCGATCATGTCGGGCGTGCTCGTCGCAAACGCCATGCGCCGTCCGGCCCGGTGGCGGTCGAGGCGATGGGCGACGTGGAAGTGCTGCTCGAAGTGGTTGCCGAGCGGGAAATAGAGAAACGGCGTTCGTGCCGCCGTGAGCTCCATGCAGGTCGTCAGGCCGCCTTGCACGACCGCCAGGTCGCAGGCGGCGAGATGGCGGTCGAGATCGGGCACGAAAGCGCGCACGTCGACATCGGCCGGCGCCGCCAGCGCGCGCGGATCGATGCGCGGGCCGGCGACCAGGATCATGCGCATCTCGGGCATTTGCTTTTTGACGATCGGCCAGCTCTGCAGGATGCGCTTGATCAGCGGCACGCCGACACCCGAACCGCCGACCGTCACGATGCACACGCGCTCGTCCGGTCGGTAGCCCAGCGCGCGTCGCAGCTCGGCGCGGCTGCCGAAGGTCTGCGGATGCGCGCCGAGGATGTAGCCCGCGAAATCGAAGTGCCTGGGCACCCAGTCGCGCATCGCCGGCAGATCCTGGCCGAACGACTGCGGGATGATGTCATCAGGTTCGCCGACGAAGATGGCGCGATCGCGCACGCCGGGATGGCGTTCGATATGCTCGATCATCTCGGCGTTGTAGTCGGTGGTGAGCGTCGCCTCGCGGTCGCCGCCTGACGGCATCGGCAGGTAGCCGACGAAGTCGGTGAACCACGCGAGCGGCGCGCGTTTTAGCTCCGGATGCTCATGCCAGTAGTGATCGACGTCCCAGGCTTCGTCGGCGATCACGAGGTCGTAGTCCGTCGTCTCGACCGCGTCCTGGAAGGTCATGAAATTGGCGATCAGCACCTCGTCCATGCGGCGCAGCGCCTGGAAGCAGTGCAGGTCGTGCTCGCCCGACTCCAGCTCGAAATGATGAGATTCGCTGGCCAGGCGTTGGCTCAACGGATGGATGCGTTCGCCGCTGCCCTCGAGCATCCGCGTGACGGGATCCTGTGCCAGCCAGTCGACCTCGAGGCCGGGGCGCAGCTGGCGCAATTCGCGCGCAATGGCAAGGTCGCGCCGTCCGTGGCCCAGGCCGATGGGAGAGGAAAGATAGAGCACCTTCTTGCCCGGCCGGCGCGCGCGGCGTTTCGGCGCCGGCCTGCCCAGCTTGCGGTCCAGGAAGTCGGCGATCAGCGCATTGCATTTCGCCGGAAAGCGGCCTGCCGGATTGTGACCGCCGCCGTCGATCGTCACCAGCTCGGCCCCGGTCGCCGCGGCGACGGCCTGTGCCCGCCCATGCGGCTGGATGCGGTCATCGGCGCCGTGGATGATCAGCAGGGGACAGCGGATCTTGCGATACATCGCCTCGCTGACATCGTGGGTCGACGCAATGGTCCGCGCTTCCACGGTCTTGGCCAGCACGGCGCCTGTCGTGTCGGCGGCCCAGGCGAGGCCATCCTCGATCTGCTTGGTCGAATGCGGTTCGCTGAAGATGTTGCGGACGAAGTGATCGGCGAAGTCCGGATAGTGCGTCATCCAGTACGCGCGATTGTATTTGTCCCAGCCTTCGAACCGCTCATGCTGCGCCAGGAAATGCTGCGGCGCCGCGTAGGGATAGGCCGGCCCGATGCTGGCTGACGTCCCGATCAGGACCGCCGCCTTCACGCGCTCGGGATGATAGGCCGCCACCATGGCGGCGAGCGTGCCGGCGAAGGACAGGCCGACGATCACGGTTTCGCCCGCGTCCGTGGCATCCATGACGGCCAGCGCATCGGCGAAATAATTGTCGAGCGAGTAGGCGGCCACATCATCGGGCCGATCGGACTTGCCGTTGCCGCGCCCGTCATAGGTGATGCAGCGGAAGCGCGCGCTGAAACAGGGGAGTTGTGCCTTGTAGACGCGCGAATGAACGATGCTCCAGGGCGGCGGGAAGACGATGGTTTCCGGGCCCTCGCCGTAGGTCTCCCAGTAGAGCTTCACGCCGTCGCGGTCGATGAAGCCATCCTGGCTCGGAAGCTTGGCGCGCATGGTGTCACCTGCTCGACGCGGCGTCTTCCGCCTGGCGCAAGAGATCGCCGATGCGCCGCAACGCCCGGCGCACCGGCACGCTTTTGCTTTCCAGGCCGAGCAGCTGCAGGCTCTCGGCCCCGATGAACGCATTGGAGATCAGCGTCGCGACTTCCTCCGGCGTGAACGGGCCCAGGCCGCCATGCGCGCGTTCGGCCTTGCGCGCCGCGGCGATGATCAGGTCGACCCAGCCCTTGATGGCGGTGCGGACGACCTTGGCGATCGCCGGATCGGCCCAGCTCGCCGCGATCAGCTCCTGCAGGACGCGGACATAGCCCGACGCGATGTCGTCATCGAGATAGTCGCAGGCCCGGTCCAGCTGTTGCGAGAACGTGAGCCGCACATCGCCGAACATGGCGCTCTGGCGATCGAGCAACTGCGCATTGAGGTACTCGAAGAGCGCCAGCATCATCCCTTGCTTGGAGCCGAAGTGATAGTGGATCTGGCTCAGCGGTACGCCGGCCTCCGCCGCGACGTCGCGGGTCGCCAGTCCGGCGTAGCCGGTGCGGCGCAGCACCGCCTTGGCAGCTTCGAGCAGCGTTACGCTGGTTTCCGGCTTCTTCGCCAATGCCCGTGTCATCTTGCCTCGTCATCGTCCTGCGACCCGTCGCGGGGAAGGGTCGCAGGAATGCCGGTTGATGGCTACGGGCGCTGGGCGCCCGTGGGTGCCCTTTGCGTGCCCGTGTCGTCTGCGGCCTTGCGACCGGGCAGCGGAATGAGCATCCCGACCTGTTCGCGGTAACGCCGATATTGATCGCCGAACAGCGCAACCAGATCGCGCTCCTCCAGGTAGATGCCGATCAGGATGTAGCCTGATGTCGCCACCGCGAAGAGCAGATGGCCCATCGTCATTGACGGCGTCGCCCAGAAGGCGAGAAGGAAGCCGAGATAGATCGGATGGCGCACCCGCTTGTAGAGGAACGGCGTCTTGAAGGTGGGCGGCGGCAGCGCCCGGCCGCGCAGCCGGGCATAGACCTGGCGCAGGCCGAACAACTCGAAATGATTGATCAGGAACGTGCTGAGCAGCACCAGCGCCCAGCCGAGCCAGAAGATCGCCTGCAGGGCGATGGCGCCGGTGGGATGCGTGACCGACCACACGGGCTGCGGCATCGGCCGCCACTGCCAGTACAGCAGAAGCAGCGCCAGGCTGGCCAGCAGCACGTAGGTCGTGCGCTCGACCGCGTGCGGCACGATGCGGGTCCACCAGCGCTTGAACCCTGGTCGGGCCATGACGCTGTGCTGAATGGCGAAGATGCCCAGAAGCAGGGTATCGACAACGATCGCCAGGCCGAGCGGGCCAGGCTCGCCGCTGTCGATCATCTTGGGCACCGGCAGATTGCCGACGAAGGCGATCGCGTACAGGAATGTCCCGAAGAAGATCAGATAGACCACGACGCCGTATAGCACCGAAGCGAAGCCTGCCATGGCGATGCCTCCCTTTTTGGTCTGTTCGGTCGACCGACCGATATAGAAAATATAAGTCGGTCGGCCGACCGAGTCAAGGAAGAGACCTGAGGCACGCGGGTTCGCGCTCTCGGTAGGAGATCGAGTTACGAACGGGTCGGCGGAGGACAAACCAATGCGACGACGCGGTGTGCGGTTGCCTGGGGTTTGACCGGCATCCGCACCGGGCTAAGCTACCGACGATTTTTGTGGAGAACGCCTTTATGGCTGCGCTGTCGCCATCCTCGCATCCTCTTCCGCAAGACGGCTTCGTCGTCTTTGCCAAGGAGGATTGCCCGACCTGCCAGCTCGTGGCGCCGGTGCTGCGCACGCTGGTGCGCGCCGATCGCAGGCTGGTCGTCTATTCGCAGGACGATCCCACCTTCCCAGCCGATCTCGAGGTGATCGACGACACGTCGCTGGAGCAATCGTTCCGCCTCGATGTGGAGACCGTGCCGACCCTGATCAGGCTGCGCGACGGCCGCGAGGTCGCGCGCACGGTGGGCTGGGATCGCGTCGAGTGGGAACGGATCACGGGGCTGCAGGCACTGGGCGACGGCCTGCCCGGATTCCGGCCTGGCTGCGGATCGAAGAGTCGCGATCCCGGCGTCTACGAGAATCTCGTGGCGCGCTTCGGCAACCCCGGCCTGGGCGCGCGCAAGATCACGCTGGGCGAGTGGGATGACGAGGCCGAGGCCTGCTTCGATCGCGGCTGGACCGACGGCCTGCCGGTAGTGGCGCCGACCGACGCGCGCATCCTGCGCATGCTGGCTGGCACCAGCCGCAAGCCTGACGATGTCGTCGGTCTCATACCGCCCAACCTGGCGCCGTGCACGGTCGAGAAGGTGGCGATCAACGCCGTGATGGCGGGCTGCAAGCCGGAATACATGCCCGTGGTGCTGGCGGTGGTCGAAGCCGCACTCGATCCGGTCTTC
>Ga0187894_10001971_pt1 | contig 25330 bp, 20 predicted proteins | sample GBC1701081metaG_FD_136650 | JGI IMG/M metagenome (GOLD analysis project Ga0187894, IMG submission 136650) | White microbial mat communities from a lava cave in the Kipuka Kanohina Cave System on the Island of Hawaii, USA - GBC170108-1 metaG ... | reverse complement strand
TTAGTGAAACATGGGACTAATTTTCTCTGAGACGATGAAAATAACGATTTTGTATATCGGCATGGCTCTCGAAATGCTATTGACCCCGATAGGTGCGAGAGGTGGTGATAGTGTCTCGGTTGCTACCGTTCTCGCCCAGCCAGAGTCCTTTCATGCCCGCGCCGTTCTATTTTCAGGGACGGTACGGGACCTGACCATTTTCCCGAAAACCGATGAGGATCTCCCGCTGAATCCGGACGGTAGGGGACATCTAGGCTTACCAAATCGATGTTATTTTGTTCGACCCGCGTACAAGTTCGCCCTCGATGATGGGACCGGCACCATCATAATCTCTGTCCGGCAAGGGGGCTCCTGCGTTCCTGGAGAGCCGATCCTAATGCCTCCTCCCATCATGGACGGTGATACTGTGCAGGTCGATACGGTGTTGCAGGTCAATTCGGCCTCAGAACTTTCCCTTAAGCGCACCATTGAGGCGCTCGCCACACGTATTGTCAAAATCTCTCAATGAGGGCACTGTGCGGTCAGGCTCGATAAACCGTTCGTTTGGTAAGCATGCCACCTCGTGAACAGTAGAAAGAGAATGCTTCCTATTGCCCCCACATTTGCGAAAGATTCGGTCAAATGATATCAGCCAATATTTTGCATAGATTGGGCTGCTTTATTCAGGTCTGGTTCCTTCTGTCAGCTGCCATGGTGTCGGCAGAAGTGGTTCAGATCGGGAATATCATGACGAGACCAGAGGTGTATCATTTAAGGGACGTACAATTACAAGGGGTTGCCACTCATGTTCAAGCGCTTCCACCAACCTTTATGAGTAAGTTTGGGACTATGTGTTATGGGGCGTACACGTTCCTGCTCGGCGATGAAACTGGGAGTATTGTTGTGGAGGTGCCTAGCATGTGCGGACGTTCGCAGGAGGCTGTCACGATTATCGCTGAAAATCAAAATGTTTCGGTCGCGGTCCGTATCGGAGCGCCGGGGTATTACACGGGTTCAGGTATCGTTCCGCCAGGCGAAGTCAAATCTACCACTCGTGCCATAGCCTTGCGTGAACCGATTGTGCAAGATAGATGAGACAACGTTGTATGCGATCGCTTTTGTGAGAAGAAACGGAGCAGTTAGGGAGCGGCGAGCAAGATGGCCTTGCTTACGATGGTGACCGTGTTGATTCGATGAGATCGAGTGCTTCATACAAATCGGCATGCCGAAACTGATAATTCAGCTCAGAACGAAGCTTGGCGTTGCTGATTCGCTTTCCCGATGAGGGGGCTTCTTTTGCTGCTGCTGGCGTCACACCCCATCGTTTCTGTGCAGTGGCGCAGATCTCACTCCAAATGTAAGTGTGGCCATCGCTGACATTGTAGGCCTCGCCGGGCTTCCCTTTCTCGATCGCTGCCAGACAAATCGCCGCCAAGTCTTCCACGTGAATCAGGTTCACATACTTGCGTGATGGGCCGATGCGGCCTTGCCTGATCCAATCCAGAGGGTTCCGCCCAGGGCCATAGATGCCTGCCACACGGAGGACGATCGCGCCACAGTTAGTGCGCAAGAATTCTTCCCCCTGCACACGCGATTTGGATAAGTCGATCGGAGCGGATTCGTCAATCCAGGGCGGAGGATATTCGGCGGAATGATCGGAGACCTCGTAGGCGGACGTGCTTCCTAAGACGACCATGCGTCGAGCCCGCGCATCGAGCGTGCGTGCGAAGGCGTGCACTTGCTCAAGCGGCGTCGCGGGAAAGCACCAGATGAGATCGGCCTGTGCGGGAATGTTCAGCCAGGTCGAGGGCTGTTCCAAATCGAATCGCAGGCGCTGTTCCGAGGGAATGCCTGCAAGATTGGTCAGGGGAGTCCTGCTGGTGGCATAGACAGTCCGCCCATGCGAGGTTATCAGTCTGTGCAACAGACGTCCTGTGTAGCCAGATCCCAGCACAACCAGCGTTGATGTCGCCTGTCGCGTCACTCAATACCCCCCATCTGTAAGGCTGGGCCATCTTTTCACAGTCGCGTATAATGACACAACTGTTGCCTCTGTAAGGAATTCGAATTAGAATGTCCCATATGAAATCCATTGCGTCTGTGTTGTCGATCATTGCCCTTGGGCTTGGACTCTCAGGCTGTCCAAGCAGTGGGGGTGGTGGCGGGGGAACTGAAACCGCCAGTGGATCGTTCACACGAATCGCGTTAGTTCCGAATCGGGCGGACGATACCGTGTCCGTCTTTTTGGTCGATGATGCGAACGGTCGGCTCAGGCCCCGCGGGTATGTCGTTTCCGGCGATGAGCCCCGTGCCGTTGCGGTCCATCCGTCCGGGAGATTTTTTTATACGGTCAACGGATTATCCAATAATGTTTCGGCGTTTGCCATTTCGTCGACGGGACTGGCTACCGCCTTGACGGGTTCCCCTTTTCCCCTCAGTCCCGCAACCGGTCCGACCGCAGTGGCCGTTTCACCTGACGGCCAATTTCTCTTCGTCGCAAATCAAACATCAAGTAACGTTTCGGTACTCTCCATTAATCAGACGACTGGCGCGTTGGGAGAAACTCTCAATTCTCTGGTCCCACTGGGGCCGGCAGCGGGCCCCACTGCTATAGCTGTTCATCCCTCCGGCAACCTGCTCTTTGTGACCAATAACAATAATAACCCTACTACTCTAGGGACGTTGTCCGTCTTTATTATTCAATCGACGGGATCGCTGACCAATGTTCTTGGAACTCCTTTCCCCCTTGTACTCAATCCACAAGCCCTCGCTCTGAATGCAACCGGGACCGTTGTGTATGTAGCAAACAAGGGAGCCAACAGCATCTCGGCTCTTTTCATTGATCAAAACACCGGTGTTCTGACGCCGATCGTCAATCAGCCGTTTTCTACCGGTCCCGGCACGGCACCTTCCAGTGTCGCGGTTAGCCCTGGAGGACAGTTCCTCTATGTCACCAATTCTTCCGGCGCAGGAACCATCGATTGGTTAACGATCGACCCAGTGACCGGTGAGTTAAGCGCAGGTGGCACGGCTGCGACAGTGACCAATCCTCAATTTATCAGGATCGATCCCGCCGGTAGATTGTTATATTCGACAAACAGCACGTTGGACCTTGTGTCTATTTTCTCCATCGATCCCGTGGCAGGCACACTCACGCCGACTGGAACGAGAGCCACGAAGGATGGCCCTGCTGCAGTGGCATTCGTCAGCGGAACGACCGCTGTCACACCCACGCCCACCTTTGCGTATGTCGCGAATGCCGGCGACGATACTGTCTCTGGCTTTGCGATTACTCCAACTACCGGCTTGTTGACTCCCATCGGCGGCTCGCCCTTTCCTGTCCCACCCGGCGCTGCTCCGGTTTCATTGTCTGCCGATCCTCTTGCCAAGTTTCTCTATGCCGGGAACAGCGGAACGGACAACCTGTCGGCGTTCACGCTCAATAGCACAACGGGGAACCTGACCGGAATTACCGGTGCGACTTTACCCGTGAACGCGAATCCACAATCCGTGGCGACCGATCCATCAGGGCGGCATCTGTATGTTGCGAACCAGGGCAGCAACACTGTGGCGGCCTTCTCTATCGCCTCCGGGACCGGGATCCTCAACGCCATAGCGTCTATTTTCACTGGGGCGAATACCGGGCCGCGTGCAGTAACGGTCGAACCCTCGGGGCGCTTTGCCTATGTCGTGAACGCCACGTCGAGTCAAGTGAGCAAGTTTACTATCACCCAGGCGACCGGTGCGCTAGGCTCTCGAGTAGATCTCCCGCTGGCGGCCACAGCGGCGCCGCAGGCGGTCGTGGCCGATCCGACTGGTCGGTTTCTCTATGTGGCGAATAACGGAACTGATACGGTATCCGCCTACCTCATCGCTTCAGCTGATGGCTCGTTAACAGCGATCGGCTCGCCCGTTCTTGTCACACCCGGTACTGGTCCGGTGTCGTTGTCTGTCGATCCTCTTGGCAAGTTCCTATACGTCGCTAATGCAACCTCTGCCGATGTGTCTGCTTTCACCATTGGTCAAGCGACCGGCGCTCTTTCGGCGATCGGTCCGCCGGTTTCCGCTGCCTCCCCTCAATCGATCGCCGTGGATCTCTCCGGGCAGTTTGTCTACGTTGCGAACGGTACCCCGAGTAACAATGTGTCGGCTTTTGTCATTCAAGCGAATGGCGGGTTAATCAATACCAGTACAGTGACAGGATCTCCCTTCGCTGCAGGCGCCAATCCCTCCGCGATCACCACAATCGGGCGGTTCTGATCAACTGCTAGCCTTGCCCTGCCTGTGGTAACATGCGGGGCGTTATGCCCCTCTCTATTTTTCATCAGGTCATTGCCGAGTGGTTCACGTCGTCAGTCGGCACACCTACCGATGTTCAGGTTCAGGCTTGGCCGGCTATTCAGTCGGGGGCTGATGCTCTGATTGCCGCGCCGACCGGTTCCGGTAAGACATTTGCCGCCTTTCTCTCCTGCATCGATCGTCTATTCCAACAAGCTCTTGCGCGTGAACTCGATGATCACACACAAGTGCTCTATGTCTCTCCACTGAAAGCGCTCAGTAACGATATCCAGAAGAATCTCCAGCAGCCATTGGCTGAAATCGGCACTGCCGCGATGTCCGCCGGACTCTTGATGCCGGAACTTCGTGTATTGGTCCGCACCGGCGACACGCCGATGGCGGAGCGCCAGCAGATGCTCAAGCGACCGCCTCATATTCTCGTCACGACACCGGAGTCGCTCTACATCCTCCTGACGGCAGAGAAGAGCCGCCGACTTTTGCAGACGGTTCGGACCGTCATCGTCGATGAAATCCATGCCGTTGCGCCGAATAAGCGCGGTGCTCACCTGGCTCTGTCGCTGGAGCGATTGGAAGCACTGACGCTCACAAAACCTCAACGCATCGGCCTCTCTGCGACACAGAGGCCGATCGAAGCTGTAGCGCGGTTTCTGGTCGGGGATCGTCCGATGCCGACCATCATCGACATAGGCCACAAGCGCGAGATGGATCTGGCTGTGGAAGTGCCGAAGGATGAACTGAGTGCTGTGGCCACGAACGCGATCTGGTCCGATGTGTACGATCGATTGGCTGAACTGGTCCGGCAGCATCGCTCGACGCTGGTGTTCGTCAATACCAGGCGGCTGGCTGAGCGGGTATCGCATCATTTGGAAGAACGCCTGCGCGACCTGGGCGCCGACGTTGTTGCGGCGCACCATGGCAGCCTCTCGCGCCAGATTCGCTTGTCTGCGGAAGAGCGGCTTAAGAGCGGCAAGACGCGCGTCGTCGTCGCCACAGCCTCGTTGGAACTCGGCATCGATATCGGCGCTGTGGATCTTGTCTGTCAGATCGGTTCGCCCCGTGCGATTGCCACCTGCCTTCAGCGGGTCGGCCGGGCCGGTCACTGGATCAAGGCTATTCCCAAGGGCCGTCTCTTTGCTATGACGAGGGATGACTTGCTCGAATGTGCCGCGCTGGTGCGCGCAATTCGAACAGGAGTGTTGGATCGCATTGCCGTACCACCGGCTCCGCTCGACATTTTGGCACAACAACTGGTGGCTGCAGCGGCGACGCAGAATTGGCAGGAGGACGACCTGTTCAATCTTTGCCGACGGGCTGATCCCTATCGAACCTTGACTCGTTCGGAGTTCGATCAGGTGCTCAGGATGTTGGCGGATGGAATTGCGACCAATCGCGGACGAGGCCTGGCCTATCTGCATCACGATCGAATCAATCACCGTATCAAAGGCCGGCGAGGAGCGCGGCTTGCGGCGATCACGTCCGGAGGGGCCATCCCGGACACGGCGAACTATGCCGTGGTTGTGGAGCCAGATGGGACGGTCGTGGGGTCAGTCGATGAAGACTTCGCAGTGGAGAGTCTGGCCGGCGACATCATGCTGTTGGGCAACACGTCCTGGCGGATCAAAGGTGTGGAGATGGGCAAGGTGCGAGTGGAAGATGCTCATGGCGCGCCGCCCAACATTCCCTTCTGGCGTGGCGAGGCCCCCTCTCGTACGGCAGAGCTTTCGGCTGAGGTCGCCCGCCTTCGGAGCGATCTTGATGATCTGCTGTCCCCCGGTGATGCACTCAGCACCCAGCGCTCAGTACTTCGCTGGCTCCAACAAGAATGTGCTCTGGATCAGCGAGGCGCGCAACAGGCCATTGAGTATGTGCTGGCAGGCAAGGCGGTGCTCGGAACCGTGCCGACACAGCAGACGATCGTCGCGGAACGGTTTTTCGATGAAAGCGGCGGGATGCAGCTGGTCTTGCACGCGCCATTCGGAGGGCGGATCAATCGGGCCTGGGGCCTCGCCTTGCGGAAGCGGTTCTGCGTAACCTTTGATTTCGAATTGCAGGCTGCGGCGACCGACAACGGGATCGTGATCTCGCTTGGCGAAAAGCACAGCTTCCCGCTCGAGGCGGTGTTCGGGTTCCTGCACAGCCAGACGCTTCGCGAGGTCGTGCTTCCCGCCGTGTTCCAAGCGCCGATGTTTATGACGCGCTGGCGCTGGAATGTCAGCCGTTCGTTGATCTTGCTTCGTTTCTCCCACGGCAAAAAGGTTCCTCCGCAGATTCAACGGATGAAGGCGGAGGATCTTTTGGGCGCCGTCTTTCCTGATGCAATGGCCTGTCAGGACAATATTGTCGGCGAACGAACTCGCCAGATCCCGGATCATCCGCTCGTGAACGAGACCTTGCGGGACTGTTTCACCGAAGCGATGGATCTCGACGGGTTGACCGTGCTCCTCAAGCAGATTGAAGCCGGAGCCATTCGCTGTGTGGCGGTCGATACGCCGATGCCCTCTCCCTTCTCGCACGAGATCTTGAATGCCAACCCCTATGCGTTTCTCGACGATGCGCCCTTGGAAGAGCGGCGGGCGCGGGCGGTGGAAATGCGGCGCACATTGCCGGCTCAGCTGGCCGGCGAGGTCGGTGCATTGGACCAGGCGGCGATTGAGGACGTGCAGCGTGAGTCCTGGCCCGTCGTCCGCGATCCAGATGAATTGCACGACGCGTTGCTCACATTACTCTGGCTGCCTGTGGAGGAGGTACAGGATTGGGCGATTCACTTGCCGCGTCTGATCGAAGAGGGGCGAGCGGTTGAACTTAACGTGAGGGGTGAGGCGCAAGAAGTACGAGGGTGGGTGGCGGCGGAGCATCGGGCGCAGGTTAAAACGATATTTGCGGACGGCGATGATACGACACTTGATGCCATCGTGCTTGGCTGGATGGAAAGCATCGGGCCGATCACGTCGCTAGAGTTAGGTGCTCGACTTCATCTATCTTCCGACTCGATTCATGCCGCACTGCTTCGTCTTGAAGCATCGGGGCAACTGCTCCGTGGACATTTCACATCTCACGGTTCACGTTTCACGAGCAACGGGATCGAGTGGTGTCATCGCCGGCTGTTGGCGCGCATTCATCGTTTGACCATCGGCAAGCTGCGAAAAGAAGTCGAGCCGGTGCCGGCGGCCGAGTTCATGCGATTTCTCTTTCAATGGCAACATGTCTCCCCTTGGTCGCGTCTCCATGGCGAGGCCGGCCTCTTGGACATCGTCGCGCAGTTGGCCGGTTTTGAGGCGGCAGCCTCGGCCTGGGAGCCGCATCTGCTCCGGATGAGATTGGCGAAGTATGAGCCGGAGATGTTAGACCGGCTCTGTTTGAGCGGCGCGGTCAGCTGGGGCAGGCTGTCTTCTCATCCACGGCTTGCGCAGAGAGGCGATCTTGAAAGACGGAGAATCATCCCGACGAGTGTCGCGCCGATTAGTCTTTTCCCACGTGAGGAGAGTGAGTGGTTGAGGGATGTCTTTCACAAGGATGCCGCATCGCATGGGCCTGACCCGTTTGCCCAGTTGAGTTCCGTGGGGCAAGATCTGTGGCGTGCCTTGCATGAACGAGGCGCAAGTTTCTTTGCCGACCTTGTGCGAATGACCAACCATCTGCCGGCCGAAGTGGAAGAAGGACTCTGGGAACTCGTGGCCGCCGGCCTGGTCACGGCTGACGGCTTCGACAATCTCCGTGCGCTCATGGATCCGCGCCGTCGTCGTGCGGAAGGACGTGAGCGGTCTCGCCGACCTCGTCACTCCGTCGGGCGGTGGTCGCTGCTCCGAAATGTCATTGACCACCCGATCTCAGGGCTTAGCGCTCAGCATTCTCACACTGAATCCGTCGCTCGCCAATTGTTGCGTCGCTATGGCGTCGTGTTCCGTGATCTGCTGGCCCGTGAGTCTCTGGCTCAGTCCTGGCGCGATTTGCTGGTGCAGTATCGCCGGATGGAGCTACAGGGCGAGATCCGTGGCGGGAGGTTTGTGGGCGGTTTTACCGGGGAGCAATTCGCACTGCCTGAAGCGGTCGAAGCGTTACGGGCAGCGAGAAAACGGAATGAGTCCGGCGCTGTCTCTCACGAGATTAAGTTATCCGCCAGCGATCCATTGAATCTCGCAGGAGTCATTTTGCCGGGTCCGCGCGTGCCTGCGGTGCCGTCGAACTTCCTAGTGTTTCGTGAAGGAATTATGGTGCGAACAGTTCTAGGCCGGGAGGCTGCTGACAGACCGGACGCGCAGATCAAGTCGAGTGAATATGTTAGGAGCCTGTCCAAATAATGCCATTTTTCTGTGGCAAACGATCTGCAAGCATCTGCTTCGTTCTCGGTTCGAAAAAATCCTCAACGTATTCCAGCGAATACGCCTCCGGTTTTTCAGAGCCTTGCGCCGCTCATCTGCCAGCAGCTCCCTTGCCTCGCAACGAAGGATTACTCGGACAGACTCCTAGGCCGGAATAGCCAGCAAGGGGCAGCGCGCGCCACGGACTACCCGTTCGGTAGTGCTTCCGCGAAGCAGGTCGAATAGGGAGGAATGACCTTCGGTCGTCATCACGATCAGATCTACATCGAAATCCCTTCCTGCCGCCAAAATCCATTCAACGGGATCGCCCTTGGCGACAAGAGTATTCCACGACCAGCCGGGACGATCAGGCTGAGTAAATTTCGGAGTATCCGCCTCCGTCCCAAGGTGTACCAGCTCGAATAAGACATTCTTGCTGTCCAGTGCGCTCGCCAGGTTTGCGGCAAGATCGATGGCCGGTTGAGGGCTCGGCTTATGAGCGAGCGGGATCAGCACTCGAGTCAGGTTTGTGCGGCCCGTTTCCGCTGAGACAAATCCCTCGACGCCGGTCGGAACAAAGAGCGTCCTGGCATGGGTGCCTCGCGCTAAGAGTTCGGCGACGGCATGGTGTGTCAAACGAGCAAGGCCTTCACGTTGGTGGGTAGACAATACGAGCAGCTCTGTGGGGTGCGCGATCAGCTGTTGGAGAATAGCCTCTGTGGTATCGTCTGCGACGGCGCGGACGCGTTTGATCTGAACACCCAATCTTCTGACGTCCTCCTTCGCGCTGCCTTCCGGCAAGACTCCCCAGCGAGCGAGGAGCGGCCGGATGCGAGGGAAATCTTCAAAGTCTTTGCGCTCGATCGTCGGATCGACATGCATCATCGTGAGCTCTCCCTGCACGAGGCAGGTGAGTTTCACAGCATGAGCGAACGCGGCCCGATCCGCGGCGGAGAAGTCAGTGGGGTGAAAAATCCGTCGAAATGGGAGCATCGGTGTCTCGATCTCCGGTCAATTGTCACCTGGCCAGCATCCGCAACTGTTGGAGCCGTGTGTCATGATCGGATATCAGGAACGTTTCGAATGCCCCTTGCGCCTTCGCATGAAAGGCTGCTTGCTGGTCGCCCGGCAGTCCTAAGAGGGTGCCGAGCGATGTGAGATATTCTCCCTGCCCTCGCGCCAGGTCCTGCTCCACATTCATCTGGTTCAAGGCCGTGAAGGCGGTGAGTTTATGCTCGGGATGCAAGAGGCCGTCTTCGGTGAACCAAGTGCGGCCGGAGGTCGTGCCTGTGACGTTGGAGGTGGTATCCGTAGTCTGTTTGACCGTGGACTTGAGTGTGCAGCCTGACGCCAACAAGATCAGCACTGGCAATATGGTCCAAACAGCGGCCGGTTTCATGTTTCTACCTCCTCGGTGTGGAAGGGAGTGTCCCTTTCGAAGTTGATGGACCCACTATAACATAAGCGCACGACAGTTCGGCTTGTTCTGTGGCGATAGTGGTCCGCCGTGCCAAGCCTATGAGTCAGGAGTGGACTCATACCTAAAAAGATTCCAGGACCCATTGCTTGGCGTGTGCTCTCTCCCGTAGATCCAAAGCTTCCCCGAACATGGCGTGGAACCAGCGGCCATGGAAGGACACGTCAGGACCTGGATCCGGTACATTCGCCCGATTGACATTTTTCAGCCTTGAAGTTAGGGTCCGGGTCTCTTGAGGGAATGGTGTTTGCGAGAAGGGGGGATTCATGCAGATTCAGGTCAATACCGACAACAACATCACAGGGCGTGAAGATGTCGTGCGCCTCGTCAATTCCAGTGTAGAGGGGGCTGTAGGCCGTTTTGCCGACCGGATTACCCGCGTGGAGGCTCACCTGAGCGATACAAACAGTCACAAATCGAAGGGGGACGACAAACGGTGTTTGCTCGAAGCTAGACTGGCCGGTCTCCAGCCTTTGGTGGTGAGCCATGAGGCGGCGACCATCGAGATTGCCGTCACGGCAGCCGCAGACAAATTACAACGGGCGATCGAAAACAAAATGGGACGGCTCCAGGATCGATAATGTTATCTAGCCGGAGGTCGCGAAGGCTCTAACCGTGATGAGAATTCAGAACGGTCCAGTTGAGTCGCTCATGTTAGTTTATTTGGTACCTGTGTAGATATCGTCGAGCAGTCTTTGAGTCGGCACGACAATCGTAGTGGAATTTTTGGCCCTACTTTGCGTACTATGGCGCTCGTATACGCAGTAGCCGGGCGTCTTATATTGGAGGATGGACAATGACCACACGTTTTGTCATACCTGTTACCGCTGCTCTAGTTTGCATCATATTTGTCGCAGCATGTGATTCAAAGAAGCCTCCTACTCCGGCATGTGTTGAAGCCGCCCGCCTCTGGGCAGAGGCACTCGACACAGACCAACGCGCTCCTGAGGGTGAGAAAGCATCGGAGATAAAAATTCGAAAAGACTCTCTTGCAGTTTTAGAGGATCGGAAGGTCCAGGCCTGTGGGGAGTAACATGACCGGCCTCATGTGTCGAATCGGCGTAGCAAGAGTGTAAGAAGTCCGGAGATTTTCCGACACAAGGACTGAGCCGTTCGGAGCCGAGAGCGGGACAACCATGCCGGTCAGCCCACGTAAGTTGTGAGCATCAAGCATGGTTTAGCGTATCGACATTGTGAATTCCTAACAGGAGGCAGGTCATGGTCAAGGTCGCGTTGTTCGTTCGCCTGGAAGCGAAGCCGGGAAGAGAGAAAGAGGTCGAGAGTTTTCTCCTGTCCGGTCTTCCAATCGTGCAGGCAGAGCCGGCTACCACCGCGTGGTTTGGAATCCGCTTGGGGCCGTCCACGTTCGGCATCTTCGACGCCTTCCCGGATGAAGCAGGCCGTCAAGCCCATCTGACAGGTCGAGTCGCAGCGGCGCTTATGGCAAAGGCCGGTGAATTGTTCGCTACCCCGCCGTCCATCGAAAAAGTCGATGTTCTCGCGGCCAAACTGCCAGGCTAGTTCACGTTATTTCGACTAGCGGTTGAGGGGAATATCGACAGCGATCTGAGCGGTTGTCGAAGGGTCGAGATTGACGATATAGATGGCGCGTTCCTGTGAGCCGATTCGATCGCTTGCGGTGATAGATTCTTGAAGTTGTTTGGGAGAGAGCCGGTCGTACTGGACATCTTCGCGTTTCATGGTTGGTCCGGGAGGGATTCGGGAGAGCAGAGTCATCAAGGTAATGGGCTCGTTCTCCATCGGTAGAGGAATCCGCTCACGCTGACCAGCGGCCATTTTCAGAGAGATTTGACCGGTTTCTTTCTTGGGCCAGAACAGTTGCGCCGTTGAGGAGCCAACGGTCTTCCAGACTTGCAGATAGGCGTCTTGATTGGTTTCTACTGTGAGAACTTCCGACAGGCTATGTTTCAACGCCGCCGCATCCACTTCCTGTTCCTGTCCATCTGTTCCACGAATCACAAAGCTGTAGCGGAGTCCTAGGGGCTTGAGTTGAGCGGTCGAGTCTCCTGCTTTGCCCAGTTGTGCAAGCCCTTCCCGTGGTCGCTCGAGCCGGTTTGCTAGGGAGGGTGACTCTGCCAGGGGCTTCATGGCCTGCTCTTGTTCTTTGGCCATCGAACGTGCCTCGGCTCGGCCTGGGGCTTCGCCATAGAACAGAGCGCGAGCGCTGACTGCCGGTGTGGGGGTGGCAGCGACGCGTCCACCGGCTGGTACCTGTAATTGTTTGGGTTCCAGCACGGGGGACGGGGATGTGGCGCTTGCTGCGAGTTTCTGTTCTGCCGACGAGGTCATTTCATCCCTGGATTTACTCGGTGCAGCCAAGGGCGCTTCAGCTTGACTGCGGGCTTCGTCTTGCTGGCGTCGCTGTTTCACACTGTCTCCGGCCATATCGGAGGCTCGGTCTTTTTTCGGGAGCCGGATCGCTGGAGCGAGGGTTTCTTTTTCCTTTACCTGAGGCTCAACAGCCTGAGGCGTCGCCGGTTTTGCCTCTTCGGTTGCGACCGATTGTGCCGCCTGTTTCAGGCTGTCCTGATAAATTCTGACGCCCAGCACCACTGCCAGAGCGGCTGCCGACAGGCCGCCGGCGAGGGCGAGGCCTGCAGGACGGCGGAGCCAATCAAGCCATGACAGAGAATCGCCGGCACTTGAGGCGCTTTTCTGATCCAATGAAGCGAGGAGTCTTCGGCGGACCGCTGGATCAGCCAACAATTCTTTCAGGGCCTGTTCGTCGGCCAGCGCATTGAACAGCTGCTGGTCTTGCAGTGCGGCGGTATAAAGCGTCTGCTTCTCCTCAGGCGTCAGGGTATCGGCTGCGAATCCACCCAGCAGTTTTTCAAGATCGTGTTCAGACATTCTTAACCGTCGTTCGTGAAGCGCTCAGAATCTACAACTCAGCACTCAGTACTTAGCACTCAGCACTCAGCACTCTAGCGGTCACTCCCATGATCCGCCCATGAGAGTTAATAGCTGCTTTCGGCAACGTAGGTCCCATGTATAGATGGTGTTGATCGAGTTCTGCCCCATGATCTTTTGAATATCAGGAAAGCTTTTCCCTTCCAACTTCCACTTGAACAGTTCACGGCAGCGTTCGCCGAGTTGACCTATGGCAGCCAGGAACCGGTCTATCCGCTGTTTCTGGTCGAGTTGGATCATAGGATTGTCGCCAGGGTCGGTGAGCGGAAGGTCATCAATCGATTCTTGATTGTACTCGCCTCGGCGGAGAGACTTGCGATGGGCATCCAACATCTTGAACCTCAAGACTTGAAAGGCCAGAGGAACCAGTTCGGTCAGATCCACAACGTTGGGATATTTCTCATGGAGGACCACCAGCACCTCTTGAGTCACATCCTCGGCCTGTGCCCTCGATACTCGTAATGTCGCGAACGCGAGAATCCTTTCCCGGAGACTGGCGAGTATCTGGTCTCGGTCCATGGGTCAACCCCAATGTGGCGACTTGGGTTGCGCAACGATCTCACCAAGCGACCGGAACCCGATTCCTAACCCTCGACACACTTCCACTTGCCGGTCGAATCGATTCTTGGTGCGGATCATCTCGCGAAGAGCTGCCAAGCCGACGCGACCCCAAGCAGCCAGATGGAAGACAGACAAGGGATAGTCGGTGCCGAACAGGAGCCGGTCGTAGAGTTCGGGGTGTCGGCGGAGGTGGAGCAACATCTTGAGGCGGTTAGGCAGCGTCAGGGCGGAAATGTCGGCGTAGAAATGTGGGTAACGTTTTACAAAGTCCTGAAATGTCGGGAGGAATTTCTCGTACAGCATCAAGCCATAGCTGCAGGCATGGGCCGCGATGACCGTGGCGCCTTCGTCCAGTGCCAGCTTCAATCGATCGGGATCACCGACCGATTGGTCTTTGCCGATCAGGCTAAACTCATACCCGACATGGCTGAGAAACGGCAATTTCCGTTCGGCGAGCGCCCGGTAGAACGGTTTGTAGTGCGTATCAGCCGGGTTGAACTGCTGCGCGTTGGGGAGGACCTTCACTAATGCGGCGCCGGCATCGGCGCAACGATGGACTTCTTCGACTGCGTCCTGTCGCTGCGGATTGATTGAGACACCGGCGAGGAATTCATTCGGGTAGCCCCTCGTTGTCTTCAGCACATAGTCGTTGCTGATCAGAAAATCCGTGTGTGCCTGATTGAGTCGGCCGTTCTGGTCGTAGACCCCATCCATGCCGAGCAACACGGCTTGTTGAACATGACGTGATGCACGCAATTCGGTGAGCAGATCGTCGAGGTATTTCCGGTTCGCCTCTCGTGGGTTCGAAGGAGACAATTGGTGTTTCCAAAGAAGGAAGCGAAACAGCGGGCTTCGCAGCATCTTTGGCGAGATGTAACAGCCGTTGTCGCCATCGGGCAGCGCGGCGAGGTGGACGTGACAGTCGATCAGAGTTTTTCCGGTCATTGGTCAATCGACTCCCAGTTCGCAGCACTCACGTCTCAGCACTCAGCACTTCCCCGAAGTCGTTCCATCGCAATCCGCTTGAGGCTGCGCAGATCCATTTTCCCGGTACCCAGCATCGGCAGGGCATCGACTTTGATGAAATTCGCGCGCGATGGAACATAGAGGTTCGGCAGGCCGTTTGCTGTGAGCTTGTTCACGATGTTGGGAATCTTCGACTCATCCAAGGTGTGAAGGACCGCGAGCTGCTCGCCCTTCTTCTCGTCCGGAATGCCTGTGACGGCGAAGACCTGTACGTCGGCTTCTGCGGCTTGCTGCAACGCCTCTTCCACGCGGCCATGTGGGACCATTTCGCCGCCGATCTTGGAGAAGCGCGAGAGCCGATCGGTGATCGTCAAGAACCCGTCTTCATCCAGCATCGCAATGTCGCCCGTAATGTACCAGCCATCGCGCAGAGCGTTGGCCGTCAGATCATCACGGCCCAGGTATCCCTTCATGACATTGGGGCCTCCGACCAGCAATATACCCGGAGTGTCTGGGGGCAATGGGGCAAAGCTGTCGGGATCGACGATTTTCACAGAAACCCCGGGCAGTGGTTGGCCGACGGTTCCCCGCCGTGAGGCTGGTTGGTAGAACCCGGCGGCTCGGAAGTCCGGACAGTTGACGGCGATGACGGGCGCGCATTCGGTGACACCATAGCCCTCGATCGGCTCGATGCCGAACCGATCTTCAAAGACCTGTACGAGCCGGGCCGGGAGTTTCTCAGCGCCGGTCAGGACCACGCGCAGCGAGCTGAATTGCTCCGGGGTACAACGCCGCTGATATAGCTGGAGAAAGGTCGGTGTGGTGACGAGGAACGTGAGGCGGTAGCGGAGCACGAGTTCGCCGATGGCGGCGGCGTCGAGCGGAGAGGGGTGAAAGACGATGCCCAAATTGTTGAACATCACGAGCCAGAAGACGAGATAGCCGAACGAATGGAAGAAGGGAAGTGTCCCGAGCACGCGCTCATCCTGATAGAGATGGAGGACTTGACTGGCTCCCTGCTCATTGGCGTCGATGTTGAAGTGGGTCAGCATCACGCCTTTCGGCTCCCCCGTGCTGCCGCTGCTGAAGATGATGGTGGCCAGATCGTCCATCGTCAGCGGGGTGTGCTGTCCGCAGGCCTTTTCGATCAGTCGCGCAGGAGCGCAGAGGGCGAGAAGACTCGCGATGAGTTTCTGTCCTGTGCCGATGGTGCGGGCGACGTCCTCAAGCCACACGATCGACGGCCCGTCCGGCAACTCCAATTTGGCCTTCTGGACGAAGACTCGGCTGGTGACGATCGTGCGAAGGCTGGCGAGTCGCACGGCCGCTTCCAGGCCTGATTTGCCGACCGTGTAGTTCAGATTCACGCTGGTTTTTCCGCACAGGGGCGCAGCCACGTTGACCAATGCGCCGGCGACGGTGGGCGGGAGCAGGATGCCGACATGACGCTGGCCATCCCAATGTGGCCGAAGCACTCTGGCGAATACGATAGACCCGATCAGGGCTTGGAGCGACGACACATGTGGGCGGCTGTGGTCTGCCATGGCGAAGCGGAATGGATGCCGTCTCATGGCATGGATGAATTCACGGTGCAGCGGATGGCGACTGGGTTTGCGCAGGCGCCAGGCCTCCTCTCCGAGCGTGCGAACCGCATCGCGGAGCTTGTACGCCGGCGAATCTGCCGGCAGCGGTGCGCCGAAGGACACCGTCAATGGGTAGGGAATGCGCTCAGGCCATTTTGTGAGAAACCGACCCCGCTCAAAGCTGAAGATGCTGCCCCACACACGATCCAAGTGTGTGGGAATGATCGGCACGTCTCGTCCCTTCACAATTCGTTCGAAGCCTCGCCGGAACGGCAGCAGCGTGCCAGTGCGGGTGATTTGTCCTTCAGGGAAGATGCAGACGATCTCTCCGTCATCGAGCGCCTGTCCCGCGCTGCGGAGCGCTCGGAGAATCATGCGGGTGTCGCCTGCTGAAGTAATCGGAATGACCTTCATGGTAGTCATCAGCCACTTGAATAACGGGTGTGTGGCATAGGCGGCATCCACCACGAATCGTATGGGCCGATCGACGCTCGCCATGAGCAAGAAGCCATCGATGAACGACATATGGTTTGGGACAAGAAGCGCCCCGCCGGATTGAGGAACATGGTGCTGGCCGACGATCCGGAGGCGATAGAGCGTGTGTGTAAAGATGACGAACAGCAGCCGCAGGAACACATCGGGCATCAGCCGGAGCGCCCACATCGTGCCGACTATGGTCACTCCGGCGGTGACGAGAAAAATGCTGCTTGTCGAGAACCCAATATTGGCGAGCGATCCGCCTGCGAGCGATCCCAAGAGAATTCCGGTGAAGACGCACGTGTTGGAAAACGAGATGACGGCGCCGCGCCGATCGGGTGGCGATCTCCATTGGAGAATAGCGTTCAACGGCACGAAGATGAAGGAGCAGCAGACTCCGAGGAGTCCCAGTATCAGAAACGTTCCGACCAATTGTGGCGTCAGTCCGCCGAGCAAAGACAGTGCGATGGACGCGCCCATAGCTCCCAGCGGGACCAGTCCATATTCAATCCGATTTTTAGACAATCGTCCGACCAGTATGGCGCCGACGCCGATACCGACGGACAACAGCGTGAGCGGGAGCCCCGACATCGCATCCGAGAGATGCAGGACGGCTTTGGCATAGACGAGGATGTTTTGAGCGAAGAGACTCGCGATCGTCCAGAAAAATATTTCTCCGGGAATGGCAAGGCGCAACAGGTGCTCTGACTGAATGGCCGACCACGCGACGCGGATCGTTGAGATCACGCCGCCGGTTGTGCGTGCGGGCGCGACGTGAGGAACGGCAAAGGCTGCAATCAGGCCGACCACCGACAAGGCGGCCAAGGCGAGGGGGGCCATCCAGACCTGGTCGCCGGCGCTCTGCAAGAGAAAACCTCCGGCTGCCGTGCCTGCCAGGATTGCGGCAAAGGTCCAGACCTCCAACAGGCCGTTGCCGGCGGCGAGACGTTCATGTGGAATCAACTCCGGGAGAATGCCGTATTTCGATGGAGCAAAGAGCGCACTGTGCGCGCCCATCCCGCAGAGGACGATCAATGGCAGAATACCGCCGGCGGGATTAAACCAGAGCGCAACGGTGCCCGCGCTCATGAGAAGCACCTCGACGACCTTGATCGAGATGATGACCGTGCGTTTGCTCAGGCGATCGGCCAAGGTGCCGCCGATCAACGACAGCAATACGAGCGGCAAGGTAAAGATGATAAAAGTGAGCGCGGTTTGCGTCTGTGCCGCAGTTTCCAGCTCAGGGCCCGGCGTCAGTCCCGCGGTTGCTTGCCGGATGGCCAGCAAGGCCACCATGAGCTTCCAGGCATTGTCGTTGAACGCGCCGAAGAACTGCGCAATGAGGAGACCGCGTAGAGGGTGCGAAGCGGGGCTGATGTCTGAAGGTTTGTGCTGAAGACTGTCCACCAGAAAAGGCCTCGTATCGGCTGCAGTGTGCCAGTGTTTGGAGTCGGAGGCAAATGATTCCTTCCCCGCAGTTTGTATGAATCGAACAACGACGTGTCGTCACAGAGACAGGTGACGACACGTCGTGACGTCTCTTATCATCGACTAGCGGCCACAAAAATGAAAACTCCCTGTCGCAGTATCATGCGTGGAGGTGTAAAAGTCGCTGCCAATGCACAGACGCTCACTCTGCGGCGGCCTGCTTCGCTCGCCGGCCGAAGGCGTGGATTTTTTCAGGACAGCTGATGCCGTTGAGCATGAGCACAGTACACAGTTTCTCGACAGGCTGAAGCTCTTATTTGTTCACCGCATTCCAGAACGCCTCCCATTGCTCTTGTTGCGTCTGCGGATTGCCGGTACTCACAGTTTGTACTTGTATAGCCTGGTAGTCTCGTACCTCGAGGACACGGTTGTCTGGCCCATACACAATTCCCACGTCTCCCTTTCTGTGCCCACTGCTCAGTTCATAGATGCTTCCCGGCAACTCCCAGATGCCAAGCGAGACCAAATCAAGAAGGAGGTGAACAGTTGCTCGTGCGTAATTCGGCTTTTTTGTCAGTTCAACACGATAGGTAGAAAGTCGCTTGCCTGCGCCCAACAGTTCACTACTAGAAGGAGTTCCAAGCTCGTGTTCAACATTTTGCTCCGAGGTTCCGACTCCAAGTGCCTCAAAGTGTGCTCCTGGCTGTCCCTTGTGTGCCAGATACACGGCGCAGCCTGTACAGGCGGCAAGGACATATGCTGCTACTAGGGCCGTTATCCACGTCTTGGCCGTCACGTTTCCACCCCTTTCTGCTAGAGAGGTTCGCAAACCATACAGGGGAGATTGGTTCCCATTATTTGCCTGCGGCAGCGCTCGGGCTACTTGCTGCTGCTTGAACTAACTTGGGCTTGAGAAGGTCCAGTTGTTCTTTGAAAGTTGCGGCCAGCATATGGACCGCGGCTTTGAACCCAATTTCACTGTCATCTCTCAAATTCTGGCTTTGATTCATCGGGGTGGAGTAATGGTAGACCCCACTTTGACCCGTGGCTCGCAGAAGGGGTTTCCGAGTTGGAATGTGATACAGGGCCGCATCCATCATCGTGTTCGTATCGTTTTTTTCTCCGGGCACGAAGTACCACCCGATTCCGGTCCAATACAGCAGCGAGAAGAGCCCTCTATCGGTGAACTGGACTTGGTCATAGGACACAAGACCTATGACATCTACTCCAGTCATCGTGTGAATCTGATCTAAATTCGCAAAGCTGCCCCCGATCTTCAGATAGGTCGAAGGGATCTCTTCGATTTTTGCAAGGAATGAATACTGGCGAAGCTGGGCGGTCAATTCTCGCATCACTTCCATTTTGAACTTCTCGGTCAATGGCTCGATCTTGGTATCTCCTCCGCTCGTAATTGTTCTGGACTCAGGAACAAAAGCGATACCGAGTGTTATGGGAAGCGGGATGTTAGGCAGAGAAGTCTTGGAGATATCCTTGGAGACTTCCGCGGGTTGCGTCTCGCCTGGATAGAGATATGTCAGAATGTTACTCGTCCGTTGAGTCGTGTAGTGCCCACAACCGGACAGTGGAACGATTCCCAGGACGATGGCACCAAGTAATACAAAATTCTTCACACCGTTGCTCTTCATGATAAACCTCCTTTTGACAACTCGAAGTTTCGCCAATGTCCGCGCATGAGGCACCTCCTTGAGAGCACTCAGTTCAGATTCACTCTATTGCCTGAGCAAGGAACGCGCCGAGAACGGTCAGGCCGGGTAGTTTCGTCGCAGGGCTTGGTGCGCGAGACTTTGCGCGATTGGCCTGATCGGAAGGTCACCTGGGTGGCGAGATCATCAATCCCGTACTATGAATGGCGGTTCATAGCACCTGAACAGCGGTTCTCAATGGAGGCGGGTCGAATTCCAAATCATGATCATGAACATTGAATGTGGAAACAGGATCGTTACATTCTTGCGCAAGAGAAGTGGGGGCTTCTGGGCTTAGCATGGGTAGGGATCGAGTTAGCAGAGGGGGTCTAATCCCGTAACTTAGGGCTATGGCCAGAACCGAACCCTCTTCCACCGTGGGAGTGGCGGAAGAGGAGCAGGTGAGCGGCGTATGGCGGGCCGGCTTTTTTCCCCTCCCCTCACCAACGATAGGCCAGGCCGGTCTGAAAAAGTAGAATGGTCCTCGTTTCTTCTCCATCTCCATTTATTGCTTCGGCTCTACCTTGGGAATTTTTGAACGGAGATCTTCCACGACATCTCCTGCGAGGTTATCGAAAACGGTCATCCATGCTCCAATCGTATACGCTCCGCCGACGGAAACCGTCCGTTTCGCATCGACTGTGCCAACCATCTGGCCGTCTTGACGCAAATCACTTTGGATCGTTAGGACAGTGGATCCCCACCCAGGGAGCAACCAACGCTTGAAGGCGTCCCCTTCTTCGTAGTCGAGAATTTTGCTGTCCAGAACAAGCTTTTTCGGTGTTGCGTTGCTCGACAACAATCCTTCTGCCGACAGCTTCTGGGTCAGCGCCCGCCGTAGCATGTCTTCCACGTTGAGTCCTGGACTGAACGTCTTCCCAGTTTCATTCGCGACTTTCCCTACTTCGACTCCAGTCGCTTGGTCAGGAGTGAAGTTATTCAGCAGATTCACCTTGTGTTCCACGGTTCCGCATGCACTCAGCAAGAACAGAGCCATACAGCTCAGTACGCCTATCCCTACAACCCGCTTAGTTGGCACTGTGTTGATCATTGCATCCTCCATTAGTTGACCGTTGCCCATCGTCAATTCATCACGACGTGGCTTCCATTAACTTACAGGCTCACTCTCTCCGTACTAGAACAGGATTCAGCACCAGCCGGTCTTGGCCAGTACATACTACTGTGTCTTCCCAGTGGTGATGTCCGTCCGCCTGAACCTGCACGACAAATTGGTTCGACCGAAAGTTCGACTGTGGCTCTTGCCTCAACTCCACATCGACAGGTATGGCACTGAATGGCAGGTAGATCCCAAGACTCAGAAGAGTAATCCCAAGCGCCAATCCTGGCTGTGAGATCCAATAGCTGACCTTTCGTGTTTTGCGCTGAACTTCTCGTTCATACTCCAACGGTATTGATAAGGAGTTGTCACCCTTATGACTGCCGTTGATCGAGATCTTGCCCGGGGGAGTGCTTTGGACATCTAACAGAGTTTGCGTCGTCCTATAATACGAGCCCTCGGCAGCCCACTCCGTCGTACATCCGGCAAGAGACAACAGGAGGGCAAATGTGCAACATGGGACTTTATTAAACATGTTTATCACCCTCTCTGAAATAAAAAGGTCCCATCACAAGATTGAACCGTATATTCATGACCGGCCTCTTTGCGGTTTCGTATGTGTGGTGCCTGCGCTGAGGAATCGGAGTGAAAACGTCTCTACTAATTCATTGATGCTCAAGTGATTAAGCAAGATGTGGGCCGGGTCGTTGATGGGAAAAAGAAGTTGCCCTCTAAGGCGGTAGGACTATTTCATTGGCAAGATGGGTTTCTACTGAATCTATTTGCATGCTGGTGTGCATCAAATCTGATCCAAAGAGACCAAGCAGATAAGGAAGTCAGGAGATTGATGTAAGTGCCGTGCAAAAGAAATTGACAAGCACATGCTGTTGTCTACGAACGATCGTTCACAATCCATGAACGGCCGTTCATAAGATCCTCGCGCACAACGTGCGCATTTGTGTTGTGGAGACTCAGTGAGGTTATGATTTGTCTGAGGGGTTGTGCCCCGGAGATTGTGGCCCAGTCATCTCGCTTTCCAGCTTTCGGAGCCAGCGGTAGGTGCGTCCGAGGACCTTCGCAGCGCGGCTCTTGTTCCCGCCATACTCGGCGACGGCGCGGCGGGTGATGGTCCATTCGAGGTAGTTTAAGAGTCCGGTGAGCGATCCTCGAGTCTCTAGGGTTTTAAGCAGCGCACTCCAGTCAACATGGTCCACCAACTCGGCAAGATCGAGCGAGGGTGCCGGATCCGTGGTCGAACGTAGATTCTTCGGGAGCAGGTCAGGAGCGATCCATTTCTTGCCTTCCGGCGCCAAGGTCACGGCGCGCTCCATGACATTCTCCAGCTCGCGAATGTTGCCAGGCCATTTATAAGACAGGCAGAGCTGCAATGCGTCCGGAGTCAAACCTGCGATCGATTTCCCGATCTTCTCGGCGAATCGCTGGGCGAAATGCTGGACGAGTTCAACAATATCCTCCGGACGTTCCCGTAAAGCCGGGACGTAGAGCTGAATGACATTCAAACGATAGAACAGGTCTTGTCGAAACTGGTTGTGCTCCATCATGGCCAGGAGGTCTCGATTGGTGGCGGCGATTAGCCGGATATTCGCTTTAAGATCGCTCGTTCCTCCGACGCGCTGAAACTCTCGCTCTTGAAGCACTCGTAGCAGTTTCACCTGCACCGCGGGCGAGATATCCCCGATTTCGTCTAGGAACAGTGTGCCCCCCTCGGCGAGTTCGAATTTCCCTTTCTTCTGGGCTACCGCGCCTGTGAATGATCCTTTCTCGTGACCAAACAGCTCACTTTCCAAAAGCGTTTCAGGCATGGCTCCACAATTCACGGCCACGAATCGTCGGTCCTTGCGTCGGCTCAGTTGGTGGATCAACCGGGCGGCAAGTTCCTTCCCTGTCCCTGTTTCTCCGGTCACCAACACGGTGGTGTCCGAGGGCGCGATGGTTCTGATTAGTGAAAGAAGATCGAGAAGCGGAACGCTCTTGCCGATCATGCCGCCGATTTCTTGCTGCGCAGACAGCTCTTGCTTCAGTTGGATATTCTCCTGCGCCAGTTCCACATTGCGGAGAAACATGGTGAGCATGTGCCGATGCGTTGCCTGTAGGTTTTTCAAATGAGTAAAGAGCTGGTATGCGAAGGCGCGCCGGTCCGTCAAGAGTTGCGATCGACCGGCGGCAGCAGCGTCGTTCGCGTGTGGAGGGCGATTCGTCCAACGCAGGCGATAATGTGTATAAGGCGCGTTGTATATCGAGCCGGCCTTGATCGTGGTGCTGAGCGATCCAGTCGAGAGAGTACCGCCATGTTCGATGCGGATAGCAGTGCAGTGATCGTCTTGCGCGGGGGAGTGTGTCTGGGATCTTTGGACCGGCTCTCCAGCCGTCCAGACCGGAAGATGGCCCTGTTGGTCCAGCGTGGCGACAAGTTGTTCGTCGGAACCATGCGGAGCGGGAATACGATCGACTTTGATGGGGATCAGCGTAGGAACGAGACGAATCCTTTGTCCCGTAATCACGACTTCGCCCGTCGATCGGCGGGCTACAGTGAACCGATCGTTCTTCGCGGTCATGACGTAGGCGTCGCCGAACTCACTGACCAGGGTTTCTAAGCGGAGTTGTGAGTAGGCCTCTTCGCAGGTGGCAGTTTCGATGGAAGGATCCAGCTTCGCAATGCCTTCGAGATTGCCTTGCACCAGACGAATATTCCCAAGCGCAGGATCGACCGGCGGCAAGTTTCGGGACAGAATGTGCAAGGTCTGTGACTCGTCCGGACAGACGAATGACTGAAGTTGGAGATAATTCGTATAGGCCGAGGCCCAGTCGCCGACGGAACGAAAAACTGATTCTACGTCGTTGAGGAGGATCGCAATCGTTTCAATAAGTGTCGGGGTCTGTGTCTTGACAGTCTCGTAGTAGGCCAAAGCCGCCAGATAGGTGAAGTCCTTCTCGCCGGATGTCAGTTCACAGGTCTTAATCAATTCTCGAAAGACCGAAACGGGGACCCAATTGCTTGCATCGGTCAAGAACGCACTGGCATCCTGAATTTCCTGGAATGATTCGGCTACCCCCATAACCCGTTTGAGGTCGACTTTTGATGCTTGCTCAGGGTAGCGAGCTTCCAGATAGCGGATGAGTATTCCGCTTTGCAGGCAGGTGATCCAAGGTTGGATGTTCATGGCGCCTCTCAAGTCGGTGAATGCGCCCGAATCGTGCGCAGAGTTTTAGCACAGCGGGAACGGAATAAAAAGATGGGAATGGTCAGGCCTGTGGTGGATGCACCGGAAGCCCCTCCAACTCCATAATCCGTAGCGCGTTGGTGGTGGGGCAGGGACCTGGTCTGAGTTTGTAGTCGAATTGCAGCGCGCCGGCTGCCACGGTTTCTTGAAAGTGGGCATTCCGCAATCGTGGGACTGTCTTGTCAAGATCTGTCAATTCCAGATCATGGGTGGTCACTAAGCCAAACCCGTTACCTTGCGCGAGAGCGGCAATGAAAGCACGGCTTCCGATCAATCGCTCACGATTGTTGGTGCCTTTGAAGATTTCGTCGATCAGGAAAATGACCGGCGGGCTGGATCGATCCGCCGTCACGTCGAGCAGGCTCTTGAGGCGTTTCACTTCGGCATAGAAAAAAGACAGTCCCGCTTCGAGCGAGTCGTCCACGCGGATGCAGGTGGCGAGGCGCACCCATGTCCATTCGAAAAGATCGGCGCAGACCGGGGCGCCTGCCTGGGCGAGGCATAGATTGATGCCCAGGGTTCTCAAGAAGGTGCTTTTCCCAGACATGTTGGAGCCGGTTACCAGGACGACTGTCCCCAATGTTTCGAGCGCGACATCGTTCGAGACCCGGTGCGTCTCTGGAATCAGCGGATGGGCGAGCCCCTTGGCTATGAGTTTCGCTTGCGTTCCGTTACGCTGAGGATCGGCGGGATGCGGGTCCGGCCAGCGATAGGATGGGTGGAGTGCGGCAAACGTGGCGAGTGCCGAAGCTGCCTCGACCTCAGCGAGTCGATCCAGCCAGGTCGGCAGGTGGGCGGCTACCTGAGCCTGAATTCGTTGGAGCCGAGAGGTAAACCACAAGTCCCAGGGGCAGAACGCATTGATGGCCAGATGAATGAGCGGATGAGCTTTGACGCTGATCGCATGGAGGGTGCGGGCTGCTTGCCGGACGAGCTGGGGCGGATTCATGTCCGGCGCAAGCAGCGGTTCCCATAGTGCGGCGAGCGCCGTCTGACGAGGCCTGGCACGCCGTTCGACAAACCCCAGCACCGCTCCCAGTTTCTCCAATTCGAGATGCACGCCCACCGCATGTTCCAATAATTCTTCGCCCTGATCGGTCCAGAAATAGATCACGGCATAGGGTGCGAAGGTCCACATCCAATAACCCGGAAGCCAGCCGAGCATCGCACCCAGCCCGAGCACGATGGTAGCGGTGGCAAGCAGAATTTGAATCGCCAAGACGGTTGTGAGGTATGGGAATCCGACTGCATGATTCAGAACGGCCTCCAGCCGCCGGCCGTTGATTTCCTGTTCGCCGATGAGTTGAGCTTCGAGCCCCAGCCGATCTC